>SESH01052533.1_pt1 | contig 20519 bp, 14 predicted proteins | sample 3171561 | NCBI WGS metagenome assembly SESH01 (sample SAMN10866947, study PRJNA518727) | freshwater metagenome | biome: subpolar coniferous forest; feature: holomictic lake; material: water; isolation source: holomictic Lake 442 2011 16.5 m and 2014 13 m | place: Canada: near Kenora, Ontario
GCGGAGACTGTAGGTCGGGGTTTAGCCCCGACAGATCGTTGATGTCGGGCATAAAGCCCGACCTACAAATGCAGGCTATATCTGGGACACCACCCTAGTTCAGCCGCACAATCGCGGTATTGAGCGCGGTCGCGAAGGTGACCCAGAGCACGTAGGGCAGCCACAACGCGGCGGCCACCCGATCCGCCCGCCTGAGCCCCACCAGCAGCCACACGAGCAGGCCCCAGAGGGCGATGATGTCCACGAGGGCCCACGCGGGCTGCTTGAGGCCGAAGAAGAGGACCGACCACAGCGCATTCAGCCCGAGCTGCACAAAATATCCGGTCACCAGCGGGCGCCGCGCCGGCTGGCCTTCGGTCGTTCCGGCCCGCCACGCCCGCCAGATCGCCACGCCCATCAGCACATAGAGCAGCGTCCACACCGGCCCGAAGATCCAGCTCGGCGGATTCCACGCCGGTTTGTTGAGGAGCGGATACCAGGTGCGGACATTCGGAAAAGTCGCGCTGGAGCCGATGCCTCCGGCGATGAAGCTGGCCGCGATAAATCCGGTCAGGGCGAGCCACGGGCGGCGGGTGATGTGAGCCATGGGCGACATTTTGAAAGCAATCGTGGGCTTTTAAGCTGTCATTGCGAGGAGTTCCGCAGGCGCGGGACGACGCGGCAATCCAGCCAGCGATGTATCCATGGATCGCCACGGCCGGATGAACCGGCCTCGCGATGACAAGAGTATTAAAGGGAGGCTCAGCGGCGCAGCCGGGTGATGAAGGCAATCACCCGGGACGGCAGGGCCCATTTCAGGAAGAGAAAAACCTTGGCATGGAAGGGACCGTTGTAGCGCGCAGCCGGATGGTCGCTGCGCAGCGCCTCCTCGACCAGGGAGGCAATGTCGTCGGGCGCGCCGGCAAAGGCGCGGAGACGCTGGGTGCTCTCATTGTAACCCAGATAATACGGGGCGTAGGGGCCGGGATTCGCGGTGATCTCACTCGAGGCTTGGTTGGCCGCATCAATGAACTCGGTGAGGATAAAGCCCGGACGGATGAGCGTCACCCGGACCCCAAACGGCTTCAGCTCGCCCCGCAGGCCGTCGGTCAGCGCCTCGAGGGCGTGCTTGGTGGAATCATAGATCGAGGACATCGGCCGGGCGATGCGGCCGGCCACGGAGCCGATGTTGACGATGCAGCCGCTGCCCTGCGCCCGCATGAGGGGCAGCACGAGCTGGGTCAGGGCCACGAGTGAAAAGATATTCGTCTCGAAATTTTTCCGGATGGCCTCCACCGGCACCATCTCAACCGGCCCGCGCGTGCCGTACCCGGCGTTGTTCACCAAGGCATCAATCCGGCCGAATTTTTTCAAGGCTGCCTCCACCAGCCGGCGGCGGTCCGCGTCGCTGGTCACATCGCCCGCCACCGCCAGCGTGCGCGAGCCGGACGGGTCGATGGCGCGGGCGAGCGTCTCGAGTCGCTCCCCCCGGCGGCCGGCGAGAACCACGAGGGCACTGTGGGCCGCCAGCCGGCGCGCCGCCGCCTCGCCGATGCCGGAGGAGGCGCCGGTGATGATGACAACTTGTCCGCTGAGCTGAGGCATGGCGGAATCTTACCGTGACGCGCCGGGGCGGTCGAAGCATTTCCGCCTCAACCGGCCGCCAGCAGCCAACGCGCAAAGGTATAGTACGCGGGAATGCCGAAAACGACATTGAAGGGGAAGGTGATCGCGAGGGAAGCAGTCAGGTAGAGCGCCGGGTTGGCCTCTGGCAGGGCGACGCGCACCGCGGCCGGCGCCGCGATATAGGAAGCACTGGCCGCCAGCGTGCCCAATACGGTGGCACCGCCAATGCCCAGCCCGGCCCACTGTCCCAGCCAGACGCCCAGGAGCCCGTGCAGGAACGGCAACAAGACCGCGAACCCGCAGAGGAAGAACCCGACAGTCTTCAGGTCCCCAAGACGCCGCCCCGTGACGAGCCCGATTTCCAGCAGGAACAGGGTCAACACGCCGCGAAAAGGCGCGTCGAAGAGCGGCCCGACCTGCTCGTAGCCTTTCTTGCCCGAGAGCAAACCGATGGCCATGCCCCCAAGGAGCAACACAATGCCCTTGCTGGTCAGCAGCTCATGCAGCACGCGACTCCAGGGACCCGGCGTGGCGGCCGGGACGATGCCAAGGGCCAGCGGGGAAGGAACCACCCGGCCCACCGCTTCCGCTGACCGGCGGCCAGCCAGGACCAGCGCGATGATGATCGCCGGCACCTCCATCACGGCGAGCAGCGCCGGAAGGAAGGGCTCATGGGGCACCTTCAGGATATCGAGAAAGGCCAGACTCTCGCCAAACGTGACCGCCGAGACCGACCCGTAGTGCGCCGCCAGGGCCGCCGCGTCCACGCGGCTGAAGCGGCCGCCCTTGCGCAGCAGGAAGTACGACCATACCGGGATGGCCACGCAGAGGGCCACGGCCGCGCCGGCCGGCCGGGCGAAATCGGCGAGGGCCACCCCGTCGAGCTTCGCCCCGCCCTTCAGCCCGATGGCGAAGAGCAAGTAGATCGTCAGGGCCTGATATAGCTGCTCGGGAATCTTGAGGTCGCTGCGCACCAGGGTGGCGACAATGCCGAGCAGGAAAGCCAGCACCATGGGCGAGAGCAGGCTGAGGAGGAGGGAGTTGAGCAGGTCCATGGGACAAGCTTGATTGAAGATTAATACATGAAGTCAAATTCATTATTTAGATTTCTTGATTAATTTTCTGCCCGGGTCAGATTGCCGGCATGTCCGCGACCCCGCCCGCCGCCCCCGGCTGGACCTTCCTGACCAACCACACCCATGTGCTTGTTTGCCTGGCGCAGAACGAGACCATCACCCTGCGCGAGGTCGCGCAGCAGGTCGGCATCACGGAGCGGGCCGTGCACGCCATTGTGACCGCCCTCGAGGGGGAGGGCGTGCTGACGCGCTCCCGCGAGGGGCAGCGCAACCGCTACAAGTTGAACCGGACCTACCGGCTGCGGCACCCGCTCGAGGCCCACCGAAAAATCGGGGACCTGCTTGCGCTGATTGGCGACCGCTGAGCCGGGCGGTTACTGCGAGTCGTAGATCTGGACGCGGGTCCAGTACGTCTTGAACTGGTTGACGAAGGCCAGATGGATCGGATCGACCTGGTAGGCCGCCTCGGCCGCGACATCGCGGCACTGGACCACCAGAGCCACATCGTAGCTGCTGTCGATGACCGGCCGGGCGGTCGTGGGCGCCGGCCCGCCGACCGAAACCGCGGCGGCGGCCTTGATGCCAATCAGCGTCTCGACCCCGCGGCGAAATTCCGCGCGTTGCGCGGCGGTGAGTTCAGGTTTGAGCCAGAAATAGACGCAATGGAAGAGCATGATGCCCGAACAAGACTCATCCGCCGGCCTGAGGCAAACGCGGAGTGGCCGGGCGGGAAACCGGACTGTAGGAGGGGCTTTAGGCCCCGATTCGCGATCTGCGCCGCTCACGAACGCCTAGCATCGGGGCATAAAGCCCCTCCTATAACTCGGACGCTTGATCCGATATCTGGGAATAGGTGGACGATCCGTGCATCGCCCCCCCCGCCGGAAATACCTGTTGAGCCAGCAACTTTCACGGGTAAGCTCTGTCCTGAGGCCGCGCCCCCACAGATCGGCAAGATATCATCTAAGATCCCGCCGCCCGGCCCGTCATAGCCTGCAACTCGTCTTAACTTCCTCCCATGAAAATATCCCGCCTCCTCCCCCTCCTGGCCCTGCTGCCACTCACGCTGCCCGCCGCCCCGGTCAACTCCACCATCTCGGCCGTCACCGTCTACACGGATCGCGCCGTCGTCACCCGCTCCGGCAGCGTCGAGCTCGCCGGCAGCGTGACCGAACTGGTTTTCCCCAACCTGCCCGAATCAATCAACGACCAGTCGCTGCAGGTCAGCGGCAAGGGCACCGCCGCCGCCACCATTCTCGATGTCAGCGTCAAGCGCACCTACGTCGACTTCACGCCGAACACCCGCGTGAAGGAGCTGGAGGACCAGCTCCGCGGCCTCGGCAAACAGCTCCGCGGGCTCAACGATCGCCTCAGTGTGCTCCAGGCCCAGACGGTCATGCTCGACCGCATGGAGGCTGCCCTCTTCGCCCCTCCCACCAAGGACGTGCCGCGGCCCGACCTGACCCAGTTCACCAACTCGCTGACCTATCTGTCCGAGCAGAAAGCCAAGATCATCGCGGAAAACGCCGCCCTCGATGAGCAGCGCGAGGAGCTCCAGAACAAGACCAACACCGCGCAGCAGCAGCTTAACGAACTTCGCGGCGCCGGCGGCAAGGGCTACAAGACCGTCACGGTCCGCGTCTCCGCCGCCCAGGCCGGCAACCTCGAGGTGGCCCTTTCCTACACCGTGCCCGGAGCCTCCTGGGTGCCCAGCTACGATGCCCGCGTGCTGAGCGCCGAGCGCGCCGTCGCCCTCAGCTATTTCGGCGTGGTGCGCCAGAACACCGGCGAGGAGTGGAAGGATGTCTCCCTCACCCTCTCGACGGCGCGCCCCGGCCTCGGCGGCGCCGCCCCGGGCCTGAACGCCTGGAATCTCGATGTGTACAACCCGATTGCGCTCCGGCAAATGGAGGAAAATGACAAACGCCGGGAAATGTACGCCAAGAAGGCCATGGCCGCACCCGCGGCGGTGAACATGCAGGCGATGACCACCGATGCGGTCGGCGGCCTCGCGCCGGCGGAGATGAAGGACGCCGAGATGGCCGTCGCCACGATCGAAGCGGGGGCGACCAGCGCGTCGTTCAAGATCGCCAGCGTCGCCAGCGTGCCCAGCGACAACTCGCCCCAGAAGGTTCCGATCACCAGCGCCCGGTTGAACGCCAACCCCGAATATCTCACGGTCCCGAAGCGGCTCGCGACCGCCTACCTGACCGCCAAGGTCTTCAACACCTCCGAGTTTCCGCTGCTGGCCGGCGCCATGAATGTGTTCCTCGACGGCACCTTTGTCGCCACCAGCGGCCTGCGCACGGTGATGGCCGGCGAGAAATTCGACCTCGCGCTCGGCGCCGACGAGGGCATCAGCGTGAAGCACAAGCGCGTCTCGCGCTTCGCCGAGGACACCGGCCTGACCAACTCCGGCAAGCGGATCACCTACGAGTATCTCATCACGGTCCAGAACAACAAGCGCACCACCGAGCGCGTCATTGTCGCCGACCAGGTGCCGCTGTCCCGCAACGAAAAGATTGTCGTCAAGCTGCTCTCCCCCGACGCCAAGGACGTGAAGCCCACCGACGAGGGCACCCTCAAGTGGACGCTCGACCTCAAGCCCGGCGAGAAGCGCGAGCTGACGGTGAAGTTCACGGTGGAATACGCCAACGACGTGAACGTGACCGGGCTTGAGTCGTGAGTCTTGCCCGATTCGTAGCCACAGGCCTCCGGGCCTGTGGTTTTCGGGTTTCTGCAATCAACATGAACGGTGCCAGTTGAATGATCCATCGCCTAAGGCCCCAACCCCTTTGGCCACAAAAATGCACAAAGGGGCTCTGCCGGCAAACTAAGCGTTCCGCGCGCCTATAGGCGCCTTAAGATCTGCTCCGGCGGCCAAATTTTCGTGTTTTTCGTGGCCAACCTGAATTGGTCTCTGTTCGGTATTCAAAGGCACCATGCCCGGCCCACACACCCTCCTCCTCGACAACGGTTCACTCGAACCGGCCGCCACCCTCGCCCTGCGCGAGCTGGCGGCTCAGCTCTTCCGCCGGCTTGGCCTCACGGTCGAGCCGGTTTCGTTGCTGCATTCCAGCGGCATCGACCCGGCCTTGCTCGGCGGGCAACCGGCCGAAATCTTGGTCCCGACCCTGGAGCGCCGCCTGGCCGCCGGACAATCTGAGTTTGTCATCGTGCCGCTGTTTTTCGGCCCGAGCCGCGCGCTGACGGACTACCTGCCGGAGCAAGTGGCGCGGCTGCGGCAAAAATATCCGGCGCTATCTGTCCGGCTGGCCCCTCCCTTGTTCGCGGCAGATGACCGTCGGTTGGCGCAAATTTTGGCGGATCAGGTCACCGCCCTGCTCGACCCGGCCATTCCCGGGCCCGTGCGTGTTGCCTTGGTGGATCATGGCAGTCCGGTCGCGGCCGTGACCGCCGTGCGCAACGAACTCGCCCGGCAACTCGCCCAACAACTGGGCAATCGCGTCGCCACTGTCGCCCCCTGCAGCATGGAGCGCCGGCCGGATCCGGCCTATGATTTTAATGCTCCCTTGCTCGCTGATCTGCTGGCCACCCCGCCGTGGTCGGATAGCCGCGTGATTGTCGCGATGCAGTTCCTGCTCCCGGGACGACATGCGGGCCCGGAGGGCGATGTGGCCGAAATCTGCCGCGAGGCGCAGGCCGCACAGCCCTCACTGCGGACGCAAATGACCGCCCTGGTCGGAAATCACCCGTTGCTGCTCGAGCTCCTCGCCGACCGCTGGGGTGCAATGAGGCCAGGCGCATAGGCCTCGCCGGGTGCAGCCGACGGCGGCGTCACAAAGACATCCGCCGGCAATTCCGGCTCCAGCCGGGCGGAGGCCGCATGGTCGGCGGAGATGATCCCGGCCCAGTGACGTTGCCAGACTTGGGTGAGGCGCATGAAAAAATCAGGCCGGGACATAAGAACAAATAGGGTTCGTGAATAAACTATGTGTGCGCTGCATCGCGAGGTAGGGCGCGCTCTCCGAGCGCGCCGCGGCGGCGAAGGGACTCGCCGCCCTACCCATTTGAAGACACGCTCTAGTCGCTGACATAAGTCAGGGTATGGGAGGACGTGCCGGCCTGCAGTTCCGGCAACAAGGACGGAAAGGATGCGAGCCGCACCACTTGGCCGACCACGATGAGCGCCGGTTGACCGGCCAAGCCGGCGACCAAGACATCGGTCTCGGCCAGCGTGCCGGTGAAAATTTTCTGGTTCGGCAACGAGGCCTCGCTGATGACCGCCAGGGGCATGTCCGCCGCCATGCCATGGCCGGTCAGGTTGGCGGCGATTTCCGGCAGCCGGCGCACGCCCATGTAGAAGCAGAGGGTGGCGCGCAGCTTGGCGAGCGCGGCCCAGTCGAGGGCCGAGGTGTTGGCCGCACATTGGTGGCCGGTGACAAAAACCACCGCGGAAGAATGATCCCGGTGGGTGAGCGGCAGGCCCGCGGCCGCGCTGGCCGCCGTCGCGGCGGTCACTCCCGGCACGATCTCATAGGGAATGACTGCCTCGCGCAGCGCCTGCATCTCCTCGCCGGCGCGGCCGAAGATCAGCGGATCGCCACCCTTGAGGCGCACAACCTTTTTCCCGGCACTGCCCAAGGCCACAAGCAAGGCGTTGATTTGGTCCTGGCTCGCACTGTGGCAACCGGCGCGCTTGCCCACAAAATGGAGTTCCGCCGACGCCGGGCAGTGCTGGAGCAAATCGCGATTCACGAGATCGTCGCACACCACCGCCTCGGCCTGGCGCAGCCGATTCAGCCCGCGGACCGTGATGAGGTCGGCCGCGCCCGGCCCGGCGCCAATGAGCCAGATAAACCCGGTATTTGACTGTTCTTCGTCTATCATTAGTTCTTTAGTCAATATGACAACTAATAGACTTTACAGCTGCTGAGCCGGAAGCAAGCCTTCTCTGCGCCATGCCTGTCGAACACCCACCGGTTCTTAGTCACAACGAGGTTCTCAAGCAGAACGACCCCCTTTTGGCCGGAACGATTGCGTCCACCATGGCCGATCCGGCGGCCGACCGTTTTGCGGAGGACGACCAGCAATTCATCAAATTTCACGGTGTTTACCAACAGGATGACAGAGACTTAAGAAAAACAGCCAAGAAGTTCATGATGATGATCCGCGGGCGCATCCCCGGAGGTGTGATGACGGCCGCCCAGTGGATTGTGTTCGACGATCTGGCTACGCAATACGGCAACAACACCCTGCGGCTTACCACCCGTCAGAGCGTCCAATTCCATGGCGTCCTGCTGTCCGGCCTCGGACCCGTGGTAAAGAAGATCAACGAATCCCTGCTCTCCACGTTGGCGGCCTGCGGTGACGTCAGCCGCAACGTCACGGCGCCACCCACCCCGGCCTATACCCGGGCCCGGGAGGAGGTTTTTGCCGACAGCGTCCTGGTGGCCGATGCGCTGACCCCCAAGACCCCCGCCTATCATGCGATCTGGATCGAAGGCATGCAGCTCAAGCTCGACGATCCTTCCCACCAGAACTTTGAGGACCCGCTCTACGGCCGCACCTACCTGCCCCGCAAGTTCAAGGTCGGCTTCGTGATCCCGCCGGTGAACGACATCGACATCTTTACGAACGATCTCGGCTTCATCGCGATCGTCGAGGCCGACCGGGTGATCGGCTACAATCTCACGATGGGCGGCGGCATGGGCCGCAGCCATGGCAACGTGCAGACCTACCCGCGCCTCGCCGATGTGCTCGGCTTCTTCCCGCGCGAGCGACTGGTCGAGGTCGCCAAGGCCGTGCTGACCATTCACCGCGATTTTGGCGACCGGACCAACCGCAAGCACGCCCGGCTCAAGTACGTCGTGGAGGAGCGCGGCGTGGCGTGGGTGACGGCGGAGGTCAACCGCCGCACCAACGATGCCCTCACCGGCGTCCGGCGCCATGAGTTCACCTCCACCACCGACTTGCTGGGCTGGCATCGGGCCGTGGACGGCAGCCTGTTCCTCACCCTGTTCGTCGAGACCGGTCGCCTGAAGGATGGGCCGGGCCACGAGCAAAAGACCGCGCTGCGTCAGATCGCAGAGAAATTCCCCCACCTCCAGTTCCGGCTGACGGCCAATCAGAATGTGATTTTGGCCAACGTGCCGAAAGAAGACCGCGCCGGGATCACGGCCTTGCTGACCGTGCATGGCATTCGGGTCGAGCGCCAGGCGACTGTGCTGCATGCCGCCAGCATGGCCTGCCCGTCTTTGCCGACCTGCGGTCTCGGCCTGGCCGAATCCGAGCGCATGCTGCCGGGCCTGATCGATCGCCTGGAAAAGCTGGGGACCGAACTCGGTCTCGGCGGGGAGGAGATCATCATCCGTTCCACCGGCTGCCCCAACGGCTGCGCCCGCCCCTACATGGCCGAGATCGCCTTCGTCGGCAAGGCCCCCGGCCGCTACCAGCTCTGGCTGGGCGGCAACGCGACCGGCACGCGGCTCAACCGGGTTTATAAAGAGACCGTGAAGGACCCCGAGATCGAAGCCGAACTGCGCCCGGTTTTGCTCCGGTGGAAAAATGAGCGCCTTCCTGGCGAGCGCTTCGGTGACTTTTGTTCGCGTTGTGTGTTACCCGAGCAAATTCAGGCGGGAGCGGTAAAGGATGCCGCTCCCGCCCCCAATTCCGTGGCTACTCTCTGACATGATACCAATTACGGATTGGTTTGAGCCGCTCGAGATGTGGGCGGGGTGCCCTCACCCCGCGAGGCATCGGCGGCGCATGTTGAACGAGCGGGGTGAGGGCACCCAGCCCACAGTAAAGTCCGAAAGCCAACAGCAATTGTCATGACTCCCTCCGCCCTCACGCACTGGAACAACGAACTCCGCGCCCAATCCCCGCAGGAGATCGTCCGCTGGGCCCTCGCCCGGGCCGGCGGTCGCGCGGTCGTGTCTACGAACTTCCGGCCGTACGAGGCCGCGATTTTGCATCTGCTAGTCGCGCAGCACTCGGAGATCCCCGTCCTCTGGGTCGACCACGGCTACAACCGTCCCGCCACCTACCGGCATGCCGAGGATCTGCGCACTCGTCTCCGGCTGAATCTGAAACCCTATCTGCCGCGTCTCTCGCCGGCGCATCGCGATGCCCTGCACGGGCCCATCCCGACGACCGAGGACGAAGCCGGCCTGAAAAAATTCAGCGCCATGATGAAGCTCGAGCCCTTCCAGCGTGGCATGCGCGAACTGGCCCCGACCGTCTGGTTCACGGCGTTGCGCGCCACCCAAAACCCCAACCGCGCCGGACTCGGCATTGTGGCCCGCGATGAAGCGTTCGGGGTGCTCAAGGTCAGCCCGTTCTTTTATGCAAGCGACGCCGACCTCGAGGCTTACCTGGCCGTCCACCAGCTGCCCAACGAGCGGGACTACTTCGACCCCGCCAAGGCCGATGAAAAGCGCGAGTGCGGCCTGCACGCCGCCTGGGGCGGAACGGCCGTGCAGAGCACGGCGGAGATTGGAGCCAGGAGCTAGGAGATCGGCCTCTCCAACTCAGGCCCAGCTCCTTGCTCCCATCTCCTGTCTCCTCCCTGCGATCATGTCCTCCTACCATCTCGACCACCTGCAGCACCTCGAAACCGAGGCGATCCACATCATGCGTGAGGTCGCCGGCGAATTCGAGCGGCCCGCCCTGCTCTTTTCCGGCGGCAAGGATTCCATCTGCCTGCTCCGTCTCGCGGAAAAAGCGTTCCGCCCGTCCGACCTGCCGACGCCACTGCTCAACGTCGACACCGGCCACCACTTCCCCGAGCTGAATGAATTCCGCGACCGACGCGCAAAGCAGCTCGGTGCCAAGCTCATCATCCGCACGGTCGAGGACGCCATCGCGCAGGACATCGCCCAGCCCGCGCCCGGCGAGATCAGCCGCAACCGGCTGCAGATCCCCACCCTCCTCGCCGCCATCGAGGAATTTCGCTTTGACTGCTGCATCGGCGGCGCCCGGCGCGATGAGGAGAAGGCCCGCGCCAAGGAGCGTTTCTTCAGCTTCCGCGACAGCTTCGGCCAGTGGGACCCGAAGAACCAGCGCCCCGAGATCTGGAACCTCTACAACGGCCGCCTGAACCCGGGCGAAAACATGCGCGTCTTCCCGCTCAGCAACTGGACGGAGATGGATGTGTGGGAATACATCCAGCGCGAGCAGCTGGAGGTCCCGAGCATCTACTTCAGCCATCGCCGCCGATGCGTGCGACGCGGCGGGCAGTGGCTGCCAGTCAACGATCTGGTCCCGCCGAAGCCCAAGGACGAGGTGCGCGACCTCGTCGTCCGCGTGCGCACCATCGGCGACATCATCAGCACCGGCTGCGTGGAGTCGCCGGCCACCACCGTCGAGGACATCATCGCCGAGATCGCCGCCGCCCGCGTCACCGAGCGCGGCTCCCGCGCCGACGACAAGGCCTCCGAGGCCGCAATGGAGGACCGGAAGAAGGCCGGGTATTTCTAACATGTTCACTGAAGAAGTCCTTCCACCTCCGCCCGTGACCCTCCCCGTCGACATCCTCCGCTTCAACACCTGCGGCAGCGTCGACGACGGCAAGTCCACCCTCATCGGCCGCCTGCTCTACGACTCAAAGTCGCTGATGGAGGACCAGATTGAGGCGCTCGAGCGCTCGGCCGACATCACGGGTGGCGGCCAGATCAACCTCGCCAACCTCACCGACGGCCTGCGCGCCGAGCGCGAGCAGGGCATCACCATCGACGTCGCCTACCGCTACTTCGCGACGCCGCGACGCAAGTTCATCATCGCCGACACCCCCGGCCACATCCAGTACACGCGCAACATGGTGACCGGCGCCTCTGCGTCCAACCTCTCCATTGTGCTCGTCGACGCCCGCGCCGGCGTCATCGAGCAAAGCCGCCGCCACACCGCCCTCGCCGGGCTCCTGCGCATCCCCCACCTGGTGGTGGCCGTCAACAAGATGGACCTCGTCGGTTGGAGCGAGGCACGCTTCAACGAGATCCGTGCCCAGTTCGAGGAATTCCTCCCGCGCCTCGACATCAAGGACGTGAAGTTCATCCCGCTAAGCGCGCTGAACGGCGACAACGTCGTCGATCCCTCGCCCCACACGCCCTGGTACGTCGGCCCCACGCTGCTCGGCCACCTCGAGACTGTGCACATTGCCAGCGACTGGAATCTCAGCGGCTTCCGCTTCCCCGTACAGTGGGTCAACCGGCCGAACAACCCGACTGACGCGGCCCTCCACGATTTTCGCGGTTTCAGCGGCCAGATCGCCGGCGGCATCGTGCGCGCCGGCCAGAAGATCATCGCCCTGCCCGCCGGTATCGTCACGACGGTGAAGCAGATCTGGACCTATGACGGCCCGGTCAAGGAGGCCTTCTGCCCGCAATCCGTCACCCTTGTGCTGGAGCACGACATCGACATCAGCCGTGGCAGCATGTTGATCGGCGCCGACCACCTGCCGGGCTCGGCCCGCGACCTGGAGGCGGAGGTCTGCTGGATGCATCCGCGCGCCCTGCAGCGCGGCAAAAAGTATTTCCTCAAGCACACCACGCAAACCGTACAGGCCGTGGTCACGGAAATCGTCAACAAGCTCAACATGGCCACGCTCGACACCGAGCCGGAGCCCGCGGAACTGGCGCTGAACGACCTCGGCGAAATCCGTCTGCGCTCGGCCAAGCCGCTCGTGTTCGACGGCTACGCCACCAACCGGCTGACCGGGTCCTTCATTTTGATCGAGCCCGGCACCAACGCCACCGTCGCCGCCGGTATGCTCCTGCCCCCGCGCGAGGTCGTGAAGCCTGAGATCGGGGACTACGTGATCTGAGGCAGGGCGAGTCGTCCCGACGAGCCGGGACTTTCACCACGAAGGACACGAAGATCACGAAGGGAAGGCCTCGGGCGCGGATTGCTTTGGGTTGGCTGAGCCTGATGTAGGTCGGGGTTTATCCCCGACATCCGTTGCTGGCGTGTCGGGCGTAAAGCCCGACCTACAATGAGGGCCGCCTCTTCACCCTGAAATTGGGCGCCTGCGGCTGCAATTAGACTGGAAAGAACGTCGCAACGTGGCAAAGGTCAGCCGCTTCCTGCCGCATGCCTGAGAACTCCCCCACGCCCGCCCACCGCGCGGTATTCCTGAGCTATGCCTCCCAGGATGCTGCCGCGGCGACGCGCATCTGCGAAGCCCTTCGTGCCGCCGGCGTTGAGGTGTGGTTCGACCAGAGCGAGCTGGTCGGCGGCGACGCCTGGGACGCCAAGATCCGCGGGCAGATCGGCTCGTGCGCGCTGTTTGTGCCGGTGATCTCAGCAGCCACGCAGGCTCGCGGCGAAGGTTACTTTCGGCTGGAGTGGAAACTCGCAGTCGACCGGTCGCACCTCATGGCCCACGACCAGCCGTTTTTGCTGCCGGTAGTCATCGACGCCACGGCTGATGCGGCCGCGCGTGTGCCCCCGGAATTCCGAAGCGTGCAGTGGACGAAGCTGCCCCAGGGCGAGACGCCGCCGGCGTTCGTGGCGCGGGTGCAGAAATTGCTCGGTGGTGACGCTGTAGGAGGGGCTTTACGCCCCGATTCCGCCGAACCATCGGGGCGTAAAGCCCCTCCTACAGTCAAACCATTCCGCCTTTGGCTGATTCCCGCGATCCTTGGCGCGGCCGCACTAGTCGGCCTTGCACTCTGGCAGCCGTGGAAAAAATCGGCCCCGACGGCCCCGGCCGCAATCGCCGCCGCCCCGCGGACTCCCGCCCAGGAACTCGTCGCCCAGGCCCGGAAGATTTACGAGGAAGGCGACGAGCTTGATCGGGAAAATCTTTTCCTCGCGGAGGACCTGGTGAAGCGGGCCCTGGCGCTGGATTCGGCCGAGCCGTCGGCCTGGGAGCTCACCGCCTGGCTGTCGTACAACATGGTCTGGCAGAGTATCGACAACTCCGGGGCGCGCCGGGATTTGCTGATGCGCCAGGCGACACGCGCGCGGACACTGGCCCCGCAGTCCGTCTCGGCGCAACTCGTGCTGTTGTATGCCCGGCTGGCCCTGAATTTCGCCCTGTCGGCGGTGGCCCAGAGCAACGACCTGCCGGAAATCGAGCGCGAGCTGACGGCCCTCGCCCAGCAGGAGCCGGCGAACTGGCAGATCCAGCGGGCGCTGGGCACCACCCTGCGCCTGCTCAATCGTCCGGACGACTCCATCCGCGCCATGCAACGCGCCGTGGAGCTCTCCGGCGGCAATGTGGCCGTCACCGGTGATCTGGTGAACATCCTGATGCGGCGCAGCCGGTATGCGGAAGCGGAGGCCCTGGTAGCACCGGCGCTGATCCGCCGCGCCACCGGCCGGATGCTCACCTTTGACCTTTATTTCAAGCTGCTCTGGCGGGGCGATCAGGCGGCGGCCCAGGCGGCGCTGACCGCGTGGCCGGGCTGGTTGATGCAGGAGGATCGCGGGGCTTTCTATGCGTGGAGAACCTGGATGTTTGCCCGCCAACCCGAAAAAGCGCTCGCCCTCGTCCAACGCCTGCAACGGGATTACCTCCATGACGCCAACTTCACCGGACCGCGCGCCGTGTTGTCCGCCCGGGCCCATGAATTGGCGGGCCACACCGACGCCGCGGCGGCAGACTGGCGCACGGTGGCCCAGTTGGCTGACCGCGAATTGGCCCTGACCCCGGATGACTCCGCAGCGGCCTATTGGAAGGCATGGGCGCTGGCCCGGCTCGGCGACATCCCGGGTGCGCGAACCCTCGGCAATCAGCTGCAGCAGCGGAGCGTCGCGTCGCTGACCAGTTTCCACAAGTCAACCAGCATGGCTCCCCTGTGGGTTGTGTTGGGCCAGACGGACCAGGCCTTCACGGTCATGGGAACGAAATCCGAGACCTACAATGACACCCTGCCCGTCACGCGCGCCATGCTGGAGCTCGATCCCGCTTATGACGCCCTGCGTCCCGATCCGCGCTTTAAGGCTATCCTGGAGCAGGCGCTGGCGCCGGAGAAGCCGAGGACAGAGGACGGAGGACGGATAACAGCACCGCCCGTGGACGATAAATCCGTCGCTGTGCTGGCCTTTGCCAACCTTTCCGACGACAAGGCCAACGAGTATTTCTCCGACGGCATCAGCGAGGAGTTGCTCAACGTGCTGGCGAAGGTGCCGGGGCTGAAGGTCTCGGCGCGGACCTCGGCGTTTTATTTCAAGGGCAAGGAAGTGCCGGTGCCCGAAATCGCCCGCCAGCTCGGCGTCGCCTACGTCGTCGAGGGCAGCGTGCGCAAGGCGGGCGACAAGGTGCGCATCACGGCCCAACTGATCAAGGCGGACGGCGGGTTTCATGTCTGGTCGGACACCTTCACCCGCGATTTGAAAGACATCTTCGCGGTGCAGGATGAGATCGCCGGGCTCGTCGCGAAGAATCTTCAGCTCAAGATGGGCATCACGTCACCCGAATCGCGGCGGGAAGTGAATCCCCAAGCCCACCAGCTTTTGCTGGAAGGGCGGCATTACCTGACGTTGCGAACGGCGACCGGTTTCGACCAGGCTGAGAGCGCGTTCAGTCAGGCGTTGAAGATCGATCCTCAATTTGCCCAGGCTCAAGCCGGACTGGCCATCACCACGGCGTTGCGCGGGCGGTATCGGATCCTGGATGGCGTGGGACGGGTGGAGGAGTTTGATCAGCTGGCGATTACCCAAAGCCGGCTGGCCCTGCAGATGGATCCCTCGCTGGCTGAGCCCCACGCGGCGATCGGCTTTATCTACACGGACAACCGTCAATTAGGGGATGCCGAACAGGAGTTCCAATTGGCCTTTGCCGCCAACCCCAACTATGCGACCGCCTACCATTGGCATTCCCATGTGCTGGCGTTGCAAGGCCGACTGGACCTCGCCCTCAAGGAAATCGCCCGGGCCACCACCCTCGATCCGCTTTCGTTTATCATGGCCCTTATCCAAGGGTTTTATACCTGCGATTCGCAGCGCTATGCCGAGGCCCTCGCCATTCTCGACCGGGCCGCCTCGCTCCGCAGCGAGACCTTCCTGCCGCTGGAAAGCGACCGGGCGCGAATGCTGCTTGCGCTGGGCCGCCCGGCGGACGCCCTGGCTGTGGCGCGGAAGGTATTGCGCGATCCGCGGCTGATCACGGCGGGTTGGTATGCCGCCGGTGAGGCCCTGCAAGTCCTGCAACGATGCGGTGAGCCCGCCGAGGCGACGCGGCTGGCCGAGTCGTTGATCCCAGCGATGCCCCCCGGCAGCTACCAGCGGGGTTATGCCCTTTGTGCCCTGGGGAATTTTCGCGAAGGATTGCCGCAACTGGCGACGATGCCGGTCATCGTGCAAAATCGGATCTATTGGCACCCGCTGTTTGATCCGGTGCGCGACACGCCTGAATTCCAGCAACTGCTGGTGAAGCTCAATTGCGTGGAGCAATACAAGGTCGCGCGGGCGACGCTGGCGCGGATGCTCAAGGAGCCGGAGGCGAAGAAATGAACGCCCCTTTGAACAAACTACGATCAATGCTTTTACCACGAAGGTCACGAAGTCCACGAAGGACAGGCCAATCCCTGTTCCCCTTCGTGCTCTTCGTGTCCTTCGTGGTTAAATTTCATGGATTCGAATCCCTGACATGAGCGATCCCGGCAAAGCGGTATTTTTGTCGTATGCATCTCAGGATGCCGAAGCCGCCAAGCGCATCTGCGAGGCGCTCCGCGCCGCCGGGGTCGAGGTGTGGTTCGACCAGAGCGAGCTGGTCGGCGGCGATCAATGGGACGCCAAGATCCGCGGGCAGATCGGCTCGTGTGCTCTCTTTGTGCCGATCATCTCGGCCAGCACGCAGGCGCGGCGCGAGGGATACTTCCGGATCGAGTGGAAGCTGGCGGCGCAGCGCACGCACGCCATGGCGGACGGAACCCCATTCTTGTTGCCAATATTGATCGACGGCACCCGCGATGCCGAGGCGCTGGCACCGGCGGAATTCAAGTCGGTGCAGTGGACCAAGCTCCCCGGCGGCGAAACACCACCGGCGTTCGTGGCTCGGGTGCAGAAATTGCTCGGAAATGAATCTGTCGGAGGGGCTTTACGCCCCGATGGTTCGGAGGAATCGGGGCTTAAAGCACCTCCTACAATCAAGCCACCCCCCCGCTGGCTGATTCCCGCAATCTTTGGCGTGGCGGCGCTCGTCGGCCTCGCGCTCTGGGAGCCGTGGCGCAAAAGCACCCCGCCGTTGGCCGCAACGCCCGCGGTGGCAGTCCCCGCCGGTTCGGCCGAGATCGCGCGCGTGCGGGCGCGGATCATTCCCGACCGCTGGCAGAAAGGGGATTTTGAAGCCATTGCGCCCGCGCTCGACCGGATTATCGCAGCCAATCCCGACGAGGCCGACGCCTGGGCGTTGCGCAGCATCATCAACAGCCTGCAGGTGCTCCGCATTCTCGATCCCGGGACGCAGCCGCTGGAAACGGGCAAAACCGCCGCGGAACATGCCCTGCGGCTGGCACCCGAATCGCCGCTCGGCCAGCTTGCGTTGGGCATGCATCTGGTCGCCAATGTCAGCCGCGGCGGTGATCCCCGGGCGTGTCGTGAGCCCGTTGACCGGGCGGTGGCGATGCTGGCACCTGATGCCCTGACCCGTTACGCTGAATTGGTCTCATTCTGGCTCGGTTACGATTTCGAGAATACGGAACGTGTCGCCGCGGCCTGGCTGAAAGCCGATCCGCAGGCCAATTATCCGGCCTGGATCATGACTTCCCTGAGCATCGCGATGCGCCGGACGGAGGAGGTTGAAAAATGGGCGGAACGTTCATTCCGCGATCAAGAACTCACGAGCGTGCGGGCCCTTTGCAACCTGGCCGACGCGCAATTTTTTCTGCGGGCCGATCTGGCCGCCTGCCGTGCGACGTTGGAGCGCATCCCGGTCCGGGCGCGTTCCGTCTCCCGGGTTGTCCACTGGCGGTGGCTCCTGCCCATGGCGGAGGGACGCTGGGATGACGCGTTGCAGGAATTGGCCCAGGTGCCGGACGCCATGCTGCACGATGTGATCTACAACGGGCCCAAAGCGCTTCTCGCCGGGCTCGCGCACCAGCAGGCCGGCCGGGCCGATGCGGCGAACAGCCAGTTTCACGAGGCGGAGCGCCTGCTGCGGGAAAAGCTCGCCGCCGATCCTGACAACGAAGCCCTGCGCGCCGTGCTCGCCGTCACCCTGGCGAGCGCCGGACGAGCGGACGAGGCGCGCCGCGAGCTGGCGCTCGTCGAACCCCTGGTCCGGGGGCGCGCCCCGAACGTCTATCGGCCGAGGTTGATCGTCTCGCTGGCGCAGGCCTATGGGGCATTGGGCGACTACAAGGGCATGGCGTTCTGGCTGCGGAAACTGTTCGCCGAGCCCTCCAACACCCCGCTCACACCGGCGTCCTTCCGGTTGGACCCGCGCTTCAACGGGGCCGTCAACGCCCCGGAAATCCAGGCATTGCTGAAGGAGTTTGCGTCGCTCGATCAACCGCCGGCTGGTGCCGCCACGCGCAAGGCCGACGACAAGTCCGTCGCTGTGCTCGCCTTCGCCAACCTCTCCGACGACAAGGCCAACGAGTATTTCTCCGACGGCATCAGCGAGGAATTGCTTAACGTTCTCGCCAAAGTGCCGGGGCTAAAGGTCTCGGCGCGGACCTCGGCGTTTTATTTCAAGGGCAAGGAGGTGCCGGTTCCCGAGATCGCGAAGCAGCTCGGCGTGGCCTACGTCGTCGAGGGCAGCGTGCGCAAGCAGGGCGACAAAGTCCGGATCACCGCCCAGCTCATTAAGGCTGACGGCGGGTTTCACGTGTGGAGCGACACTTTCACCCGCGATTTGAAAGACATCTTCGCCGTGCAGGACGAGATCGCGGCTTTGATCGCGCAGAACCTCAGGCTGTCCATGGGACTGGTGGTCCCCGCGGCGCGGCGAGCGGTCAATCCCGAGGCACACCAGCTGGTGCTGGAGGGACGCCATTTCTGGAATCTTCGCACTCCCGAGGGATTCGACCGCGCCGAGGCCGCTTACACCAAGGCGATCGAGCTCGACCCGCAATTTGCCCAGGCCTACGCGGGGCTCGCCGACGTACGCTGGGTCCGGACCGTCTTCGCCTGTTATGCGGGTGCCAACCTTATACCGATGACCGCCGTCGAAGCCGCAACCGCGCGGGCGCTGGCTATCGACCCGACGCTGGCGGAAGCTTACCCAGCCGCAGGCTCCGTGCTCCAATGGAACGGCCGGTTTGGGGAAGCGGAAGCGGTGTTCAAAAAGGCCATCGCCCTTAATCCCAACTACGCTCTCGCTCACCACTGGTATTCCCTCGTGCTGGAAAGCCAGGGTCGGCTGGACGACGCGTTGGCCGAAATCGGACAGGCGATCCAGCTTGATCCGCTTTCGGCGGCGGCTCTTTCCACCCGGCACCGCTATCTTTTTATGGCTGGGCGGATATCCGAGTCCATTGCGGCGGCCGAAAAAGCGCGGGCGCTGCGACCGAGTTTCTCCTTCGACTCGGGCATGCGCGCCTTGGGCCTCCTCGCCGCCGGACGGCGCGATGAGGCGCTGGTCGCGGCCCGGGCCGTTGTCGCCTATCAAAGTCCCGAGTTGCGCTGGGTGAGCGATGCCGAGGCCGTCTATGTCCTGCGGGCGCTGGGCCACGAGGCCGAGGCGGTGGCGCATGTCGAAACCCTGCTGCCGCGGATGCCGGCCGACAGCTACCTGCGGGGCTTGGCGCTACTCGCGCTGGACCGGTGGGACGAGGCCGTGCCGTACCTGGAGCGGACCCCGCGGGGCATGCAATCCCTTTTCTTCTGGAATCCCGTCTGGGACCGCTGGCGCGACGACCCGCGCTTCCTTCATCTGATGGAAAAGATCGGCGGCATGGCTGAATACAAGGTCGCACGCGAAACGCTGGCGCGGATGGTGAAGGAACAGGAGGCGAAGAAGTGAACGGCTGGCATACGCTCAACGCCCAACACTTAACTTTTAACGCTCAAGTGAAGAAAACCCACACTACATCTCGGAGGACTGAGCGTTGAGCGTTGAGCTTTCCGCGTTAAACGTTGAGCGTTCCGCGCCGAAAGGCGCGGTGTTCCTTTCCTACGCCTCCCAGGATGCCGAGGCGGCCAAGCAAATCTGCGAGGCCCTGCGCGCCGCCGGTGTCGAGGTGTGGTTCGACCAGAGCGAGCTGGTCGGCGGCGACGCGTGGGACGCCAAGATCCGCGGGCAGATTTCGTCCTGCGCGCTCTTTGTGCCGATCATCTCGGCCAACACCCAGGCGCGGCGCGAAGGGTATTTCCGTATCGAGTGGAAGCTGGCCGCGCAGCGCACGCACGCCATGGCGGACGGAACCCCTTTTCTGCTGCCGCTCTTGATCGACGGTACCCGCGACGCTGAGGCCCTGGTGCCGGTGGAATTCAAGTCGGTGCAGTGGACCAAACTGCCCCTTCGACCGATTCGACCAGCTCACGACGGGCAGGCTCAGGACTTTCAGCCGGGGGGCGAGACGTCACCGGCCTTTTGTGCGCGGGTGCAGAAATTGCTTGGAGCAGAAACGGTAGGAGGGGCTTTACGCCCCGATGGGGCGGAGGAATCGGGGCTTAAAGCCCCTCCTACAAAAGCAGCGAAACGTTGGCTCGCCCCGGTGCTGGCGGGCGGCGTCATCGCCGCGCTGGCCCTCGTGCTTACTCGCCCCTGGGAAAAACCCGCCCCCGCGCCGGTAACGGCAGCTCCGCCGGCGCTGGAACAGACGAAGGGTCTCTCGGAAGCCCGCAAGCTCACGGTCCAGGCGCTGGCCTTGATCGACGACGACCTGATGGCCGGGCGGGAGAATTTCCGTCTGGCCCAGGAGCTGGCCCAAAAGGCGACGGTCCTCGATCCCACCGACGGTGAGGCTTGGGCCGTCCTGGCCCGCG
>SESH01039501.1_pt1 | contig 20474 bp, 11 predicted proteins | sample 3171561 | NCBI WGS metagenome assembly SESH01 (sample SAMN10866947, study PRJNA518727) | freshwater metagenome | biome: subpolar coniferous forest; feature: holomictic lake; material: water; isolation source: holomictic Lake 442 2011 16.5 m and 2014 13 m | place: Canada: near Kenora, Ontario
CCGTCGCCGCCGAGGCGAAGTCGGCTTCTTATCTGGCGCTTAGCCCCGACGCGAAGTTCCTCTATTCCACCGCTGAGGCCGCCGAAGGCGCCGTCGCCGCCTACGCCGTCGAAGGCGAGAAGCTGCGCCTGCTGAACACCGAGGTCTCCAAGGGCAAGGGCCCGACGCACCTCGCCGTCGACGCCACGCGCCGTAATCTGATCGTGGTTAATTATGGTTCCGGTTCGACCACCGCTCTGCCGATCAAGGAGGACGGTTCCTTCGCTCCGGCGAGCTCTTCGATCCAGCACGTCGGCACGGGCCCGAACGCCGGACGCCAGGCCGGTCCGCATGCCCACGGCGTCTACTTCCACCCGAAGAACGGCCGCGCGTACGTCGCCGACCTCGGCACGGACGATATCTTCATCTACAAGTTCGACGCCGAAAAAGGCCTGCTCACTCCGAACGAGCCGAAGTCTGCGCGCGTCACCGCGGGCGAAGGTCCCCGCCACCTCGTCTTCCATCCTAGCGGTAAGTTCGCCTACGTGAACACCGAGATGGGCATGAACGTCGTCGCCTTCACGGTGGAACGTGACGGCGACCTGAAGCAGATCCAGAGTCTCCCGACGCTCCCGACTGGCGCTGACGCGAAGGGTGCCTCCACCGCGGAGATCTTTGTCCGCCCGGATGGCAAGACGCTGTATGTCTCCAATCGCGGGCACGACTCCATCGCCGTCTACTCCATCGACCAGGACGGTAAGCTTGCGCTCCTCCAGCATATGCTCGGCACGCCCGCCTCCCCGCGAGGCTTCGGCCTCAGCGCCGATGGCCGCTGGCTCGTGTGCGCCGGCCAGAAGTCTGGTACGCTCAACGCCTATCGCATTGGCCGCGACGGTAAGCTCACCGACACCAAGCAGTCCGTCGAGGCCCCGGCCTCCGCCGCGATCCTCTTCGTCCCCTGATTCGGCCGCGTCCGCATGCGTAGTCCTTTCCTTGCCGGCTTGCTCCTGACGACGTCGCTGGGCGCCGCCCCGGTCGACTTCGCGCACGAGGTCGTGCCGATCCTGCGTAAGCATTGCGTGGAGTGCCACGCCGGCGACAAGAAGAAGGGCGGACTCTCGATGAACACGCGCGCCTCGCTGCTCGAAGGCGGCGAGAACGGCGCGGTCGTGACCGCTGGCCAGACGCAGAAGAGCAAGCTCCTTGAGGCGATCGTCAGCGCCGATCCTGATGTCCGCATGCCGCCGAAAGGCGATCGCCTAAGTTCCGCCGAAGTCGCCACTCTGCGCGCCTGGGTCGAGCAGGGCGCCGTGTGGACCGAAGGCTTCGCCTTCAAGCAGCCCGCCTACGAACCCCCACTGCGACCGCGTCAGCCCGTCCTGCCGGAAGTCCGGAACGGCCGCCCGCATCCGATCGACCGCGTGCTCGACGGCTGGCTCGCGGATAAGGGTGCGCCCACGCCGCCCGTCGCGGACGACGCGACCTTCCTGCGCCGGGTGACGCTCGACTTCGTTGGCCTGTTGCCTTCCGCCGAGGAGGCGCGGGCGTTCGCCGCTGACCGCCGTCCGGACAAACGCGCATTGCTCGTCCGCTCGCTGCTCGCGCGGAATGTCGACTATGCCGACCACTGGATGGCGTTCTGGAACGATCTCCTGCGTAATGATTACGCCGGCACCGGTTATATCGATGGCGGCCGTAAGCAGATCACCAGCTGGCTCTATGTCTCGCTGCTGGCCAACAAGCCTTACGACGTCTTCGCCCGCGAGCTCATCGCGCCTTCCGCGGACAGCGAAGGCTTCGCAAAGGGCATCATCTGGCGCGGCGCCGTGAGCGCGGCCCAGGTGCCCGAACTCCAGTATTCGCAGAGCGTCTCGCAGACGTTCCTGGGCATCAACATGAAGTGCGCCTCCTGCCACGACAGCTTTGTCGATCGCTGGAAGCTGCGCGATGCCTACGGCCTCGCCGCGATCTACTCCGATCATCCGATGGAGCTCGTGCGTTGCGATATACCCACGGGCAAGCCCGCCGCCGCGGCATGGCCGTTTCCCGAACTCGGGCAAGTCGACGCTACCAAGCCGCGCGAAGAACGCCTCGCCCAGCTCGCCGCCCTCATCACCCATCCGGAGAACGGCCGCTTCCCGCGCACCATCGTCAACCGCCTCTGGCATCGCCTCATGGGTCGCGGTGTCGTGCACCCAGTCGATGCGATGCAGACGCAGCCGTGGAACCAGGATCTCCTCGATGTCTTGGCTAACCGGCTCGTCGAATCCAAGTATGACCTCAAGGCCGTGTTGGAATTCATCGCGACGTCACAGGCCTACCAGTCGCGTGCCGAAATCCTCTCGCGTGATGCGGATGACAAAGGCTACGTCTATCGCGGTCCGCGCGCCAAGCGCCTCACCGCCGAGCAGTTCGTCGACGCCGTCTGGCGTCTGACTGGCACCACGCCGGCCAAGATCGAACTCAAGGTGCCGCGCGCCGCGCCCACGGCCACTTCCGCCAAGAAGCCCGTCGTCGAGCCTTTGCTCGCCGCGCCGATCTGGTCGGGCGACATCGCCGGAGGACGTCTACCTGCGGCCGGCGAGACGCGTTCCTTCCGTCGTCAACTCGTCCTGGACGCCGACGTGGAATCGGCCGCCTGCGTGGTTACCTGCGACAACGGCTTCGAACTTTACGTGAACGGCAAGAAGATCGGCGAAGGCGACAACTGGGCCGACCCGAAGAGTTTCGACCTCACGGCTTCTTTACTGATGGGCGCGAACCAGATCGTCATCGTCGGACATAACGGCGGCCAGAAACCGAACGTCGCCGCCGCTTGGTTTCAGGTGAACGTCGAGCTCAAGGGTGGCGTCCGCGTGAGGATGGCGACCGACGCTTCCTGGGAATGGACGACGAGCTTACCGAACGCCCGCGGGACCTTCGCCGCCGCCGGCAAAGCGAAGGCCGCGACCAAGACCGCGGAGATCGTCTGGCAGCCGGTCTCGCTCGTGAAGGGAGAGGCATGGCGCAAGGCCGAATCCCGCATGGCGGAGATGCTCGCGGGAGTCGGCGGCACAAGCAGCCTGCCGGCTCGCGCGAGCCTGATGAAATCAGACCTGTTGCAGCGCGCGTTGGGGCGTCCGAACCGCGAGCAGATCGTCTCGATGCGTCCGAACGAGCTGAGTACGCTCGAAGCCATCGACCTTTCGAACGGTCAGGCGCTGACCAATCTCCTCTCCGCCGGCGCCGCCAAGCTGAAGAAGCGGACGTGGACGTCGCCGGAGGAACTCGCGCGCTGGCTCTACCTCTCCGCGCTGAGCCGCGAGCCCGCCCCGGCCGAACTCAAGGTCGCCGCCGGTATCGTCGGTGCCGAAATCTCCGAACAAGGCGTCGCCGACCTCCTCTGGGTCGTGTGCATGCTTCCCGAATTCCAGACCATCCGCTGATCGCCATGAACTCCCCTCTGCCGCTTGATCCTGCTTTACCCGAGCCGCTCGCTCGTCGCGAATTCCTGCGCATGCTCGCCGCCGCTGGCGCCGCGACGTTGTCGATGAGCGCGCCTCGCCTCCTCGCCGAGAGCGAGAAACTCGTCCAGCCTGCCGCCACCGCTGATTCGGTCATCCTCATCTGGCTCGCCGGCGGCATGGCCGCGCCGGAGACCTTTGACCCCAAGCGCTATGCGCCTTACGAGAAGGGGCTTTCCTACGACCGCGTGCTCAGCACCTTCCCCGCGATCCCGACGTCCGTCGACGGCGTTCGTATCTGCGAAGGACTCGAGAATATCGCTCAGGTCATGGATCGCGGCACGCTGATCCGTTCGGCCGTGCAGCCCGACCTCGGCACCATTCTGCATTCCCGCCATCAGTTCCATTGGCACACCGGCTACGTGCCCCCGCAGACCGTCGCTTGTCCACATATCGGCGCCTGGATGGCCCGCGTGCTCGGGCCTCGTAATCCGGTGATGCCGGCCTTCATTAATATCGGCCAGCGCCTCGAGGGCGTCGGTGAAAGCGAGGAGCTCAAGGCCTTTACGACCGCCGGATTCTTCGGCGGTGAATACGGTCCGATGAACCTGCCGTTCCCCGAGGAAGCCGCCGCGGCCGTGCGTCCGCCCAAGGGGATGGACGCCGGACGTTTCGTGAGCCGCGACCGCGAGTTCCGTCGGCTCGTCGACGCGACGCCCAGCCGTGACCTGCTCAGCGACCACCAGCATGAATCGATGCTGCGCTCGATGGACAAGGCCTATCGCCTGCTCAGCGCCAAGGAGCGTGCCGCGTTCGACATCACGCTCGAGACGCCCGAGGTGCAGAAAGATTACGACACTGGCCGCTTCGGTCGCGGTTGCCTGCTCGCGCGTCGCCTCGTCGAGAACGGCGCCCGCTTCGTCGAGGTCACCACGGAATACGTGCCGTTCTTCCAGTGGGATACGCACGGCAAGGGCCATGAGACCGTCGCGAAGATGCATGCCGAGATCGACCGTCCAATTGCTCGCCTCATCCGCGACCTCGAACAGCGCGGGCTGCTCGACCGCACCTTGGTCATCATCGCCAGCGAATTCAGCCGCGACGCCATGATCGAAGGCCGCCCTGGCTCGAAGGCCAAGGACCAGGCTTTCAATAAGTCCGGCATCATGACCAGTCCCGATCACTACGGCCTGCATCGTCACTTCACCGGTGGCACGAGCGTCGTGATGTTCGGCGGCGGCGTGAAGAAAGGCCATGTCTACGGCGCCACCGCCGACGAGCGTCCGCTCGTCGCGATCAAGGACCCCGTGTCGATCTCCGACATGCACGCCACGATCTTCCGCGCGATGGGCATCAGCCCCAAGACCGCGTTCGATATCGAAGGCCGACCGTTCTACGCGACCGTCGACGGTAAGGGCGTACCGATCCCGATCTTCAGGAGCTGAGCGCGCGCAGCGGCGCGACGTGCGCGTGCACGGCGGACTCGATGAGTTCGCCCGTGCGCCGCATCGCTTCGTCGAGCGGCATCGCCGCTGGCTTGATCGCGATGAGCAGGTCGAACTGCGCGCGTAGCGCGGCCGAGTCGTCGACCGAGCCAGCGACGCCGACGATCTTCTTGCCGAGGCGACGTGCAAGGCGGGCGACGCCGACGGGCCCTTTGCCTTGCAGGCTCTGTTCGTCGAGGCGGCCTTCGCCGGTGATGACGAGGTCGGCGGCGGCGACGCGGGCTTCGAGTCCGACTTGCGTCGCCACCATGTCGAACCCGCTCACAAGATGTCCGCTGAGGAAAGCCATGAGGCCGAAGCCGAGTCCGCCCGCCGCGCCGGCACCAGGCACGTCGCGAGGATCCACGCCGAGGTCGCGTCGCGCGAGGTCGGCGAGATGTTCGAGTCGCTGTTCGAACCAGACGAAGTCGCGGACACCTTTTTGCGGACCGTAGACGCGCGTGGCGCCGCGTGGGCCGAGCAGGGGATTATCGACGTCGCAGGCGACGATCAGCTCAAAGGCGGGCAGGGTGGAAGGTTTCTCTAGCCGGTCGGCCTCCAGCAGCGTCTCGAGCGTGGGGGTGAACGACTGACCGGCTTTCTTGAAGGTATATCCTAGGGCGAGGGCGACCCCGAGGCCGCCGTCATTCGTCGCGCTGCCCCCGATGCCGATCAGGATGCGTCGGGCGCCCTTGGCGAGGGCTGATTGGATAAGGATTCCTGTACCTAAAGTGCTGGCTGTGAGTGGGTTAAGTTCTAAATCTTGAACGATGGCCAACCCGCTGGCCGCGCTCATTTCCATGACCGCCGTCGCGGTTTCCGGAACCCAGCCGAAGGGCGCTTTGATCGGCCTGCCTTGGGCGTCTTGGGTGACGCCAAAGGTCCATTCTCCGGCCAGAGCGGTGGTCATCGCTTGGGCGGTGCCTTCGCCGCCGTCCGCGATGGGGCAAAGGTCGAAAGACGCCTGCGGAAAGGCCGTTTCTAGGCTATTTTTAATATGATTACCGGCTTTTTCCGCCGGCAGGGAGCCCTTGAATTTGTCGTTGGCGATTAAGATACGCATCGTCCGTCCCCGTCACCCTCATCGTGGGGTCTTTTCTTTACAACCCGAATGGGGAACCGCTCTTGATTTCCGGGGGCCTTGGCTTACATTAAGCCCAAGGTTAGCCAGATTTCAGGCTCCTTCCCCGACCTTAATCCCAACTTAAGAAACACGCCCATGCTGTCTCTCCGTCACACCACCCTCGTCCTCTCACTCTGCGCGGCCTCCTTCGCCGTCGCCGCCGACGACGTCCAGCCGACCAAGGAGGGACTCGAGTTCTTCGAGAAGAACGTGCGCCCGATTCTCAGCGATCGCTGCTACGAGTGCCACTCCACCGCCAAGAATTCCTCCAAGGGAGGGCTCATCTTGGATTCCCATGACGGCGCCTACAAGGGTGGCGATGAAGGGCCTGCAGTCGTCCCGGGCAATCTCGAGAAGTCACTCCTGGTCAAGGCCGTCCGATACACCGACCCCGAGTTTTCGATGCCTCCGAAGAAGACGGGCGGCAAGTTGCCGGACGACAAAATCGCGATCCTCGAGCAGTGGGTGAAAATGGGTGCGCCGATGCCCACGGGCGGCGCCGCCAAACTCACCGGCCTCACGGGCAAGGCCCGCGAGCATTGGGCATTCCAGCCGGTCACCAAGCCGAAGGTGCCCGAAGTGAAGAACAAGGCCTGGGTCAAGACGCCCATCGACGCCTTCGTCCTCGCTAAGCTCGAAGAGAAGGGCTTGCAGCCTAATCCCGCCGCCAGCCCCGAGTCCTTCCTGCGTCGCGTTTCCTACGACCTCATCGGCCTCCCGCCCACCTCTGAGCAGGTGGATACCTTCGAGAAAGCTATCCAGTCCGCGCAGATGGTCGACTCGATGGCGGTTCGCTCCGGTAAGCCCGTTGGTGCCGTCGAAGCCGTCTACGCCAAGCAGGTCGACACGCTGCTCGCCTCGCCGCACTACGGCGAACGCTGGGCCCGCCACTGGCTCGACACCGCTCGCTACTCCGATACCCGCGGCCTGCAGGTCGACCAAGGTGATAGCCTCTTCAAGGATTACCGCTTCGCCTACGCTTGGACCTACCGCGACTACGTCATCAACGCGATGAATGACGACAAGCCCTACAACAGTTTCATCATCGAGCAGCTCGCCGCCGACCGCATCCCGGGCATCTCGCCTGACGATCCTCGCCTCGCCGCGCTCGGCTTCCTTACCGTCGGGAAGCGCTTCGACGACCCGAATGACATCATCGACGAACGCATCGACACCACCACCAAGGCGTTCCTCGGACTCACCGTCTCTTGCGCCCGTTGTCACGACCACAAGTTCGACCCGATTCCGATCAAGGACTACTACTCGCTGCACGGCATCTTCGCCTCGACTGTCGAGCCGCTGCATCACCCGACGATCGCCGCCACCTCCAAGACCGCCGCCGCCGCGCGCACGGACTTCACCAAACGACTGAACCAGCTCCAGGACGAGCAGGTCGGTGGTTTCTTCCGCTACATGCGCGAGACCCGCGCTCGTTATGACAAGGAGATGGCCGGTCGCCTCATGATCGCCAGCGTCCGCCGCGGTTCCTCCGAAGCCGGCGAGTTCTCCGATCGCTATAAGATCGACCTCACCTCCGATGTCGATTTTGCGGCGATGCGCATCCAGAAGGATTCGCCGATCACTGGTCCGTTCTACGCGGCCGCTCAGGTGCCCGTCGTCTACTTCGCCGAACGTGCCCCGATCGCCATCCAGGAAGCGCTCGCCGATACCGATCATCCGGTCAACCCCATCATCGCCGCCGCCCTCCGCAGCCTGAAGCCCAAGACGCTTCATGACGTCGCCGCCGCCTACCAGAAGGCTTACAACGACAACAAGGCCGCGATCCTCGCGCATCTCGCCCTCCTCGCCAAGCCCGGCGAAGACTGGAAGAAGTCCTCTCCTGCGATCGCCCAAATGACCGGCTATCCTTGGGCCATCCCGAGCTATGACGAAGTCTTCGACAACGAAGACATGATTTCGCTCTTCAGTACGCGCAAGTTCTGCGCCGATTGGCAGAACCGTCCGATCTACGGCGGTATCGGCAATCGCGCCCCGGTCGCTTACTTCCGCCACACCCGCGTCAACGAGCTGCGCCTGTCGCACCCCGGCGCCCCCGGCGAGGCGATGGTCGTGCAGGACTCTGAAGCCCCGAAGGACAGCTACGTGTTCAAGCGCGGCGACAAGAATAACAAGGGGGACATCGCCCCTCGTCAGTTCCTCGACATCCTCTCTAAGGGTGAGCGTCGTCCTTACGTCGATGGTAGCGGACGTTACGAGTTCGCGCAGTCCATCGCCACGAAGGATAACCCGATGACCGCTCGCGTGGCCGTCAATCGCACTTGGATGAAGCACTTCATCGAAGGCTTCGTCGCCACGACCGACGACCTCGGCAATATGTCCGAGAAGCCCTCGCACCCCGAGCTCCTCGATTACCTCGCCACCGACTTCGCGGAGAACGGCTGGACGATGAAGCGCCTCCATCGCATGATCGCGATGAGTAACGTCTATCGCCTGGATTCCGATCCGACCGCCAACCCGCTCGTGGCCAAGAAGGGTGCCGTCGATCCGCTCAAGATCGACGCCGGTAATCGCCTGCTCTGGCGCGGGAATCTGCGTCGTCTCGATTTCGAATCCATCCGCGACTCGATGATCTTGCTCACCGGCAAGCTCAACCCGTTGGTCGGTGGCCAGCCAGCCAATATCACGGACGAGCCGTTCAGCTACCGTCGCAGCCTCTACGGTTACGTCGACCGCAGCCGCCTCAGCGATACGCTCTCGCAGTTCGACTACGGCGACCCCGACCAGGCGAACTCGAAGCGTAACTCGACCATCGTGCCGCAGCAGGCGTTGTACTTCATGAACAATGCTTTGTCCGTCGAAGTCGCCCGCGCCGTGTCCGCTCGTAAGGACGTCGTCAACGCGATGTCCGAGGACCAGCGCATCGTCGCGATGTTCCGCTGCATGTTCCAGCGCCGTCCTTCGACCAGCGAGATCCGCGTCGCCCAGGAGTTCCTCACTAAGGCCAAGATGACCGTCGCGACCTCCAACCTGCGTCCTTCGACCAAGGCCGCCGCTGCCGGCACCAAGCCCGGCGCTAAAGCCGCGGCTCCGGTGGCTCGTACCACTGCGCCCGCCGCCAAGGGCATGGTCGTCAAGGCGCCCGATGGCGAAGAGAGCATGATGGCCGCTGTGACCGGCGGTGGAGCGGAAAGCGTGATGCAGAATGTCGGCGAAGCCATCGCGCGCACGCCGATGACCCCGACCGAGCTGCTGGTTCAGGCGCTGCTCCTTTCAAACGAATTCGTGTACGTCAACTGAGGCTAGACCCTTAGAATCCTGAAGAAAGCCGGCCATTTGGCCGGCTTTCTTGTTTTACAGCCAGAGGGCAGGGGCGGTGGAAGGAAGGCGCTTTTTACTTATTTTTAACAAAAACCCCCTCAATCCCTGACCGGGGTTGTATGAGGTAACTACGACAAACAAGGGGTTGATGTCCTTCATCTTGGATTAAGAATACTTACCTAGAAGGAAGCCCCAGTCGGACCCCGACTTTCCTTACCCATTTCAATCCGCCAAACCTCCATGAACCGCCCCGTGAATATGCTCCGTCTTCTTCCTTTGCTGACCGCCCTCGGGACGACCGCCATGCTGCACGCCGCTGATGCGCCCGCCGAGGTGAAGATGGATCCGGCTGGCCTGGAGTTTTTCGAGAAGAACGTTCGCCCGATTCTCACCGAGCGTTGCTACGAGTGCCACTCGAAGGAGAAGGGTGTCTCCAAGGGCGGACTGATTATGGATTCACGCTCGGGCATGCTCGCCGGTGGTGACCAGGGCGCGGCGGTCGTTCCGGGCGACCTCAAGAAGTCCTTGCTGATCGTCGCCGTCCACCAGACCGACCCCGAACTTTCCATGCCGCCGCGCAAGAAGGGCGCGAAACTTTCCGACGCGCAGATCGCGACACTCGAGCAATGGGTCAAGATGGGCGCGCCCGCTCCCGTCGGTGCCGGCGCGACCAAGCTCACCGGTCTTTCCGACAAGGCGCGTAGCCACTGGGCTTTCCAGCCCGTCCGTGAATTCGCCGTGCCGACTAAGCTCAGCAATGCCGCCTGGTGCCAGAACGAAGTCGACGCCTTCGTGCTCGCGAAGCTCGACGAGAAGGGCCTCAAGCCCAGCCCCGCCACGGATGGCGAATCGCTCCTCCGTCGCCTTTCCTATGACTTGATCGGCCTGCCGCCCACCAGCGTCGAAGTGGAGTCTTTCTCCCGTGAATACGGCTCCGCCCTTCTCCTCGACAACATGAACGTGCGCAAGGGCCAGCCGAGCCGCGCCGTGACTGCTGTCGTCGAGCGTACCGTCGACCGCCTCCTCGCTTCTCCCCACTACGGCGAGCGCTGGGCCCGTCACTGGCTCGATACCGCCCGTTACTCCGACACCAAGGGCTTGAAGCGCAACGGCACCATCGAGACCTTCGAGGCCTCTTGGACGTATCGTGATTACGTCATCGATGCCTTCAACTCAGACAAGCCCTACGATCAGTTCATCATCGAACAGCTCGCCGCCGATCGTCTGCCCGACCTGACCAAGGACGACCCGCGTCTCGCCGCCCTCGGCTTCATCACCGTCGGCAAGCGCTTCCAGAACAACGACGACACCATCGACGAGCGCATCGACGCCACGACGAAGGGTTTCCTCGGCCTGACCGTCGCCTGCTCGCGCTGCCACGACCACAAGTTCGACCCGATCCCGGCCGCCGACTACTACTCCTTGCACGGCATCTTCTCGTCGGTCATCGAGCCCCAGCAGAATCCCGTCATCCGCGACCCGCTCCTCGTCGGCAAGAACGCCCCGACCAACGCCTACCGCGCCGACTACGAGAAGAAGCTCGCCGAGCTCATCAACACCACCGCCGGCGGCTACTACAAGCACCTCGCTGGCATGCAGGCCGCCTTCCATCGCGAGTTTGCTCCGCGCGCCCTCGCCTCGTTGGTTGGCGGTTTCCGTAGCACCGCGGGCTTCGATATCCTGAAGAAGTTCGACCTCGGTCAGAGCCGCGAGCTGGACCCGTCCTTCGCTTCGGTCGTTTCCCGTCCGGAGAACCCGATCACTGGCCCGCTTGTCCGCCTCAAGAAGGTCAGCGCTGAAAACTTCGAGAAGCAGGCTCCCGCGATCATCGAGGCCGCCCTTGCCGATAAGAAGACCCCGGTGAACCCGCTCGTCGCCGACGCTCTCCGCGGCCTCAAGCCCAAGTCCCTCGAAGAAGTCGCCTTCGCCTACCAGGCGATCTTCAAGAAGCATCACGACAAGATCGTCGCACACATCCAGATGCGCAGCCAGCCGGGTCGCAAGGGTGATAAGGACGATCCCGCCGTCGCCCAGCTCGCCGCCTTCCCCTGGCCGCTGCCCAACGTCGAGGACATCTCCACCGTGGTGCTCCTCGAGCGCGTGACCGAGAGCCGCGACTTCTGCGAGAACTGGCAGACGCCGATCACCTCGACTTTCGTCAATAACAACAAACCTGCGAAGTATTTCAAGTTCGCCGACATCAACGCGCTCGACATCACGCACCCCGGCGGCCCGGGCACCGCGATGGTGGTCACCGACGTCGAGAAGCCGCGTGACAGCTACGTGTATATCCGCGGCGACCGTAACAAGCGCGGCGCCATCGCCCCCCGTCAGTTCCTTGAAGTGCTCGCCGGCCCTGACCGTCTGCCGTTCTACGAAGGCAGTGGTCGCCGTGAGCTCGCCCTGGCCATCGCCAGCCGCACCAACCCGCTGACCGCGCGCGTCCTCGTGAACCGTCTCTGGATGCACCACTTCGGCGTCGGCATCGTCACCACGCCGGACGACTTCGGCAACATGTCCGAAGCGCCGAGCCACCCCGAGCTTCTCGATTGGATGGCTACGACCTTCGTCGAGGGAGGCTGGTCGATCAAGAAGATGCACAAGCGTATCCTCCTTTCGGCGACCTACCGCCAGTCGGCCAACCCGAATTCCAACCCGCTCGTCGCGCAGAAGGCGGCGGTGGATCCACTGAAGATCGACGCGGCCAATAAGTTCCTCTGGCATGCGAACCTTCGCCGTCTCGATTTCGAATCCATCCGCGACTCGATGCTGCTGCTCTCCGGCAAGCTCGACCGCTCCCTCGGTGGTCGTGCCGTCAATATCACCGACGAGCCTTACAGCTACCGTCGTACCATCTATGGTTTTATTGATCGCGATAAGCTCAGCGAGTTCCAGTCCCAGTTCGATTTCGCCGACCCCAACATGGCGAACTCGATTCGCGGCTCCACCATCGTGCCGCAGCAGGCCCTGTACTTCATGAACAATCCGCTGGCGGTCGAGGTCGCCCGCAACGTCAACTCTCGCCCTGAGATGGCCAAGGCGAGCTCTGATGACGAGCGTGTGAGCTTGCTTTACCGCATCATGTACCAGCGCTCGCCGACCGTGCCCGAGCGCCAGATCGCGCGTGAGTTCGTCGCGCGGATTGCCGGCTATATCGATGAGCCGCCCGCCTCACCCAAGGCCGATAAGGTCGCCAAGGCCAAGGCCGAGAAGGCCAAGGCCAAGGCCGCCGCGGCAGCGGTCGCTACCAAGACCAGCCCTGAGGTGAAGATCGAAACCTCGGTTCAAGGCGGTAAAATCGTGAATAACACGGAAAAAGTCGACCGTAAGGTGCCTGCCAACCCCTGGGTCATGCTGGCCCAGTCGATGGTCTGCTCGAACGAGTTCGTTTACCTGAATTAATTACCCCAACCAATCTAGTTTGAATTCCCAAAATCACACCCCATATTTAACCCCAACCAAATCCCCACAATGAAAGATTCCAGCTGCGGCAATTACGTGCCGACCCCCAACTCCCGCCGAGACTTCCTGCGCCAGACCGGTCTCGGCATGGGCGCTCTCGCCTTCGGTACGATGGCTGCCGACTACATGGTCAGCAACGCGCAGGCCGAAGTGATGGCCAACCTCAAGCCTCGCAAGGCTCCGCTCGCCGCCAAGGCGAAGCACGTCATTCACATCTTCGCCGGTGGTGCGCCCTCGCACCTCGACACCTTCGATCCGAAGCCGAAGATGAAGGAACTCGCCGACATGTCCGCCGCCGGCATGAACGGCGTGCTCTTCCCGTCGCCCTTCGAGTTCAAGAAGTCCGGTAAGTCCGGCCTCGAGATCAGCGAAATCTTCCCGAAGCTCCAGGGCGTCGCGGACGAGATGTGTGTCATCCGCTCGATGAACCAAGGTATCCCGGCCCACGGTCCGGCCGCCAAGCTGATGCACACCGGCTCGGCGATCCTCTCCAAGCCTTCCCTCGGCGCCTGGGTCCTCTACGGACTCGGCACTGAAAGCCAGGACCTCCCGGGCTTCGTCTCCCTAGGTGGCAGCTCCGACGCTCGCGCTTCGGCCTTCCTTCCGTCTCTCTTCCAGGGTGCGAACACCTCGTTCCGTCCGGGTGCTCCGGCGAACAAGATCATCGCCAACCTCCAGAGCGAATTCACCACCCAGGATGCGCAGCGCAAGCAGCTCGACCTCGTCCGCCAGTTGAACGAGCGCCACATGCAGACCGTCCAGAAGGACGAGCAGCTTGAGGCCCGTATCGAGTCCTTCGAACTCGCTTTCCGCATGCAGTCCGCCGCGACGGACGCCTTCGATATCTCCAAGGAGTCCGAAAAGACCCGCGAGATGTACGGCAAGTCCGACCTCGGCGCCAAGCTCCTCTGCGCTCGTCGCCTCGTCGAACGCGGCGTCCGCTTCGTCCAGGTCGATGCTGGCGGTTGGGATCACCACACCAACCTCTTCACGGCGATCGCCGGCAAGGCCGAATCCATCGACGGCCCGGCCGCTGCGCTCATCTCCGACCTCAAGCAGCGCGGCCTCCTCGACCAGACCCTCATCATCTGGGGCGGAGAATTCGGCCGCACCCCGACCACCGCGGGCCGCGTCAACCAGGCTTCCGGTCGCGACCACCATTCCAAGGCTTTCTGCTGCTGGATGGCCGGCGGCGGCGTCAAGGGCGGCATGCACTACGGCGAGACCGACGAAATCGGCTCCCAGGTCGCCGCTGACGGCGTCGACGTGCATGACCTGCACGCCACGATCCTGCGCCTCCTCGGCTTCGACCACACCAAGCTCACGTTCCGCTACAACGGCCGCGACTTCCGCCTCACCGACAACTTCGGTAAGGTGGTCGAAAAGGTCATCGCCTAAGCGACTCTGGTCGCACGAACGGAAGGGCGGACGCCGCAAGGCGCCCGCCCTTCTTGTTTTCACGAGGCCGCGGCTTGCGTCCCGCCCTCATTGGTTTCTAATAGAATCATCCCCATGAAGACGTTCCTTCTCCTCGGCGCCCTAGGTGCCGCGATGCTCTTCGCCGCGCCGGCCGATTCGAAGAAAGAGATCGCCCGCAAGGACGCGGCTCGCGCCGAAGCGAAGGCGGAGCCGAAGCCCGAAGCCAAGCCGTCGGCGGAAGTGAAGGTCGCGCCGCGCACCGGTGAAGCCCCGAAGTCCGGCATCAAGGGCACGGATGTCTTCGGCCGTACCCAGACCCGTTATGACAATGGCGTGACCGCCGTGACGACGCCCGACCCCTTCGGCGGCTCTTCCACCCGTTACAGTAACGGCGTCACGGCCACCACGCGGCCTGACCCCTTCGGCGGTTCCACGACCCGTTACAGCAACGGGGTGACGGCCACGACTCGCCCCGATCCGTTTGGAGGATCGTCCACCAATTATAGCGACGGTACCCGCGCGACGACGCGCACTGATCCCTTCGGTAACCAGATTACGACTTATTCCGACGGTCGTCGTGAGACGATTCGGCCTGACCCCTTTTCTTCCGCTCCGGCGAAGAAGGATGGGGCGAACGAGCGGAAATGATGCGCTAGCCGTCCAACAGGGCGCTTGAAACCTGTCGTCCACGGCACACTCTTCGCAGTCTTACCCCATGAAGCGTCATCTCCATCTCTGGGCCGCCTTGGCCGCCCTTGTCCTCGCCCTCCCGGCCGTCGCCGCGGAGTTCTTCACTACTGGCCCAGGCTGGCTTGAGTTCCCGGCCGGCAAAGGCCCTGGTGCCGGTAAGCACGTCGTGCTGCTCGCGGGCGATGAAGAATATCGTTCCGAGGAATCCCTGCCGATGCTCGCCCGCATCCTCTCCGAACGTCACGGCTTCAAGTGCACCGTCCTCTTCTCCCATGACGAAGGCGTGATCAATCCCAACAACGGCGCCTCCCTCGGCAAGCCCGAGGCCCTCGATACCGCCGACGCCCTCGTGCTCGGCCTGCGTTTCCGCAAGTGGAACGAAGCCGCCCTCGCGAAGTTCGACGCCGCCCTCAAGCGCGGCGTGCCGATCGTCGCCACTCGCACCAGCACGCACGCGTTCGCGGGCATCCCGAAGGACAGCGCTTTCGTCGCCTATAATTGGAACGCCAACGGCGGCTTCGGCCGTAACGTCCTCGGCGAGACCTGGGTCAGCCACTGGGGTAACCACAAGTCCGAGGCCACCCGTACGGCGGTCGAACCCGGCGCCGAGAAGCTCGCGATCCTTAATGGCGTCGGGCAGATCTTCGCCGACACCGACGTCTACGAAGCCCACCCCCCGGCCGACGTCCAAGTTCTCCTCCGTGGTCTCGTGCTCAAGGGCATGAACCCAGAAGACCCGCTCAGCGAACGTTCCAAGCCGCGCTCCGACAAGAAGGAGCAGGGCGTGAATGCTCCCGCGATGGCCGTGGCCTGGACCCGCGAGGTCCCGAACGCCGCCGGCACCAAGAACCGCGTGCTCACGACCACCATGGCCTCCGCCAGCGACCTGAAGGACGAGTCGCTCCGCCGCCTGCTCGTCAACGGCGTCTTCTGGGGCCTCGGCCTCGAGGTGCCCGCCAAGGCCGACGTGACTCCGCTGGTGGAGTGGAAGCCCAGCAAGTACTCTTTCAACATGTTCCACCCCGGCCTGAAGGCCGAGGATTTCGTGGGCGTGTTGCCGCCTCCGGTCACCGCTCCGCCGGCCACCCCCAAGAAGAAGAAATAAGCCTTAGGCTTACTTCTCTCCACACGGGCGCATCGCAGGATGCGCCCGTCTTGTTTAGGCGCGGATGCCCCGGTTCACCAACAGCTGGATCAGCGCGTCGTTGTAGATGATGTAGGCCCCTTCGCGGGCGGTGGCGTCGCGCACCTCGATATCGTCGCTGACGACGAACCAGGGCGCTTCCACGGTCTTGTCCTTGGCCACCAAGTCCATGATGTCGTGGTCGGCCTTGGCGCCGGCGCGGCTGAAGGTGACGCGCACGCGAGCGTTCGTCGTCTTGAGCGCGCTTTGTTGGCCGTCGAAGCTTACCCAGACGTGCAGTCCGGGCGCGTCATCGGCTAGCTTCTCGACCAGCTGCACGACCTTCTGGCGGGCGGCGGCGTCGAGTAGGAAGCGGCTTTCTCCTTGGGCGTTCTTTTTTGTAGGCAGGCGCAGCCCGAGGTAATCCTGGCGGAGGCAAGCGAAGTTGTTGGCATCGAGGGCGAGGCGGGCCTTCTCGCCCGTGGCCACGGCGCGTTCGAGCAGCGCGAGCGGCCCGGACTGCTTCTGTTCGTGGAATGCCCGGTCCGCCATATAGGAACGGCGGCGATGGATATCGCGGCGGTAAAGGTCCGCGTGACGCGAGTCGACCAGACCTGATTCTTCGGCGAGGTGGAGAGCGCTCTCGATCGACTTCAGTTCGCGCGCGTCGGCGCCGTTGATCTTGGCCGAGATGCGCTCGAGGAAGGGGTCGGAGGGCTGGTCGCGCTTCTCGAGTTCGTAGCGGACCTTCTCGATATGCTCCGTGAGGCGCTTCTCGAGGGCGACGACTTCGGGTAAGGCCTGGCCGGCGGTGCGCAGGTAACGGCGGAGCAGCTTGAGCATCTCCTCCATCTGCGGGATGGCCTGACGCAGTTCATGTTCCTTGGCGAGAAAAGGGTCGGCGTCGCGCTGGGCCTTGCGGACCTTCTCGACGGTCTCCGTGGTAAGCTGGCGCAACTTGGCCACTTCTTCGGAGGCGGATTTCAGGGTGCGCGCATCAGCCAGCCAAGGGCGAATCTCTTCGGAGAGGAGCTCTTCGGCGATTTCGCGAGCCTTCTTGGTCACGTGTTCGCGGGCCCGATCCAGTTCGCCGCGCAGGCGGGCGACTTCGGTTTCTTCTGCGACCAATTTGGCTTGGAGTGCGACGATATTCGCGTCGAGCGCAGCGGCCTGCTTGGCGGCCTCCTGGGCTTGGCGGGCGGTTTCGTCGCGGGCTTTGCGGATCTCGGCGTCCTTCGCTTCGAGTTCGTTGGCGTGCTGACGACGAATCTGGCGGCCTTCATTTTCGCGGGCGGCTTTGCCTTGGGAGAGTTCCTGCAGCAATCGCCGGACGGTCTTGCCGGCGGAGTCGAGCGCGTCCACGGAATCAAGGGGTTCTTTTTCTGAGGTGCCGCCGAGCTTGGCGATGGCCGCCTTCCATGCCTTCACCTCAGGTTTATTGGCCTGTGCCTTGGCGTTGGCCAGGAGGCGAGGCAGGAGGTCGGCGGGCAGGGCGGCGTCCTTCTGCTCGGCCTGGTTGTTCCAAAGGACGCAGAGGAGGGCGGCGCGCGGGCCACCGATGGCGGCGGCCAGTTCGTCGAGATGCTCGAGCAGTTTCGCCTTCTCGCATTTCAGGGCATCGGCGTACCAAGGCAGGTGTTCCGCGATGGCGGCCGCGTCCAGCGCCAGGTGGCCGAGGCGTTTCTTGAACAGCCACTTGGCGGCGCGCAGGAACGGTTTGCGATGGATGTAGCCGCCGGGAATCTGCTTGGCGAGGGCGAGCAAAGGCGCTTCGGCGACATGCTCCAGGTCCATGACCAACTGTTCGGAAAGGATCTTCCGGTGCGGATCGACGGCCTCGGTCTTGTAGGAAAATTGCCCCATGCCTTCAGCGTACCCGCGAGACGACGCGGGGCAAGGTCGTGGCTGGCCGGAGGGGCGGATTTCTTGCTTCGGACTCGCCAGCGGGGAGGGAAGGGGGTTCGTTCTGGGCTGCCTGATGCGTTCTCCCGCCTCCATCGTCATCCCTCTCTGCTCGGCCGTAGGCTATACCTTCGCCGCGATGGCCCTCAAGCGGGCCATGGACGGCGGTCACCCCTGGCGGGTCCTGTTCATCGTGAACCTGATCGGAGCCGTCCTTTTCCAGACCTGGCTGCTACATGGGGGCGAGCCCTTCACGGCGATTAACGTCACCCACGCGATCTTAGCCGGGACGGCTTTCTTCATCGGGCAGGTCTTTACCTTTATCGCGATCAGCCGTGGTGATATCTCCATCGCGACACCGGTGCTCGGGACGAAGGTGATCTTCGTGGCCTTGCTGGTCTGCTTGGCCGGCGGCCAATTGGATCCGAAACTTTGGGTGGCCACGTTCCTGACGACGGTAGCCTTGGCCATGTTGGGCGGCGAGTGGCGCGCTAATCGTCAGCGTCTGTTGGTCAGCGTCGGCTTCGCTTTCCTGGCCTCGGTCGCCTTCGCGGCGACGGACGTGATGCAGCAGTTGTGGGTGCCGGCGTTCGGCTTCGGTCATTTCGGTCCGGTGATGTTCTTGACGGTGGGTACGTTGTCGTTCGCCCTGATTCCGTTCTTCTCCGCGCCATTGCGTGAGATGCCTCGCCCGATGGTCGTCTGGGCCTTCGGCGGCGGGCTTTTGCTGACTATTCAGGCGATGGGTATCGCCTATTGCATCGCGGTCTACCACGAGGTCACGGTCACCAACGTCCTTTATAACACGCGCGGCCTGTGGAGCGTCGCCTTGGTCTGGGTCGTCGGGCACTGGTTCTCCAATTCGGAGAAGCACGTGGGCCGTAGCATCATGACACGCCGGTTGATCGGCGCCTTGATTCTGCTGGCCGCGGTCTACCTCAGTCTCGCCTGATCAGAGGTCGGCGTTGTCAATCAGGCGCGTCGCGCCCAAGTGGCACGCGATCGCGATAGCACAGCGCAGGCCAGCGGTCGAGGTGACCGGCGCCATCGTCTCAAGGTCGACGACTTCACAGTATTGAGCCTTCAGTGCGGGTTGGGCGTTCAGCACGGCTTGCGCCGCCTCCCGCAGGCGCACGGCCTCGGTGACGCCGGCTTGGGCGAGGGCTTTAGCCGCGGCCATGGCGGCGGGGATGGCCGTCGCCTGCGTCAGCTGTTCGGCCGAAAGGTAGCGATTACGCGAACTCATCGCGACGCCGTTGGGCTCACGGATGGTCTCATGCGCGATGATACGAACGGGGATGTGCAGGTCGCGGACCATGCGGCGGATCACTGCGAGTTGTTGGAGGTCCTTGCGTCCGAAGACGGCGAGGTCCGCTTGCACGGCGTTGAAGAGCATGGCGACGACCGTGGCGACGCCGCGGAAATGCCCCGGTCGGAATTCACCGCACAGCTTGGCGGAGACGCCTTCCACATCGACCCAGGTCGAAGCGCCGGCTGGGTAGAAGTCCGCAGCGGTGGGTGCGAAGATCAGGCTGGCGCCCGCCGCTTCGCAGCCACGGCGATCCTCCTCGAAGGTCCTCGGGTATTTGGAGAAGTCTTCGCTGGGGCCGAACTGGGTCGGGTTGACGAAGATCGAGACCACGACGAAGGCCGCTTCTTCCTTGGCCCGGCGGATTAGGCTCAGGTGGCCTTCATGGAGACAGCCCATCGTCGGTACGAAGCCGATGGCCTGGCTGGCCTGACGGGCCCGGGCGACCGCGGCACGCAGATCGGGGATGGTGTGGACGACCTCCATGCCGCCAACCTAGGCGGCGCCCGCAAAGGCGCAAGGCGCAGTTGTATGCGGACTCCCACCCTGTCGTTTTGTTCATAGGAGGGCCCTATTCCTTTCTTGGCAGCAAGGGGGCGGGCTCCAATGTCAGAACCCTCCCTCCTATAAGTCATGTCGCACTTCCCTAATGTCCCGGTCATCGAGTTCGAAGGATCGAAGTCCAAGAACCCTTTCGCCTTCAAGCACTACAACCCGGACGAGAAGATCGGCGGGAAGAAGATGAAGGACCACATGCGCTTCGCCGCGGCCTACTGGCACGTGATGCGCAACAGCCTCTCCGACCCGTTCGGCGCCGGCACCGCCCTCATGCCTTGGGATGACGGCTCCGACTCCCTCGACAATGCCCTTCGTCGCATCCCGGTCTTCTTCGAGTTCCTCCAGAAGTGCCAGATCGACTTCTACTGCTTCCACGACCGCGACATCTCTCCTGAAGGCAAGTCTCTCACCGAGACACACGCGAACCTCGACCGCGTCACCAAGGAGCTGAAGGCTTTCCAGAAGGGCACCGGCAAGAAGCTCCTCTGGGGTACCGCCTGTCTCTTCTCCCACCCGCGCTACGCGCAGGGCGCGGGCACGTCGCCTAACGCCGACGTGTTCGCCTACGGCGCCAGCCAGGTCTGCCACGCGCTCGAGGCCACCAAGGCCCTCGGCGGCGAAGGCTACGTCTTCTGGGGCGGCCGCGAAGGCTACGCCACGCTGATTAACACCGACATGAAGCGCGAACTCGACCACCTCGCCG
>SESH01090205.1_pt1 | contig 20409 bp, 19 predicted proteins | sample 3171561 | NCBI WGS metagenome assembly SESH01 (sample SAMN10866947, study PRJNA518727) | freshwater metagenome | biome: subpolar coniferous forest; feature: holomictic lake; material: water; isolation source: holomictic Lake 442 2011 16.5 m and 2014 13 m | place: Canada: near Kenora, Ontario
ATTGCGGCAAAAGAGCGCGCAAGGTTAGTCTTAACACCTATCTAGTTGGCGCTCACTCCGGTGCAAGATTTTAACGAGGGACAGCTGAGCATGATTGCCTCGAACCCGGCTCAACCGGCTGAACCGGACGCCCCTGCCCCGCCTCCCCAACCACTTGCCGCCATCCTCAAGGAGTTGGTGGATACAGTCGGGATGAATGACAAGCTGCGCCCGGCCGTGCTGGCGGCTCTGCGGCAATCACTCAGCGATGGCCGAGCCGAGATCCGGCACCAATTCGAGAGCGGAGCCTGTGGCGGTGAGGGTTGCGTGCGTCGCAACAGCGATTTAATGGACAGGATACTGAGCACGCTAGCCGACTTTGCCCGTTTATACATCTATCCCAGTGCCGGCCCAAGCACCGGCGAGGTGTACGATATAGCAGCGACCGGAGGCTATGGACGTGCCGAGATGTGTCCGCAGTCAGACATCGACCTACTGTTCCTGCTGCCCCACAAACGGACGGCGCGGGTCGAGCAGATCGTCGAATACATGCTTTACATATTGTGGGACCTCGGCCTAAAGGTCGGCCATGCCGTCCGCTCGATAGATGAATGCCTGCGCCAGGCGAAGGGCGACGTCACCATCCGGACCAACCTGCTGGAGATGCGCCGGCTATGGGGCGAGGGGACACTGCTTCAAGACCTGCAAAAGCGTATGGCCCGCGATGTCATTGCTCCGGGCGGCGAGGCCTTCGTGGTGGCCAAGTTGGCCGAGCGCGACAGCCGTCATCATCGGATGGGCGACAGTCGCTATGTCCTGGAGCCTAACGTCAAGGAGAGCAAGGGCGGCCTGCGTGATCTTCAGACCTTAATCTGGATTGCCAAGCACCTCTATCAAGTCACCACCCTTGGCGATCTTGTGACCTGCGGCGTGCTGCTGAAAGAAGAAGCGTCGCGCTTCACCAAGGCCCAGAACTTCCTATGGACCGTGCGCTGCCACCTGCACTACCTTACCGGACGTCCCGAGGACCGCCTGACCTTCGACGTTCAAACCGAGATCGGCCGGCGCATGGGCTATACCGATCATGCCAGCGCCGTCAGCGTCGAGCGCTTCATGAAACATTACTTCCTGATTGCCAAGGACGTGGGTGACCTTACCCGCATATTTTGCGCCGCCCTGGAATCGGACAGCAAGCGACCGCCGCGTTTCAATCTGTGGCGCCTGAGCCTGAACCGCGCAAAGGAGGTGGAAGGGTTCCGCATCGATGGCGAGCGCCTCAACCTGCGCCATGACCGCCAGTTCCGCGAGGAACCGATTGACATGGTACGCCTGTTCCAAGTCTCACAAAACCACGGGCTAGACGTCCACCCACACGCCCTACGCACCCTGACCAGGGCGCTAGGCGGCGTCGCCAAGCTGCGCCATGACCCCACCACCAATCGGCTGTTCATGGAAATACTCACCGGCCGCAAGGATCCCGAGCCCGCGCTGCGGCGGATGAACGAGGCCGGTGTACTCGGCCGCTTCATGCCCGACTTCGGCCGGGTGGTGGCCCAGATGCAATTTGACATGTACCACGCCTACACCGTAGACGAGCACACGCTGCAGGCTGTCGGCATCCTGCACCGTATCGACAGCGGCGAGAAAAAAGAGGAGCTGCCGCTAGCCTGCCATGTCGTCCACAAACTAACTTCGCGCCGCGCCCTGTACATCGCCACGCTGTTGCACGACATTGCAAAGGGCCGTGGCGGCGATCATTCGATGGTCGGGGCTAAAATTGCCGAAAAGCTGTGCCCGCGGCTAGGCCTATCCGCCGAAGAAACAGAAACTGTGACATGGCTGGTACGCCATCACCTCAGCATGTCATTAATCGCCTTCAAGCGAGATTTCGAGGACGAGCGCACGATCAAGGATTTTGTCCAACTGGTGCAGTCACCTGAACGGCTGCGATTACTGCTGGTGTTAACTACCGCAGACATATGTGCCGTTGGGGTCGGCCGCTGGAACGCTTGGAAATCGACGCTGCTTGCCGAGCTTTATCACCGCGCCGAAGAAATGATGGCGGGCAGCGTCACCTCCGAGGGCCGCGAGCACCGCGTTCGTCAGGTCCAGTTGGAATTGCGCGCCAATCTTCCCGATTGGACCGACGAGCAATTCGAACGCCACATAATGATCGGCTCGCCAGATTACTGGCTGTCGCTGGACGTGGGCAGCCAAGCCCGCCATGCCCTGCTGATCAGCGAAGCCGAACGCACGGGCAAGCCACTGACTATCGACACCCGCATCGATCCCACCCGCGAGGTCACTGAGGTAACCATCTATACCGGCGATCATCCCGGACTTTTCTCCCAACTGGCGGGGGCGCTGGCCTTGTCCGGTGCCAACATTGTGGACGCCAAGATTTTCACCCTGCGCAACGGCCAAGCCCTCGACATTTTCTCGGTCCATGACGCTCACTCCGGCCGCGCGTTTGAATCCCCAGATAAACTAGCGCGGCTGGAAACGATGATCGAGCAAACGCTGTCCGGACAGGTTCGGACGCTCCAGGAGCTGGCCAAGCGAAAGCCCGTTGGACCCGCCCGGACCCGAATGTTCAAGGTGCCACCGCGAGTGATGATCGACAACACCGCAGGCACCGCCCACACCGTGATCGAAGTAAATGGCAAGGACCGACCCGGCCTGCTCCACGAAGTGACCCGTACGCTTACCGAACTCGGCCTGCAGATCTCATCGGCCAAAATTTCAACCTACGGCGAAAAAGCTATCGACGTGTTCTATGTCCGGGATGTTTATGGCCTCAAAGTTACCCATGAGACCAAGCTTGAGCGTATTCGCGAACGTCTGTTACTTGCACTGGCCGGCAGCACCAATACTCCAGGCAGTGCAGCCCCTCCAACAAGCACGCAAACCACCAGCGAACCCAGCGGCGGCAAACCCAGCGGCCACGAACGGCACCGCGCCCGTCGCAAAACCACGACGCTAGGAAATCGCCGTAATTCCTGATGCGCCTCATGGCGCGAAGGCAAGCCCGCGAGACGCGGGCGCCCGCCGTCTGAGGGGGCCTTTGATGGGTTATCATCAAAGGCCACTGGTATAAGCTGTTGGGATCGACACCGAGTCGTTGGCGGATGCGGCCTCATGGCCCTAACCACAACTCTGGACGCCACGGTTGCACGATTCTAACCGCCGCAGTGCTGAACAGCAGTGTTGCACAATCGTAACAGTCATACAGAGTCGCACTCCGATGGGCGGCCGGAACATCGCTTGGACGCGACCAGGAATAAACTCCACGGCATCCATTGATAGAATTACATTGTAATATTATGGTTAACGCAACATATTAGAGCTACAATCTAGCATCAGGATCAAGTATATTAATTCTAACTAAAAGATATCCAAAACTCATTTTTCATAACCTATTGTTCGATATATGTATAATAGTACATATATATATATGTTATTGAAAAATTACTTTCATTTGAAAACAATTTACAATATAAGTATCTAGTTATTCTTTATGCATCAATGAACCACGGCTCAGATTGGAATTACCCTGCCGGGTCACACATTAGAAAGGCGGAGTGGACACATCCTTTCAGGCATGTCTAAATCAAGTTTAGGTTTCAAAATCCAATCCATGGACCCGCCCATGACCTTTGCTCGCACCTACGTGCTGTATCTAATGCTCGCCGCGTCGTCGCTTGGCATGGCAGGAATTGGCGCGACCAGAGCCATGGCCGAAACCGCCAAGGTGACGCCAACTCTGCCGTTCATCGATCAGGCAGTGCCCTTCTATGGCTGCGGCATCGGCACTGCAATCGGTGCTGCGTCGGTGGCGTTCCCCCGCTCAATGACGCAATGGACCTTCTATCAAGGCGTTTACCCCTCGATGGCAGTCGTGTTATGGCGGTCGAGCCTTGGCTGTTTTTATGGCGTTATCGGAGGCGTCGCAGTTTCGGCCACCCAGTCAACGCTGCGCATCATCGGCGATGCTTGGCACCGGATATTTTGAGGCACCGGCAATGAAGGTATTGTCGGAGCTGTTGGTAATTCCGTTGGTAATGGTTTTGGCAATGCTGTTGGCATTTGCACCAGGACCGCAAGAGGCACGGGCGGCGACGGCGGTGGCCGCCGAGTCGTCGGCTCCCGACACTTGGCGACCCGATGACAGCGCCTTACGCAAGAAACCACCGTTCATCGACCAAAATGTTGTATTCCTGAGTTGCACTACCGGCGCCTCGATCGGCGCGCTGGTTACCGGCCTTCCGCCGGTGATCGGCTGGATTCCCTATTCCGGCTGGCCTACTCAGGTAAGTTCTCTAGCGCTGCGCATGGGACTCGGCTGTTATTATGGCTTGGTCCTGGGCGTTGCCGCCTCGGGAACCTACTCGGTGGGAAGAATCGTGCGCGAGACGGTACGCGATACTTGGAACAATATGTTCAAGGATTGACCGGCCGCGATTGACCAACCACCCGCAACTGCTGCATTATCCGCCAGCCTTGGGCAAGCGGGTCCAAATGGTTGTGGGGTACGGTTCATGGCGGTAGTGGCAGCGACGCGGTATTGTTCCATCATGTTGGCTCTGGTCGCCAGCCTCGCGCTGGTGCAGCTAGCCGAAGCGGCTCCAGCCGCCACAATAGTTATAGCGGCTCAGACCGCTCCTAGCACGGCCAACATCGTGGTCGCGTCCTTCCCCATCAGCGATCCAACCACGCAACCGCACGCCGCCAAAACCAGCGGCCTAGTTGACGCAAAATCGGTTTTCTTCGGCTGCGCCATCGGTGCCACAGCAGGCGCCCTGGTTACCGCCTTGCCGCCTTTAATCGGCTGGACCTTTTATGTCGGGGCGGTGCCCTCCTTCATCGCCATGGTCGTCACGGCGGGAGCTGGCTGCAGCGTCGGCCTGTTCGGCGGAGTCATCCTGTCCGCCCTGCACTGGGTTTTTCTCAAGATCGGCTCGGCCTGGAACGCCGTGTTCGGCTGATACTTGAGCTGAACAACCGTTCGCACCTTGCGGCTTTGACAAACGGTCGCACCTTGCAGAGCTAGTGCAATGTTTGGCATTATATGTTTGTTAAGGATGGCGCCTTAGACTTCCCGTTAGGGAAGCTGCCAGCCGAAAAGGGAAGGTTGCCGCGATGAAAATGACCACGGCCATACTGTTGGGGTTGCTATGCGGAATTCTAATGTCGGGGGCGTCAATCGCCCAGGCAGCGCAAGATGGCATCCCCCAAGGTGGAATCCCAAAGATGTCGCTTACGCTAGCCGAGAGCACTGCGAATGTGGTTATCCTCCAGGAGCCACCCCGCTCGACCGCCCGTAGTGACGGCTTTATCAGTCTTGATACCGTGATCATTGGATGCACAGCGGGTGCCGCAGCTGGTGCGCTCGCAATCGCACTACCGGTACTGACCATCGCCAGCAGCGGCATTGGACTGCCGGCAAGTGTTTCGGCCATTCTCAGCACGGCGGGAATCGGCTGCGCTGTGGGTATGGTCAGCGGTCTGGCGGCGATCGGAACTGCCTGGACCCTTGGCGTGATTAGCGGTCCCGGGGATGCCACCCCCAACTAATGCCTTTGGCAAGGTTGCGTCATGGAGCGGGTCGAGTGCGTGGTGATCGGGGCTGGCGTTGTCGGTCTCGCTATTGCCCGCCAGCTGGCAAAGACCGGTCTTGATGTTGTGGTGCTGGAGTCGGCTGCGGCCATCGGCACCGGCACCAGCTCCCGCAGCTCCGAGGTCATTCACGGTGGCATGTATTATCCTACGGCCAGCATACGCGCCCGCCTCTGCGTTGCCGGACGACTAGCCCTCTACCAATTTTGCAAAACACGCGGCGTTCCCCACCGGTGCTTGGGCAAGCTGATCGTGGCCACCTCGCCCACCCAGAAGCACAAGCTGGAGGCGATAGCGGCGCAAGGGGAAATCAACGGCGTTGATGATCTGGTTTGGTTGAGCCCCGGCGAGACGCGCGCGCTTGAGCCGGCGGTGACTTGTGCGGCGGCCTTGCATTCCCCTTCGACCGGCATCATTGACAGCCACGCCCTGATGCTAGCACTGCGCGGAGAAGCCGAGGACGCAGGGGCGGTCATCGCTTTCAACAGCCCAGCTACTGGCGGCCGTGTCGTTGACGACGGCTTTGAACTCGAAGTGGGCGGGCGCGAGCCGATGCGACTCGGCTGCCACCTATTGATCAACAGCGCCGGGCTTGGGGCACAGGCAGTAGCCGCGCGGCTGGAGGGATTGCCTGCTTCGACCATTCCCCGGCAGGTTCTGGCCAAGGGCAACTATTTCTCCCTGGCCGGCGGCAAGCCACCCTTCAGCCGTCTGGTCTATCCGATCCCTCCGGAAGGCGGACTAGGCGTCCATGTCACCCTTGATCTTGCCGGGCAAGTCCGCTTCGGTCCGGATGTCGAGTGGATTGACGGCATTGACTACAGCGTTGACGCCACGCGCGCCGACAACTTTTACGCGGTAATCCGCCAGTACTGGCCCGGCCTGCCCGATGGCGGGCTAGTTCCAGCCTATTGTGGCATCCGTCCCAAACTTAGCGGCCCCGGCGAACCAGCAGCCGACTTTGTCATCCAGGGCCGCGCCATTCATGGCATTCCCGGGCTAGTCAACCTGTACGGGATCGAGTCGCCGGGCCTAACCTCATGCCTGGCCCTGGCCGAGATTGTCGCGGAGTTGGTCGAGGGTTAAATAATACCAACGCCCAACCGCTTACCTACCTAGCAGCTTGCCTGCAGCCAATGGCTATGGTTACAGACATAGCTGGTGCGGCCGACGGGTTCAAACTCGAAGCCGTTCCAGGCCCTCTCCTCAAACGTCACCTTCGGTGGCGCAACGGTGATGACATTGTAGCTGTTGGGCTCATCACGCAGCCGGGTAGAGATTGTGGTCGCGGCGGCGGCAATCAGGATCGGATGCCCAAGTTGCTGGTGATGTTCGCCAATGTCGCCAGCAAAGCTGCGGTGGAAATGTCCGGCCAGCAACAGATCGACACCGCAAGACGCCAGCACCGGCAGCGCCAGCCGCGCCCGTCCAAGCAACACCCGGCCCGGCGCGTCGGGCTGGCCCATAAAAGGGTGGTGGGTGACTAAAATCTTAAAAACCGATGACGGCAGGTTTTTAAACGCGCTCTCAATACGGGCGATCTGCTGGCGATTGATCCGGCCGTGCGCGAAGTTGAATATCAATGGCCGCGCCGTATTGATTCCAAGCACCGCCACCTCACCATCACTGATGAACGGATTAAGGTCCGGCGTGATGTAATGGCGATAATTTCGAAACGGCATGGTGAAGCGGGCCAGCAGGTTATAAGCCGGGATGTCGTGATTACCTGGAACCACCAGCCATGGTGCCGGCAACCGCTCCAAGAACGATCGGGCGGCGCGAAAATGTCGGCGCCGGGCGCGCTGCACCAAATCTCCGCTAATTACCACCAGCGACGGCCGGCACAACGCCAGATCGGCAAGCACCGCCTCCGCCACCTCAACGTTAGCGGAGCCAAAATGAAGGTCGGAGAGGTGGGCGATCGTTTTCACGAAGCCTTGTTCCAAGCCGCAACCTCCTTACCGGGAAGCAAGGCCGGGGGCGGGGCTGGGACCAGCACCGGCAGGGCCTGTGGCCGAATGCGATAGATCAAGGGGGGCGTCAACCGCATCACCTCGCCATCATTGGCGACTCGAAGACGGCGACGGTGACTCGACACCGTAAGTTCAGTCACGGTCAGGGCTTCAAGTTCGGCATCGCCCTGCCAACCTCCGAGCACCAGCCCGGCCATCAATCGCACCAACCCAAGCCGGGTACGATGGGTGGCGAGATAAACCCCCAACCGCCCTTCATCTAAAAGGGGGCGTCCGAGAAAGCCCGCGCCACGGTCGCTATAGGCATTGTTAACCACCGCCAGCGCCGGAATTCTGACAAGTCGTCCACCCGAGCCGAAATCAATCGAAACATCCAGCAAATTGTAATAACGCAGCGCTTTATATACTGCCGAGAACATAGCTGGCCACAGGCGCCATCCCGGCACACCACGCTGACGCTCACGGGCTCGGACCAACGAGGGGAAGAGCCCGATCAGCGAATTATTGAGGAAAATGCGTCCATTGACCTCCGCAACATCGATCCGCCTGATATGCCCCCGAGCCAGCACCGCCACTGCGGACGGCAAATCAACCGGCATACCAAGATCCCGAGCCAGCAGGTTCATGGTTCCAAGCGGCAGCACCCCCAGAGCCTTGCCGGTGCCAAGCAGAAGACCGGCTGCGGTCGCCACCGTGCCGTCGCCGCCGCCGATCACCACCGCCCGCACATCCGAAGCAACCGCCCGCCGTATCGCCGCCTCGACGGTTTTGCTGGCAGCAGTGACGACCAGAGCCTCAACCCCGGCCTCGGCGAAACGGTCGCGGATATCGGCGGCCAGCCACGCCAACGGTGTTCTCAGCAAGGTCCCGGCACTTTCGTTGAGGACCACGGCAAGAGGGGAAGGTGGGGGAACGGGCGACAAATTCAGCGCAATATCCTCTGATGGCGAAAATTACAGTCAACTATACCATATGCCCAACCACGACATCCGCCAACCCTCGAAACGCTCGCAGCAACGGATCCTATGCGCTAATATCCTTGGGCCAATAGCAATGGGGGCGAAATGCGGACCATTATGTTATTTCTACTGATGATTGTCATCCCCGGGCGCTCCCTGGCCGCCGGGGCCGAGATCGAAGCCAAACAGGTGGCGCAAGCCTCCAACTGCAAACCGGGCAAAATCGAGGTCATGCGGCAGGTACCCGGCGGCAACGGCGAAATCGTCTATAAAATAATCTGCACTGATTACCCGCAAATGTTCGTGCTGGTCCTGTGCCACCAGCGCCTATGCACATTGTTGCGTTGAACGGCCAATGGATTACTGCAGACACAACGCGAAGACTCTGTTTTGATATATAGGTCGTGTCGTTGGCTTATTTTAGTTTGAGGAGAGTAGTCGATGCGCGGGACCATGTTCACATGCACGGTGGCTATGGTGGCAGCGATGGCGGTAGCGCCGGTTTTGACCGGCTGCTCGACGCCATTCGGCGGCTTAGCCCTTGGCACCACTTTGCTGACGCTGCCTGCGACCAAAAAATTGCCCACCGACCACGTTTTAACCTGGGCGACCGGCAAAGATTGCTCGATCATCCACTTCGAGAAGGAGGGCGAGTACTGTAAATCATACCCGCAGGAGGTTGACCGCTCCAAACTTGTCTGCACTAAGACCCTAGGCGGAGTCGATTGCCACGAACGGCCGGACCGTCACGCCGGCAACGAACGGATACTGGCCAGTCCGGCACCGCCGCCGCGCGAAGATTAACGGCGGACTGAAGATGATGCTGGTATTCAAGGTGCAATTGGTGTAACTAAAAATTCGAAACACGTTTCATAGGCATGAAGGGATGATTATCCGTAGCAGCGAGCGACGACGAGTTTCCTGCCTGCTTTTTGCTGGCAAATTTTTTGTCGGATCGCGTTACGGTGCCGCTCTGTTGGTGCTTCGCTAGGAAGCCTCCAGCACCACCCGGCTTCGGTGCGATTCGCACCTGCCCACTCCCATAAGCCGGGAAAGTTTCCACTTCATGTCGATCATCGCCGAACAGCCTGCCCACGCCGCTGCCATTGAGACCATTCTCGACCTTGCTTTCGGGGTCAAACGCACCGCTAAGACAGTTTATCGTCTGCGAGTCAACGTGCCGCCGATTGCGGAGCTGTCCTTCGTCAACGCAAGGGCGGACGAGGTCTTCGCAACCATCCGCTATTGGCCGGTGAGCATCACCAATGGCGAAACGGCTTTGCTGCTGGGACCAATCGCGGTGGCGAGGCACCGGCACGGCGAAGGTCTGGGAGCCGCCCTGATCGATCACAGCCTATCCCGCGCCGCGCTGCTCGGACATAGTGCCGTGCTGCTGGTCGGCGATGCACCATATTACAGCCGATTTGGCTTCAGCCGGTCCGCAACCCTTGGCCTGACCCTGCCCGGCCCGGTCAACCCCGCGCGGTTCCTGGGTCTGGAGCTTGTGCGGGGCGCGCTCAACGGCAGCAAAGGAGCCATCAAACGCTGGGAGGAGCCAGAACATCCCCTCACTTCAGGAAAGGCCCCCGGACCAGCGCCACATATCCGGCCGGGAATCAACAACAAGGCCTGCTGGCAGTAGCCTGCCAGACTTAGGCGTCGCCTTAGCGGCCAATGCGCACGGTAAGATTGCGCCTAGCCCCGTTACGCACTACTTCAATTGACACATCGCTACCAATCGCCATCATTCCGATGCGGTTACGCAGATCACCTGCGCCGTGAACTGGCAGGCCATCGATGCCGACCACCACATCCCCGACCCTAACACCACCCTCGGCCGCAGGCGAACCGGGCAATATCTTGACAATAAGCGCTCCATCGGCGACGCTCGGCAAGGTGGTTGGGCCAAGCAACTCCGCAACGTCGGGAGTTAAATCCCGCACCTCAACCCCGAGTCGGCCGCGGCGCATCTCGCCATGATCAATCAGCTGGCGCACCACAACCTTGACCATCGAGGTCGGCACCGCAAACCCGATACCGACATTGCCACCGCCTGGCCCGATAATAGCGGTATTGATACCTATTAATTCACCCGCGAAGTTGACCAGCGCTCCCCCCGAGTTACCTGGATTGATCGAAGCATCGGTCTGGATGAAGTTCTCGTAGCCCTCGATCTGCAAGCCACTGCGGCCAAGCGCACTGACGATGCCGGAAGTCACAGTCTGCCCCAAACCGAAAGGATTGCCAATCGCGGCCACGAAATCACCCACCCGCAACTGCTCCGAGTCGCCAATCGGCAGTTCGGTCAGATGGTCGGCATCTATAAGCAGCAGCGCAACATCGGTGCCAGGATCGCTGCCCACCAGCTTGGCGCGCAGCCTCCTGCGGTCCTTGAGAGTGACCATGATCTCATCGGCACCCTTGACGACATGATTATTGGTCACGACGTATCCGCGCCCAGCATCAATGATCACCCCCGACCCGGCGCTCAACTGTTCCAGCCGCTGGGGCCGGTCGGGTACGTTGAAGAATTGGCGGAAGAAAGGGTCCTCCAGCAACGGATTCCGCACTGTGGTGTGCGACTTGACCGCGATGTTGACGACAGCCGGCGTCACCCGGTCCAACATCGGCGCAATGGTATATCCAGCGGCCCCCGCCCCGAACGGCAGTGTCGCCCTCGCCCCCGGAATTGCCAGACCGAGCAGAACCAATCCAAGCATCCCAGACAACCAAAGCCGTACTCGCATCTTATTACTCCCGTGTTCGCGATGGCCATATCATAATAAGACAGTATCGTAAATAATCAAGCAGTAGCGGGTGCTGATCAAGGAAAAGCCACAGACGGGTGATGCAACCGTGACAGGGCAAACTTGATGGTTGACTTCGGCAGCGCGGCTATAGATATTTTGCCATCGCCTTGAATCAACTCGGCGTAACACAAAAAGCAAATCCAACAGGAGATCATTGTGAGATTTCTGCACACAACCATCATTACTGCGGCAGTACTCATTATGGCTACGCCAGTGCTAGCCAGCGACTTCAAAGCCGGTGCCATTGAGGTCGAACACCCCTGGTCCCGCGCCACCGCCGAAGGCGCCCCAAATGGCGCAGTCTTCGTCGAGTTAAAGAATGAGGGCAAGGAGGCCGACCGGCTGATTTCGGCAACGACTTCGGTCGCCGCCAAGGTCGAACTGCACACCCACATCATGGATGGAGAGGTGATGAAGATGCGGCAAGTCGACGCCATAGCCATCGCCCCCGGTGCCAAGGTTCACTTGGCGCCCGGCGGCCTGCACATCATGCTGCTCGGAATCAAGGAACCGCTGTCAAAGGACAAGAACTTCCCGCTGACCCTGACCTTCGAAAAGGCCGGTGCGGTGACGGTGGACGTTAGCGTTCTTGGTGCCGGCGAAACAAGGCCTAACCACGACCACGACCACAAGGGCAACAAGTACTAATACGCCACGCGGAAACTATCTCAACAGGTTCTGGGGCCTATGGCCCCAGATCCGGACCCGGCCCCAGACCCGGACCCAAATGACATTAAAGGACGCGGGCGACTTCCTCTATTTCGAAGGCCTCGATAATGTCCCCAGCCAGCATGTTATCGTAATTCTCGAAGGCCATGCCGCACTCGTAGCCCTCTCGCACGTCCTTGACCTCATCCTTGAAGCGCTTGAGAGTCTTGAGCGAGCCGGTATGGATGACCACGTTGTCCCGCAAGAGGCGGACACCGGCACCACGCTTAACAATACCTTCGGTAACGCGACAGCCAGCAACCTTGCCGACCTTGGTGATATTGAAAACCTCCAGGATCGCGGCATTGCCTAGGAAGCGCTCGCGCAACGTCGGTGACAACAGGCCAACCAGCGCCGCCCTGACATCATCAATGACATTGTATATCACTGAATAGTAGCGAATCTCAATGCCGTCACGCCGGGCCATATCGCGAGCCTGGGGATTGGCGCGCACATTGAATCCAATGACCAGCGCCTTCGAGGCGTTAGCCAGGGTCACGTCGGACTCGTTGATCGCACCGACACCAGACGACAGTACCCGAACCTTTACTTCGGTATTATCGGCGCACAGCTTTTCCAGTGCTCCGACGATAGCCTCGATCGAACCCTGCACATCACCCTTGAGCACGATCGGCAATTCCTTGGCCTCACCCTCTTGGATGCGGCTGAACATCTGCTCCAACGTGCCACGCGCGGTGGCTGTGACCTGGGCCTCACGCTTCTTGCGCTGGCGGAACTCGGCGATCTCTCGGGCTCGCGCCTCATTCTCAAGCACGGTGAACTCATCACCGGCCATCGGCGTGCCGTTAAGACCGATGACCTCAACCGGCACCGACGGCCCGGCATCATTGACACTTTGTCCGCGTTCGTTGACCAGCGCCCTCACCCGGCCCCACTCGCAGCCAGCGACAAAGACATCGCCAACCCGAAGCGTTCCACGCTGAACCAGCACTGTGGCGACCGATCCACGGCCACGCTCCAGCTTGGCCTCGATCACGGCACCGACCGCCGGACGATTTGGATTAGCGCGCAACTCCAGAATTTCGGCCTGGAGCAGAATCGCTTCCTCCAGCCGTTCCAAGCCGCGCTTGGCCTTGGCCGAAACCTCGACGGCGAGCAGATCGCCACCCAGTTCCTCGACAACCAAACCGTGCTGCAACAGCTCCTGACGCACCCGCTCTGGCCGGGCATCGGGTAAATCAATCTTGTTAATAGCGACAATCATCGGAACCTTGGCCGCCTTGGCATGCTGAATCGCCTCAACGGTCTGGGGCATGATGCCGTCATTTGCCGCCACCACCAGCACCACTACGTCAGTTACATTGGCACCGCGAGCGCGCATCTCAGTAAAGGCGGCGTGGCCAGGAGTATCAATGAAGGTTATGCGCCCGCCATTGGTCAATACAACCTGATAGGCACCGATATGCTGGGTGATGCCGCCCGCCTCGCTCGACACCACGTCGGTGTGGCGAAGCGCATCAAGCAACGAAGTCTTGCCATGATCGACGTGACCCATGATGGTGACTACGGGCGGCCGTGGCCGCATGTCCTCCTCGCGATCGACCTCGCCCATCAAGCCGACCTCAACATCGGAGTCGGAGACACGACGCAAACGGTGACCGAATTCGGTAATCACCAGCTCAGCGGTGTCGGCATCGATGGTCTGGGTGATGGTCGCCATCACGCCCATCCGCATCAGCGACTTGATCACATCGGCGCCGCGCTCGGCCATACGATTGGCCAATTCCTGCACCGTGATCACCTCAGGCAACACCACCTCTCGGGTGACTTTGACCGTTTCCTGGCGCGCACTGAGGCGTTGTCTCTCACGCTCACGAGCCCGCCTCAGGGCAGCCATGCTCCGCGTGCGCTCAGCCTCATCGACATTCAGCGCCTGAGTTACGGTGATTTTGCCACTGCGCCTGCGATCGGCACTCTTGCGTGGAGACGCCACCGGCTTAGCCACAACGGCGGTCTTGGCCCCGGCCTTACGGGCCCGGCGGTCCTCCTCCTCCTCGTCGGTTCCCGGCTTGGCCACAACGGGCGGAGCCTTGACGGCTTCAACCGCCGGAGCTGGGGCAACACCGACACGCGGCTTGCGCACGGCCTCCTCAGATTTCTTGTCGTCTGGCTTGCGCTTCGTCAAATCGACTTCGCGCTTCTTAGCCTCCTCCTCCTGACGCAGGCGTTCGGCATCGGCGGCGGCGGCCTGCTCCTGCACCTGGATGCGCCGCATCTCCTCAATTTCGCGTTGGCGCAGCGACTCGGGGTCGGTCGGCTCTGGTGGCGGTTCGACGTTAAGATCACCGAATTCCAGATCGGCGCTTTCGTCGTAATCCTCCACCGCCAGCAGCTCTTCTTCTGCCACAGTCAGGCGTCGCGCCTCGTCAGCCGCGAGGAGGCTGCGCAGGGCGCGCGCACGAACCTCGCGTTCCTCCTTGGTCAACTGGCGCACAGCTCCGCCGCCTCGCGTGCCTCGTCCCGCAGCACCCTTGGTCGGCAGCCCCTCGGCCGCCCGACGTGCAGCAGCACCACCGTCGGCAATGCCAGGGGCGGCCCCCTTTTCAATGGTACGCTTGCGTTTAACCTCGACGGTTACGGTCTTGGAGCGTCCATGAGAAAAGCTTTGTCGTACCGAGCCAGCGTCGACCGTCTTCTTCAGCTCGAGTTTCCCCTTGCTGGGTTGAAGGTGCAACACTTCTTTCTTGCGATCCTGGTCGTTGCTTTCAGTCATTGCTGTCCGACTGGTCCGTCGTTGATCGGTTGGCCGGCGGGCGGACGCCCGGCGGGAAGTATCCTAAGCTCGCCCCTGAGACTGGCAAGCCGATTAGCATCAACCCTCAGGCGGTCTGTGAGCGTGCCCCGCGCGAGCAGGGCATGTACGGCATGTTCACGGCCGAGCGCCGCCGCCAGCGCCGCCGACTGAAATTCCTCAATAATAGGCAACCCACCGGACAGCGCCCGCAATTTGGAGCGACCATCAGCGGCACCGTCACTGGCCGCCAACAGCAGCCCAGGCACCCCGGTCCGACAAACCCGACCAGCGCGAAGCGCTTCGGCAACCTTCTCAAATCCGGCCAGCGCTTGGCCAGCCCGCCGGGCCAAGCCAATCAAATCCAGACAGTGGCGTTCCAAAAGTGCAACGACTCGATCAACCAAATCTGATGAGGCACGAACAGGACGTCGAGCCGCCTTAGCAAATACCTTGCGCGCCAACGCCCGCTCCATGACCGCACGATCAGCGGTAAGCCACATGCCTCTACCGGGCAAAGTGCCCAGGATATCAGGGACCAAGTCGTCATTCGGCCCGACTACGAACCTAATCATACCAATTTTGGGCTGAACCGTACCGGTCACGATACACCTCCTCAGCGGGTCGCGCGGCGAGCGCAACTCCTCCGCTGTCCCGTCAAGCGGGTCGGCGTCATTCGTAATCGGCCCCATTCCACCATCCATCCTAGCGCCCCAACCCCATTTCCTCCCGGTATTACCCCGGGTGCCTCAACTAAACATACCCAACCAACATGACACCGGCTCACGACACGCTGCCGGGCGCGCGTCCTCCCGATGATGGCGGGCCACCGGCACCCTCAACAAACCAATGGGCTCGCGCCGCCATGATAATGGCATTGGCCTCGGTTTTAGAAGGGCCAGCCCGGCCCAGCAAATCGATCAGTTCATCAGCGGCCAGATCGCCCAAATCGTCAAGGGTCTTTACCCCATTCTCGCCAAGCTTTACCAGCAGGACCGGGGCCAGTCCGGTCAAATCGGCAACTGCGTCCTCGACGCCCATCGCCTGACGGCGCTCAGTATAGATGAACTCCTGGTTGCCAAGCCAGTTGCGCGCACGTTCCTTGATCTCGTCGGCAACGTCAATATCGAAGCCCTCGATCTCGGCCAAGTCCTCGCTATTGATGTAGGCTACCTCCTCCAACGAAGTGAAGCCCTCGGCCACCAGCAGGTGCGCAATGACATCGTCAACATCAAGCGCATCAACGAAGAGCTGGGACCGGGTACGAAACTCCTCGGTCCTACGCTCGGATTCCTCGGCCTCGGTCAGAATATCGATATCCCAGCCGGTGAGCTGCGAGGCGAGCCGCACATTCTGACCGCGCCGGCCAATCGCAAGGCTAAGCTGATCGTCGGGCACCACCACCTCAATCCGCTTATTCTCCTCGTCGAGCACAACCTTTGCCACCTCAGCCGGAGCCAGCGCATTGACCACAAAGGTAGCTGCATCGCCCGACCAGGGGATGATGTCGATCTTCTCGCCCTGCAACTCGCCAACTACGGCCTGAACCCGATTGCCGCGCATACCGACACAGGCACCAACCGGGTCGATCGAACTGTCATTAGAAAGCACCGCAACCTTGGCCCGGCTGCCGGGATCGCGCGCCACCGATTTGATCTCGATGATACCGTCATAGATTTCCGGCACCTCCTGCATGAACAGCTTAGCCATGAAAATAGGATGGCTGCGCGACAAGAAAATCTGTGGCCCGCGTGGCTCCTCGCGTACATCGAGAATTAGGGCCCTTACCCGATCACCGTTCTTATAGTGCTCACGCGGCAAAAGTTCATCGCGCCGCAAAATCGCCTCGGCTCGACCGAGATCGACGGTGACATTACCATACTCGACTCGCTTGACCAATCCATTGACGATCTCGCCAACCCGGTCTTTATATTCATTGAATTGTCGCTTGCGCTCGGCATCGCGAACGCGCTGAACGATAACCTGCTTGGCGGTCTGAGCTGCAATGCGGCCAAAATCAATGGGCGGTAGATCATCAACCAAGAAATCGCCAACTTTGGCGTCGCGCTTTGTCCGCAGGGCCTGAGGCAGAGTCAGCTCAGTCTGCTCATCCTCAACCTTATCAACCACATGCAGATAACGGGCAAGATGGATGGCCCCGGTCTTGCGGTCTATTCGCGCCCTAATGTCATGCTCATGTCCGTACTTGGAGCGCCCCGCCTTCTGGATCGCAAGCTCCATCGCCTCGAGAACCTCGTCTCGATCAATGTTCTTCTCGCGTGCTACCGCATCGGCAACTTGCAGCAGTTCCATCACTCAACTTTCCCTGGACACTAGTTGATTACATTATAGCTATAGACTTAATTCGAAACTGGCAAGTTTAACAAGATCTGGGGCCTGACGCGATAAGCTCATCAGTCAAAAGCAGTTTGGCCCGAAGTATCCCTGCGAAGGGAATTTCGACAAGTTGCCCCTCAACCTCCAACCGAATTGCGTCCCCGACCAAACCCTTGAGCATGCCACGAAACCGCCGTCTCCCACCCACCAACTCGCGCGTTTCGATGCGAGCCTCAAAGCCAGCGTAGCTTTCATAATCACTAAGCCTAGTCAACGGCCGGTCAATACCCGGCGAACTAACCTCGAGGTAGTAGGGTTCAATTTTAGAATCGTCAACATCAAGCAAGGCCGAAATCGTCCGACTTACTTCCGCGCAATCATCAACCGTCATGGCAGCGCCATCTTTACGCTCGGCCATGACCTGAAGCACGGGCCGTCTGCCACCCGACCTCTGAACGCGCACAATATCATACCCCATGGCCATAACCACAGGCGTAATTAGCCGTTCAACTCGTTCGGTTCCGTCCATTTACCTACAAACCTAACCCGCGCCAGACGAAATATCGTCCCAGCCTTAAATAACTAAGAGTAGGTCATCGCCCCACCCACAAACCAACATAGCGTCCCGTCACCTTACGCCACGCTACCGTATTGGACACTAGGGGCACTATAGCCAGTTCCGAGGAGGAGGCAAGAAGTTTCCCGGGATTTTTCGGCTACCGCTCACCACACTAGCCGGGGCAGAACCATAGCCGGACGCGGCCCCGCCGCCAGTACTTCGGCAAGACGGTTGTGATTCGGCGCATCGCCCCAACGGGTGCCCAGTTCGCGACACAGAATGCCTCCCGTGATCAACGCGGCATCAATGCCGGCGGCCACCGCGCCGGCAACGTCGGTGTGCGGGGTATCACCGACCGCCAAGATACGGCCTCGATCGGATAGGCCGAGCAATTCAAGACAACGCCGATAGACCGGGGCATAGGGCTTACCATGGTAGCGAACCTCGCCGCCCAACTCCTGATAGCGCCTTGCCAAAGTCCCGGCGCAAATGACGACGCGATTGCCGATCATCACCTCAAGGTCGGGATTGGCGCAGACCATCGGGAAGCGGCGCCGGGCACAGGCCTCCAGCACCGGGCCATAATCAAGGGGTGTCTCATCGTAGCTCGAAGGGCCGGTATTGACCACAAAAGCGGCCTCGTCCAATTCGTCCACAAGTTCCACACCAAGCAAGCCATCGAACATCTGACGGTCGTGTGCCGGGCCAAGGTGGAGACAGGCGCACCCAAGCCCCGCATGCCAAGGGTCGGAGCGCCCGGCCAAAGCCTCGAAAGTCGCCTCGCCCGAGGTCATCAAGTGATGGTAGTGGGCAGGCAGGATGCCCATGCCAGCCAAGATATCGCGAACCGGTCCGATTCGTCGCGGCGCATTGGAAAGCAGGCACAAAAACTTGCCAGCATCGACAAGTCGCTCCATGCAATCAAGTACCCCGGGATAGGGCCGCTCGCCATCGTGGAGAACTCCCCACAGATCGAGGATAAAGCCGTCGTAACGGTCGATCAGGGTGGAAATGCCGGGCAGGACCGGTGGAAACGACCAGCGGACGGTCACGACGGGCGACGGCTCGGTCGCGGCTCACCAAACAGGATGCCCTGCCCGACCTCAATCCCTAGCTCCAATGCTTCTGCCACCTGCGACTCACACTCGATCCTCTCGGCGATAACTTCGATCGGCTGCCCACCAATCCGCCGCAACAATTCGACGATCTCGAGCCGCCGCTCGGGTACGGAAAGGAAACCGGCGTTAAGCTTGATAAAGCGGACCTCGCTCCGGACCAGAACGGCAGGGTCAATATCCAGGTTATCGACATTATCAATTGAAAAGCGAAACCCAACCAAGGCCAACTCGGCAACCACCCCCATCGACGTGCCCATTTCGGCCTCAAGATCGCGCTGGGTCATCTCAAACACCAGCTTGGCGCGCAAGCCATGAGGATCACCACCAGCCCCGAGAAAATCGGCCATAAAACTGCGATCGGTCAGGGTTGAGGGCGAGATGTTACAGAAAAAATTAATGGCGTGGCCATGGCGATCGGTCTCACGGATCATCTGGCCCACCCGATTGAGTAACAGCACATCCATTTCGGGCAGTAACGCCTCACTCTCGGCCACCTTGTGAAAGAAGTCGGGCTCGAGTAAGGAGCCGTCCGGCATACGAATGCGCGACAACAACTCATAGCCGCAGTGCTTGCGATGCGACAGGCGAACGATTGGCTGGAGGTAAACTTCAACACGATTTTCAGCCAAGGCACGACGCAAGGTCGCGGCAATCTCGGCCTCTTCTTGTGACAAAATCAAAGGTGGCGGCCGGACTTCAGACACTCCAGCCCGCACCGCCCTGACCGCCCTGACCGAAGGTCGGGGTGCCACAACAGCCGGTTCGTCGTCTCCATCAAGCGCCGGTTCGGGCGCATCACAAGCAGCACGCGGCACCCGCGTAGTAAGGATAAGCCCGGCCAGATCCGCGTAGGACTGACGCATCCGCCCCAGGCGCTCCATAATCTTGCTCTCATTGCTCCGGCGGGTCATGACCTCGTGAGCAAGACCGCCAGCCAGCACAACCTGAACCACCGCCAGAACGATTACAACAGGGTCAGTTTCACGTCGAATAACCCACAGCAATAGCCCCAGCACCACCGCCACCGAGCAGTAGCCCAACGCGAACAGCAGATCGCCACCGCGCTTAAAACGCATGTCGGTCTCCCCAGATTGGCATCAGACGCTGGCATCAAACAAACTAGCATCAGGCACCGGCGCGCGTGATGGCGGGCATCATCAGACCATCGGGGCCGGCAGTGACCCGTACCGTTTGGCCGTCGCTGATAACTCCGCTCAGAATGCTGGTCGCCAGTGGATTTTGCAACTCGCGCTGGATGACCCGCTTGAGCGGACGGGCACCATAGACCGGATCATATCCGGCATCTCCCAGCCAATCCAGAGCCGTCCGGTCAAGATCAAGTGTGATCTCACGTCCGGCCAGCATCGTACGCAACCGCTCCAACTGAATTTCGACGATCCTGGTCATATGATGGCGACTAAGCCGGTTAAATAAAAGAATTTCGTCGAGTCGGTTAAGGAACTCGGGGCGAAAAGCGGCACGCACAGCCTTCATAACTTCCTCGCGCACTTCCGCCTGATCCTGATCATCCGTCTGACCGGCCAGCTGAACGCTACCCAAATTCGAGGTCATGATGATCAAGGTATTGCGGAAATCAA
>SESH01063815.1_pt1 | contig 20375 bp, 11 predicted proteins | sample 3171561 | NCBI WGS metagenome assembly SESH01 (sample SAMN10866947, study PRJNA518727) | freshwater metagenome | biome: subpolar coniferous forest; feature: holomictic lake; material: water; isolation source: holomictic Lake 442 2011 16.5 m and 2014 13 m | place: Canada: near Kenora, Ontario
AGCGGCGGTCGCAGGTCCCTACGTCATGGCGTTTCGCCTGAGGGTGGTTCTCCATGCACCCGCCCGCATTCGCCTTCATGTCAGCGGCGACGAACGGTATAAGCTTTTTGTGGATGGCGCGCCGGCGCACAACGGGCCGGAACGCAGCCATGCCGGTGCTTGGCGCTTTGCCTCGTTCGACCTCGACTGGGCGCAAGGTGAGCACTGGCTGGCGTTGCGCCTGTGGGTGGCTGGCGACAGCGCACCGATGAACCAACTGTCGGTGAGCCCCGGCATTATCGTTGCAGCCGAAGGCGACTGGCATGATCGGATCTCCACCGGCGCGGCCCCGTGGGAAAGCCGGCTTCTTGAAGCCTATGCCTTCGAAACGCAGCCGCACGGTTTTCACACGGGGCCCCGGACCGTGCTGGACGCGGCACGTCTGCCCTGGGGCTGGGAAACCGGGGCGGGAGCCGGTTTCGCAGCAGCTGTTGTCGGGCGGTCCGGCCACACGAGCGACTCGGTTACGGACCAGTTTCTGCCGGTGCTGACGCCGGAACGCTTGCCAGACCAGGTCAGCCATACCCTCCCCAACGGCTCTGCGGTGCTGGTGGATGCTGTGCCCGATCGTGATGCCGAGACGCCGGGCTGCGATCCTGCCGGTGACCGCCGGGACGAACGCGCCACATGGCAGGCTTTGCTGGATGGCCACACCCCGCTGGTCCTGCCGCCGGGGACAATCCGCCGGTGCCTGGTTGATCTCGGAGTCTACCGGTCCTGCTGGCCGCGCTTCACGGCCGCCGGCGCGGGGGGAAGCGTGCGGCTGCGGTTTGTCGAGGGATTGTTTGTGAGCGCTGGCGGCACGCCGTCCGCCGGCCTGGATAAAGGACATCGCGGCGAGTGGCGCGGAAAGTTCGTGCGCGGCGTCGGGCCGTGCCTGCGGACGGCCAACGGTCCGGCGCGGATGCTGGATCCCGTGGACTGGGAATGCGGGCGCTGGCTGGAGATCGTGGCGTCGGCCGGCTCCGAGCCGCTGCGGCTGGAGGGTCTGGAGCTCCAGGCCACGGGATACCCGTTCTCCGACGAGGGTTCATTTGACGGCGACGATCCGCGCTTCTCGCGTATACGCGACCTGTGTCTTCACACCTTGCGCGTCGGCACGAACGAGACGTACCTCGACTGCCCCTACTACGAGCGACTGCAGTATGTCGGCGATACCCGCCTTGAGGTACTGGCGACCTATGTGCTGCAGGCGGATGACTGCCTGCCCCGGCAGGCGATCGAGGCCTTCGCCGGCTGTCGCCAGCCGTCGGGCCTGGTGCCAAGCCGTTCCCCGGCGCGCGGGCTTCAACTGATTCCTCCATTTGCCCTCTGGTGGGTGCACATGGTGCATGATCACGCCATCTGGCGCGCGGACGCACCCTTCGTGCGCGCACAGCTTTCGCCAGTGCGGTCCGTGCTGGATGCCTGGTGGGGATGGCGCAACGCCGACGGGTTGATCGAGGCGCCGGCGGGGTGGAACTTCGTGGATTGGGTGCCGGCATGGAACGGCGGCCAAGGCATGCCCATTGGCGCGGATAGGGGCGTGTCCGCCATCCTCAACTGGCACTACGCCTGGACGCTTCGTGTCGCGGCGGAACTCGAAGATGGATTCGGTGAGGCGGTGCTGGCCGGACTCTATCGTCGGCGCGCGGCGGTGCTGGCTGACGCCCTGGCTTCCAGCTGGGACGATTCGCGCGGCCGCTGGCTGGATGCGCCCGGGCACGCGGATGTGAGCGAGCACGGGCAGATCCTGCCGCTGCTTTCCGGCCTGTGCGGTCCGGAACGTGCCGCGCGCGCCGCCCGGAGCCTGACCGAAGACTCCGATCTTGCGCGCACAACCATCTACTTCACTCACTACCTGTTCGAGGCGTACCGGCAGATCGGGCGCGGTGACCGGATAGCAGCCCGCATGGGGTTGTGGCACGACCTGGAGTCCGCCGGGATGACCACCACGCCTGAGACGCCAGAGCCGAGTCGCAGCGATTGTCATCCGTGGGGCGCCCACCCGTTGTTTCATCTCGCCGCCACGGTCGCCGGTATCAGGCCGGCGGCGTTTGGTTTCGCGCGTGTGGCGGTGTGCCCGGTGCCAGGTTTCGGGTTGAAGCGTGTGGCCGTCGGCATCCCGCATCCGCTTGGGCGTGTTGTGCTGGAGATCGAGCGACACGGCGGGTGCTGGCGCGGACAACTCGATGTGCCGGTCCCGGCGGCGACGCCTTCGGGCGAGGTGCCCGCCGGAACGCATGCGGTCGAGTGGCCGGCCTGAGCCTCCTGCCCGGTCTCCGCGAGCCCGCGGACATTGCACTGCTGGTGGATGCCGGGACGGACCTTGTGGGGCGACGATGTCGAAGTGGCGTAAAAGAGATTGCAGGTGTTGCAGGGGTTTTCATTCTTCCAATGATTTCAACGCTTATATTCGATCTTGACGGACTGCTGGCGGATACCGAGAAGCTGCACCGGCGCGCATACCAGGATGTGCTGGGGGAGCTGGGGGTGACCGTCACCGAGCAGCAATACGAGGAACACTGGATTCGCAACGGCAGGGGGATCACTGAATTCTTCGAGGAGCACGGGATACCGGTTGATCCTGACATTGTCCGCCGTCGGAAGGCCGTCCGGTACAGAGAACTGGTTCTCTCCAGTGCCGAGGCAATGCCCGGGGCGTTGCGCGCCCTTGAAGATCTGCAGCCGCACAAGACCATGGCGCTGGCGACATCGTCGTACCATGACGCCGCATACGCCGTGATCGAGACGCTTGGAATCAGGAAGTATTTCACCTGCATAGCAACGAGGGATGATGTTGCGAGGCTGAAGCCGTTTCCGGACATCTTCCTTCTGGTGGCGTCACGCCTCAATGCGATCCCGGCACACTGCCTGGTGCTGGAGGATGCCCAGAAAGGCATCATTGCCGCCGATGCCGCCGGGATGCGGAGTATCGCCATCCCCAACATCCACACCAGCCGCAACGATTTCTCCAAGGCGACCATGGTACTCCCAAGCCTTGGGGCAGTGACAGTCGCCAAGCTCGACGAACTGGACCGTCTGCATGGTTATGACCACATCAGGGACGGACAGAGCATCGGACTCAAAGGCTAATGAGGCGGCCGGCGGTGCGGTTTTGCTGTTCAGTGAGGTGTGGAGGCGGTTTGGGACGAGTGAACGCGACAAGCAGTGTGTCTCCAGGCTGGAACAAGTCAGTTGATTTGAGGCACGGAGTCGCGATCCCGTGTCGGGCCAGGGGTGTACAGGAACCACACTTCGTGGGGCGAATGTGAGAGAGAACCTGCGGGTCGGCCCCGTGTTGCCATGCCGGATGAGCGGGTGAATTCGTTGTACATAAGTGAGAACTTTTGTGACTATGCGTCCCCAGTGGGTTTGAGCAGGGGGGCACAACCACAACCCGGTCCGCTGGCAGCCGGTCTCGAACAAGTCGACCCTGCGAATGCGCTGGCGCAACATCGGCCACAAGGCGGAAACGAAGTGTCGATCTCAGTGCACGGAAAGGGGGGCTTGTCTGAATGGAACGCTCATGGTGGAAAGAGGCGGTTGTATACCAGATCTATCCCCGCAGTTACGCCGACAGCAATGGCGACGGTATCGGTGATATACCCGGCATTATCGCCAAACTGGACTACCTGTCATGGCTGGGGGTTGACGTGCTGTGGCTTTCGCCGATCTACCGTTCTCCGAACGACGATAACGGCTACGACATCTCCGGCTATCAGGACATCATGGGCGAGTTCGGGACGATGGCCGATTTCGACCGGCTCCTTACAGAGGCGCACAAGCGCGGGCTGAAGATCATCATGGATCTTGTGGTCAACCACACGTCCGACGAACATCCATGGTTTGTAGAGTCGCGCTCGTCGAAGAGCAGCCCGAAGCGGGACTGGTACATCTGGCGGCAGCCGCACTCCGGCGGCAAGCCCCCAAATAACTGGCTCTCGCATTTCTCGGGTTCAGCATGGGAACTCGACGCCGCCAGCGGCGAGTACTACCTGCATCTCTTCTCGCGCAAGCAGCCGGACCTGAACTGGGAGAATCCGGCTGTGCGGAAGGCTGTCTACGACATGATGCACTGGTGGTACAGGAAGGGCATCGACGGCTTCCGCATGGACGTCATAAACATGATTGCCAAGGCCAGTGGCCTTCCGGATGCCCCGGTGCCGCCGGGTCCGAATCCACCTGAGTTCGTTCCGGGTCCATACTGCAACAATCCCGGGATCCACGACCTGCTCAAGGAAATGAACAGGGAAGTGCTGAGGCACTACGACGCCATGACCGTAGGGGAGATCCACGGCGTCAACGCGGTTACGGGCCTGGAGTACGTGGCCTATGACAGCGCCGAGCTCAAGGGGCTCTTTCAATTCAACATCATGTACGAAGGCAAAGACCAGCCGCGCCTTCGCCAGCTTGTGAATGAGTGGTACCAGGCCTTCAAGGGGAGGGGCTGGAACTCTATCACGCTCAACAACCATGACTCGCCGCGCGAGGTCTCCAAATTCGGCGATGACGGCCCGTGGCGTGTCGAGTCCGCGAAGCTCATTGCGACGTTCCTTCTCACGGCGCCGGGCATTCCCTATCTCTACCAGGGCGAAGAGATCGGCATGACAAACGTATCCTTCGATTCGATAGATGACTACCGCGATATCGAGATGCTAAACCGCTACCGCGACCGGATCGCACGCGAAAGTGCCGACAAGATCCTTGCCGAGCTTCGCCAGGGGTGCCGTGACAATGCGCGTACACCCATGCAGTGGACGGCGGGCCCCGGAGCCGGGTTCAGCACCGGCACTCCATGGATGAAGGTCAACCCGAACCACAGCGCCATCAATGTAGAGGCGGCGAAAGAAGACCAGAACTCGGTGCTGTGGCACTACAAGAATCTGCTCGCCTTCCGCAAGGCAAATCCCGAACTCGTCTATGGCGACTACTGCCAGGTTGGCGACACAGAAGGCCCCGTCTACGCATACGAGCGATCCGGGGAGAAGAGCTCATACCTTGTGATTCTCAACTGGTCCGCCCAACCGGTCGATTATGTGCTTCCCGATCGCTTTGCGAAGGGCTATTCGTGCGTGATCGCCAGTTATCCTACCGCAAAACCACAAGCGTCGAAGAGGCTTGTGCTTCGGCCGTGGGACGCCTGTGTCTATCGCGCACAGGCCGGCTCCAGCAGGCTGGACCAGGCCGGCAACGAGGAAGGACGCAGCCGGAACGATTCGGATGGAAACAGGTGACAGCCCGGTCGCCGTGTTCCGTGAGTACAGGGTTGCCACTCATAGGGACGTGGAGTGAGTGGTCATGGGGTGCCCCGGTATGAACCTGCCGGGGTATACCCCGATTGACCAAACGGAATCGCAGACGCGACCACCCAGCTGCATCGTAGGACTGGGGAAAGCCAGGCACTGGGGCACAGATGAAAGAGCGCGGACAAATCATTCTGGTCTTTGCAGCGGCGCTGGTGATTCTTACGGCAATGTGGGCGGCGTTGCCGCGCGAAGCCTTCTATACCGGGGATTCCGGTGTCAAGCTTGTCCAGGTTGAGAATCTCGTATCCAGCCGTTACTCGACGGTTGCGCTGGAATACAATGGCAATGATATCGATCCCAATTCGTCGATGTCGCCGTTTCAGCTCAGACCAAGCGTCTATGTAAAGGACGGCAGGAACTATTCGGTCTTTCCCATCCTATTCTCCTTCCTGAGTTCTTTCCCGTACGTCGCTTTCGGATTCGCAGGCCTGTACGTTCTGCCCATCCTCAGCGGCCTTCTTTGCATTCCGTTGGCCTATGCCATTGCCCGGCATTTCATGCCGCATCGATTCGCCATGCTGGCCGCTGCGCTGGCTTTGTTCGGGACGCCCATGTTCTTCTATTCGCTCACTTTCTGGGAGCATGCCCCCGCATCCTGCCTCTTCCTTGCGTCCGTCTGGCTGTTCATGAGGAGCGCACGGAATCGGCCGGCGGTCGTGGTCTCAGGGTTCCTTTTGGGAATGTGCGCGTGGCTGCGCACGGAGATGCTGGTGCTGGCCCTGATCGCTGGCGTTGCAGGCATGGTGAGTCTTGGCAGACCAAGGGCGATAGTGGCTTGGATGTCGGGAGCCGCGCTGTCAGTCTTCGGGCTGCTTGCGATGAACAGGTCAATTCACGGCGAGTGGCTGGGACACGTTACCCGGAACGCACGCATGGGCGGCATGGACGGGTTGTGTGGTTCCGTCCCGGTGCGAATGAGCCATCTATGGACCTCACTTTTCGGTCTCAACGCACCCCAGAGTTTCAGCGCGGTTGGCACCGGCGGCCCTCAGACCGGTGTGGCGGTCAAGTCAAGCGGCAGCCTGGAACTCCTGGCCTTTGGCGCGGTTGCGGGCATTCTCTGCATGTCGGTAATGGCGTTTGTCGTGGAATACCGGCGGACCAGGCAGGAACACCATCACGGCGCCCGGCCGCAGGGTTCATGGGTATTGGCCGGCTGGGCAGTGCTGTTTCTTGCGCTGGCAGCAGCGGTGGGTATCTATGTCTCGACCCTGTCACAGGATAGGGCGCCACTAGTCACGGTTCTCAAGTCCGGCGGGTTGTTCACGTTCAGCCCGTTTCTGGCCATGGCATTGGCGTGGCCGTGGCAGGGGACTGCCCGCAATCAAGTGCGCCGTGGATACCTGTGGCTGTTGGGCACCAGCCTGGCCTTCATCATCGTCATGCCGTTGCTGGCGCCGAATGACGGCGGAATCAGGTACGGGGCCAGGTATCTGCTGCCGGTGATGCCCCTGCTCGTCATCCTGGCTGTGGCTGTTTTCCACGAGTTCATCAACGGGCCAGGGCGCAGGGTGTTCGTGGTCCTCATGGCCGCGCTCGTAATGATGTCGCTGCTCATAGAGGCAAGGGGATACCAGGTTCTCCACCGCAAGAAGGCATTCGGCAGGGACCTGACAGCGACCTTGATGGCGAGTTCGTCCCAAAGGGTAGCCGCGCTCTTCTGGTGGATACCTTTTGAAATGCCGCGAGTCATCCTTGACCGGAAGGTGCACATGGTGTTTACACTGAATGCGCTGGAGACGCTCCTTGCCAGTGCGAAGGAGGCGGGTGACGGCACCGTTGACGTTGTGTTGCCAGGCAGGATTGACAGTCTGCCCCGGATCGAGGGAACGGCGGTGGTGGGGCGCAAGGAAGTGGGGGCGCCATTTGACACATACTTCCAAGTCACCATATTCACGCTGGCCTTCCGGTGAGTGACTGAGGCACCATGTGTGGCGTGCGTCCCGGGTGCGATGAACAGTCAGGTGGCGGCGGCGGGGCACCGCATGATCCGCGGATCCATGCCGTATGTCTCGGCAAGTCGCAACATACTCTAGGGTGTTGAAAACGCGCCAGTGTTCGGTCAGCAGATCCAAGCCTGGCGCCAGGCATGACTGATTGACAGACAATCTGCTTGTCACGGAAATGCGAATCACTAGGATGTAAGCCATGAAAGTAGAACTTGTCGCCATTACTCCCGAGCCAGAAAAGGTCATCGAGACTGCCGCGCGCACCTGTTACCAGAGCCAGGACATGATGAATCCCGACAACCTCGGGAAGCTCCTGCCAAAACTGCTGTCCGGCGGGCACGAGTCGCCGTTTGAGCACGCATACGCCACGTTCAGGCTCACGGACGTGTCGCGCGCCATGACCCATCAACTCGTCCGCCACCGCCTGATGGCGGTGTCCCAGAAAAGCCAGCGTTACGTGTCCGAGAAGAACTTCGAGTTTGTGATTCCGCCATCGGTAGCTCAGGCCGACGTGGAGGAGTTCAAGCGCGACATGCTGGTGATCCGCGATATGTACGTCAAGTGGAAGGATAGAGGGCTCAAGAACGAGGATGCCCGCTTTGTCCTGCCGAACGCCTGCACAAGCGAGATCATGGTTTCGGCCAATTTTCGGGAATTCCGGCACATCTTCAGCGTGCGTTGCACCCGCCATGCGCAGTGGGAGATCCGCGAGGCATGCCTGATAATGCTCGACGAACTCCATCGCCGTGCCCCGCTGGTGTTCCAGGACCTGCATGAACAGTTCCGCGGCGTCCGGCCGCAAGACGCATGAGTGTCAGTCGGGGCTTCAGGGATAGACTCTGATTCGTCTTGAGTTTCCATGGGCATGAATGGACAATATCGCGCTGAGTCATGGATGGGCATTACAGCGGTCAAGGACTGAGATAACTATGCGTTCTGTGCGAACAATATTGATGGTTGCGATTTGCGGCGCGGCCGCAGGACTGTGCGCTTTCGGGCAGGGGGCGGCGCTGCCGGAGGATCAACGGGTCGCAGGAGAACAATTGCAGCGCGACGCGTATGCAATGATCATCAGGGCTGATCTGGCGCGTGACGAGAAGAAATTCGACGAGGCCGTGGAGCTTTATGTCGCCGCCCAGGACATGTGGAGTAAGCTGGGGTCCGACGCGAGGGGCGGCGTGCCCCAGGACGTTGAACGCAACATGATCCACTGCAAGAACGAACTCAAGAGCCTGATGTCAGACGCCGATCTGCGCAAGCGTTATGGCGAGAAGATCAAGGACCGGCTCTCGGACTCAGCGGCGCGACCACAGGCTGCGGCAACCCCGGTCGAGGAAGCCAAGCCGTCCGGCCGTCCGGACTACAGCGAAAAAGAAATGCGGCGTGAACTCGAGCGGCTCCGCGCCGAGATGTTCGAAGCCACGCGGCGCGAGGCAATGGACTCCCGGAAGAGGCGGGAAGACGATGCCGCAAAGATGGCGCACGAGGCCGAGAAGGTCGTCAGGATCACTGAGGACGCGAAGAAGGAGAGCGAGTCTGCCAGGCGGGAGATGGAAGCGGCCCGCAAGCAGAGTGAGGCGGCACGGAAGCAGAGCGAGGCCGCGAAGAAGCAGAGCGAAGAGGCGAGTCGTGAGAAGGCAGCCGGGGCAGCCGCAGCCAAGGCAGCCAGGAAGCAGCTCGACGACGTCAGCAGGAAGTACGCCGACCTGCAGAAGCAGAAGATCGACCTTGAGCGCAAGCTGGCAAAGATGGGCGAGGTCGAGCAGACGGCAGAGAGCGCGAAGGTCGAGAGGGCCGCTACGGAGAAGCTCCTGGAGAGCATCGACAGGGATAACAAGAATCTTGTGGTTGAGAGAAGGAACCTGGAAAAGCGTGTGGACCAGCTCGAGGACAGCCTGCTTGCCGCCGAGATTGGAAAGAAGGTCATCAAGAAGGCGCCACAGGAATCAAAGCCGCCGGCAGGGGCGAGTGTCGACAGTGACCGCGCAGGGGAAGCGGCGAGCCGTGCCGCCGAAAATGCGAAGCTCGCAAACGATGTGCGCGTGGCGGATGACCTCAAGACAGCCGATGCAGTGGCTGCTGAAGGCGGCAAGTTGATGAGGGAAGGACGCAGCGAGAAGGCGTACGAGCTGGTCATGTACGGGCTTGCGAAGTCGCCCGACAACCCGCAGCTCCAGGTCATGCTTGGAACTCTCCATGTTCAGGCCGGCCGGTTCAAGGAGGCCGTTGATCTCATGGTGCCGCTTGTTGCCGGCGAGCAGGGCACTGCGAAGTCGCGCGTTGTGCTGGGGGCTGCGTATTTCGGCATGGGCAAGTATGATGAGGCGAGAGTCGAGCTTGAGATGGCCATGGGGCTGGATCCGGACCTCAGTGAGGCCAAGTACAATTTTGCGCAGCTTCTACTTCACACGAATCCCCCGGACCCAGTCAGGGCCGGGAAGTACTACAAGGATGCGGTCGGGCTCGGCGCCACACCCGATCCGGCCCTCGAGGCTGCAATCGACAAGTTGTTGTCGGATCGGAAGAAATAGGGCTGTTGTGAAGGTCAGGCCGGGGCACCTTCAGAGCCTTCCGCACCGGGTGATTCGCGGATCTTCAGCTTGCGATGCAGTGTTCGCCTGCTGATGTCGAGGCGCTTGGCTGCTTTCGATATATTACCGTCGCAAGCCTTCAGCGCCGCGTCAATCATTGCCTTTTCGGCGTCCTCCATTGAGCCAGAAAACAGTCTGGCGGCGCTGCCGGCCTTTTCCAGGGTTTCAGCAGGCGCACCAACGGCGTCCCTGATCTCCGCCGGGACATCCTTGGGCAGGAGCCTGGATCCGCGCGCAAACACCACCATCTTCTGCACGGCGTTCCGAAGCTCGCGGACATTCCCAGGCCACTTGTAAGCGGAGAGAATGCTCATGGTTTCGGACGCTATGTCCGTGACTTCCTTGCTGTTCTCGGCGCTGATGACCTTGAGGAAGTGCCTGGCGAGGATTGCTATGTCGCCTGTGCGTTCCCTGAGGGGCGGCAGTGAGATGTTCACGACGTCGAGCCTGAAGAAGAGATCGTTTCTGAAAGCACCGCTTTCGACAAGGGTTCTGAGATTCTTGTTCGTCGCGGCCACGAGTCGTATGTCGACATCGACGGCCTTGCCGCCGCCGACGCGCTCGAACTGTCTCTCCTCGAGGACGCGCAGGAGTTTTGCCTGGGTTGATTGCGGGATTTCCGAAACCTCATCCAGAAAGAATGTGCCGCTGTCGGCCATTTCAAAGCGGCCAATCCGGCGCTCGCTCGCCCCAGTGAATGCGCCCTTTTCGTGGCCGAAGAGTTCGCTCTCGATAATCGTTGGGGACAGTGCTGCGCAATGCACCGCCACGAAAGGATTCTTCGAGCGGGGGCTGAGTTGGTGGATGGCGTGAGCGACCAACTCCTTGCCGGTTCCGCTTTCACCCTGCAGGAGTACCGTGGCGTTCGTGGGGGCGGCCTGCCGGATCATGTCGTAGACCCTGTGCATGGCTTCCGACTCGCCGATAATGCTTTCCAGACCGTAACGGCTGTCGAGTTGTTCCTGAAGGCGTACATTTTCGGCCTCGATCTGGCGCGAGCGAAGAGCCTTGTCCAGCCTGATCTCCAGGTCGTCGAGGTTGTAGGGCTTTGTCACGTAGTCGGCCGCGCCTCGCCGCATGGCCTCAACGGCGGTTTCGATTGTCCCGTAGGCGGTCATCAGGACGCAAACCGGCTGTGGGGTGCGGGCGAGGGCGCGCTGGAGGAGAATCATGCCGTTCATCCCGGGCATCCTCAGGTCGCTGAGGAGGACATCTACAGCTGACTCGCCGAGAAGTGTCAATGCTGTTTCGCCGCTCTCGGCGAGGATCACGTCGTACTTGCGGCGAAGGGCTTTCTCCAGGCCAACGCGTGTGTTTCTGTCGTCATCGACGATAAGGAGAACTGGCTTCTTCATTCTGACGCCTCCGGTGACGGACTTCTGGACTTCAACAGCCTCATCTGGCGCTCGACCAGCGGGAGAATGATCGACACCGTCGTGCCGACTTTGGGTTCGCTATGCACCTCGATCGCACCTCCATGGTCTTGCACGATTCGCTGAACTATCATCAGGCCGAGGCCTGTGCCGTCGGCTTTTGTTGTGTGATAGGGTTCGAAAATATGTCCGAAATCCTTTCTGGCTATCCCGGTGCCGGCGTCACGGAATGCGACTTTTGCATACAAGTCGGTGCGTGAGGTTTCGATGTGCAGCGTGCCGCCGTCAGGCATGGCCTGCGTGGCGTTCTTGATGACGTTGAAAAAGGCCTGCTTGATCTGGTTGGGATCGAGCGGCAGCTGCGGCAGTGCATCCGGGCTGGAGATCACCACGCTTATGTTCCTGTTGCGAATGTCATGCTCCATCAGCCTGAGAGTGCTTTCGAGGATATCTTCAATGCGGCACATCGACAGTTCGGGCCTTGAAGGGCGCAGTGCACGCAGGAACTGGGTGATGATCACGTCGAGCCGGGAAACCTCTTCCTTGGCTATCTTGAGGGCCTCGCTAATACTCTCCTGGTCGTCCGGCTTGAGACCGGCAAGGGTGCGGTCAATAAGCTGAAGATGGATGTTGAGGGAATTCAATGGATTGCCAATCTCGTGAGCGACGCCCGCGGCCAGGAGTTTCACAGCCTTCAGCCGTTCGGACTCCATTGCGGAAGCTTCCTGCTTCCGATTCCTGGTAATATCCCGCAGCATGATCAGCAGGCCTTTGTCGCTCGGCACGCCAGGAGGCGTTGCCGGGCTGTCACGATCCAGCGGCACGACGTACATGCTGAGTGATCGCCGCTCCGGCTGCGTCAGCTCGATGTCGTAGTTGATGATCTTCGACCATTCGCCGGCGTCCAGGTCCAGAAGACGTTGCCAGTCGATACCGGGCAGATACCGCGCAATCGGCCGCCCGGCGGAAGCATCCTGGGGCATGTTCAGCAGTTGCTCGGCCGCCCGGTTGGTGTAGGTGATCAGCCCTGTAGAATTGATTACGACTATTCCTTCCTGGATGGCCTGGAAAATGGCCTCCATGAGACCCTTGTCTCTCGCAAGGTCAAGGAAGTGCATCTGCAGGTTCTGCGGGTCGATCCTATCGATGCGTGAAAGTATCCGATCAAGAAATGAAGATTTCAAACCCGGCACTCCATGTTAATGTGCCATTATCTCTCATCTTCGAAACGTGTGTTCTATCCACAAGCGTCAATGTGTCACACAGACTAACGGCTGTTTTGCCTGATATCAAGCATGGAACCGTGAAAAAGGGGTGGGGTGGGGCTACGGAGAGGCTGTTGGCGGCTGTGGTGACGCGAGTGCTGCCACGTAGTCGGCAAGGGGGAGGTCTGTCCCTTTGTCGTGGAGTTCATCCCTGAGAATCCCGAATATGGCTTCAGCCTGAGCCATGTGCTGTTTCTCTGTAAGGACCACCACGGCGCGACGCAGCGCGCGCCGGTAGAATGACCCGAAGCCGATGTCGTCGACGAGGGAGAAGTCGTGCCTCGCGGCTGTGGATTTGAAGGTGGCGATGGTTCTTGGAAGGGCGTCATCAAGGACATCGGTTGTAAGAACCTGGTCAGCTGGCCGGAAGTCAACGATTCGGCCGTTCAGCAGGGTTTCGACCATCGCCCCGCATATCATGACGTCCAGCGACTTCTGTACCGTGTCGCCTGCGGCTTTCCCGCCGAGTGTGGCCCAGTAAAGAACATATGCCTCAGGCAGGCGCCAATCGAGGGGGCCGAAGGTCTTGTCTATGCCGTCCATGACGGACCTGTCGAGCTTGACTCCACTCCATCGGTTGCCGGTGCCGCCGCCGGCGCCTTTCTCAAGAGCGGCCGCCATTTCGGTCGCCCAGGCGATACGGTAGAACTGACGGCCCGGGTCTGTGTAGTCTATCATCTTGTGAGTGTAGATGCGGCACAGTCGCTCGCGCAGATCGCCGGAGCCAGGGTTGTATGCCAGCGCCTCATCCCGGAGCATGCTGATGCCCGCTCCTATCCACCGCCAGCGGTCCTGCGGTGTTGATGCCATTGACGCTATGTTGTAAGCCATGTTGTGGGAATGGTAGTCCCAGACAATCGGAAGGCGCGGATTCAATTTCGTTATCAATTCCGAGAGCTGGGCAATCTCGATGTATTCGCCCTCGTCCTGCAGCATGCAGATGCGGGCCCAGAGGATGTCGATCGCTATGCCGCGGAAGCCGCCCAGCGCGACTGTGGTGAACACCACCAAAGGCGAGGCATTCCTCGGCGCAGCGAATGAGGTGGCGTCCCCGGAAGGTCTTGCCCTGACGAGATATGGCTCGAGGCTGCCGGCGGCTGCCAGCGCCCCCAACCCCAGGCCGGCAAGGAGAATGGAAGGTAGTCGTTTCACCGCACAGAAGTTAGTCTTCCTTGAGACGGTGAGTCAAGCCCATGACGATCTCCGGAACTCGGATCTGGCTGGCGAGGCAGCGCCGCAGCATGATGAGGGCGGTGTCAGTGCGCAGCCAGGCTCGGGGCATTTATGCTCGTTCGGGCGGCTTACGGGCTTGCGATCGTGCCATTTTGGCGTATCCTTGTGCCGTTTGCGTTTATCCAAGACAAAAGAGGTAGAAGCCCATGGCCGACTTCGGTAGTTTCATAAGCGATAACATATTCCGCCTCCAGGAGGCCGAACAGCTCCTCCCGTTGTCTAATCCGACGTTCGCCAACCCGGACTTCAAGAAGGCAAAGCTGCGGGTCCTGATCGTACGCCTGTCTCCCTTCAGGGACGTGGACCGGTCGACGCCGCACCTTTTCCTCGCGGACGCCGCAAGGCGGGCCGAGCCGGCTTCATATATCGACATGTGTTTCCTGCCGCTGCTGCGTGACAGGCGGTTCCTGATCGAGGCGGGGGTGCCCTTGATCATGGGTATGCAGTCCTGCCGGACTGCGGACGAGTTTGACGTGGTGCTCGTGTCAAATGCGTACACGCTCGAGCTGATAAACCTGCCCTACATGCTCATCAATTCGGGGATCCCCGTTGAAGCCGGGAAGCGTGATGCCACATGGCCGCCTTTCATTGTTGGCGGATCCAATGCGATGTGCGCCCATTCGATCATCCGCGAGGACGGTGAGAGTTTTGCGGACGCCGTGTTCTTCGGCGAGGGAGAACGCGATGTTGTTACGATCCTGCGGACGATTCGCGGCGGCAAAAGGACCGCGAAACGACAGGTCCTGACGAAGGCAGCGGCGAAGGTCAAGGGCCTGTGGGTGGCAGGCGCAGGAACGACCGCAAAGGCCACAAAGAACATTGTCTGCGACCCATCCGCCGACGACTTGCCCGTGAGGTATCCGTTACTCAACAGCGATGCGGTTGGAACGGCAAAGCTGCAGGTGGCGTGTGGGTGTCCGGCATTCTGTGCATTCTGCTTCGAAGGATTCGACCGCAAGCCGTACAGGGAGATCCCGGCCGACCAGTTGGTGAAGAAGGCTACCGAGCTGAAAGCCAGCCAGGGGTGCAGCGCGCTGGACCTGTACGGTTTCAGTGTGAGCGACCACACCAGGTTCATCCCGCTCTTCATGGAGTTGAACCGGCTTTTCGACTCAGTCACGCTCAAGAGTCAGCGCATGGACCCGTTGCTGGATTGCCCGCAGGTGGTGCAAGTGGAGGTTGTGGGGGAGAAGCGGACGTTCACGCTCGGCATTGAGGGCATCAGCGGGCGGCAGCGCGCGAGGCTGAACAAGAGCCTGCCAACTGGCACCATCAACGGAGTGCTTGCCCGCCTGCTGAAGGAGCCTGTGCGCGAGATGAAACTATTCTTTGTGCTGACCGGCACAGAGAATGAGGCTGACCTGGGAGAATTTCGCGCGTTCTGCGAACACCTCAGCAAGCTGAGGCAGATGCACAGGGTCGGCCTTCGTATAATCTTCAGTTTCGGGTTCCTGGTCCGGATGCCAGGCACTCCGATGCGGTACGAGCGGCTCATTCTCGAGCGATCGGAGTGGACGCCGATCGTGGAAGAAGTTGAATTGGCGTGCCGCGACAACGGCCACGAGATCAGGCAGGCCGTGTCGTGGACCGAGTACTGCGTATCGCAGGTGATGGCCATAGGCGGCCACTGGCTCTTTGACGTGCTTGCGGCGATGGCGGCGGCGGGCTGCTGCTACGACAACCGGCTCGACAACCGCTGGTGGGACTGGATCAAGAAGTGGATGATGGAGAAGGGGTACTGGAATCGCGAATTCCTTGGTGAGAAGGGGCCGGGATATCGGTTCCCGCTCTCGTTTGTGGACTCGGGCATATCCGGCGATTTCCTCTACTCGATGTATTCCAGGTCCAGGGATGCGCAGGATGCGGGGCATTGTCTTGGCCGTCCGTTGAAGCGCGGGCGTTGCCTCGAGTGTGGCGCGTGTGTGGATCCGCAACAGAAGAAGAGCCTCTCCGGGCACGCGATGGAATTGGCTCCCGGCCGTGACAGCATCGCCGCCTTCCATGAGCTCATTGTCAGGAAACGGCGCATCCGGCCGGTCCACGCAGTGTTCCGGCTTTCGCCGGTCTTCCGCGGCGTCGGGCCGGCCTGGGCAAACGCGTACGTGTTCCAGAATCTTCTGCGCATGCTTCCCGACCAGGTTGACAACCTGCTCTCGGTGGAGGAGCAACTCTTCAGCCTCGGAGAGAACCCGGGCAGGTTCGGGATCAACGGCGGCGAAACGGTCTTTGCCCTGAAGGCATGGGACAACGACAAGTTCGTCCGAGCCCTGTCCGGCCACAAGAAGCCGGTCAGTGACGACGTCTCTTTCCTCCGGATGGAAGAGGACTTCAAGCCTGGGATGTTCAAGCGCGCGCAAGTTGACCTTGCGCTGCGGGTGGCCTCGCCTGATGAAGCCGGCGCCAGGCTCTCGGCATTCCTGCGAGCGACACACCTGCCGGTGGGGTTCCGGCGTGAAGGCGATGGATACCGCCTTGAAATTCAGGGCAAGGGTGGCAAGCGCGAGGTGCTGGTCGGCGGCACGTACCGCTTGGATGGGAATGTTTTCGAGGCCAATTTCGAAATCGGGCCCAGGTTCGATCTCAGGGCTTTTGTGCGCGGCATGTGCGGCGGCGAGGGCAGGCCCGATGACAAGATCAAGATATCCGGGCTGGTGTTCTAGAAGATGGCGCGGATCCGGCCTCTCTTTTGCATGGACACCGCTGCGCTCATGATGTACCGTGAACCCTCATTCATTATGTGAACATGCATTCAGGATTGCTTCGAACATGGTTCAATCTACGGTCAGATGGACGGGTGCGGTACTCATGGCGGCGATGCTGGTGTCTGCCGGTTGCCGGCACATGTGTGGGGCTGATGCATCGACATCGGTTGCATCTGGGTTGCCGCAGGCGAGTGAATCGGCCCGGGCTGGTACGGCCGGCAGCGTGCAAGCCGTGGCTGCAGGCAAGCTCAGCGGCCTTACGCTGGCCGATATCGTCGATATTGCCCTGAGCAACAATCCAACCACAAGGGCTGCCTGGGCGGACGCGCGGGCAGCGGCGGCGAGGCACGCGGCTGCCAGGGGGGCCTATCTCCCGACGGTGGAACTGATGGGTACGTACACGCGCACCGGCGCGCCGTTTCAGGATGCATCCTCCTCCTACGGACCCGCGGTCAGCCTGAGTTACCTGGTGTTTGACCTTGGCGGGCGCGGCGCGAAGGTTGACTCGCTTCGCCAGTCCCTTGCCGCGGCCGATCTGGAGCATGCGGCCGCGATGCGCTATGTGGTCCTTTCGGTGGAGAAGGCCTGTTTCAGGTATCTTGCCGCGAAGGCAATGCTCGTCTCGCTGCAGGCCGGCCAGCGCGAGGCTCAGGCGCATCTCGATGTTGCCAGTGAGCGGCACAAGGCCGGACTCGGCACCGTGGCGGATGTGCTGAAGGCGAAGGCATCCCTGTCGCGCACACAGCTTGATCTCCAATCAGCCGAGGGCGACCTTTCCGTCACCCGCGGTGCGTTGGCCCTTGCGATGGGGCTGGCGGCCAACACCGGTTACGATCTTGGCGAAGGCGTTGGTGACATACCGGTGAGGCCCGTCACGGGGGAGGTTGAAGGGATGATCGAGATGGCGGTGAGCAATCGGGCCGATCTTGCCGCGGCGAGGGCGCGGGTTCTTGCCGGCGAGGCTCACGTGGCCGAGGTCCGCAGCCGGAACCTTCCATCGCTCTCGGCTGCGGGCAGGTATGGCAGGGCATATGTTGACGGCACCGGCAATGACGACAGCTACGAAGGCGGCCTGGTGCTGAGCGTGCCGCTCTTCAGCGGGTTGTCCGGCGTCAACGAGGTTGAGGAGGCCAGGTTTCTGGCCATGTCGCAGCAGGAGCGCGCAAAGGCGATGGAGCAGCAGGTGGTCTATCAGGTCTTCAGCGCCTACTTCAGCCTGCAGACGGCGGCCCGGCGCACTGAAACCGCGGGCGACATGCTCGCAAGCGCCAGCCAGGCCCATGACGCGGCAATGGCTCTCTACAAGCAGGGGCTCGTGACAATGACTGACGTGCTTTCAGCGCAGAGCCTGCTGGCCGACGCCAGGGCGCAGCAGATATCGGCCCGCTTCGCGTGGCTTGTATCCCTGGCTCAACTTGCCCACGATGTCGGAGGGACCGATGCAGGCAAGGACAACCCGTTCAGTTTCAATAATCAGTCCGCGGGAGAAGGAAGATGACAGACACTCGTCACATGAAGAGCGGGGCGGCGGTGTGTCGTTGCCGCATGTTTGTAGCGACCGGTGCGCTTGCCGCGCTGGTGTTTGCCGGATGCGGCGGCAACGGCAACGGCGGCGGGAAAGCCGGCCCCAAGGCCGGACCAGTCCCGGTGCGTACCGCCCTTGTCGAGGAAAGATCATCCGATGTGACGGTCAAGGCCGTTGGTACAGTCGAGCCTGTGCAGACGGTGGCGGTCCGGTCGCAGGTGGGTGGAATACTTGCGAAGATCGGCTTCAAAGAGGGCGACGATGTCACGGTCGGAACGGTGCTGTTTGAGATCGATCCGCGCACTTTCCAGGCCGAGCTGAAGCGGGCTGAGGCCGCGGTTGCCCGCGACGAGGCACAGTTGGCCAACGCAGAGCGCCAGGCGAGGCGCTACGAGGAGCTGATATCTAAGGACTTCGTGGCGAAGTCCCAATACGAGGAAATCATGACCGGCGTGGAAGTGCTCAGGGCCACAGTCAGGGTGGACAGGGAGACAGCCGAGGCTGCCCGCCTTCAGCTGGAACGCTCTTCCATAGTTGCGCCCTTCACCGGCCGGACCGGTGCGCTCCTGGTGCACGCCGGAGATCTCGTGAAGGCAAATGACGTGCCGCTCGTACAGATCAACCAGATCAAACCGATACTTGTTCGCTTTGCCGTCCCCGCCTCGAATCTTCCCGAGATCAGGCGGCGCATGGCAGTGGCCCCGCTGACGGCAAGGGTGAGCCGGCCTGAGGAGCCAGGCCGCGCGCATGAAGGAGCGCTGTGCTTTGTGGACAACGCGGTCGATGCCGACACTGGAACTATCCTGCTCAAGGCGCGTTTTGACAACGAGGATAACGTACTGTGGCCGGGGCAGTTCATGGATGTCACACTGGTGACGGAAACCGAGCCGAAGGCGCTCACGGCGCCCTCCGCCGCTATCCAGACCGGGCAAGATGGCCTCTATGTCTTTATGGTGAGGAAGGATATGTCGGCCGAGAGACGGCCGGTGACGGTTCTCAGGACAGTGGACGGCACGGTCGTCATCGGCGGCGGCCTGGCGGCCGGCGATGAGATTGTCGTCGACGGACAGGTGCGGCTGGTTCCCGGATCCAAGGTTGAAATCATCAAAGAGAGAAAATGAGCATCTTCATCAAGCGGTTTGTCATGACCACCCTGATCATGGCAGCCATTCTGCTTTTTGGCGTAATGAGCTACAACCGGCTTCCGGTCAGCGACCTGCCGGCGATCGACTTCCCCACAATCCAGGTCTCAGCCAGCCTGCCGGGGGCGAGTCCCGAAACCATGGCTGCAGCTGTGGCGACTCCGCTCGAGAAGCAGTTCACGACAATTCCCGGGCTGGATTCCATGACGTCGAGCAGCGGGCAGGGCAGGTCGCAGATCACGCTGCAGTTCACCCTTGATCGAGACATAGATGCCGCTGCACAGGACGTCCAGGCGGCGATTTCAGCCGTTCAGCGGCGGCTGCCGCGCGATATGCCGAGTCCACCCTCGTACCAGAAGGTCAACCCGGCTGATCAGCCTGTGCTGATGCTTGCCCTGACTTCACCGACGCTGCCTCTCTCCGCCCTGGATGAATATGGCAACACCATAATCGCGCCCAGGATATCCACCATCGAGGGGGTTGCGCAGGTTCAGGTCTATGGCGGCCAGACTTACGCGGTCCGCATCCAGCTTGATCCCAGGGAGCTTGCCGCCCGCGGCCTTGGGATTGACCAGGTGATCAGCGCGGTCCAGAACAACAACGTCAACCTGCCGACCGGCACCCTGTGGGGGCCGGATCGGACCGTCAGTGTCGAGGCCGACGGCCAGTTGAGCGACGCCGCGGGATTCAGGGAGATAACCGTGGCGTACCGGAACGGCGCTCCGGTGAAGCTTGGCGAGCTCGGGCGGGTCGTTGACAGCGTACAGAACAACCGTGTCGCGGCGTGGTTCAATGATTCCAGGGCTATCATGCTTGCCATTCAGCGGCAGCCAGGAATGAACACGGTCAAGGTTGTCGAGTCCGTGAAGGCGCTGCTCCCCCTCTTCGCGCAGCAGCTTCCGGCCTCGGTGAGGCTTGAGGTGATGGTCGATCGTTCCGAATCGATCCGGGAGTCGGTCCATGATGTGAAGTTCAGCCTGGTGCTTGCCCTCGCCCTGGTGGTCATGGTCATCTTCGTCTTCCTCCGTAATGTGTCGGCAACGATCATTCCCAGCATGGCCCTGCCAATGTCCATCATCGGTACGTTTTCGGTGATGTACCTGCTGGGATTCAGCATCGACAACCTGTCCCTGATGGCCATGACCCTGGCGACGGGATTCGTCGTGGACGATGCGGTTGTGATGCTCGAGAACATTGTCAGGCACAGGGAGATGGGCAAGGGTGCGTACCAGGCGGCGGTTGACGGCGCGAGGGAGGTTGGGTTCACA
>SESH01021702.1_pt1 | contig 20357 bp, 17 predicted proteins | sample 3171561 | NCBI WGS metagenome assembly SESH01 (sample SAMN10866947, study PRJNA518727) | freshwater metagenome | biome: subpolar coniferous forest; feature: holomictic lake; material: water; isolation source: holomictic Lake 442 2011 16.5 m and 2014 13 m | place: Canada: near Kenora, Ontario
ATGAGGCGGCAGGTGGAACGATTGACGGCCATTGTGGAAGATCTTTTGAGTCTTTCGCGGATTGAGCATGATGCAGAGCACAAGCGTATACCTTTGGAAGCAGGGATGGTGTGCGATGTGTTGCGCAGGGCGGCGCAGGCTTTTGCCAAGGCTGGTGAAGCAAAAGGCATCAGCATTGCGGTGGAATGCCCTGGGGATCTGACCGCGCCGATCAACGCTGCGCTCCTCGAACAAGCCGTTGGAAACCTGGTCGACAACGCCATCAAGTACAGCGGCGAGCAGACGCGCGTGGTTGTAAGCGCGACGATGAACGGGAACGACATTGAGATCCAGGTTGCCGACCAGGGCTTCGGCATCGAGAGGAAACACCTATCGCGCATCTTCGAACGATTCTACAGGGTTGACCAGGCCCGGAGCCGGGCTCTCGGTGGTACAGGCCTCGGCCTTGCCATCGTCAAGCACATCGTACTGGCCCATGGTGGCTCAGTCTCGGTCGATAGCACGCCGGGACAAGGCAGCATCTTCACCATCCGCATGCCACGGAAGTAGGGCCACTCGCCTATACGTGGGCTTCCCTTTCCTGACCAACTTCTAACCTTGCCCCCATATTCACCTAACGGCCTTTTGTTCTACTGGTGCCATGAAAGGAATAGGAAAGAGGACGGTAGAGGATGGGATGTGAGCATGAAACAGCCGAGATGCATCTTTGTGGATGACGGATCGCCGGAAGCTTCTGACTATGACAACAACTATGTCTGCTACGATGCGACCTCTTCCGAAAGCTGCAAACAAGCCCTGTTGGACGTTCAGAGGCGCCGCGGAACCATGTCGGCAGCGCCTTCCAGTTCCGGGCCTGCATTCCGTCTAGAATCAGAAAACTCCACGCGGGCTGGGCTGAGCGGGACGCCGGCAGCTGGTGTGAAGCGGAGCGGCCTGTCAGTTCTCATGGAACGATTCAGGGACGGATGGGCAGGACTCTTTACCGGGTGCTGATATCAATGATAGAGCACTGGAGGGGGAGAGTACCGTTTTTTGCCGCGCCTATGAGGACGGATTGGCACGCATCGATTCAACACAAGAAGTGTTCGTAAAACCGTGACAGAAACAGACCGACGGCTGATATCAGGGACTTTGGCGGAGGGGACCATGGACCACACAATAGCACCGAAGGATGTTCTTGTCGTTGATGACGAACAGGACATCACAGACATCATAAGTTACAGCCTGACAAACATGGGCTTCACCGTGAGAGAGGCGATAACAGGACCCATGGCGCTGAAGGAAGTTGCGATGAAGCTTCCTGACTTGGTTGTGCTTGACAGGATGTTGCCAGGAATAGACGGCATCGAAGTTTGTCGACTGATTAGAAACAACGCCGAAACCGCTCTTCTCCCAATAGTTATGCTGACAGCCAAAGGCAGTGACAAGGATGTCATAGCCGGACTCGAAGCCGGTGCGGATGACTATGTCACCAAGCCCTTTCATCCGCTCGTTCTCGTGGAGAGAATACGCACGATCCTGAGGCGAACGAGCCGGAGCACTCGGTCGCAGGAATCGGCAGGAACAGAGGGTGTTTCAAGCCGGGCAATTCCAGTATGCAGCTATTGCAGGAGTATAAGGGATGGTGATAACCACTGGCACAGCATGGAAAGCTATTTCGATAAGTGGCATAGAGTGTATTTTACGCACGGCATATGCCCTGATTGCAGCAGGAAGGAAATGGCGTCTATGCTGAACATTCCGTCGGATGCCTAGGCCGGTTCGGTTCCTGAAGTCGCCGGGGAAAGGAAGCAGTAAACACATGAGGGTGCATTTCCAAAGAGACATTGATACGTTGAATAGGCAGATCCTGACGTTGAGCGCCGAGGTGGAGAGCGATGTGCGGACCGCGATCCGCGCCGTTGAGGAGAGAAATGAAATGCTGGCCCATCAGGTGATAGGTCGGGAATCACAGGTTGACGCCGCGGAAGTTTGTGTGGAAGAGGACTGTCTGAAGATACTGGCGCTTCACCAGCCGGTGGCCGCGGACCTGAGACATGTGGTGGCCGTGCTCAAGATCAATCAGGACCTTGAGCGAATCGGCGACCTGGCAGTTCACATTGCTGAACGGGGGTTGTTCCTGTGCGAACGTCCACATATCATCATACCGTTCCGTCTGGGCGAGATGGCGGACAAGACGCAGGCCATGCTGAAGAATGTATTGGATGCATTTGTGAACATGAACGACGTAGCTGCGCATGAAGTGTGTGCCGCAGACAAAGAAATTGACGAGATCAACCGCGAAGTCTTCCACCATGCGAGAAGGGCTGTGATTCAGAAGCCCGCATTGTTCGAATCTCTGCTGCAGGTCATGCATATTGCACGCCATCTCGAGAGGATCGCAGATCATGCCACCAACATGGCGGAAGATCTGATCTACATGATTGAAGGCCGGATTGTGCGGCACACAGCCGAGGTCGCCTGCAAAGCGGAGAACTTTCCCGGAGCCGGCATGAAGTCGCGTACTGTGGGAGCGTGCAGCGGTCTACACGTGGGGTGAGCCGCGCAGGCCGAGAGGGAACCAGCCGGCGAGGCCTGATTCAGGGGAGTGAAGCGGTGAAAAGCTCAGGTGATCCTGATCCGGCGGAGGTCCATCTTCGGCCGGGGTATTCGTGGATCCATTGCTTTCAGGGTGTCGCAGATGATTGTGGAAACGGTAACGTTGCGGAACCATTTGTGATTGGCCGGTATCACGTACCATTGTGCCCAGGGCGTGCTGCATCGGCGGAGCACGTCTACATACGCCTCCTGGTAGTCCTTCCAGAGACTTCTATCGTCGATGTCGGACATTGTGAACTTCCAGTTCTTCGATGGGTCTGCGAGACGGTCCTGCAGCCGCCTCTTCTGTTCGTCACTACTGATGTGAAGGAAGAACTTCAGGATAGTGGTTCCTTCCTCGACCAGCATCTTTTCGAACCGGTTGATTTGCTCGTAGCGTCTGCTCCAGACGGATACAGGCGCGAGGTTGTGGACCCGCACCGCGAGAACATCCTCGTAATGAGAGCGGTTGAAGATGCCGATGTGGCCTCTGGCCGGCAAGGCCCGGTGAATACGCCAAAGGTAGTCGTGCGACAACTCCTCCGGGGACGGTGCTTTGAAGGGGCATACGTTGCACCCCTGCGGATTGAGTCCGGACATGACATGACGGATGGTGCCGTCCTTTCCGGAGGCATCCATGCCTTGAAGGATGATCAGGAGCGACTGGCGATGTTCCGCATAGAGGCGGTATTGCAGATCGTTGAGCCGCTTGATGTTGTCCTGAAGCAGCAGTTCGGCTCTGTCCCTGCCTCTGATTCCGTCGGTGCAATCAGGATCGACATCCTTCAACCTGAGATGCTGTCCCGGCCGGACAGCGAAATGCTTTGCAGTTCGCACGGCACCTCCCTTGCATATCAGGACGCTAATGCACGACCGCATCCTAATGCAGGTTGAGTGATTCGTCAATGTGTGGATTGGGTTCGCTGGGTCAAATGGAATGAACGAAATGGTCTTGACTCATGTTGAACGAAAGGCTAGCGAAGAACTGCTGGGAACGTGTTTTGCAGCGGATGGAGCAACGGGAGGGAAAGGATCTCATGGCATCTGAAAAGGCCTCTCAATACTGGGTCGGCTTTGACCTTGGCGGCACCAAGATGATGGCTGCGGCATTTGATGCCGACTTCAAGATCCTTGGTTCCGAAAGGAAGAAGACCAAGGCCGAAAAGGGCGTGGACTCCGGCATGGAGCGGGTCGGCGAAACCATTGACGAGGCATTGAAACAGGCCGGTCTTGATCGGAAACAACTGGGCGGTATCGGCGTTGGTTTCGCCGGACCGCTGGATCTCAACAAAGGCGTGATCGTGAATGCCCCGAACATGGGCTGGCGGGATGTGCCGCTTCGCGGTATCTTGGAGGAACGCTTCGGCTGCCCTGTGTATGTCGCCAATGACGTTGATGCCGGCACCTACGGTGAGTACCGCTTCGGTGCGGGGCGTGATGCGCGTTGCGTGCTCGGAGTGTTTCCTGGCACCGGAATTGGGGGCGCCTGCGTCTACAAAGGACGGATAATCAAGGGTGCCGGGCAGTCATGCATGGAAATAGGCCACATGATCGTAGTGCCGGGCGGCAATCTGTGCGGCTGCGGCAAGCGCGGGTGCCTTGAAGCGGTTGCCAGCAGGCTGGCGATTGCGGCGGAAGCCGCGCTGGCAGCCACGCGTGGAAATGCACCGCATCTGCTGGAAGCTGCCGGCACGGATATCCGAGAGATCCGAAGCGGCACGATAGCTGCCGCGATAAAGGCAGGCGACACCGTTGTGGAGGACATAGTGCGGCATGCTGCTCGTCACATCGGGATGGCTGTGGCCAATGCCGTAAACCTGCTTGCTCCCGACGTCGTCGTGCTTGGAGGCGGACTAGTCGAGGAAATGCCCGATATCTTCATCGAAGAGACGAAAGGGGAGGCGCGACGGCTCGCTATGAAATCCCTTATCGAACAGGTCAAGTTCTCGGTTGCCAAGCTCGGAGATAATGCGACCGTGATGGGAGCGGCGGCTCTGGCAGCAGAAAAGTGCCCCAAGGCGGGGTGAATATGGCCGTCAACGAACAGAACATTGCTGTTGCGGCGTCCGTTGTGGGCAAGGCCCCGGGGCCGAAGCCTATGGCAGTAATTGATGTCGGCACTACTGCCGTGCGGATGGACATCGCCGAGATATCCGCAACCGGCGACATCCGCAGGCTCGAGTCGCTCCAGAGGGCAGTCAACCTCGGCAGGGACACGTTCTCCGGCGGGCGTATCCGGCAAGCCACGGTCGAGGAGTGCGTAGGAATCTTGCAGGCCTACAGGCGTGTGATGGAAGAGTACGGCATTTCGAGCGACGACCAGGTCCGTGCCGTGGCCACCAGCTCCATAATGGAGGCCGACAACGGGGACGCGTTTCTGGATCGTATCTACATCACCACCCGCATCAACGTCGTGCCGATCGAGGAATCGGAGGTCAACCGTCTGACTTATGTGGCGCTTTACCGCCTGCTGGAAAAGGAGGTGTTCCTCAAGGAGGGCAACGCGCTGATCATCGAAGTCGGCGGCGGCAGCACCAAGTTGCTGCTGATCCAGGATGGGGCCGTGACTCGCTCAAGCGTTTTCCGGCTCGGGGCGCTGCGCATGAGGGAGACGATGGAGAAACATCGCACGCCTGCGGACCGCATCCGTGCCGTAGTTGAAGAGCACATCGAGAGGACGGTGGAGGAGATGCAGCACGGCATTCCCGTCGAGACCGTCCAGAACGTGATTGCCGTCGCAGGTGACATGCGCCTGACGATGTCGAAGCTGGTTCCGGACTGGAAGGAGGGCGAGACGGCGAAACTCGTGTCGGGAGCCTTTGCCGCGGTCGAGAAGATAGCCGTCGCGCCTGCGGACGAACTGGTCCGCAAGCATCATATCCCGTATCACGAGGTGGAGACTGCGGGGCCTGCTCTTCTCGTCTATACCCGCGTAGCGCGAGCCTTCAAGGCGAAGCAGATAGTGGTGAGCACCCTCAGCCTGCGTGAGGGCCTGCTCGTGGATGAAGCCGGAGGCGGATTATGGACGGAAAGCTTCACCAACCAGATCCTGAATTCCGCCCGGAGTCTGGGAGAGAAATACGACTATGACCGCCTCCACGCTGCGAACGTGATGGAACTGTCCCTGACCCTGTTTCGTGCGCTCCAGCAGGAACACCATATGGATGTGCGCCTGGGAGTGCTGCTCAAGGTCGCAGCGACGCTTCACGAAATCGGCTTGTTCGTGAGTAACCGGAGTCATCACAAACACTCGATGTACCTGATTCAGAATAGCGATGTTTTCGGGCTGAGCCACGAAGACATGCTCATCGCCGCGTTGGTCGCAAGGTATCATCGCCGCTCCCAGCCGAAACCGACACATGAAGGGTTCGTTATGCTGGATCGCGAGGGACGGATCGCCGTGTCGAAACTGGCCGCGCTCCTGAGGGTGGCCGACGCACTTGACCGCCGCCACACACAGCGGATTCACGACATCCTGTTGTCCCGCGACGAGCGTCGACTGGTGATCACTGCGCCGGACGTGGAGGATGTCACGCTCGAACGGCTCGCAATGGAGGGGAAAGCCGGCATGTTCGAGGATGTCTACGGTTTGAAGGTCATTCTACGGACAGGGGTAACACCGGGAGAGGACTCATAGCTATGCCGACGAACACGCCACATTTCATCAACCGCGAACTGAGCTGGCTGGAGTTCAACCGGCGTGTCCTGGAGGAAGCCCGCGACACAGAGGTCCCGATCCTTGAGAGGCTCAAGTTCCTTGCTATCACCGGATCGAATCTGGACGAGTTCTTCATGGTCAGGGTTGGCGGGTTGTGGCAATTGCGCCGGGCGGGGAAGAACCGCCGCGACGACAGCGGGCTTTCAGTCGGGGATCAGATTGCCGAGATTGCAGGTCGGACGCACGCATTCGTTTCCGAACAGTATGACTGCCTCGCGAAAGACATACTCGAGCCGCTGGCGGCAGATGGTGTCCGGATACTCGCGATTGGTCAACTCTCAGCCGAACAGCAGCGGCACATTGCAAGGGTGTTCGATCAGGAGATATACCCAGTGGTGACGCCAATGGCCATACGCGAGCCGGTGAACTTCCCGCTGTTGCCGGGCTTTGGCGTAAACCTCTGCGTCCGGCTGGCCCCGCCGGACAATGCGCCTGCGGAACAGCTCTTCGCCATCATCGCGCTTCCGCGTGCCTCGTCCCGCTTTATCGGGTTGCCCGCCGTGGAAGGCCTCCAGTATATCCTCCTGGAGGAAGTTGTGCGTGGATTTGTCGAGCGGTTCTTCCCAGGGAACACTGTTGCGGAGTGCTCGACCTTCCGGATCACGAGGAACGCCGACCTTAGCGTCAGCGAAGACTTGGCAGGCGATCTGCTGGAGCAGATGCGTGAAGTCCTTGAAGAACGCAAGGAGAGCGACTGCGTGCGCATTGAGGTCAGCCAGGGCGCATCGAAGGCCATGATGGCGTTCTTCACAGCCGCACTTGGGTTGGACGAGTGCATGGTGTACGAGGCCACAGGTCCGGTCGGGCTTGCTGCCTTTGCCAAGCTGGTGGCAATGCCGGGCCACGACAATCTGAGGTGGGAGCCACGAGCTCCTCAGGTCGGCACCGAACTGCGGTCAGAGTCCATTTTCGATGTGCTTTCTCGGAAAGACCTCCTGCTGTTCCATCCGTACGACAGCTTCGACCCGGTGCTGAGGCTGGTTGAGCAAGCGGCGGACGACCCGGATGTCCTGGCCGTAAAACAGATTCTCTACCGAACAAGCGACAACAGTCCTGTAGTGGCGGCGTTGGCCCGGGCCGCCGCACATGGGAAGCATGTGACCGTGGTTGTAGAATTGAAGGCCCGTTTCGACGAGGCCCGGAATATCCAGCGGGCGCTGGCGCTTGAGCGTTCGGGCGTGCACGTCATCTACGGCATCAAAGGTCTCAAGACCCATGCCAAGGTTTGCTTGGTTGTGCGGCGCGAAGCGTCAGGAATACGGCGATACGTCCACTTCGGCACCGGGAACTATAACGAGGTGACGGCCAGGCTGTATAGCGACGTCAGCTACATGACCAGTCGCGAGGACTATGCCTCCGACGCGTCGGTCTTCTTCAATACTATTACCGGCTACTCGGCGCCGGTGAATTACAAGAAGCTCGATGCCGCGCCGCTCACGCTTCGCACGCGGCTACTTGAGTTGATTGAGAGTGAAACCCAGCGAGCGCAACAGGGACAGAAGGGACGGATCATGGCCAAGTTCAACTCGCTGACCGACTCCGCCCTCATAGAGGCGCTCTACGCGGCATCCCAGGCCGGAGTGGAGATCCGGTTGAATGTTCGGGGAATCTGCTGCCTGCGGCCCGGTGTGCCGGGACTGAGTGAGAACATTGCGGTTGTCAGCATCGTGGACCGGTTTCTCGAGCACAGCCGGATCTTCTGTTTTCACCGGGGTGGCGACCCGCAGGTTTTCATCTCCAGCGCCGACTGGATGCCTCGCAACCTGGACCGCCGTATTGAGCTCCTTGTTGCCGTGGAAGATGCTGGCTGTAGGGAGCGTCTGATCCGGATTCTAGACACTTGCATGCAGGACAATGTCAAGGGACGCAAGCTTATGCCTGACGGTTCGTATGAGTGCATGAAGCCGAAGAGCCGCAAGGACAAGGTTCGCAGTCAGCAGGTCTTCTATCGCGCAGCGCGGGACTCGGCGGATCAGGATGAACATGTTCTTCAGAAGGTCTTCGATCCTGTGCTGCCAGCGGCATCTGCAAAGTGAGAACAGCATGAATCGGATCAGACGACTGACCGTTGCGGAGCTCCATGCCCGGCACGACGTGGAGCGCGCCCATACCGCTCATGTCGTGGCACTCGTATTGAAGCTGTTCGATCTGACTTGGGGAGCAATGGGATTACGACGCGGGCACCGGCGCATTCTGGAAGCCGCCGCGATGCTCCATGACGTGGCGTTTTCCAGCAGTCCGGACGGCCATGCGGAAGCCGGGGCCCACCTGCTGCTCCGGGAGGGAATCGCGGGATACAGCGCCGCCGAGCGCGCCGCGATCTGCGCCGTGGTGCTTCTGCACTCGGTTAGGTACAAGGACAAGCTCGACGGACCACTCGTGCGCGACGCCGGCGACAGGGACCTCGTTCTCCGGCTTGCGGCCTACCTCAGAATTGCCGACGGCCTGGACTGCGAACACATCCAGAACGCAACGCTGGTGGCGGCCGACACGACCGGGCCCACAGTGGTGATTGCCGTGCGGTGCCGTGGGCGCGACCGCGTCGTGTCGCAGGCAGACCGGAAGGCGGACCTGTGGCGCGAAGTGTTCGGCCGGGATGTGCGGTTCGTCGCCGAAGATGCCTCAAATCCCGACCACTCAGCCCTCATCTCCGCCAGTCATACAGTACCGGAAGCCGCGCGGCGCCTGATGTATGTTCAGTACAAGAACATTCGCGACGCAGAGGAACGAATAGCCCGCGGAGAGCCCGTGGAGGCCCTCCATGATCTGCGCGTGGCCATCCGGCGGCTGCGCGCGTTGTTGCGGATACTTGGGAAGCATTTGAACCTGCCACTCACCGAGGACTTGGAACGTGACCTTGCTGCGGTTTCACTGGCACTGGGGCCGGCAAGGGATATTGAAGTATGGATAGTGCTGTGGAAAGCGGCGGCGCGAAAAGGCGGTTCCGGAGACCGTGCCGCAGCCGGATACACCACCCGTCTCCGTCGCCAGTGGGTCAAGCTGATCTCGGTCGTGGGCCAGACTGTCCGGTCACGAGCCTATGTCCGGCTGTGCCTGCGGCTCAGCACCTTCATAAGGATCGAACTGGAGCGGGCGGGCGATCGGGGTGGCATGGAACCGCTGTCACGGCTGGCGCGAAAAGAGTTCGACCGGGCCGTCCGCAGGATGGAGTGCCGCGAGGACGCATCCTTGGACCATTCGTCCGAGGCGCTGCACGCGTATAGAAAAGCGGTGCGCCGGGCTCGGTATGTGGCCGAGTTTCTTTCCCCGGTGCTCCCGCCCTGGGGCAGGAAAGCCGCGCGGGTGTTTGAAAGAATGGCGACAGAGCTGGGACAGATCCACGACATAGACGTTGGGTTGAATCGGCTGGCACATGAGCTTCCGGCCTGCCCTGATGAGATCAAGCGTCACCTGTCGACACATCGTGATCGTGCGGTGGCGCGTTTCAAGGAGGCTCGCCGGCGCTGTCGCAGAAAACGGTGGTACCGGAACACGAAGCGTCGCCTGGCCAATGTAGAAGAAACCGGAAAGATGCGAGCCAGGTCGTCATCGCCGGACGCCACCATGCAGAATGCGCGACAAGTCCGCAGCAGAGCGGCAGGTATTGTATCGAGATTGGGATCAGATACAGTGCACGGGTCTGAAGATCTCGCGCAATATGCGCGATAGGATAGCGCCGCCCGCCTTGCCGTGCGCCCTGTTTCCTTAACCAACTTCTAACTTTGCCCTCATATTCACCTAACTGCGTTTTGTTCTACTGGTGGCATGAAAGGAACAAGAAAGAGGACGGCAGGGGATGAGAGGGAGGTGAACATGAAACAGAAGGAATGCATCTTCGTGGAAGACGGATCACCGGAAGCGTCCGACTACGACAACAACTTTGTCTGTTACGACGGGGCCACTGCCGGTGGTTACGAGCTGGCCATGTTGGAAGTGAACAGGCTCCGCGGAACCCAGGTGGTGCCGGCTGTCGGGATCGAACCCTTGTTCCGTCTTGAAGCAGAAAGTTGCGCGCGGGGCGATCTGAGCGGTGGGCTGGCGGTTGGCGTGAAACAGAATGTGTTCGGAGCCTACTGGGGCCAGTTCCTGAAAGTATGTGAACGGCTTGTTGCCATGGCTCAGAGGGCTTACAGGATAAACAGGCGAAGAGCCAGTCGTCGGGCACTCTTTCCCACAGACCGTTTCCTGCGAAGGTCTCGTGAGGGGTTTACGTTTCCGTGAGACGGTTGGACAGAAGTGGAGTTGTTACGTGTTGTTAGAGGAATGACAGAGAAGACGAAGTCGGTAAAACGAAAGGAGCAGTTCAGATGAGACAGGTAAAGGCGGTAGTGGCAGGAGTGTTGGTGATGGCGAGTGTCGGTGGAATGAGCATGGCGCAGACGACCGCGCCGCAGAGCGCGACTCCGACACCGGTTCCCAAGACGTGGGCGGATTCGATCACGCTCAAGGGGGATTTTCGGTACCGATACGAGCAGATCAACGACGACTCGAAACTGGACGCGAACAAGGAGACGTACAAACGCCAGCGCGACCGAATCCGGGCACGTGTGCAGGCGGAGGGAAAGTGCAATGACAACCTGAAGGCCGTGGTGGGGTTCAGCACCGACGAGGGAAGCCCCGGCGGTGATCCCATCTCGGGTAATCAGACGTTGACCTCCGGGGGAAGCAAGAAATCCATTTACCTGGACCTTGCTTACCTGGACTACAACTTCTTCGGAGATGACCCGAATGAGCTTCATGCCATTGCGGGCAAAATGAAGAACCCGTTCAGCCTTTTCCCAGACGATCTTGTATGGGACCCGGACCTGACACCCGAAGGCTTGGCCTTGAAAGGGCAGATGGATGTTGGCTTCGCGACTTTGTTTGCGAACGCCGGTTATCTCTGGATACAGGAGCGGTCGGGGAACGTCAACGACGACAGTACGACGCTCGGCGCTCAATTGGCGGCGAAGGTGGTGTTTATGCCGGAACTGGCCCTGACGGTCGGGGCGAGTTACAACAACTACAGGAACATCAAGGGTTTCGACGTGGTTGACTACGCGACACCTGCCGCGTCCTATGGGAACAGCACGATGAGCGGCACGGTCAGCGGGAGCACCACGAACAAGGCATGGTCACAGGACTTCACGCCGCTTGTGCTTTTCGCCCAGGTTGACGCATTTGCCTTGGGCACGCCTATTGCAGTCTTTGTGCAGTCTCTCGACAACAACAAGGCTGACACGGCTAACAAGGGGCTCCTCTATGGTGTCTCGATCGGCAAGGCAAAGAATCCGCAGACCTGGGAGCTGGGCTACAGCCATTCGAAAGTCGAGAAAGATTCTACCATCGGCTTGTGGACGGATTCGGACCGCTGGGGTGGCGGCACAGATGGCCAGGGACACAAGGTCTACGGGAAGTATCAGATCATGAAGAACCTGCAGGCCGGAGTGACGTACTTCAAGGACGACAAGGTGATCTCCGATTCGGCGAAGACGAAGGACTATGATCGGCTGCAAGTGGATCTGGTGGCAACATTTTGAGGCACATGCTTGACAGGAAGGCTAACGCAAATCTAACAATCGTCTCACAATGGCCTAATGGCATTGTGATCCAATGAAGGCAGAAAAGAAGAAGAAAGGTAGATGGAGGAACAAATGAAGATGCTCAAGAAGACAGTGGCAGGGTGTGTGGCCATGGTGATGGCCGTCGGAATCGCGAGAGCCGGTGACGCAAACAAGATCGTGGTAGATGGTTCGACCACTGTTGGACCGATCGCCAAGGCGTTCGCCGAATACTACATGGGGAAGCGCCCGAATGTGAACATCTCGGTGAGCGAGTCCGGGAGCGGCAACGGCGCCAAGAGCCTGATCAACGCCGCGTGCGATGTGGCCACCATGTCCCGGCCCATGAAGAACACGGAAACGAAGGCGGCTCAGGATGCCGGCATCCTTCCCATCGAGTGCATTGTGGCCATGGATGGCATAGCCGTGGTGGCGCATCCAAGTAATCCGGTCACGAACCTTACGGTTGAGCAGATTCGGAATATCTACATCGGCAAGATCGTCAACTGGAAGGAACTCGGAGGCCCCGATCAGAAGATAGTTGTTATCAGCCGGGATACGAACAGCGGCACGTATGAGAGTTTCGAGACGCTGGTGATGAACAAGGAGAAGATGGGGGAGAAGGTCGAGTACGTGGGGAGCAACGGAGCGATACGCCAACGGGTGATGAGCACACCAGCGGCGATCGGATATGTTGGCCTGGCGTTTACCGAATCTGTCAAAGCGCTGACGGTGAACGGGATCGAAGCTTCATCAGAGACCGTTACGAGCAAGAAGTACCCGATCTCTCGCCCGCTTTACATGTACACGAATGGGCGCCCAAAGAAGGGCACCGCCCTCTATGATTTCATCAACCTGTCCGGTACGCCGGAAGGAAAGAAGATCATTGAAGACACCGGGTTTGTGCCTGTGAAGTGACGGGGCTGGAATTCCAGGCATGCAAGGCGGTCGGCAGGCGGAAGAGCCCCGGCCGCCTTCATTCTTTGAGAGAGAGGAAAGAATGTCAGAAGATGCCAGCGTGTTGAATAGGAAGCGGCAGGAGAGGCCGTCTTTGCTGTTGAGTCATACTGCTCGGCGGCGGCAGCGGCTTGCCGCGGCCATGGGGAACGGGTTCCTTCTGGCTGTGACCTCCCTTTCGACACTGGCTGTTCTGTTCATTTTCTACTTCATCGCGCGCGACGCATGGCCATTCTTCCGTGTCGAGGGGATAAAGGAGTTCTTCACGAGCGTAAGATGGTATCCATCGGCGGAAAATGCGGAGTTCGGCGCATTGGCGATCTTTGTGGGTAGCGGGCTGGTAACACTGGGGGCGGTGCTGGTGGCCGTGCCGCTGGGAGTTGCGGCTGCAGTTTGCCTTAGTGATGTGCTTCCTTTCTCGGTTCGCCAGGTGGTGAAACCGGTTATCGAGATTCTGGCGGCGATACCTTCTGTGGCCTACGGCTTCTTTGCACTCGTTGTGTTGGCTCCCCTTCTCCAGCAGAGCGGTGGACCAATGCTTGGCGTTGCCGTCTGGATCATCGGCGCACCCGTGGCAGCGCTCGCTATTGTTGTGGTTGCCGACGTTGGAACGGATAAGCTGCCCGACCGCGTCCGTCCGAGCGTACGCTGGTTGACAATATGTGTTCTGGGTGCCGGAGCCTTTTTGGGGCTGATGGTGGCTGGCAAGGCCCTGACCGGCCTTCATATTTCCAGCGGGACCAATGCCCTGAACGTGTCGATCATCCTTGGGATAATGGCACTGCCCACGGTTGTGAGTGTCTCGGAGGATGCCCTCCAGGCCGTGGGCCGGGAACTCAGGGAAGGCAGCTACGCCCTTGGTGCAACAAGGGCGGAAACACTCCTGAAGACAGTGCTGCCAGCCGCAGGCAGCGGTATTCTGGCGGCAGTCATCCTTGGTGTGATGCGTGCGATCGGCGAGACCATGGTAGTTTGGATGGCCTCCGGTAACGCCGCGCAGATTCCATCACCATGGTACAACTTCCTTGAGCCTGTACGAACTCTCACGGCCACCATCGCCGGTGACATGGGCGAAGCGGACCAGGTTACCGGCTCGGGACGCTACCACGTTCTCTTCGCCATGGCGCTCTGCCTTCTCGTTTTCTCCTTTATGTGCAACTTGACAAGCGAGTGGATCATTCGTCGGGCACGGAAGAAGGTTGGAGGATAGGTCATGCGTCTGCAGACCAGAAAACTTCTGGATCGCGCGTTCGCCGGATCAGGCGTTCTGGCCATTGTTCTGATGGCCGCGGCACTGGTCATCCTCCTGGCGCCGATGTTCATCCGGGGCGCCGGCGCTATTGTCTTTACCGCTACGGTTGAGCATCGACGGGTCATGCTTGAAAAGTTCGAACGGGGGAATCGAGAGAAGCTGGAAGGCGAGATACAGGGTGTTTTGACAGCTCGCAAGCCGATCTATGACATGATTGCTGATTTTGAGCAACGTCTCGCCGACAGTGATGCCAGGGAACGTGCCAAGTACGGGAAGCCACTGAAAGAACTTAAGAAGGCGCTGCAGGTTCTTCTGGGGCCGGCGCCCGGCAGTGTCCGCCCCATGCTCATGCGTGATCAGTACGGACAAACCCGTTGGGATCGGGCGCAGGTGAAACTGGCGCGTGTGCTTTACCGGGAGGAATGGGATTACTCCGACCCGACGAAAGGCGGGTTGAAGGTGCTGAAGCCACGGGCAGCGGATTTTGCCGGCACCCCGATGGAAGGACTCTTTCCATATCTTGAGCAAAACCTCGACAAGATGCTGCTTCCTCGGAGAACCGTTTACTGGCAGTTTCTCACCGATGAATCGTTCGATTCCCACTTTTTCGGTGGTATCTGGCCGGAGATTCTAGGGACATTCTACCTGACCTTTGGGGCGATGCTGCTCGCAATTCCAATGGGTGTGATTGCGGCGATCTATCTGACGGAGTACGCCCGGGAAACCCGGCTTCTCAATCTTCTGCGCACCTGCATCAGCACGCTGGCTGGAGTGCCAAGCATCGTTTTTGGTCTCTTTGGCCTGGCATTCTTCATCAATACTTTGAAGGTATCTCATTCCAAGAGTGTTTTGGCCGGAGCCATGACTCTGTCGCTCATGGTTCTGCCGACCGTCATTAGGGCAGCGGAAGAGGCTATCCGCGCCGTTCCGCACACATATAGAGAGGCGGCGTTGAGTCTCGGCGCGGGGCGATGGCATACGGTGAGGAGTATTATTCTGCCGGCGGCATTGCCGGGCATCCTTACCGGAATCGTAATCAGCATGGGACGCGCCGCGGGCGAGACGGCGCCCATTATCTTCACAGCCGCGTGCAGCGTGGGCAAGCCGCTGGCTGTCTGGCAGACGTTGACGCAGCAGACGCCGGCACTCTCCTGGAATATATTCAACCTCGCCACCGAACACGAGGCGGTAGACGAAGTGCGGCACGTTCAGTACGGGATGGTTCTGGTTCTCGTGAGTATGGTTCTTTTGCTGAACCTGGCCGCCATCATCCTGCGTGCGCGAGTGTCAAAGCGATTGAGGGCATAGGAAGGAGCGTGGATTATGAACGGGCATGAAGTGATGCTCGAGTTATGGAAGACACTGGAGGCGGACCCGGGCGAGGAACTGCTCGGGGACGAGCCCATAATTCAACAACCTGAGCCGAAACCGGAACCGGTGCCGACCGCAAGTGTCAGTCAGGCCGTTGCCGGCCACGTCCAGGCCAAAGAGTTCTCGGTGTTCTACCGGAGCAACCAGGCGGTAAAGAAGGTGAGTCTTGACATACCGGCCGGCAAAGTCACTGCCATCATCGGCCCGAGCGGGTGCGGCAAGAGCACGCTGCTGCGGGCCATAAACCGTATGAACGATCTAGTTCCCGGTTGCCGCACCGAGGGGCAGATCCTGTTCGGCGGCCAGGATCTCTCCAACCCTGACGTGGATGTTGTCACTCTACGCCGGCGCATAGGCATGGTGTTTCAGAAGCCCAACCCGTTTCCGAAGTCCGTATTCGACAACGTCGCCTATGGGCCGCGACTCCATGGCGGCCAGGATCATGGAAGCCTTTCCGAGACAGTAGAACGCAGTCTCGTGAATTCCGCTCTCTGGGATGAAGTAAAAGACCGGCTGAACGAAAATGCTCTGGGGCTGTCCGGCGGGCAGCAACAACGGCTCTGCATCGCCAGGGCACTGGCGGTGGACCCCGAAATCCTTCTGATGGATGAACCCACATCGGCACTGGACCCGAGGGCGACGCTGCGCATCGAGGATCTGATTGACGAGCTGCGGGGCAAGTATACGATCATCATCGTGACCCACAACATGCAGCAGGCGGCTCGTGTCTCGGATTTCACAGCATTTATGTATGAGGGAGTTTTGATAGAGTTCGGATTGACTCGGGAACTTTTCACGAAGCCCATCGAGAAGCAGACCGAGGACTACATCACTGGAAGATTTGGATAAGGAGGACATACACATGCGTGTGCATTTTCAAAGAGACGTGGACAAACTGAAGAGACAGATTCTGGCGTTGAGCGCTGAAGTCGAGAATGACGTGCGAACGGCTGTGCAAGCGATCGAAGACCGGAATGCGGAGCTCGCCCGGCAGGTCGTTGAGCGTGAGGCGCAGACCAACGCGATGGAAGTCGATGTGGAAGAGGACTGCCTGAAGATTCTGGCGCTTCACCAGCCTGTGGCGGCGGACTTGCGATACATAGTTGCCGTTCTCAAGATCAACCAGGACCTTGAGCGGATCGGCGACCTGGCGGTGCACATTGCCGAACGCGGGTTGTTCCTCTGTGAACAACCGCCTATCAGCATTCCGGTGCGGTTGGGCGAAATGGCGGACAAGACCCAGGCCATGCTGAAGAACGTGTTGGATGCTTTTGTAAACCTGAACGACACTGCGGCTCACAAGGTCTGCGGCTCAGACAGTGAGATAGACGCGATCAACCGCGAGATCTTCCAACAGGTCAAGAAGGCAGTGATGGAGAATCCTGCCTTGTTTGAATCCCTCCTTCAGATTCTTCACATTTCGCGGCATCTCGAAAGGATTGCAGATCATGCAACCAACATAGCTGAGGACTTGATCTTCCTCATCGAGGGACGGATTGTCCGGCACACCCAAGAGGTGTCGGACAAGGCCACACAGGGGTAATGCAACATGTCTATCAGCGGCGAAAAGCTGAAGGTCCTGTTCCTGTGCACCGGCAACTCATGTCGGAGCCAGATGGCTGAAGGATGGGCCCACCATCTCAAGGGTGAGGTGATTGAACCCTATTCCGCCGGTATTAAGGCGCACGGTCTTAATGCCCTGGCCGTCAAAGTCATGGCCGAAGCCGGGGTTGACATCAGTTGGCAGACGTCCAAAACCGTGGAAGCCGTCAAGGACGTGCCGTTTGACTACGTTGTGACCTTGTGCGGCCATGCGAACGAATCCTGCCCGATGTGGTTGAGCGGAAAGGCCAGGGTCGTGCACGTCGGGTTCGATGATCCGCCGGCGTTGGCGAAGGGCGCCAGGACTGAAGACGAAGCCATCGTTCACTACAGGCGTGTGCGGGATGAGATCAGGGCGTTCGTGGCCCGGCTGCCAGCTGCGCTCATGGACGAGTAATGAGCGTTGGCTTGAATTCAGGATCAGGGCGTCGAGAACCACGCTGGGACACCTTGGTATCCACACAGACAGACGACCCCGTGGAAGCCATGGGGATAGGCCCGTTCCTCGGACCTTCAAGATCAGGAAACGACCCCGATACCGACCCCGACGCGATCTGACCCTTTCACGTTCTACATCCCACACTGCATTCTTGTCCCCCGGTCAGTTCCGGTGACAAACGGGAAGGTCGATTACAGAGGAACAGGACTATGCTGTGGCTGTTTCTTGAGGTTCTTCTTGCAGGTCATGTATAGATCTTCGACCTTCTTACGAGCCCAGGGGGTCTTGCGTAAGAATGTGAGGCTGGAAGTTATTGACGGATCACTGTTGAAACACCGGATGCGGATACGTTTACCCAGCTCGCTCCAGCCATACTGTTCAACCAAGCTTGTCAGGATCTGCTCAAGAGTGATGCCGTGCAGCGGATTCTTTGGTTGTTGCTCACTCATAAACCCGTCAAAACAGAATACCATGTGGATGGCCGCAAGGCGTCATGGCGCCAATAGGTTTTCGGATAGGCTAAGTCAGTGCGATCTTTCGACACGCCACATGATGAAAGATGGGCCCGGTTTGTGCAAGCTCGATGATGGACGGCGCCAGACTCGACATCGGGGTAGGGCACCCCGGCTCCAGCGGAATGACGAAAATGAGCCTGGTTAGGCGGTAGCGTGGGACCAGGCCTACTAGCTGTAAAGCGTTGATTATCAACAACAACTATTTGTCCCCAGCGAGACCTCTTCCGACAGAGCAGAGAGATTAGCCGCGGATGAACGCAGATGAACGCTGATGGTGAGAGATTCTGATATCTGCGTTAATCCGCGTGCATCTGCGGTTACCCTTCCGACAGGGCACGACAGGAGGTCTATCCCCGCGCTTGCCCCTTGGAGGGCGAGCGTCCACGCGAGCCGCCTCTGAAGAAGTTGCTGGGTTGGAGGGTTGCTGGGTTGGAGGGAACACCCGGCCTTGGGCAACCTGATAGCTTGCGCAGACGCGAAGAGCGCAAAGGAAGATTGTGAAGGCAATCAAAGGGGACAGGCCTCTCCCGGTCGACGATGACTGAGCCCGGCTCCAGCGGAATGACGAGAATGAGCCCGGTTATGCGGTAGCGTGGGACTAGGCCTGCTGGCTGTAACTCGTTGATTATCAGCAACAAATAATTGCCTGCCCTCGCCAGGCCTGCTTATGATCAGAGTTAGATTGCGATAATATATATAAACTGCACGATACACTTGCAATATGTATCGTGCAGTGATAGTGTATCGTAGCAATGCAGACACTCAAAGAGCGGTTGATTGACTATCTTGAGACGCTTACTGGCGAGCGGCCGGATCTTACTCCGGCAGCGGACGATGTATTACCGTTGTTTCTGCGCGAACGATATTCGATCTTCTCCACTCGCCTGTTTGGACGGAAGGGCCTTTTGGTCCTTGAAGCCGAGAATTGGGAGAGCGGATCGCCGGGCGAATATGGGAAGCATGCGGAGGCCATTCAGCTGAAACTGGGCGAGCCCGTTGTTCTGGTTCTGCCTATTATGCCATCCTATGACAGAAATCGGATGGTCCAGATGGGCATTCCCTTTATCGTTCCTGGCAGTCAAACCTTTATTCCGAACAGCGTCATCGAGCTGCGGGAGAGGTTCCCGCAACCGGGGGCCAGGCGCCGCGAGACTCTCAGTCCCGCCGCACAATGCACAGTGCTCTATCACATCTTGCGCGAGTCTCTTGCCGGTCTCCCGCTCAAGGATATTGCGCTGAAAGTGCACTATTCCCCGATGATGCTGACGAAAGTGAAGGGTGAACTCGAAACCGCGCAGATCTGTAGAATTGTCCGCAGCGGTCGCGCCATGGTGCTGGATTTCATGGCCACGGGCCGTTCGCTCTGGCAACGGGTTGAGCCTCTCTTGGTTTCTCCAGTCAGGAAGACGTGTTGGGTTCAGTGGAAAGATCCCGGGAACCCCGCACTGCTCGCCGGCATCAGCGCCTTGAGTCGCCGGACCATGATCGCAGACGACCGCCTGCCAACATATGCCCTTTCAGTCGGTTTGTTTCAGGAGTCTCTCGAGAAAGGTATCTGTGTGGGGTGCCGTGATGCCGAGACTGCGACGGCAAAAATGGAGGTTTGGGCATATCACCCCGAACTGCTCGGCGACAACCAGACGGTGGACTCTCTATCGCTTTACTTGAGCCTTCGGAATTCCGCCGATGAGCGCATACAGCAGCAATTGGAACAGCTCATCGAGGAGGTCAAATGGTAGTGGGCCTCGATCTGTTTCGCGAACGCATTCGGGGATTCGAAGGCTCTTTCATCCTGATCGGCGGCGCGGCCTGTCATGAGTGGTTCGCTACAGCGGGCTTGGCGTTCCGACCTACGAGCGATCTCGACATTGTTTTGATAGTCGAAGTGATTGATCGTGAGTTTGTTGGTGCCATTCGGACATTCATTGCTGAGGGCGAGTACGAGATTCGCCAGCGAACTGAGGGCGCACCGGTCCTCTATCGCTTTGCAAAACCGAAGAACAAACAATTTCCGGCGGAACTGGAATTCTTCAGTCGCAAGCCGGAAGGTCTGAATCTTGCGGTGGGGCAGGAGATTGTACCGATACCGGTGGGATCCGACCATCACAGCTTGTCCGCCATTCTTCTGAATGAGGATTACTACAGGGTGATTCAGACTCAAAAAGACGTCCAAGACGGACTTCCTTTTGCCAACGCCACTGCGCTCATCCCTCTGAAGGCGTATGCGTGGCTCGACTTGACTAAACGCAAGGCTGATGGGAAAACCGTCGACTCGAAGAAGATCAACAAACACAGAAATGATGTATTTCGTCTTGCCGGAAACTTGCCTGGTACTCCCGGTCCTGAACTTGCCAAAACCATCACCGACGATCTCGTCAGGTTCATC
>SESH01003676.1_pt1 | contig 20344 bp, 20 predicted proteins | sample 3171561 | NCBI WGS metagenome assembly SESH01 (sample SAMN10866947, study PRJNA518727) | freshwater metagenome | biome: subpolar coniferous forest; feature: holomictic lake; material: water; isolation source: holomictic Lake 442 2011 16.5 m and 2014 13 m | place: Canada: near Kenora, Ontario
TCGGTTACGCCTTCCAACGCGCCGCCTGCCCCTCGGCCTGCTGGGGCCACTCCGACCAATGCAAGACCGGGATGATCTGTCCCTACCGCTGGGTCTTCGAGACGCCACGCCCGCCCGGTGCCGGGAAACTCCACGACCTCCAGGATGTGCCGCGCCCCTTTGTGATCGAGCCGCCCCTCGACCATAAGCGTACCTACGCCGCCGGTGACGCCCTGGAATTTGGGCTGACCCTAATCGGACGCGGGATTGACTACCTGCCCTACTTTCTGGTGGGCTTTGAGGAACTGGGCAAAGCCGGTCTCGGTCGTGACCACGCGAGAGCCAAACTGGAGCGGGTTGAGGCGCTTGAACCCTTCCGCCCCATTGGTCGCCCGATCTACCAGGACGGGCGCACCTTCGATACGGGCGACCTACCGACCTTACGCATCGGCGATCTGGCGGACCCCGCCAACGCCCTGCCCGCCGACTTGCGACTGACCCTACGCACGCCGCTGCGGGTGAAAGTGCGGGGTACCTTTATCGAACAGCTTGATCTGGCGGCGGTGGTGCAGGCAACCTGCTGGCGCCTCGCGGCCCTGTCCGCCTTCCACGGCGACCCCTGGGAGTTTGACTATCGCCCGGTGGTAGACGCCGCCCGCCAGGTGGTGGTCGAGCGCCCGGAGATCCAGTGGGTGGACTGGGAGCGTACCAGCACCCGCGAGACCCAGCCGCGCCAGATGACTCTGGGCGGGATTATTGGCAGCGCCAACCTACGCGGAGTGCCGCCCGCCGTGCGGGCGGCACTGCTCGTGGGTAGCCTGGTGCATGTGGGGAAAGCGGCCGTATTTGGGCACGGTTGGGTTGAAGTGGCACATTTGTGACGGGGGAGGATGGTATGTTACAGGTGTGGAAGCACCGCAGCGGAGAACGGGTATGACTAAACACCTATTTTTGATCACGATTGGCCCGGTTCAGGAGTTTATCGCCGCAGCCCGACGCACTCGCGATCTCTGGGCTGGCTCGCAGTTGCTCAGCGACCTCTCGCGGGAGGCGGCAGCGTTCCTACGTGCTACGGGTGCCGATCTGATCTTTCCTTCCCAAAAGAATTTGGACAATCACGATGTGGTGAACCGCATTCTGGCGGTGGTTTCCGTGCCGCCGGAACAGATCGGCCTACAACTCGAAGCTCATGTACACGAGATGCTGCGACAATCGGCGGGCGAGACTCTCGCTAGGATCAAGGGTCTGCATACGGGTCGCACGCTGGATCTTGCCAAGAGCCAAGTAGACGAACTGCTGGAGATCTTCTGGGCAGGCGTGGCCTTCACCGGAGACTATCATGCTGACCGCAGCAACGTGGAAGCGGCCCTGGCGGCGCGTAAGAATACCCGCGACTTTTTTCAGCCATCCTATAGTGCTACGGTGCCGAAGTCATCCATTGATGGCACCCGCGAGTCGGTGATTCCAGAGGAGTTCTTTCCCCAGCGGAACGAGCGTGAGGCTGAAAAGAAACGCAAGATTCAGCGGCTCTTCGACCTGTTCGGCGCGGGTCAGGCTGAGCGATTGTCCGGGGTCGATCTCTTTAAGCGGCACTATCGGGCGACCGAGGGCTACGCCGACTTTCCGAGTACTTCGCACTTCGCAGCGCTCCCGTTACTTATCCGCCTAGGCGCCCAGGGTCTTAATTACGCCGCCGCTTTGCAGTTCTATGTCGCGGCGCTCGACAAGGTTTTTGCCCGCACTGAGAAGCTGCATACGCCGCGCTTCGACTACCTCGCGCTGGCTGGTGGCTATGACGCCTCACTGCTCTTCGATGAGCGGCTGGGTGATGTGGTCGAAGAGGACGATCTGAAGGAGGCACGCGGCGCACTTGCGGATTTCTTTGCCGCCGCGACGAAGGGCGAGCGCCCCGACCCCTACTACGCCATTCTGCATGCCGACGGCGATAATATGGGCAAGGTGATTGACCATCAAGCCAAACCAAAGTCTGGAGCGCAAGATCAGGACGGCATCGCCCGGCACAAGGCGTTTTCTCAGGCGCTTGACTCGTTTGCCGATGCGGTGCGTGGGATTGTGGAGAGCGCACCATATCGTGGTGCGTTGGTGTACGCGGGTGGCGATGATGTGCTGGCCTTCCTACCCCTCGATACGGCGGTAGCCTGCGCGAAGCACCTTGCCGACAACTTCGCTGATGCGCTGAAAGACTATCAGGGAGAACGCGGTGAGGTTGCGACCCTCTCGGTTGGCCTCGCAATCTGTCACCACATCGAGCCGCTCTCCGACGCACTCAATCTTGCGCGAGCGGCGGAGAAGGCGGCCAAGAAGGTGAAGGCGAAGAATGCTCTCGCGATCACGTTGAGCAAGCGTAGCGGTGCGGACATCACGGTAGTTGGTAGTTGGCAGGGCGCTTTCTACGAACGATTGGGTCGTTTTGTGAAGCTGCACCAGGAAGACGCATTGCCTGACAGTGCCGCCTATGAGTTACGCGACCTTGACGAGCGGGTTGGTCGAACCCTCGCCCCTGAGGCGCTGATCGCGGAAGCCCTGCGCATCTTGGGTCGCAAGCGTTCCCAGCATGGTCAGGCCGGGATTGAACCTCCCGATCTGACGATGAACAAGAACGCGCTGGATATGGGCAAGGCCGAGATTCGACCGGCGGACGGGCGGCCTGTCTGGGGCATCGACGAGCTTGCTGATGAACTGATTGTCGCCCGTGTGTTCGCCCGTGCTCGGGGGCCACAGCCCAAGAAGGAGTCGTAGACCTATGAGCATTTGGCTTATCGAACCCCGCGACCCCCTCATCGTGCGCGACGGACGCCCATTTGGGCCGAACCCTGGTGCCCGCGCTGCAACGCTGCCCTTCCCGCTGCCTTCCACTATCGTCGGTGGGTTGCGGCACAAGGCCGGAATCGACGACACCGGGGCGTTTGACCGCACCGCCATTGCGCGGGTGCTTGGACTCACGCTGCGCGGGCCGCTGTTGGCCGAACTAAACGAGGATACCGGCGCGGTTACACAGTTCCTCTTCCCGGCCCCTGCCGATGCGCTGATCCTCGATCCAGATAAGCGGACTGAAGGTGAGCAACCCCAGGGCGAATTGCATGTCCGGGTGCAGCGCCTTGCCCCGCGTTCGCTCCCTAGTGCGCCTAAGACCAACCAGCCTGACGGACTTGATCTCATCGCCCCACCGAAGCGGGTGCCCAACAAGGTGAGCGGCAAGGCCCCGCGCTTCTGGCACCAAGATGCGTTTATCGCGTGGCTCACCGCGCCCGCCGAGGATGCCACAGGCCCTCTTATCGAGGTGGGCCTCGGCGCGATGGAGAGTGATGCGCGCACCCACGTGAGCATGCAGCACGAGACCCAGACCGCCCGCGAGGGGGCGCTATTCCAGACCCAGGGACTGGAGTTTACCTGGCGCGACCGGGAGGCTGCGAAGCACGATCAGTTCCTCACCCGGCGTTTGGCCCTGGCAGCCGCCTTTGAGGATGAAATGCAGCCCTACACCCCGCTCCATTTCGCGGGTGGCATCGCGCCCCTCGGCGGTGAGCGACGGCTGATGCGATGGTCAATCGTTGATACATCGCTGCCCAAACCACCCGACGGCCTCTTCGATGTGCTGATTGCGGCCCGACGTGCGCGGGTCATTCTGCTCACCCCGGCAATCTTCGGTCTGGACCATCCCGGCAAACAGGTTGCCTATCGCCCACCGCTCCAGTGGACTCGCGGCGGTGTCACTGCGACCTTGAAGGCTGCCGCCGTCCCGCGTACCCAGGTGGTGTCAGGCTGGGATATGGAGATCGGCAAGCCGAAGAAAACGCGACGCCTCGCCCCCGCCGGCGCGGTTTACTTTATCGAGTGGCCAGTAGGCGCGGACGTGCGTGCCTGGCTCAATGCAACTTGGATGCAGAACGTGAGCGATAGTGAGCAGGATCAGCGCGACGGCTTCGGCCTTGCCGCGCTTGGGGTCTGGCCGCAGAGCGACAAGGAGCAGCTATGAGCCGAACATTACCCGTTGATACTCAGGGGAAGCCGAAAACGCCGCCTACCCTCGTCATTGATCCAGCGGCACCCACGGTGCATGTCCGCTCGTACCATGTAATCACGCCGCTCTTCGGTGGCGGAGTCGAGCCGCAACAGGCCGACCCGGTGACCACCGTGCGTTCCAGCGAGGTACGCGGCCACCTGCGCTTCTGGTGGCGGGCGACCCGCGCTGGGCGCTATGGCGTGAACGGCCTAAAGCAGATGAAGGAGGCCGAAGATCGGCTCTGGGGTTCTACCGAGGGCCAATCGCTGGTCGAGGTGGAGGTACGCCCCGTCGCTGTGGGCACCGAGATCAGCACCTATCGCGACCATACAGGACGCCCGCGCCATGTCGGTGACCCCGTCTCGCCGCTTAGTTACGCGGCCTTCCCGCTTCGTAACACCGAGGCACGCCTTGGCGAGCGGCGGCGTCCACCGGGCGGTTTGCGCTTTGGGGTGGCCTTCGACCTCGCAATCATGCTGCCGACTGATCCGCTGCTGCGCGACGATGTGCTGGCCGCCCTCTGGGCCTGGGAAACCTTCGGCGGTGTGGGTGCCCGTACCCGCCGTGGCTTTGGCGCACTCCACTGCCATATGGTGCACGGGGCCGTCGGGGTCGGGCCGTGGCTACCGCCCACACGGGAAGCCGAGTCGGTTGAAACGTGGCTGCGTGAATCGCTCCAGCAGCATGTATTGGCTGGGCAGGCACCGCTCGGCGTGCCGTTGCTCGTGCGAGATCAGCTTCCAAAGGTGGGTCGAACCCAACAGGTCGGTACGTTTGCTGGTGGTTTCGAGAGTAAAGTCCGGCAACTGCTTGCGAACGGCGGCTTTCCCGCGCCGATACCCGACGATCTGCTGCGCGCCCTGGTGGTCTGGTACTACCCCATCGAGAAGATGAAGGAGTTTCGCCAGAGCCGACGGCAAAGCCAGTCTGGCACACGTTTTGGTCGCAGCTACTGGCCCGAACCCGACGAGATTCGCTGGCGGTTCAGTGGCGGATTCCGGGGTAGTCATAGTGCGCCGGTCTCCGCGACCAAGACTCGCACCAACAAATTTCCCCGTGCCGCCTTCGGCCTGCCGATCGTCTTTCAATTCAAAGACAATGAGCTTGACAGTACGACGCTTCAGGGTACGGATCACGACCGTTTGGCGAGTCGGCTCATCTTGCGCCCGCTGGCGTGTAGAGATGGGCGCTTCGCGAGCGTCGCAACGATCCTCAACGCCCCCGCGCTTCCTCCCGGCGGTTTACGTTTGAAGGATGCCCAAGACGAGGGTGGAGTCAGCACGGCATCTCTCACCGCCGCCGAGGCCACCTTCCCTCCTCTGAGCGGCAAGACCGATGTTCTCCAGGCTTTTCTCGACACGCTATAGGAGTTTCTCATGGCCAATGCACGGCTCTACTTCGTCCACGCGCTCTCACCATTGCATCCCGGTACCGGCCAGGGTACTGGCGTGATCGACCTGCCCATCGCCCGTGAGAAGGCGACTGGCATCCCCTATCTGCCCGGCTCATCGGTGAAGGGAACCCTGCGCGATAGCAAGATCATTGCCGATGTGAAGCGCTTTTTTGGCCCCGACACTAACGGTGCCGACGAGCACGCTGGTGCGGCACAGTTCGCCGATGCCCGCCTGCTGTTGCTGCCGGTGCGTAGCCTGCGCGGCACCTTCGCTTACGTGACCTCGCCTTACCTGCTACGCCGCATGAGTCGTGATGCCGCTGATGTGGTGGCCGATACCCCCGCTGTGATTCCCATTCCCGTCCGTCGTCAGGCGCTGCTTAGCGGTGACGCTTTGCTCTACCAAGGGAGGCAGGTGGTGCTGGAGGATCTTGATTTGGATGGAGTGAGCCACGACGAAGTAATCGCATGGGCAACCTGGATTGGCGAGCACGCTTTCGCTAAACAGCCAGAGCGCGACCTGCTCAACGGACGGCTCTGCGTCGTCCACGATGATGTGTTGAGCTTCTTGCTTACCACCGCCACCGAGGTGGTCGCCCGCGTGCGCCTTCAGCCGGATCAGAAGACAGTGGCGGAGGGTGCCCTTTGGTATGAGGAATCACTGCCTGCCGAGACCCTGCTCGCTGGCCTAATCTTCGCCCAGACAACCAAAGACCGCAATGGGGTGTCCTACACCGACACAGATGCGCTAACCGCTCTGGCGAACGTGAGTGGGCACACGCTCCAGTTTGGTGGCAAGGCTACCGTTGGTCGCGGTCTCTGCCGTGTGCAGATCGCCGGAGGTGCCAAGTGAGCGACGACACGTTTCACACCCGCGAGCAGGTCTACGCCAGCGCTGTCTTTGCCCAGATCACGCCGTTGATCTCCGAAGACGAGCCGACCCGTAAGGCATATGGCTCTCTGGCGCACAAGCTGCCGGTGCTGATTCGCACCGCTGGCCTAGCCCAATCCCTGGCCTTTGTGCAAGCGCGTAACAAAGAGGGTACACCCCAGCGCATGCTCCTGAACGACCTAGAGGTGGTGCTGCAGGTGAGCGGTATTCTGACCGCAAATACCAGACTGGTGGAGCGCAGCCGCACGGCGAGCTTTGAGGAATACATGCGCCTCACCGAGGGTGCTCTAGAGGCGCTGCTCTGGTTCAAGCGTTTCGCCCAGTCTGAGCTGAAAGTGCAGTCAGGGGCCGAGTCCCAGGAGGATTCCCATGCCTGAGTTGAGCCTTCGCGCTGACGTGGCCCGCCTGCGCCCCACCTCCGTCGGGGCCAACGCTGGCCTCTGGCTTGACCGCTTCCTGCCGGAGCAGTTGACTGCGGGCGAACACCCGCCGCCGCGTGATGAGCATCCCCACACCAAGCACATTAAGGCTGCCGCCGAGATTGGTGAGCCTGCGGTGTACAAGCCCTTTTTCACTCGCTGGCTAACGGCGCTGGACGATCTGCCGCAGTACGAGCGGGTAAAGACGGGCGAGGCCGTCGCTCGTGGGCGTGTCGTTGTCGGTCTAGGTGCCGAAGGCGTGCTGGAGAATGCGATCACGCTGCATCGGGCCTATGGTGTGCCGTACATCCCTGGTAGCGCCCTGAAGGGTCTGGCTGCGGCCTACGCCCATCGACGACTCTTGGACAACACATGGCGCAAAGAGGTACGGAATAAGGCCGGCGAGGTCATTACATCGCTCGGCGATGCCCACAAGATCGTCTTTGGCGATACAACCACCGCTGGCTATGTCACCTTCTTCGATGCCCTATACGTGCCGGGTAGCGCAGCCCCGAACCGTCCCCTGCTGCCCGATGTGCTAACGGTTCATCACCCGAAGTACTACCAGGGTGGCGATGAGGCCGAGGCTCCCGCCGATTGGGATAGCCCAACACCGATCTCCTTTATCAGTGCCACGGGCTGTTTTCTAGTGGCCCTGGCCGGTCCCGCGCAATGGGTGGACACAGCCTACGACATCCTGGCACTGGCCCTCGATGAGCTTGGGGTAGGTGGCAAGACTGCAGCAGGCTATGGGCGTATGACCCTGGACGGACTCGATGCGGTTCGTACACGTCTTGGCGGCAGCCTGTCATCCGACACGGAGGAAACGCCTAAAGACCAGAGTACTCCGACCAATCACAACCCTGATATAGCCGTTGCCGACGCGCTGATTGCACGTATCAACGGCCTTGCCGACAACCGTGTGGCAGGCGAAATTAACAAGTTCTATCAGGAAGCACAGGCGCTTACGATCAACGCAGTCCAGTATGCTCGAATCGCTGCTGCGATGATCACGAAGGTACAGGCCGCAGGCCGCGAGAAGGCGTCGGCGGATAGGCCCTGGTACAAAGCACTGCTTCTCGCAGTGCAGGGCAGCGATGTGGTAACGAAAGGCTAGGCCACAAGAAGGAGAAACCTCATGCCCCGATCCTACATCCTCTCGACATGCGGCACCAGTCTGCTTACGCATGGATGCTCCGATCTCGAGCGGAAGCTGGTGACGAAGTACTCGAACGAAAAGGAACGCCAGACCATCCCAGCGGATGATGCGGCAAGCCTTGACACGATCATTGCTAATGTCGGCACACGAATGGCGACTGCAGATCAACCCACCGTCGCGAGGCTGTCGGCGGAACTGAATGCGTTGGTGCGCTTCTATGAGGGTCAGCCATTCCCGCCACGCGATGAGCATGTCTTGCTCTGCACCGATACATGGTTGGGCGAAGCGGCAGCACGCCTCGTCGAGACCTGGTTGCGACAACAGGGTTGCACCGTTATGGTGTTACGCCAGCGAGATTTGCAGACTGCTCAACTTAATGCGTTCCAACTGGCCCTCTCAGATTTGGTACGCTGGATCGAGCTAACAATCCCAGGCTATCGTAAGGTTGGCTACCGGGTCATCTTCAACCTGACCGGTGGCTTCAAGAGCGTGCAGGGGTTTCTGCAATCGCTTGCCCCCTTTTATGCCGATGAGGTCGTGTATGTCTTTGAGTCGCAAAAGGAACTCTTGCGCATCCCGCGTCTGCCGGTGCGGATGGCAGCAACCGAGACGGTGCGCGCTAACTTGACGACCTTTCGCCGCTTAAGCAAGAATCTTTCGGTTGAGGAGGTTGGCGGCATTCCAGAAACATTGCTGCTGCACGACGAGGGCAAGGTCACGTTGTCACCCTGGGGGGAGTTGATCTGGAGTCAAGTGAAGGGGGGCATTTACGCCGAACAGATCTACCCGTCACCCAGTTCACTTTTGGTCTTCGGCCCAAAATTCGCGGACAGCGTGAAGGGTCTTGCGCATGATCGAAAAGCCATAATCAACGCACGGATCGATGATCTGGCCCGCTATCTAGAATCGGGTCGAACGATCAACCCGCCCTCGCTTGACTTCAAGGTGTTGCACGGCAACCCAATGCCGCCTTCAACCCACGAGTGTGATGCCTGGGCTGATCAGGATGCAAAGCGACTGTTCGGTCATTTTGCAGGTACCACGTTTGTGTTGGACAAGCTTGATAAAAAGTTGCCGTCTAGGAAATAGGAGGCATACATGGTCGATCCGAACCGCGATCTTGGTTCCTATCTGGAAAAACTTGCTCGTGAGGGGCAGGTTAAGCTCGAAATCACCGGCGGTACCCATACGTGGCGCATGTTACCCAGCCCACGCCACCAAAAGTTGATTGATCGCATCCGTTCGACCATTGGCCCGATACCAGGGACAAACTATGGGTGTGGCTGTCATCACCTCAGCGATGTCCAGTTACGGTTTCCCGATGGGTCGTACAAGCGTCCCGATATTGCCATTTTCTGTGTCGAGCCACCGGACATTGATGAGTCATGGGCGCAGGTGCCCGAGGCGGTGATTGAGATTGTGAGCATTGACTACGAGGAGAAAGATTTGAGTATTAACCCTCCCTGGTATCTCGCGCAGGGGGTGAAGGATGTCCTTGTGGTTGATCCACGCATAGGTCGTGCCTTCCACCATCAACATGGCGCAGCCATACGAGAATTGTCCCTCCCAGTGATGGTTGATCTCCATTGTGGCTGTCGGGTGCAGCCTTAGCTGACGTTATCATCATCCTCACCCCCTACCCAAACAGCCGCTCCGTCGCCACGTCCCAGCCGACGATTCCACTCCTTCGCGTAGGTAATACAGCTAAAATGTTCTAAGTGTCATTGGAGCACGCACGAGGAGGCTGAGATGGACTTCGCCGAAGAGCTTGCCGCTTTCCGCACCCGCACCACCGATCCGGGCTTCGCGGGACTGATTATGCTTGGCACCGAGCAGCATAACATCACCGCTGGGTTGCTGCTTGGCACATTGAAGATCCGCCGGGTCGCATTCCTCACCACCCCTGAAACACGAAATTTTCCGCAGTTCATTGCCGGGTTGCTTGGTCTCACCACGACAGATTGGGACTGCCCCGCCGACGATCACAGCAGCACGCTCCAGGTCTACCGGGCGGTCAAGGCGCTACGCAAGAAGTGGAGCGACATTACCGATGCGGCACAGATCGCGGTGGACGTAACTGGCGGTCGGAAGCCGATGTCGGTTGGGCTTGAGAAGGCGGCCCATATGCTGGGTCTGACCACTATTTACGTGAGTAGCACGCACTGGGAGCCAGAATCTGGCAAGCGTGGCCCTATCCCCGGCTCACAGTTTCTGGTTATCCCGCCAAATCCATATAAAGAGTTTGGTGACTTGGAGGCTGCCGAGGCGGTGCGGCTCTTTCATGCCCACGATTATGCTGGTGCCGAGCGAATTTTTGCCGACCTCGCCAAACGTGTGCCGGATCAGCATGAGTATCGTGCACAGGCGGATCTGGCCCACACCTACGCCACGTGGGATGCGTTTGATCTCCGAACGGCTCGCAAGGTGATGTGTGACATGCTTGCCCGCGACCTGCCTGCGAACTTGGTACCCCACCAAACCACCTTGATCGCGCAACGCACGGCTTTGGAGTCCCTGACTAGGATTGCTGGCCGCGCCGCCGGACGTGGGGATGAAGCACTTGCGACGTTGGCGAACATTGATGATGTGCTGCCTCTGCTTGGCTCACTTCATGCGAATGCCTGCCGCCGCGAGGCGCAGGGCCGCTACGATACCGCCGCCTTCTTACGCTATCGCTGTTTGGAATTGATCAGCCAGCATCGCCTAGCTCGCCAGGGTGTGCTGAGTGAGCGACCGGACTTCACCCTTGTCTGCGCACGGATCTCCGATTTTGAACAACGCTACGAGCGAGTGGTACGAGGCCAGGGCCGTCCCCGTTTCTACGGCCTCCCCGACCGTGCATTCGGCCTATTTGTCGGCTATATGTTGCTGTCCGCGCTTAATGATGAACTGGTGCGTGGCTACCATATTGCGCAGATCGAGCGGAACGCTGAGATTCGCAATAAGAGCATCCTGGCGCATGGCTACCGTCTGATCACCAAGACCGAATATACGCCGTTTGCCCACGTGGTTGACGACTTGCTTAACCGCTTCTTCGCCGTAAGTGGCACGGATCGCCAAGAGTGGGAGCGCACCTTCACCTTCGTCGAATTGACGTAAGAAAATCCCTATGACAGACCAAAACCCCCGTCGCGGCGGCTCCAAGCGCGATTCCTGGCGTACCTTCCACCGCCGTCTCTTTCTTGTCCGGCGGCTGGTGCGCGGGGCCGCCGATGCATCCACCCTGATCGCGGATACCCGTGCTTTTTTCAATACCAGCGATGATGTCGAAGACATCTACCCCACTGATGCGCGGGCGGCTCTGCGCCACGATATGGCCGCTCTGCGTGATGAGTTCGATTGTACGATTGACCTTGATCCGGATCGCTGCTACGCCCTGAACGACCTTGGCCGTCTGGCTTTGCTCGATATGCCCGAGCGTGACCTGGAGGCGCTGGCGTTTCTGATCAGCACGTTTGGCGAGAGTGCCTTGCCCAATGCGGGCCAAGTTGATGCTCTGCTCGACCGTATTGTGGCCTTGCTGCCTGCGGATCGCCGAACGCTCCTGCGCCGTCACCCGCGCAGCGTGCGCCTCGATGAGCCGCAGCCCACGCGGGCTGCCGCCGAACGGACCCTCGATCTGATTACCCGTGCGTTGCGCCGTCAGGAACTGCGTTTTGCCTATCGTTCGAGCTATGCCCAGGGCGATGCTGTGGTGCAGCACCGCGTGGCTCCCTACGAGCTGATCTTCCGTGATGGACATACCTACCTGGAGGCGTATTGTCTGGCCTGCGGCATCCCCGACCTTGTCCGCAGCTACGTCCTCTATCGGCTCGACCGTATGGTCGAGGGGAGTCTGGAGATTTTGCCCGATATGCTGCCGCCGGTCTGGCCCAACCACCCGCGCTACAAACTGCGCTATCTACTGGCCGCGCCGGTGGCCCGCCAGCGCGATATTGCCCTTTGGTTCCCTGAAAGTGAAGTGGTCTTCCGTGACGATGGATCCGCACTGGTAACGGCACGGGCCACGGATCTCTGGCAGGCCCGTCAGATCCTGCTGCGCTATCGCGAACAGTGTCAGATCCTTGAGCCGCCTGAGTTGGTGACGATGATCACCTCAAGCATCGCCCAGATGGCTGAGGTCTACCGATGAATCCTCGCCGTGTGAGTGATATTTTCGGTATGATTACCGACCCCGGCGTGCCCTTCCTCTTCCTGCTCGGTACCGTTGTGCTGGCCGTGCTGGGCAATGGGGTCTACGACCTGGTGATGGAATTGACCAACCCGACCCGTGATGATGCGATGATCGTGCGACTGATCTCGGTCAGTTCGGGCGCAGTCGTGGCTCTGCTGGGAGTTGTGGCCGCCATGTGGCTCTGGTACCGGCTGCGGCGTCGGCGGGTTGCCCCCGATGTCGCCCCGGCCCAACTGCTTGATACGGGCTACGCGGGGCTGGTTCTCTTTGTGAGTACACGCGAGGACGCCGCCGAATATGCGGCGATTAGCCACCACCTGAAACAACACACCCTGCGCCAGCTCTGGCTGATTGTCTCGCAGGAGGCACGTGACAAAGCCGCGAACCTCACCCGCTGGCTGCGCACGCAGCCCGGCAATGATCACGTTCAGGTGACGCAACTGCCTTTGGCCGATGCCTACGATCTGTCTAGCGCCTATGATGCGTTGGTGGAAGCGCTGACCCTGGCGGGACAGGATCTTGATCAGGTGATCGTGGATATCACAAGTGGAACGAAGCATATGAGCGCGGGCGCGGTGTTGGTCTGCCGTGAATGTGGCGTGTCCATGCAATATGTGCGCAGACCCTACGAGTATGGCGTTCTTGTGCCCGATGCCCCGGCGCGATTAATGAAAGTGAGGTTATAAATGAGTACATCTTTGCTGCTTCTGAACTACAGCCACCCGATTCCTGCGGATCAACTGACGCGGGTGGCGGCGATCTGTGGCGCGACGCCCGAGGTACGCGAGGTGGGCGCGCAGATTGACCGCATCCGCCCGATTGCCGAGGTGGCCCGCGCCTTGGCCGATGCTGCGGCGCTCAGTCCCGATGACTGGCAGACGACGCCGCTCATCCTCAATCCACCGGCTCTGGCCCCGTTAGCCTTGGCCCTGATTGCTGAACTACACGGGCGCTGCGGTGCTTTCCCCGCTATGCTCAACGTGCGCCCGGTGGCCGACTCCATCCCGACCCGCTACGAGGTCGCTGAGGTGGTCAACCTCCAGGCGCTGCGCGAGGCGTCGCGGCACCTGCGCTGAGATAGGGTCGCCCAGGCGTGCGACACTACCCCCAATCAAGATGGGAGGAACCGTATGCCAATACCATTTCCGGGGATGGATCCCTATCTGGAGCAGCCCGCCATTTGGCCTGATCTCCACAATCGCCTGATCGTCACGCTAGCCGACGACCTCGCGCCGCGTCTGCGCCCACGCTACTATGTCTCAATTGAGGAGCGCACCTATACGGTCGAGCCGGGCGACCTGCTGCTCGCCGGGCGTGCGGATATTGCGGTGGTCGGTTCTGCCCGCAGTGTAACTCCAGCCCAACGATGTTGAGCCAGATGTGGATCTGGGCCACCTGCTACACGCGCTCTACGACCGTAGCGGTTATGACCTGCGCCTAAACTATCGCGCCGAGACGGATCCACCCTTGACCGGCGACGATGCAGTCTGGGCCAACGGCGTGCTGCATGGGACTGAGCTGCGCTGAGCCGACGAGTAGACACTTGGGAGTACGGGCGTCTCGCCCGTCAAGAACCCGGCGGGCGAGACGCCCGCGCTCTCAGGTATGTGTCACATGTCACGCGGAGCAAAACAAAGCGTCCCGGTGGGCGATACAAACACCGGGGCGCTTCGTTTTGCTCCGCGTGACACGATGACACGGCGACTTCTGCTCTCCTGCGATCTCTCTTCTTGGCGTTTGGTCCTTTTCCTGTCCACCATGCACATATGTGACGCCCTGGTTTGCTATTCTCCGTACATACACGGCGCGTGTGGCGCCGGGACAGTGACGTGAGGAGGAAGCAATGCTATGGTGCGTGATTACCTGCGCGGTCTGCTGCGTCGGGCTCGGGATGACCGTCCTGACGGCGGGGAGATCCCGCCTGCGCCTAGCGCAGATCTCACCCCGGCGGATCTTCTCCGGGTGCATCGCGTCGACTCTGTTTCTGCTCGCCGGGATCTTCGCGACCCTGGCGCTCACTCTGGCGCGGTAACGTCTGCCCCCGACCGGCTGCTGCTCCAGGTGGATGGCACACCGGGTTTCCCGGCGCGCGGTGTCGCGGGGCTGGGGATCGTGGTGCGGCGTGAAAACGGGATCCTCCTGCGCACGCATACGGCCCGCGCCGTTGCCATCACCTGCAATGAGGCCGAATATCAGGCGCTGATTGCCGGGTTGACCCTGCTCCAGCACGATTTTCCCGGAGCCTCGGCCCGCTGCCTCACCGATAGTCGGGTCGTGGTTGATCAGCTTTGTGGACGTGCCGCCGTGCGTGCGCCGTCACTCGCGCCGCTCTACGCCCATGCCCACGCGCTGCTTGCCACCTTCGGGGCCGGTCAGATCGCACTGGTCGCCATCCCGCGTGAACTGAACCGATTGGGTGCAGCAGGCTACGCTGGTTGCGCGTCTGGATATTGTCATGGCCCAGATCCGCGCCCAGACCGCCGAGATTACCCACGATGAGCAGGTGTGGCAGGCTGAGCAGCGCCGCTTGCAGATCGCCTGGGAGAATCTTCAGCAGTACCAGGGCGAGAGCCATCACACCGATCAGCAGATCCGGCTGCTGGGGGCGCAGCAGGATCTGGCCCGCGCCGAGGGTGAAACCGCCCTGGCCCTCGCGGATCGCCAGGGTTCCCAGGTGCTGGCCCTCGCCGAGATGCAGCAGCACCTCGCCGAGCAGCGTGCCACCCAGTCTCGCCTGGTCGCTGAGCGCCGTGAGGAGCACGAGCGGGCGCTACTGGAGCTGAGTCTCCGTCACGACCAGATGGTGACGGAGCAGATGCAGAAGCTGGAGCAGTGGCGCACCGAGCGGATCGATGTCCGCGTCCAGCAGCAGCGCCAGCACGACCGCCAGTTGGCCGGGATCGCGGGCGCGGCTCAGATCGCAGCCGCCTCCGCCGGGGTGCGTACCGAGGTTGATCAGCAGACGGTGACGGAGGCGGGTTTGAAGATGCTTCAGGATCTTGCTGAATAGTCACAGATTTTGGATTTTGGATTTTCGATTGCGGATTGAGCACAATCCAAAATCCGCAATCAAAAATCGAAAATCACAAGGAGTACTCCCATGCCCATCTTCCCTCGCTATGACGGCCCCCTTCTCATGGATCAGGTCTGTCGTGTGGAGAACCTCACCCTGGCATGGCGTCGGGTGCGCAGCAATATCCAGGTGGCCCGCCGCCGCACCAGTGCTGGGGTAGACGCCGTGACCCTGCGCGATTTTGAGGCAAGCTGGACGGCTCAGATGACCTGTCTCGCGGATGAGTTGCGCAGTAGTACGTACCGCCCATTGCCCGCTCGCCAGGTGCAGATCCCCAAGCCCAGCGGGGGTGCCCGCGCTATCGCCATCCTCGCCGTGCGCGACCGGGTGGCCCAGCGGGCGGTGCAGCAGGTGCTTCAACCGCTCTTTGAGCCGTTCTTCCTTGATTGCTCCTACGGTAGCCGTCTGGCCGTGGGTGTCCCTGACGCCGTGGCTCGCGTGGCCCGCTACGCCGAGCAGGGTCTGACCTGGGCGCTCGATGCGGATATTTCCGCCTACTTCGATAGTATCGATCAACGTATTTTGCTTGGCCTGCTGCGCCAGCGGATCGAGGAGCCGGCTATCCTCCAGCTCATTGTGCGCTGGCTCCAGGCCGGTTCGCTCCAGGCGGGCGAGGCGACGTCCCTCGGCCCGGAGGAGCGCGTCGCCGGTTCGGCACTGCTTGCTCGTGGACAGGCTGCCTTGCGCGGGCTGCTTGGTGACGGCGCGGGCGCGGGTTCCACGTCGCCCCCACGTCCACCATCATCGCTGGGCCTTGATCCGCTGAACGACCCGTATGCGGCGGCGAGTTGGGATTCCGCCTCGCCCTATGCTCCCTCGCCATCCGCGTACCCAGGGATGGCCAATGGTCTCTGGACGGCGATCAGCTTGGCCAAGCCCGCAATGGATGGTGCCCGTCGGGCGCTGCCCCACCTGCGCCGGTTCGGTGCCCAGCGCATGCTCATCGCTGGGGCTCTCGCCGCCGGAGCGGTTGCTGCGAGCGAGATGGTGTTACGCGCCAGCGATGGACTCGGCCAGGGGACGCCCCAGGGCGGCGCGCTCTCGCCCCTGCTCGCCAATATCTACCTGCACCCGTTCGATCTCGCGTTGACTAGCCAGGGTCTGCGCCTGGTGCGCTACGTCGATGATTTTGTGGTGATGTGCGCTAGTCAGGCTGAAGCTACCCGTTCGCTCCAGTTTGTCAGCGACCAGATCGCGACGCTGCGCCTGCGCCTGAATGCCGAGAAAACCCACATCATCGCTTACGCCGACGGGCTGGAATTCCTCGGCCAGACTCTTGCGCCACCGCAATCTGGCCCCCGCCTTGGCGCAGGGCTGGGCAGCTTTGCGGATGCCGAACTGGCCCTGCGTGTGGCAGCGCAGAAGGTACGCACGAGTGCGGATCAGGTGGGTCAGCGCCTCCCACACATGAACCGTAAAAAGAAAGGGGACTGACCCATGCCAACTCTCTATGTCCAAGAGCAGGGTACGACGGTGCGCAAGAAGGATCAGCAGGTACTCGTCACCAAAGGCAACCAGACGCTCCAGGAGGTGCCGCTGAACCGGATTGACCAGGTGGTGCTGATGGGTCGGGGGGTACAGATGTCCACCGCGCTGCTGGTCGAGCTGATCGGGCGCGGCATCCCGGTGATGCTGACCAACAGTAAGGGCAGCCGTCACTACGCCACGCTAACCGACGGCCCCTCGCGCTTTGGCGCTCTGCGGCTCCAGCAGATGCAGCGCATCCTCGACCCGGCGTGGTCGCTGGCGCTGGCCCAATCGCTGGTGACGGCCAAACTGGTGAGCCAGCGGGCGCTGTTGGCGAGTACGGGCTGGTCGGCAATTACCGCCGCGATCACGCAGATTAACGCCGCGCTGGCCGGGCTGGCTCGCGCCGACACCATCGACGCCGTGCGCGGCTACGAGGGCGCGGCGGCGGCTGCCTACTTCGGCGCGTGGCGCGTGGCCTTCCAGCACGCCTGGGGTTTTCAGGGTCGCGCCTTCTACCCGCCGCCCGACCCGATCAACGCCATGCTCTCGTTCGGCTACACCCTGCTGCTGCACGATGTACTGAACGCCGTGCAGTTCACCGGGCTTGATCCCTACTTTGGCACCTTCCACGTGATCGAGGCCGGGCGACCTTCGCTGGCCCTCGATCTCATGGAGGAGTTCCGCCCGATGGTCATCGACCAGATCGTCCTCGACGTGCTGCGGGCCGATGCGGTGAGCCGCACCCAGTTCGCCCGCCCACCCCAGCGACCTGATGCGGTCTACCTCGACGCCGGGGGGCGGGCGCTGCTGGTGGAACGCTACGAGATGGTGATGCAGGCTCCGGTACGGCTTCCCACCGGCGAGCAAACGCCGCTGCGCCGGGTGGTACTGCTCCAGGCCCAGGCGGTGGCCCGCGTCGTGCGCGGTGAGCAGGAACGCTATGGCGGCTATCTGCCGCGCTAACGCGAAAATAGCCGATAGCCAATACCCGATAGTCGGGCATCAGCGGCCATGTTCATCGGGGGTTGTGCGCCCCGCGCATGGACATCTGAATAGAGGATCTATGTTCACCATCATCAGCTACGACGTCGTCGTAGACAAGCGCCGCACCAAGGTGATGAAGCTGCTCAAAGGTTATGGCACCCACGTCCAGTATAGCGTCTTCGAGCTTGACCTGGACGCCCAGGAGTTCGCCACGCTTGGCCGTAAACTACGCGACCTGATCGACCTAAACACCGATAGCGTGCGCTGCTACCGGCTCGACATCGCCGCCGTCCAGCGAATCACCATCCACGGCATCGGCACCGTCTCCACCGAGCCGAACCACTGGCTGGTGTAGTGGTGTTCAATGCACAATGCAAAATGCAAAATGCAAAATTCGGCTCATTTTGCATTTTGCATTGTGCCTTATTCCTCCAGCCAGACCCGCACCAACGGGCTATCCGGCGGCGGGGCGGGCGGCGTGGCGAAGAAGCCGGTGCGCGGGGCGGGCGGCGGGCGATGCGGCGCGGAGTCTGCCGCCGGGCGCTCACCGTCAGGATGCGCTGGCGGCGTTCCCATTTCCACATGCACGATCCGATCCACACGGAAGCAGCGTTCGGCCTGACGCTGCATACAGTAGGCGTGCAGCAGCCAGTCTTCGCCGTGCCGCTCCAGTTCCAGCGGTTGCACCCAGCGGTCGCTTGCCGTGCCGTCGGCGGGTTGGTAGTGCAGATGCAGCGCCCGGCGGCGCAGAATAGCTCGGCGGATCAGATCCAGAGCCGCACGCACGTGGAGCGGTGGGGCTGTGGAGGTGTCGGGCTGTGGAGGTGTCGGGCTGTCGGGCTGTGGAGGTGTCGGGCTGTCGGGCTCTACACCCCCCACACCCCCCACACCCCCCACAGATCCACAGCGTTCCACCGCCACCCCCGCCCGCTCCAAGGCACGCTCCAGGGCCGCCTCGCGACCGGGGCGCACGAGGGCCACGCCAGGGGCCACGCGGGACTCGATTTGGCGGCGCACTCCTGGCTGACGGGCCAGCGCCGCGATTACTTCTGGGTGATCGCCGAGCAACACCGTCCGCGACCGCATGTGCAATCCGTCCGTTAGCGTGAGCAGATCCGCCCAGTCATCCGGGATCGGCCCGGCCCGCCGCTCCAGTAGCCCATGCAGGTGGCTGGCCGACCGGCCCCGCGACCCTGCCGCCACACTAGCCCGACTCAGCCGATAGGTTGTCGCCTCGGCCGTGGCGGCAATCGGAAAGGCGAAGGGTTGCAGATCGAGCAGATCGGCATCGTCCGCCGTGTGAGGCACGTACAGCGTGCCAGGATCGCCGTAGCGCCAGGGATTCGCCACATCGGCGGGTATATCGACTGCACGCCATTGTTGGATACACCGCGCCCCCGTCGCATCATCCGCGTGCGCCAACGTACCGAGCCAGACCAGCGGGCCCGCAACTGCCGCCTGCCAAACCGCAGCGGCGCGCCGAGGCTGCCACGGGCTGCGCCCCGCAGGGCGCAGGCGATGTGTATAGCTATCGGCCAGCGGCCCAAGGGTGCGGCAGAGCGACTCATAACTGGTTGCCACCGCGACCAACTGGTCAGAAGGCAGCGCAGCGGCCCATGCCAACAAACGACGGCGGAAGGCTGGCCACGTCATCCCGCGCATACAGACGCGCAGGGGGCGCAGCCACGCATCCGGCCACGTGGCCCCCACCCATGCCGTGCGCAGCGCATCCAGACGCGCCGGATGACTCTGCGCCAGGAAGCGCCGCACCGCACGACCAGGAACCGCCGCTGACCCGTGGGGAACCAACAGATCCAGATCAGCCAGCAAGGGCACCAGCCAGCAGATTACCGCATCCGCCTCATCCGCCGTCGCCGGAGCGAGCAGCGGGCGCAGTCGGCGCAAAGCGACTGCGGTCGGACGACCATCGCGACGCAGGGGCAGCGGCGCACGAGCGGCGGCCAACATGATCGCCGTGGCAGCACGCAGGGCCAGGGGTAGATCGCAGGCCGCAGAGGGCGGCACCATCGTGGGCAACGCCAGCGGGCGCGGCAGCCAATCGCGCAACTCCGGGGCCAGCAGGTACGTTGCCGGGTGATGCAGACTAGCCGGACGCGGCAGCAGCCACCCCATCAGCAGCAGACGCTCGGCCAGCGACTGCGGGGTACGATCAGCACGGAGCGCAGCGAGCGGACGGATCGCACCCATATCCGTGATCATCCGGGCACGGGCAGCACCGGGCGGTGCCGCAAGCAGCGCCTGCACCAGCGCACGTTCATCCGCGTGCAGGCCAAAAAACGCCTCACGAGCGGCGGCAGCGCGGCACATCGCCGCCCGCAGACGAGCGAGACGCTCATCAGGCGAACACCGGCGCGGCATACTCACCCGCTGATGTGATGCAATCAGGTGCAGCAACGTCTGCGGCACCTCGGCAAGATACTGGCCCCAACGCTGCATACTTGACCTCCAACCAATGACCTGCTAGAATACCGCCATCGGCTGATCATACCAACAGATCGACCGAATCGCAAGATCGAATCAGGGAAGGGGGTCATCTGTTGCCTACACAATTCACCGTCCTGATAGGCAAAAACCCAATCAGCCCGGATGCGACCCCCTACGCAGTACCGCCCCGTTTTGAAGGGGTTTGAAACACGATTGTGATGGTCGCGCCGTACTGCACGCTGCCGCTACGCAGTACCGCCCCGTTTTGAAGGGGTTTGAAACAATGCCAGGGCCGCCGGCCCCCCTAGTACAACAAGGTCCTACGCAGTACC
>SESH01027731.1_pt1 | contig 20323 bp, 18 predicted proteins | sample 3171561 | NCBI WGS metagenome assembly SESH01 (sample SAMN10866947, study PRJNA518727) | freshwater metagenome | biome: subpolar coniferous forest; feature: holomictic lake; material: water; isolation source: holomictic Lake 442 2011 16.5 m and 2014 13 m | place: Canada: near Kenora, Ontario
GATGGCGATGAGGGCGATGAGGGCGATGATAGTGACGATAACAGTGATGATAACGGTAACGGGTACGCGGCGCCGCTAGTTCAACCCTCCTCTTTTCAGCCCTCGTCCGTTCTTGATGCTCTTAGTGTTCCCGAACACCTAATCTGCGATGCCAAACCGGGCGATGCTGAAATTCAGGTCCTTCGCCAGAACCTGACCGATGCGGTTGGCTCCTACCGCCGTCGATGCGGGCAACACTCGCTGCGCCGGTTACCCTGGTATCTGGTGATCGGTGCGCCCGGTGCCGGCAAAACCACTGCTTTGGCCAATTCGGCATTGACCTTTCCGCTTTCTGATATTCTCGGACACCACCCGGTTCAGGGCGTAGCGGGAACCCGCAGTTGCGATTGGTGGTTTACCTCCGATGCGGTGCTGGTTGACACTGCCGGCCGCTACACCAGTCAAGACAGTGACCACGAAGCCGATGGCGCAGCGTGGCTTGGTCTGCTTGACCTTTTAAGACGGCACCGTCCGGTCCGACCGATCAACGGCGTGGTGGTGGCGGTTAGCCTTGAGGATATAGCTACCCTGGGATTGGTCGCTAGGCACCACATCTCCGAATTGTTGAGCCAACGACTGAGCGATATCGAGTTGCGAATCGGCATCAGGCTGCCGGTCTACGTGCTGCTAACCAAGGCCGACCGGCTGACCGGCTTTTCCGAGTTCTTCGCAACTCTTACCGACAAGGAACGCGGGCAGGTCTGGGGCATAACCTTTGATGCTGGCGTGACTGGCGTGACTGGCGGGACTGGCGGGGGGGCCGCTGGCGTCGGCTGGTCCGGCTTATTCTCAAGTCATTTTGATCGCCTGATGACCAGGCTGGAACAGCGCGCGCTGGAACGGCTGGCCGAGGAACCCGATCCGGGGCGCAGGGCCTTGATCGCCGGATTCCCCCTCCAAATGGCGTCTATGCGTTCCGATCTGGCCGACTTTCTTACCCATGCGGTGAGACCGCCCTCACCGAGCAGCCGCTTGATGCTGCGGGGCGTCTACCTGACCAGCGCCAAGCGCGACGGGGTGCCGTTCGACCGAATGGCCGCCGAGGTCACTTCAAGTTTTGGCCTGGCCCGCCCCGACGTTGCTGGCCCTGAAAGCGATTCGGAGATACCGCGCTATGTGCATGTCCCTGACCACACCTTCTTTTTGAGTCGTCTGTTCCGGGAAGTGGTGATCCCGGAATCACACCTTGCTGGCGACCCCGATGGCGGTCTGGCTTTGCGCCAACGGTGGCGACACTGGGCCGCGATGGCGCTACTGGCCGCAATGATGGCAGTGAGCGCCCTATGGAGCCGCAGCTGGCTTGTCGAGCACCGCCAGCTTGCCGCTTTGAATGCTGATCTCGGGAGGATTGCCGGCCTGATGCCTGATGGTCTGGGTGGCGGAAGTTACAAAGATGAAGTTGTTGACGGCAATGTCGAGGCCGTACTGCCAGCACTTGACGCCCTGCGCAGCATCAGGTCCAAGTTGAATTATGTGAGCGAAAAGACCGGAAGTGAAAAGGTCGAGAGTGAACGGGCCGAAAGTGAACAAAGCGGACTGGACCAAAGCGACCAGATCGGCCGCCTCGCCAATACCCTTTATCAGCGGGCCCTTCGTCGGTTGCTGCTGCCACGGCTCATTGTGCGGCTGGAAACGGCAATGGCCCGCCCAACCGACAGCCCGAATGCACTCACGCCCGATCGACTCTATGACGCGCTCCGGGTTTACTTGATGCTTGATGGCGAAGGACCGCTGGATCGCTACGTAATAACTCGCTGGTTTACCGTAGAGCTAATTGCAACCCTGCCCGGACCAGCAAAGGAACCTGACCGACATCATCTTACCGACCACCTGACGGCGCTGTTGGAAACCGGGATGCCCGGTGCCCAAGGCTCGGTCGCGGTCGAGGCGGATGTAAGGCGGCGTCTTTCCAACTATGCCCTCGACGAGCGTGGCTATGCCATGCTGCGCGGGATTCCCGCCGTGCGTGGCCTGTCCGACTGGCACCTGCTTGACCAAATCGGTCCGGACGCGGGCTTGGTGCTGGTCCGCAACTCCGGACGTTCGCTGACCGAGCCGATGCCAGGACTTTATACGGCGGAAGGTGCCCACCGCATCGTCCTGCCGGCGATCGGCCGAATTGCCACCGAGATCGCCCTGGAGAGCTGGGTACTCGGTTTGGCCATGGACCCGGCATCTGTATCCGGCCGGGCTCGCCAGCTACGCCGAAACATTACCGCTCGCTATTTTACAGATTATGCCCGCCAATGGCAGGAGTTCCTCGCCGACCTATCGATAGCTCCGGTTGGCACCACACCTCAATTGCTCGCATTGATGGCTGCAGCCGCCGGCCCAGCCTCGCCGCTGCCGCCTTTGGTCGCTGCGGTTCTGCATGAAACAAAGGTAACGCCGCCGGTACCGTCATGGGGCGGCGCTAAAGCGGGCAAGCCGGGCATGACCACACCGGGCATGTTGGGCCTGCCGACGCAAGGCACGATAGTCGCGACGGTACAATCGCCCAACAGCGATGACGATCCAGCCTCGTGGTGGCCGACGGCGATGGAAATCGGAATGCGGTTCAAGACTTTGCAGGCGGTAGCACAGCCTGTATCCGAGCGCGCTCAGGCACCATTGACCACAGCGATGGCGAACCTAACCGGGCTGCACAAGGCGCTTGCCCGCTGGACAATGCTGCCGCAAGCCCGGCCGGGAGCCTCACGCACGCCAACAAGCCGCGAGGAGCGAGCCGCAAGCCGTGAAGCGCAAACCAAAAGCCGCGAAGCACTGGCGGATGTGCGGCGGGCTACTGACCGGGTAAAAGAAGCTGCGGCCGGACTGCCTGCGCCGCTATCCGGCTGGTTCGCCGGGTTGGCCGAAGCGGGCGGCCGAGTTTTGTTGGCAGGTCCGGGAACGCCGCCATGAAGGCCGCCGAAAGGGCGGCTTTCGGCCCAGGATTTTTTGGCAAGCTGCCGGCGCGTGGCGATTTTATATCGCGCTCCCTGCCCCAGAGTTTTCTTATGCCTTGGGAAGACTGGCTGCACCGGATATGGCAAATCGGCTGGACCCGCTTCGGCGATGTCTGGCCCCCACTGGTCAGCGAAGGCCCGGTATGGCGTTTCGTGATCGAGGAGGAAGTCTGTGGTCCACATGCTGTAGCCGGCCTGCTTGCCCCCAGCTGCGACAAACTGGGCCGGGTATTCCCGCTATGCCTGGTTTCGGCGGTGCCGGGCCGCAGCGACCCGGCGGCGCTGCCGGTGACCGCTAGCGGCTGGTTCTGTCAGGCCGAAGCCCTGTTGCGCCTAGCCCGAGATCCCAACCTCGACATCGATGCCTTCGACCTCCGGCTTTCCGAGCTGGGAGCACCGCAACGCACCGTTTTACCGACCTTGCGGCCGAACAGTCCCGGATGGCATGTAGCGCTGGACCCTGCCCAGGCCCCTGCCCTGTCCTATCCGGCGCTGATCCATGACCTTGCCGCCACCCTGCCCGAGCGCTTCAGCCTGTGGTGGACGCTTGGCGCGCAGCGAGTACGGCCGACACTGGTGGTTGCCGATGGCTTACCCAAAGCCGATGCCATCACCGCATTTTATGACGGAGCCTGGGACTACTGGGGCTGGAATGACGCCGACGATATCTATCCAGAGCAAAATTAGTTTTTCTAACAACGCTACGCCTATCACGGTGGCCTTTTTATCATCGAAGGGTAGAATGGTTGCTCATGCGTCCGATATTCACAGGAAAAAACCGTGTTCAAAACGCACAACGCTGAAGCGATCCGAGCCGCCACCGAGTCTCGTGCGGCCACCCTGGCCTCGGTCGAGACCGGCACCCACATGCTGGCCGCAGCCTTCCGGCAACTAATTGCCGCCGACGCCAAACTTACCCGGATGGCCCCAGAATTGGCGCCGCAACTTCTCGACGATATGGAGGAGGTCGGCAAGTTCGTAGCCGAACTTATCGACCAGTACCTGCCGCCGGGACGACGCCGACCACCAAGGAATGGCGTTCGACCACTCCCCGCCCGCGTCGCATCGGCCCGGACGATCGAGAATTCAGTTGGCGATACATGAGGCTTGGTGCCAAGATTTCTCTATTTGGACTTCAACCCCGCCCCTTGAGCCGCATTGAGATATTCCTCCTGCTGTCGAGGAGTGAGCGTGGCCCACCAACTCTGCGCGGCATCCATAATTGCCGGCACTTGGGTTTGAGCTGATGCTTCTGCAGCGGCTCGTTCAGCCGGTGACATCCGGTTAAATTTTACGGACTCCTCACGAGCCTGAGCGGCAAGCTCCGCTGGACTGGTTGCTTTGAGGCGTTCGATAATGTCGGAGGATTGCTGCTGAGCCAGGGCGGGAATGGCGGCACACAAACCGGCCGCGACGGTCAAAGCGATACGCCACATTGTGTTTGAACCTCGTCGATGAGTTGTTTTAACATCAAATAATACCAGATAATTTTTTCAATAGGCCACAACAATCACGCCCACTCTCTCATGCCCACCCTTTCAAACAAGGCAACTTGACAAGCGCTTGAGAAATATCCCCAATTCGATCGGTGAGGCTACCGGACGACACAGTGATGACCCTCCACAATCTTGACGCCCTGTTCCAGCCCAGCGCCATCGCCTTGATCGGCCTGACCGGTGGGCAAGGGTGCGTCGGCACCCAAATGGCCCGCACCCTATTTCATGGCGGCTTTCGTGGGCCAGTCATGCCGGTATCGCCCGATCAAGTCGCAGTTGAGGGAGTGCTTGCCTACCGCACAGTGGCCGACCTGCCGATTGCACCAGACCTAGCGGTGATCTGCGCACCGCTGAGCAAGGCACCGGAACTCATTGCCCAGTTGGGCGCGCGAGGAGCCCGCGCCGTCGTACTTACCGCCGACGGGTTCAACGAGGCGAGCTGGGATGAGGTGCAGGTATTGCGGCGTCGCGTGCTTGAGGCAGCCCGCCCCAATCGGCTGCGCCTGCTTGGCCCCAACAGCCAAGGCATCATGGTGCCGGGACGGGGGCTTAACGCCAGCCTCGCCCACGCTCGCCCGGCCAAGGGCGACATTGCGCTGATCGCCCAATGCGGCACGGTGGTTAGTGCCGTCGTAGAGTGGGCCGGTGAACGCGGTATCGGCTTTTCCCATGTGGTTGAGTTGGGCGACACCGTGGACATTGACGTCGGTGACCTGATGGACTACCTGGCAAGGGATGGCGGCGTGCGGGCCATCCTCCTTCACCTGGAAGCGGTAACCAGCGCCCGCAAGATGATGTCGGCAGCGCGGGCTGCTGCGCGTCACAAGCCGGTGATCGTCATCAAGGCGGCGCGCAGCATGGAGGCCACTTGCCGCGCCAGTGCTCGAGTCGGCGCACCGCCGGGTTCCGATGATGTCTACGACGCCGCGTTCCGGCGCGCCGGCATCCTGCGCGTCAACCGCCTGTCGGAGCTGTTCGACGCCGCTCAGACCCTGGGTATGGGCGTCACGATCCAGGGAATGCCCAACTCTCCGGGTCGCCTTGCCATCCTAACCAACGGCAGCGGCGTCGCGGTGCTGGCCACCGATACCTTGATAGACAGCGGCGGCAAGCTGGCATCGCTATCGCCAGGGACTATCGAGCGCCTCAATGTACTGCTGCCGACTAACTGGTCTCATGGCAACCCGGTCAATATCGGCCCCAACGCTCCAGCCAAAAGTTATGGCGAGGCGCTTGATGTGCTGCTCCAAGATACCACCAACGACGCAGTGCTGGTGCTGAACCTGCCAACACCGACCGGTGACTGCTTGGCTGCCGCATCGGCAGTGATCGAGTCCGGGCGCAAACCGTCACAGGGGCGCCGTCGGGCGGTGCTGACCAGTTGGCTTGGAGAAGGAAACGCACTGGAAGCCCGGCGGCAGTTTGCGGCCAACCGGATTCCCACCTACGAAACCCCGGACGGCGCCATTCGTGGCTTCCTCCAACTAGCCGAGTTTCATCGCAACCAGGAACTCCTGATGGAGACGCCGCCATCGGTGCCCGACCAGTTCAAGGTCGATGAGGCGTCGGCACGTCGGATCATCGAACTGGCACTCAAGTCGGGCCGGCAATGGCTGAACGAGGACGAAGCGCTCCGGGTACTCGGCAGCTATGGCATAGCCATTGAGGAGACTTTCCGAGTCGACACCCCCGAGGAGGCTGCCGCAGCGGCGCAGTCCATAGGGCGGCCGGTTGCGCTCAAGCTGCGCTCAGAGGATTTCAAGCACCGCAGCGGCTTCAACGATGTGATTCTGAACCTGCGCGACCAAGAGCAAGTGCTGAATGCCGCCACCCGCCTGCTGGTGCAGGCCAGTCAGGCCGAACCGCCAATTGCCGTCGATGCGCTGGCAGTTCAGGGCATGGCCGATCTCGTCATGGCCCAGGAGTTGTCGATCGGCATGTCCGAGGATCGGCTGTTCGGGCCGGTGATTCGCTTCGGCCAGAACGACCCCGGCGGCGAGACGCTTGGTGACGCGGCGCTGGCCTTGCCGCCGCTCAACATGAACCTTGCTCGCGACCTTATGGCGCGAACCCGGGTCGGCCGCTTGATGTGCGGCTATCGTGGCCGCAGGGCGGTCGATCTCGATGCCGTTGCCATGACGCTAATCAAGGTCTCGCAACTGATCGTAGATGTCCCCGAAATAGCCGAGCTGGAAATTGAACCTCTGTTCGCTACCAGATCTGGCATGCTGGCGCTGAGCGCGCGCATCCGGGTGGCGTCTCCCCTCCTGCCCGGCACCGCCCGCCTAGCCATCCAGCCCTACCCCAAGCAGTTGGAAGAGCGCACGGTGCTGAGGGATGGCACGTCAGTCCTGATTCGGCCGATTCGCCCCGAAGATGAACCGGCACTGCACGACATGATCGCGAAAATGTCGGCTGAGGACCTACGCCTGCGGTTTTTCGCGCCGACTCGAAGACTGTCGCACCAGACGGCGGCGCGGATGACGCAGATTGACTATGACCGCGAAATGGCCTTCGTGCTCATTACGCAAGACCGTCCCGATACCGAGATTTTGGGCGTGATCCACTTGATCGCCGACCCCGATTTGCGGCGCGCCGAATTCGCCCCGATGATTCGCAGCAACCTGACAAACAAGGGATTGGGGACCCTGTTGATGCGCAAAATAATCACCTTTGCCAGAACCCGCAGCATCCGCGAGGTCTATGCCGAGGTGCTGCGTGACAACCAGGGCATGATCAAACTGGCTCAAAGGCTCGGCTTCACCCGGCACGACAGCCCGGATGAACCGGGCGTGCTCGAAGTAACTCTCCCCCTCGACAGCGGCGACCGGTTGCGGTAAAGTGACGAATTGGGTTGCAAGGGTGCTTCAGTTTGACTTGAACGTCACTTATGCCTTGCAATCGCCGCTGAGGTTGCCATTCTTAGCTGGTTTACTTATCACATTCGACGAGACAGTGCATGTACGACCGTCCCACCCGTTCCAGCAATTCCCCCGCGATCTCCCAAAGTGGGGCCCGCGCCACAGTGAAGTGGTTCAACCCGACCAAAGGGTTCGGTTTCGTGACACCGGAGGACGGGTCGCCAGATGCGTTCTTGCACATATCGGCAGTCCAGGCGGCCGGGCACGAGACATTGCCGGAGGGTGCCATTATCGTCTGCGACCTGTCCCACGGCCCCAAGGGACCTCAGGTAGCCGCGATTACTTCCGTTGATACGTCAACCACTAACGCTGGCGGACGGCCCCAACGCGCGCCCTCGAATCATGGCGACTCTGGCTATGGCGCGCCGCGAGGCGACTCGGGCTATGGCGCGCCGCAAAGGTCTGGCGGTTGGGCCGGCGACGGCGACAACGGCGATGGCGGCGCGACCGTCGACGGAACGGTGAAATGGTTCAATGCCGATAAAGGATTCGGCTTCGTGGCACCTCATGGCGGTGGCAAAGACATTTTCATCCACCGCAGCGCCCTCGAAAGATCGGGACTGCATGGCCTGACCGATGGTGAGCCAGTACGCTTGACAGTTCGACAAGGCCAAAAGGGTCCAGAAGCAGTGCGCGTCGAAATCATCTAGTCCGTGATAACTGGCGGCCAATTGTCACAGCCAGTAGTAACGGTACCCCGAGTCGGATAGGTGCCAGGCCGAAGTTTTAAGGTATGTTAAACTCAGGGTATGTTAAATGGTAGACGTTGGCAATCAGGAAGACCCCGATAGCAAAGGGCTGGCACCGACGACACGGCGTCAGCTTCTCGGCTACGCTGCTTCTTCGGCTTTTGCCGGCCTCTTCGCACTGAAGCCTAGCCCGGCTGCAGCCGGATTGGCTGATATGCTTGGTTCCCACTACTTGTCATTTTTTAATGTTAACACATCTGAGCGATTGACCGTGCCATATGCTGGCGGCGGTAAAGTTGTGTCCGGTGCGATGCCAGCGGTTAGGCAACTTTTGCATGACCACCACGACGGCAGCCTCCACGATATCGACCCCAAATTGTTCGAAGTCCTGTTCTCAATTATGCGGTTACTCGGTGGCGGTGCCGGCAGTACCATTCAGGTCACCTCCGGCTATCGTTCCCCGCACACCAACGCTATGCTCCGTCTAAACTACGATGGCGTCGCCGCCAACAGCTACCATATGCGTGGCCAGGCCATTGATTTCTGGATACCCGGCGTTCCGCTGGATGCGCTTCACCGCGCCGCGCTCTCGGTCCGCGGCGGTGGCGTCGGCTACTACCCGGCCCACCATTTCATCCATGTCGATGTTGGGCCAGTCCGTCAATGGGGCTCGATGGGCGGTGGTGGTGGTTTCGCATTTCCCCATATCAGCAACCAATACGTCCTCAACGGCCATACCATGCGCTTGACGCCGATTCAGGCCAGGACCCTCGCCATGCATCGGCGCGCCCTGCTTTGGGACCGTACCCGTCGCAAGGTGCTGGGCCGTTAAACGGGAATTTGACGCAAATACCATAAACGCAAATGCCGGACAGGAACAACCCCATCCGGCATGTTTTTGTTCAGGAAACGAGAACCTTAATTATCTACCGGGGCTGTAGTTATAGTACGCCCAGTTAGCTGCCCACAGGCCAGCAACGGCACTAGAAACCGCGATTACCCGGTTGATCGCCTGCTGTCCTTCCCACAAACCAGCGACCTCGATCGATGAGGTTGCAAAGGGGATTGCCGCCCAACCACCAGTAATCAGATTGAACAGAGCGACGCCACCGATTGCACCAACACCCAGGATGAAGGGATAATAATCGCCCTTATTGCTCTCCTGAGCCCGCTGCGCTTCAGCGGATGCCGTCAACGGCATAAATCCGATGATAGCAATCAATGCGACAAACAGAAATTTTCTCATATTGTTTCTCCAGTCTTCTTTTTTCTCTTCTTTTTTCAGCAGCCTCCGGTCCGCTAGAGTCCGCCGCATACGCACTTCTAACACAAAGCGATGCTGAATACAACAAGAATCATAGCGGCGAGGGTAACGACGAAGGCGCCTCAACCAGCACGCCATCGCGCAATTCCAGCACCCTATCCATGCGCCGTGCAAGATCGAGGTTATGGGTGGCGACCAGCGCGGCCAAGCCGTCATCTCGCGCCAACTTGACCAGCACAGCAAACACCGCTTCGGCAGTGTGGTGATCGAGGTTTCCGGTGGGCTCGTCTGCGATCAGCAGGCCGGGAGAATTAGCAAGCGCCCGAGCAATAGCGACACGTTGTTGCTCGCCGCCCGAGAGCTTACCCGGACGGTGTCCCGCTCGCGCCGATAAGCCGATACGATCCAGCAACTCCCGCGCGCGCAAACTAGCTACTGACCGCCGAATGCCCGCAATCATCTGGGGCAGTACAATATTCTCTTCGGCCGAGAATTCTGGCAGCAGGTGGTGGAACTGGTAAACGAAGCCGACTTTGCTCCGACGCAGCAAGGTTCGCTCACCATCGCCAAGGGCTGCGGTGGCCGTACCGTCGATCCACACCTCACCTTCATCCGGGTGCTCAAGCAATCCGGCGATGTGAAGCAGCGTCGACTTTCCAGCCCCGGACGGGCCGACCAGCGCCACCATTTCACCAGGTCGCACCCGCAACGAGGCCCCGCGCAAGACCTGCAGCTGGGTCCCGGCCTGAACGAAGATTCGGATGACCCCCTCAAGCTCGATCATAAACCGTCTCCCGTTATTCGTAACGCAGGGCTTCGACCGGATCCAAGCGGGCGGCACGCCAGGAGGGGTAAAGCGTCGCCGCAAACGATAGGCCAAGCGCCATCGCCGCAACCTGGGTAACTTCGCCCCAATCAAGTTGGGCTGGCAATCGACTAAGGAAATAGATTTCCGCCGAAAACAGGTTGGTCCCCGTCAAACCCTGGATGGCAAGACGGATCGACTCGATATTCTCGCAGAAAACCACGCCAAGAACCAACCCGACCACAGTACCGAGAACGCCGATGCTGGCCCCCGACAGGAGAAAAATACGCATGATCATACCGCGCGTCGCCCCCATAGTTCGTAAAATAGCGATATCACGCCCCTTATCCTTTACCAGCATGATCAAGCTTGAAATGATATTGAACGCGGCCACCACGATAATAAGAGTCAGGATCAAAAACATCACATTGCGTTCAACTTGAAGTGCCGTGAAGAAACTTGAATTAGTCTGTTGCCAGTCAACCAGTCGCCCACGCTCGGCCACTGCTGGATAAATGGCACTGACAGCTGCCCGCACATCATTGGGATCCTTGACGAAAATCTCTAGCGAGCTAACCGTACCGGAAAATTGGAAAAAAAGCTGTGCAGCCTCCAGCGGCATAAACACGAAATTATTGTCGTATTCGAACATGCCGACGTTAAACACCGCCCCGATAGGGTAGGCGCGCATCCGTGGGATTGTACCAAACGCGGTAGTTTTGCCCTGTGGGGCGATCAGGGAGATTGTATCGCCAACTCGCAGCCCTAGTCTTTGGGCCATGCGGTAGCCAATGGCAACCTTGTCTCCGCCATAATTGGCTACTGCGCCCTCGATGATGCTGGTCGACAAGGTCGGCCGCGACTGAAAATCCTCGGCCCTGATGGCACGGACCACAGCGCCAGACGCCGCGCCGCGCATGCTCACCAAGGCCTGTCCCTCGACGGTCGGCGTGACGTTGATCACCCCTGGCATCTTGCGAATGCGCCCGGCCAAGTCGTCAAAATTTGCGAGCGGCCCCGGCACCAGATTAAAAACGTTGAGGTGGCCATTGAGACCAAGCACCCGCGATAGCAACTCATGACGGAAGCCATTCATTACCGACATCACAATAATAAGCGTCGCGACACCAAGGCCGATGCCAAGCAACGAAAAACCGGCAATTACCGAAATGAAGCCCTCCTGGCGCCGCGCGCGTAGATAACGCAACGCCACCATTCGCTCGAAAGGTGTAAAAATCATGACCTCATCCGTCTTTCTCGATAAGCAATTGACCGAGTTCGGCCATGCTCAAAAATCCGCTGGCGCGTCAATCCCACTCCTCAACAATTGCTTGGCCAGGAGCGATTTAAGCCGCACCAGCCCCTCATCGTTGGGGGATTCAGCCCGGGCCACCAGCACGTCCTGGGTATTGGAGGCGCGCAGCAGCCACCAGCCATCCGGCGTATTGACGCGAACGCCGTCAATATCGTTAAATGCGGTACCTTCGGCGAGCAGCCGAGCCCTTACCTCCGCGATTACCTCGAATTTGCGCTCCTCGCTGACCTGAAAGCGAATTTCCGGGGTATTGATTACCGTCGGCAGTTGATCGCGCAGAACCGCCAGCGATTTCCCAGCGTTATTGACAAGCGACAACAGACGCACGGCGCAATAAAGGGCGTCATCAAAGCCGTACCACTTATCGGCGAAGAATATATGGCCGCTCATCTCGCCGGCCAAAGGTGAGCCTGTCTCCGCCATCTTGGCCTTGATCAATGAGTGACCGGTTTTATACATCAGCGGCTTGCCGCCCAAGCGCGCAACCTCGTCAAACAAGGTCTGGCTGGCCTTAACGTCGGCAATGATGGTCGCGCCGGGATGAGTCTTTAACACTACAGCTGCGTACAAAGCCAACAACTGATCACCCCAAACGATGCGGCCCTTGTTATCAATGGCCCCTATGCGGTCGCCATCGCCGTCAAAGCCGATGCCAAAATCGCAGCCATGTTCGGCCACCGCCTGTTGCAGGTCGACCAAATTCGCGGCCACCGTCGGATCAGGATGGTGATTGGGAAAGGTACCATCAATCTCGTCGAAAAGGAGAACGTGTTCGCCGGGCAGCCGCGCGGTTAACCGGCGCAGAATCTCGCCCGTGGCACCGTTGCCAGCGTCCCACGCCACCTTGAGCGGGCGCGCGCAGTTATGATCGCCGCCATAATCGCCGTCATAATCCTTAAGCAGACGCTCGACATACTTTTCACGAACATCGGTGGCGAAAGAGGAGCCGGCACCATCGACGTAATCTGCGCTAGCCGCCAGCTTGCCCAGGCGCAGGATGTCCAGGCCGTAAAAAGGCCCCTTACCCAGCATCATCTTTATGCCGTTGTATTGGGGCGGGTTATGAGAGCCAGTGATCATCACACCGCCGTCGGCGTTATGCTCGCAAGTGGCGAAATAAAGCATCGGCGTCGGTCCCAGGCCAATGCGCTCGACAGTGATGCCACAGGCGACCAAGCCCTCAACCAACGCCGCTTCAAGCTCCGGCGAACTAATCCGACCATCATAACCGACACACACATGTGAGCCACCGCCACGCGCCACCACCGAGCCAAAGGCCCGACCGACGGCACGAAGATCAGCAACGCCTAGGGTCTCCCCGACCACGCCGCGAATGTCATATTCACGCAGGATGGTGGGATGAAAACGATGTAGTTCGGTCATTATTGGTCAGCCCCCGACCAAGGAGCCCGATTCGTTTGCGGGCGCCCGATCGAGAAATAGGAGAAGCCGACGCCGGCGATTTCGTCAGGATTGTAGACGTTGCGCAAATCGACGACGACATGCCCCCTCATCACTTTACGTACGCGGCTGAAGTCAAGCGCCCGAAACTCATTCCACTCGGTGAGCAAGGCCATGGCGTCAGCTCCGTCCAGGGCGGTGTAGGCATCTTGATGCCAGTCAACTCCAGGCAGCAGTCTGGCCGCCTCGGTCATGCCCTCCGGATCGTAGCCGCGTATGCAGGCACCGGCAGCCTGGAGCGCCGGCACAATCTCCAGCGACGGGCTATCGCGCATGTCGTCGGTGTTAGGCTTGAAGGTGACTCCGAGTACAGCCACCGTCTTGCCTTTCACCGAGCCGCCGCAAGCGGCAATGATGCGCTCGGCCATCTGCTTTTTACGACGGTCGTTGACCTCGACCACGGTTTCGATGATGCGAACCGGAGCGCCAGCGTCTTGGGCGGTACGGACCAGCGCCAAGGTATCCTTAGGAAAGCACGAGCCGCCATAACCCGGCCCAGGATGAAGGAACTTCTTGCCGATTCGGCCATCAAGACCAATGCCGCGAGCGACATCATGCACATTGGCACCGACCTTCTCGCATAAATCGGCCATTTCATTAATAAAGGTAATCTTGGTCGCCAGGAAGGCATTGGCCGCATACTTGATAAGCTCGGCCGTTTCCAGCTCTGTCATGACGATCGGGGTCTCTATCAGGTAAAGCGGTCGATAAAGTCGACGCATAACCTCGCGGGCACGCTCTGATTCAGTGCCGATAACTACTCGATCGGGCCGCATGAAGTCGCTGATCGCCGAGCCTTCGCGCAGGAACTCGGGATTGGAGGCAACATCGAAGTCGGCGTCGGGACGAACCCGGCGAATGATCTCCTCTACTTTGCGACCAGTTCCGACCGGTACCGTAGACTTAGTGACGACCACGGCGTAACCGCTCATTCCTCGTGCCAGTTCCTCGGCCGCCGCAAAAACGTAGCTAAGGTCAGCGTAGCCATCACCGCGCCGACTCGGCGTGCCGACGGCGATAAAGATCGCCGATGCTCCCTCGACCGCAGACGGTAGATCCACGGTGAACGAAAGCCGCCCAGCCAAGACGTTCTTGCGCACAAGATCGTCAAGCCCCGGCTCGAAGATCGGAATCTCGCCAGCGCTCAACCGCGCAATCTTGCCGGCATCTTTATCGACGCAAACCGTTGTTACACCAAACTCTGAAAAACAGGCACCGGACACCAGCCCGACATACCCGGTCCCTATCATCGCAATGCGCATTCAACTCCCCCGCCACCGCAGATTACCGCCGCACATTTGACCATTAACCAAAAATCGGAAAATACTCGTTAATTACACATATTTACGCAGAACTTCGCGCACCTTATCGGCCATGTCAGGTCGAGACAAGGCGTGAGCGATGCTGGCCTCAAGGAAACCGACCTTGCCGCCGCAGTCAAAGCGTGTACCCTCGAAGCGCAGGCCATGAAAGGGCTGACGACCGATCAGCCTGGCCATAGCATCGGTAAGTTGAATCTCGCCACCTGCGCCCCGTCGCGGGCTTGACAGGATGCCCATTACCTCGGGCTGGAGGATATAGCGACCGATAATAGACAGCGTCGATGGCGCATCTTCGGGCTTAGGCTTCTCAACCATACCCTCGACCACTACCAAACGACCATTATCCCGGCCAACCTTGAGTATCCCATAGCGGTTAGTTTGTTCACGGGGAACATCCTCTACCGCAACAATATTACCGCCAACCTCTTCATAAGCCTCGACCATCTGTTTAAGGCAGGGCTTGCCAGCCAGAACATAGTCATCGGGGAGGATGATGGCAAAAGGATCGTCGCCTATCACGGCACGGGCACACCAAACCGCATGGCCCAATCCAAGCGGCTGTTGTTGACGGGTGTAAAATAGCTTGCCCGGTGCCAGTTCCGTAGCCAGAACCGCCGCCAAGGCTTCGACATTGCCTCTGCTCTCAAGTAAGCGGTTCAGTTCGGTATCGGCGTCAAAATGATCCTCAATCGCACGCTTGCCGCCGCCGGTGACGAACACGAATTCCTCAATCCCCGCCTCGCGCGCCTCCTCAACCGCATGTTGAAGCAGCGGTTTATCGACCAGCGGCAGCATCTCCTTGGGAATAGCCTTAGTCGCTGGCAGAAATCGAGTGCCGAGTCCAGCGACCGGGAACACCACCTTGCGTATAGGCTTTTTCATCGAAATCCCGTAAGAGTTATGTTCGGACAGTGAGTAGAGCGAAGCGCGGCCACGGTTAGCTGAGCCAGTTCCCCAGCCCTTTTGCCACAATGAGCACCTCCCGTGCAACCCCAGCTTAAGAACAACCCCAGCTTAAGAACAACCACGGATTAGAACCATTCCAAATAAAAAAGCCCTCAACATCACAACAAGGCATCCCTCGCCTGGTTGAGTTTTGCAGCGATCCAGTTGGAACCACCATGGTCGGGGTGAAGGCGGGTCATCAGCCGACGGTGAGCCTCCCTGATCTCCTCCGGCGAGGCGCCCTGACTGAGGCCAAGTATCGACAGCGCCTCCTCGCTACTCATTGGGCACATAGAAGCCCCGGCGGCTGAGTTTGCGGCACGGTTCCGCCAATCAGTACCATGACCGCGATCAAGCCAAGCCTCAAGCACCGAAAGCGACTGCGGGTCGCTGCGTCGGCATTCCTCGCGAAGGAACATCAACTCGTCGAAGCCAAGCGCCTCAAGCTTGCAACCACAGAAACGCCCACCCAATACCTCACCCGAAAGCGCTCCACTATCAAGTTCAAGAGTCATGCGCAGCAACTTAGTTTCGACCTGGGACCTCCCTCCCCCTGCAGGGCCGGCCATGCCGAAGCGCCCCCCCCCCACTATGTCAAACCATAGTCGCCGTCCCACCCTCATCGCCGACGGTGCAGCCACCAGTGCCAGCGGCAGCAAAATTCCAAACCGCCCGCCAGCCAGCAGCAGCGCCACCAACACGGCAAGCCCCCCCATGGACCAGCGCACAACTATTGCCAGCACACGAGGTTCTAAACTAATGAAACCTCGAAGCACGAGCGCCAAACTAATAATCAAAGCCCCGACAACAACAAATAGCGGCACCGGCGACCTCATTGATTTTACTTGCGGACTGCCAGTTTTAGATGAGCATTACCGACCGCTGCCCATCTGATCTGTCAAAAGACGGGCCAACCCACCGCGACCATTACTGAAATCATCAAGTGCGGCACGCCCACCCGCAGCGAACACCGCAACCGCAGACAGCAGGTCCCGAAGTTGGCGCGCACCCGCCCGGTCAAACTGACAATAGGCGCCGCCACTCAACCGCGCCAAAAACTGAAAGGCCCGCCGCGCCTCCGCATCCTGCCCTTCATGGAACATGAAGGCCGGAACCCCAAGCAGGCCCAGCTCACCGGCAAGAGCACCGACATCGTCCACGGATTCCTCAAACGCATCGCCGACGCAGATCAATGCACCGACCTTCTCCCGCTTCGTCTCAGAAATGGCATGGCCAAAGACTCGCAGCCATTGGGTCTGACCAGCTAGGCACTGCACCTTGGCCATAAGACGAAGCAAGTCAGGGGCACAGGAAAGCCAAGGCCCGGCCCTGCACTCGCGGTAGCCACGAAAGTACACCAACTGGATATCGAGTCCACCCAACGCAACCGTCGTCTCGAACATCTCGCCTTGAAGCTGACTGGCGTGATCCCAGGTAGGTTGGCGGCTGGCGGTGGCATCCATTGCGAAAACAAGCCGTCCGCGCCCGCCCGGAGAGCGAACCCGCAGAGGAGTCGCTGCGACCTGTCGCAGAAAAGCCTCGACTCCGATTCTACCGCCTTCTCCCACCGGCAAATTAGCGTCTTCAGCCACAAGCCCCTCCCCTCTGCCATTATGCCACCAACGTATATCCCGGAAAGCCGCTCCCGGCTACGTGGACCAAGCAATTTTAGATGGTATGCAGTTTTGGGGATGAAAGAGGACGGCATAAACGACCAGTTGCCGCCACAAACGGCCAAAGAGCTGGCCTTGTGTACACCATAGCGGGTGTTTGCAGTCATATTGGTTGAATTTCGTCGTGTATGGCCGTATTTTCAACGGCAACCGGCGACCAGAGACATCGCCCCTGACCGCCGGAGACCCGTATTAGTTATTATCGCTTGGCCCATGGTCGCTTGGCGATTAAAATCACCAACAGCGGTCACATTAACGAGCATCACGGCTAGGCGGCGCATGATCAACTTCGGGCCTCCGATGATGCGGCGGCGCACTGGACCAACCGCACTCCCAGCAAACAGTACAACCATGATCGAGACTGCCGAGCCGAGACCCACAGTCGGGGCAGCTCACCTGCTGATTCGAATGCCAATGCCAATGCTTACTGGCCATCTCTAGCTCCCCTGTCAGTTGCCTTAATTTTTCACAAATGGTCACAGCCCCCGCCGGACCCTCTGCGTTACTGAAAAAAACAACGCCATTACCACCAGATACTGTGCTGAAACTCTACTTACCAAAGACGACAGGCAGATGCAGCTTAATGTATTTGTGCCACAAGGCAAATTGGAACGCTTTCTGCCAGTCTCGATAAACATAGATCGGCCCTGGCTTTGAGGCAATACTTTTCATAAACCCTCGCATCGCAGCAAATGCCGCAACCGATTCCAGTCCGGCAATATTGTGTCGTTTTGAGATCAATATTTTTAGTTAAAATACCCCATTCATGCAATTCTACGTTCTTAATTTCAATGCGACCTCATCAAGCCTTAGATTTGCATATTCCAGCCGTAAGGTGCGACAAAACACCGCACCTGGGGAATAACCTTTAACTATGCCCAAATTGCGCCACATCACGTTCAACCACATGGTGATTGCCTAGCGGGAGGAAAGGGAGGGGGGCTGATGCATCTGCTTGATTGGCATCTATCTGGCGAAAAAAGTATTTTAACTCGTTGCGCTGTGATCACGACCACTTACATTCAGAAAAATTGTGCTAAACTTCTGCCTGCGAGAGTTCATCCCCAGCGGGAGCCGCTCCGCTGTGGGCAACAAATGTTTATCTGACTTGACCTGGCAGGAAAGCTATGGGGTTATCGATTACATTCTGGGGCGTACGCGGCACCATTCCGTGTGCCCTTGCTTCCCATATGCAGTTTGGTGGAAACACCAGTTGCATCGAAGTCAAAGCAGGCGAAACGCGCATCATTCTTGACGCTGGGACGGGACTGCGCCTGCTTGGCAAGCGGTTTCAGGTTGAGGAGATAACAAAGGCAACGCTTTTACTTAGCCATACTCATCTCGACCATATCAGCGGCTTCCCCTTTTTCGGTCCGGCGTTTCAGCCTGGGTTCAATTTCAATATAATGGCTGGTCATCTGAACGGTCGGAATGACATCCGCTCTGTACTGGCACGACAAATGGAACGGCCGTTATTCCCGGTACCACTCCTGACTATGGGCTGCGCCATCAGTTTCCAGGACTTCTTGCCAGGGGATAGTTTTGGACTCGACGGCGGCGTCACAGTACGCACCGCACCACTTAACCACCCCGACGGAGCAACCGGATATCGCATTGAATATAAAGGGCTTTCCGTTGCCTACATCACCGACACCGAGCACGTACCCGGGCACCCCGACAAGAACATTCTTCAGTTAGTCGAAGAGGTCAACCTGCTGATTTACGATACCACCTACACCGACGAAGAATATCCGAGCCGCGCCGGCTGGGGACACTCAACCTGGCAAGAGGGCGTGCGGTTGGCCCGACTGGCCCGGGTCGGACGGCTGGTTCTGTTCCACCATGAACCCGACCACGATGACGTGACCATGGCGCGAATCGAGGCTCAAGCCCAGACCATGTTGCCTAACACCTTCGCCGCCCGCGAAGGTTCTTCTATTGTGCTATAAGCTGTGCAACGAGGCACCCCCCCCTCCGGCCATGCCGATCATATATAGGAACAACAAAAAGACAAATACTCGAGATGTGTTTAGGCAAAATTTTATGAAAGGTAACTACTCACTATAATCAGCTGCCTTAACTGTAGTAACCTTAGCATTGCCTTGACTTTGGTCGGAAAGAATGCTACGTTCGGATCAAGGTCTGTTTTCGTTTGCCGCCACCTATAATGTAGGCAACGACGTAAACGACCTGGACCAATGCCGCATGACAGAAGGAATCGCCCAATGGACGTCAGCGGAGCGAACGTAGCCTCTTCAGTAAATGCTGGACATGTCACGCTATCCCCCTTCAAAAAACAGCAACAAGCTAGCCTTAAACTTGACGCCTTGGCCGAAAAAAATCACCCTCCCTCCCCGCCTCCGGGTTCGAGTCCAAAATCGGGTCAAGCGCAGCGCGGAAATCACATGGACCAATACGCTTAAGAAACCAATATTCTTAGGCGAAGCAACGGTTTATGGGTTTATGGGTTTGGAGTCTCGGGTCTGGGACTCCAGGCCCATGTAAAGGGACATTTTAAGTTTGCTCGATCCGGGCTAGGGTGCAAAAATAATCCACAGTAGGGATTGCGTCGGCAAGGGTCGTTCGCGTATTGTGCGCTTGATCGTCACAATCATGGACCGGAACATAGCGTCATGGCATACACTATCCGTCCGCGCCGCAGCGTGCTGTATATGCCGGGCTCCAACCCGCGTGCCATGGAAAAGGGCAAGGGCTTGGCTGCCGATGGCATAATTCTCGATCTTGAGGATGCCGTCGCGCCAGATGCCAAGATTGAGGCGCGCAGACAGGTAATATCTGCTATTCGCGGCGGCGGTTATGGCCGGCGTGAGCTGTTCTTACGCACCAACGGCCTCAACACCCCATGGGGCTATGACGATATAATCTCTGCCGCTACCTCGGGTGCCGATGCGGTGCTGCTACCCAAGGTCGACTCGGCGGATACCGTGCGTCAAGTCGATACCATCCTGCGCGGTGCTGGCGCGCCCTCGACCTTGGCCATCTGGTGCATGCTGGAAACCCCGATGGGCGTGCTCAACGCCAAGGAAATCGCTGGTGCCTGCCCAAGGTTGGGCGGCTTCGTAATGGGGACATCGGACCTAGCCAAGGATTTGCACTGCCACCACACGCGCGAAAGGCTGCCGATGATCACCAGCCTGGGCCTTTGCCTTTTGGCGGCGCGGGCTTATGGGCTTGCCGTGCTTGACGGAGTCTTCCTTGATCTCAACGACGATGACGGGTTCGCCAATTCCTGTCGCCAGGGAGTCGAAATCGGCTTTGACGGCAAGACTCTAATCCATCCCAAGACCATTGATGCCGCTAACAAGGCGTTTTCACCATCGGCTGCCGAAATTAGCTATTGCCGACATATCATTGAGGCCCACGCGGCAGCTTCTGCTGAAGGCCGGGGCGTGGTCGTGGTGGACGGCCGGCTGATTGAAAACCTGCA
>SESH01102583.1_pt1 | contig 20249 bp, 22 predicted proteins | sample 3171561 | NCBI WGS metagenome assembly SESH01 (sample SAMN10866947, study PRJNA518727) | freshwater metagenome | biome: subpolar coniferous forest; feature: holomictic lake; material: water; isolation source: holomictic Lake 442 2011 16.5 m and 2014 13 m | place: Canada: near Kenora, Ontario
AGCTTTCTGGTGATCGGCCATCACCGCTTCCCACCGCTTCTGGACACTCTCCTCAAGTGTACTCCATGCGAGCCGTCCCCTGCACTTGGGGAACTTGGAACAACCAAGCCACAGCCCTCGTTTGCCACTGCGGAGGTAGAGCGGTGAACCGCATTTCGGGCAAAGAATGTCCGTCACCACCGGCGGAGTTTTCATCGGTTCAATGTGGCGCTGCTTGTTGAGATTCAGCAGCGTATTGCACTTCGGATAGTTGGAGCAGGCCAAGAAAGGGCCGAGCCGCCCCTTGCGCAAGAGCATGTGCCCCTCTTTGCAGGAGGGACAGAGAATTGCCGTGTCAACCGGTTTCGGCTTGTTGCCACTGATTGCCTTGATGTTTTTGCACTTTGGGTAACATGAACAGCCAAAAAATTTACCGCTCCCCGTCCACTTCACAACCATCTGGCCCTCACCGCACTTTTCACAGATTTGCGCTTCGCTGTTCTGCGGAATAAGTGGATCGCTCTTGCGCAGGGTCAGAACGGTTTCAAGTGGCTTGTAAAAGCTGTCGAGCACCTTTTCATAGTCGTCCTCTCCACTTGCCACCTTGTCAAGTTCATTCTCCATGAAAGCGGTGAAACCAACATTAAAGAGATCGGGGAAATTGGCGACAAGAATCAGGGAGACATCCTTTCCAAGCTCAGTAGGGCCTATCTTCTTCTTCTCCAGCTCCACATAGCCCCGATCCTGCAGCGTCGAAAAAATAGAGGCATAGGTGGATGGGCGGCCAATACCAAAATGATCGAGATCCTTGACAAGGGTCGCCTCGCTGTAACGGGCTGGCGGGCGGGTAAAGCTCTGCTTCTGGTCGAGATCAGCTAACGCTAATGCATCGTTAACAACCAGCCGTTCAGGCAATTTGACATTCTGCTCCTTTTCAATATCCTCCTTTGTTGATTTCTGTGCCTCATAATCAAGCTCGCGCTGATCGTCGTATACACGCATAAATCCAGGGAAAAGAATCCTGCTGCCTGTAGCCCTGAAGAGAAACTTGCCTGAGCTGTCCTCAACATCAACCCGCGTCTGCTCAATTTTGGCGGGAGCCATCATTGCCGCAAGAAAGCGCTTCCAAACCAGTTCGTACAGTTTGAACTGATCGACCGAAAGGTACCGCTTCAGTTGCTCCGGCTTTTTTGAGAGGGAGGTTGGACGGATGGCCTCATGAGCATCCTGGGCATTCTTGCCCTGCTTTGCTGCTCCGCCAAAACCAATATAATCCTTGCCAAACTGCTGATCAATATAACTCCGTGCCTCAGCAACAGCTTCGGGGCCAATACGGGTTGAATCGGTTCTCATATAGGTAATCAAGCCTGTCAGACCCTCCGCTCCAATCTCAATCCCCTCATACAGTTGCTGAGCGATGCGCATGGTTCGCTGCGAACCAAAACCGAGCTGGTTAGATGCCGCCTGCTGAAGAAGTGATGTCGTGAAAGGAAAAGGTGGCTTGCGCTGCTGAACACGGGGTGCAATCTCCCTGACAGAATAGTTGCCGCCACGCGCAAGCACTGCAATCGACTCTGCTTGTGCCTCAGTGGTTATCTCCGGTTTCTCCCCTTCAAAGCGGACGAGCCTTGCCCTGAACGACTCCTTGCCAGGTGTTACAAAGTCAGCGGCAATGCTCCAGTACTCCTGAATCAGAAAACGGGCAATCTCCGCTTCGCGCTCACAGATCAATCGCAGGGCGACAGACTGTACCCGGCCCGCAGAGAGGCCGCGGAGCACCACATTCCATAAAAAGGGGCTTATCTTGTAGCCGACTATCTTGTCGAGGCCCTGACGGGTTTGCTGCGAGCGAACAAGACGGCTGTCAATCTGCCGCGGTGCCCCTATCGCCTCAAGAATGGCTTTTTTGGTTATTTCATTAAAAAGCACTCTGGAGACAGGCGTCTTTGTCTCTCCAATTTCATTGGCAATATGCCAGGCAATGGCCTCACCTTCGCGATCAGGGTCAGTGGCAATCATAATGTCGCTGGCTTCGGCAGCAAGCTTCTTTAACTGTCGGACAACTTTTTCCTTGCCGGGAATGATTTCATATCTCGGCTCATAATGGTGGTCAAAATCGAGACCGATCTCTTTTTTCGGCAGATCCTTGATATGGCCTACCGAGGCGAAAACCGTATACTTGTCGCCAAGGTATTTATTTATTGTTTTTGCCTTTGAAGGTGATTCGACGACAATCAGGGTCCTGTTTCTGGCAGATAAGGTGAGCTGTTTTGAAGCCATTGATCAGTCCTGGTAGTAAGAGCGTTGAGAAGAAAATTTTGAAAAAGATAGGTTTTGAGAAGCAAAAAACAAATTTTCCCCTGTTGATGCTGTATACTATGCCCGTCGCAGCTACTCATGGACGGCTTTAATAAACCCTTTTATTGTCGGGCAGGAGAAATATATTTTATTATTATCTGTGCCGTGCCTGATAATGTTCAGGCGAATTATAAATTGCATTTGATTCATCATGCTCTGCTTTATGCCTCATATCCGCTTTTTTTTAAACGCCTTGATGCTATTGATGCTGCTGATGCCATCAGGCGGTGCTCTTGACGCAGCACCCACGGAGAAAGAACAAAATGCCGTCCCCCTTGTCGTCAGCACTGGCAACAATCAAGGCTACACCATCAGGTTGCTCGCCCTGAAAAGTGGCAATAATGTGATGATTAATATTGAGTCCATGGCAAGGGCGTTACGCCTGAGCTTCCACAAAAATCAGGACGGCATTGTACTTGAAGAGTCTCTCGGCAAAAGATACACGTCTTGCACCATCGCCACCGGGAATAATTTTGTGCGAATCGTTTCAAGAGGTGCCGAGCTTCCCGCAAGAATTATACAGTTGCCTTCAGCGCCAATATTGAAACAGTCAAGGCTCTACCTTCCAATAAACCAGGTATGCAGATTATTTACCCTGTGGCTTGAGAGTGATATTGAGTATGATGCTTCGACAGGCAAAATCAGCGCTTCGCTCAAGACAAAACGTTCAGGGGAATCAGTTGGAACAATCGGCCTCGACAAAAACGAAGAGTTGCGGTCGAGCACCGGGAACAGCACGCAAGAAACGGTGATCACCGGTGTCGAGGTGGAAAAGCGTGCGAACGGAGCAATCATAAGCTTTTCAGCTTCCGGGCCTCTGGCAGAAGCATCGCTGCTGAAGCCTGACGCAGAAGGGTATGCCTATTTTTCATTCGCGAAAACTTCCTGCGATGTTGCCGCGTTATCAAAAACGTACAGCAGCGGTCTGGTCAAGGCAATCACCCCGACACAGTTCCCCGGTACCGGCTTACAGTTTACCATTGCGCTTGACAATCGCTCATTTGTCATCAATTCCGTCGATTTTCAGCGTAACAAAAAGAGTAACAGTTATGTGATCTACATTCGAAGTGACGCTGATGTCGAAGAAATTCGCAGAAAAGAGAAGGAGCAACAGATAACACAGGTGCTCAATCGCGACGTTGAAAAGTGGAAACTCAATACTATTGTGCTTGATGCCGGTCACGGCGGAAAAGATCCAGGGGCTATTGGCGGAAATGGTACTCGTGAAAAGGATGTTGCACTGAACATCGTCCACGATCTCGGTACATTCATCGAGCAAAAGTGGCCGGATGTGAGGGTCATCTACACCAGAAAGGATGACACATTTATTCCCTTGCACGAACGGGGGAAAATAGCCAACCGCAGCGGCGGCAAGCTCTTTATAAGTGTTCATTGCAATGCAAGCCCTAACCGTACTGCCCGCGGTTCCGAAGTTTATATTCTCGGCACCCACAAAAACAAGGAGTCTCTTGATGTCGCCATGTTTGAGAACGCAGTTATTCGCCAGGAAGCCGACTACCAGCTTGAGTACAAGGGGTTTACCGAAGAGCATCTTATCATGAGCAGCATGGCCCAGAACGCTTTTGCCAGGCAATCGACCTCCCTTGCTCAGGATATTCTTAAACCTGCAGAACGACGTCAAACAACCGCCCAGAGAAGTCGCGGAGTGCGGCAGGCAGGCTTTATGGTGCTCTGGACACCATCAATGCCAAGTGCGCTGGTTGAAGTGGGGTATTTGTCAAACGCCAATGAAGAACAGATTCTCCGCGACCGCCAGGAACAGGCCAAAATTGCCTACGGTATTTTTAAGGGAGTACAGATTTACCGCAAGAATTACGAAGTATCCACAATGGCATCCTTGAACAACTGACCGCGATGCGCCTCTGGCGGAATTGTGTTGCAAAGTTGTGAACCTGCAGTTACATTCAGGTTCACAACTTTGCAACACCGATAGAGCCTCTTCCGTCACAAGTTATGAACGACGTTACCTCACAGATTCTGAAGCGCCTTGCAACAGACCTCGATTTTTTGTCGGGGGAGGCAATCTGCCAGGAGTTCGGCATCACCAGAAGCGCTGTATGGAAGCATATATCTCTTTTACGGGCAGATGGTTACCACATTGATGCGGTCTCAGGACGGGGTTATCATCTGGTCGCCTTGACAGGCCGACCCATCGAGGCCGAGGTGGAGCCACTCCTTGCCTCTTTGCGGTTTGGCAGAAACTTCCACTATCATGCCGTGACCATATCGACCAACCTTCTGGCAAAAAAACTGGCTGGCGAAGGGGCCCCCGAAGGAAGCGTCGTCGTGGCCGACTGCCAAAGTGGAGGCCGGGGCCGGATGGGGCGAACCTGGGTTTCGCCACCCGGAGTCAATCTCTATTTTTCCCTTCTTCTCCGCCCTGAAGTTCCGTCACTACGAGTTCCTCAACTTACCCTGCTGGTGGCGGCGGCCATACACAAGGCGCTCAATACACTCTCTCCCGCCCTTTCGCCGATGATCAAGTGGCCGAATGACATTCTGGCCAGAGGCAAAAAATTGTGCGGCGTGCTCTGCGAAATGCAGTCAGAGCCTGACATGACACACTTTGTTGTGGTCGGCATCGGGATCAATGTCAACCAGACTGAGATGCCGCCTGATCTTGCGGAGCGTGCAACATCACTGTTTCTTGAGAGAGGTGGACTTTTTTCAAGAGCTGAAATTCTTGCCTCCATTCTTAACCACTTTGAGCCTCTCTATGACGAATGGATCCTCCAGAATGATCTCGCATTCATCTTGCCGTATATCGAAAAGCACTCACTCCTCCAGGCAAAAAAGGTTACTATCGAACAGCTTAACCGAACCCTGAGCGGAGCAGTCTCCGGAATTGCGCCTGGCGGAGAGCTGAAACTGGTGTGCGTAAATGGCCAAACCATGCTTGTCTCTTCCGGCGAGGCTCACCTGTACAAAAATTATTTATAACGTTGTTATGCAACCATCAATGCTCCATCCCTCTATTGCCGCAGCCTACCGTGTGCTTGAAACCGGTGAGCCAATTACCCGGGCGGAAGCCCTTCTCCTGGCCGATCTGCCCGGCGAGCTTGCTCTCGACCTTGCATCACTGGCCAACAAAGTCAAGAACCGCTATGCCAGCGACACGGAGGTGCTTCATGCCTGTTCCATCATGAATGCCAAATCGGGAGTGTGTGGTGAAAACTGCCGATTTTGCGCCCAGTCGCGTCACAACCATGCCGATATTGAGGTCTACGATCTGGTCAATGAGGAGTCGGCGCTGATTGAAGCCCGCAACTGCGTGGCAGAGGGGGTGACCCATTTCGGCATTGTCACCAGCGGTTACGGCTACAAAATAATCAACGCAGAGTTTCAGCGAGTGCTCGACATGATTGACCGGCTGCATGCGGAGTTGCCTGATCTGCACGTCTGTGCATCGCTTGGCATGTTGGGAGAGGAGCCAGCGGCCGCCCTGGCAAAGCACGGTATCGCCCACTACAACATCAACATCCAGGTCGCGCCAGACAAATACCAGGAACTGATTGCCAACACACACACCGTCGAGGAGCGGATTGAAACCATCAAGCTGCTGCGGAAGAACAACATCTCCGTCTGCTGCGGAGGCATTATGGGCGTTGGGGAGAGCATGCCGGATCGGATTGCCATGATTTTTGCACTCCAGGAACTCGACGTTACCGTCATCCCCCTCAATGTTCTGGTCCCGATTGAGGGAACTCCGCTTGCGGGAAAAGAGCCGCTCTCTGTTGCTGATATTGTAAAAACCTTTGCTCTCTGCCGCTTGGCTCATCCCCGTAAAATCATCAAGTTTGCTGCAGGTCGGGAGACCATCATGAAAGATTTTCAGGGGCTCCTGATGCTCTCGGGCGCAAACGGATATCTTACAGGCGGTTACCTGACCACACGGGGACGTGACATTGCTGACGACCGCAGGTTTGCCTCCCAGATCGCCAGTTTCAACTGAGGATGCACTTGCATGAACGAATCAGGCTGGAGCTTGATGAACTGAGGAACCTTGACCGATACCGGAGACTTCCTTCTGTCACCACCCGTGATGGAAAAGATATTGTTGTCGAGGGGCTGCGCCTTTTGAACCTCTCCTCGAACGACTATCTCGGCATTGGCGACGACAAGGTGCTGCTTGCTGCATACGGGCGGGAGTTCACCGAAAAGAGTCACGCCATGACCAGCTCCTCTTCCCGTCTTCTCACCGGGAACCATCCCCTCGCCGACCAGTTGGAAAGGGCCCTTGCAACGCTTTACGGCCGCGAAGCCGCTCTCGTTTTCAACAGCGGCTATCACGCCAACATCGGCATGCTCCCGGCGCTGAGTGGCCGTCACGACCTGGTGCTCAGCGACCGGCTGAACCACGCCAGCATTATTGACGGCATGAAGATTGCCGAAGCTCCGTACCAACGCTACCGTCACCGTGACTACGACCATCTTGATGAGCTGCTGGCGGGAGCTGCTGGCCGATACCGTCAGATATTTATTGTTACCGAATCGGTCTTCAGCATGGATGGAGACCTTGCCGATCTTGCCCGGCTGGTTGCCTTGAAAGAGAAATATGGAGCTTTCCTTATCGTTGATGAAGCTCATGGTGTCGGGGTATTCGGAGAGCGCGGTCTCGGCCTCTGTGAAGCTGCAGGGGTAGTGCAGCAAATCGACATTATTACCGGCACCTTCGGCAAGGCGCTCGCCTCAACCGGCGCTTACGCCATCATGAGTTCACTGGTGAGAGAATACCTGATCAATTCCATGCGTTCATTCATCTTCACCACCGCCCTTCCGCCAGTTATTCTCGGCTGGAGCCTTGTGACTCTGGCACGGCAGAGCGCCATGCAGCATGAGCGCACATCGCTGTTGCAGCTTGCCGACAAATTGCGTCAGGAGCTGATCGGGCGGGGATTTGATGTGCCGGGTGAGAGCCATATCGTCCCCCTCATCACAGGCAGCAACACCCAGGCAGTGGCTCTGGCTGCCAAACTGAAAAAGGCTGGATTTCTTTGCATGCCCGTCCGCCCGCCTACTGTTCCCGAAAAGAGCACCCGTATCCGCATTTCACTCCGCTCCACCCTGCAGTGGGATGATATTGCACGAATACCTGAACTCATTGGCTCATGAAAACAGCATGGCTCAAAAAAGAGGGAGCTGAAGAACTGCTGCTTCTCTTTAACGGATGGGGAATGGACGGCCGTATTGGCAATCATCTTCTCGTGAAATCACTTGAGGAAGAGTTCACCCCGGATCTCCTGATCTGCTATGATTACAATACACTGGAACTTGAACCGGTGGTGATGAAGGAGATAAGCCGTTATCGACGCATAACCATTATGGCATGGTCATTCGGTGTCTGGGCAGCTCAGCAAACAAATCTTCCTCCGATAACACGGGCAATAGCCATCAATGGCACACTCCATCCCGTCAATGCAGAGAAAGGGATTCGACCGGATGTTTTTGAGGCTACCCTTTCGACCTGGTCAGAAGAGAATCGCCAACGATTCAACCGACGGATGTGCGGCAGCAGCGACGTTCTCTCCCTTTTTTCCACCTTCTCACCCGGCCGTAGCGCTGCCGATCAGCAGGAGGAGCTGGCGCAACTGAAAGAGCAACTTCTGGCGCCGAAGGCAACAAGCGCGCCATGGAGCTACGATCATGCCGTTATTGGCGGCAGAGACCTTGTCTTCCCGCCACAACAGCAGTATGCCGCCTGGAAAGATCTCCCCCGGACGGTGATTGCCGATATGCCACACTTCCCTTTTTACCATTTCAGGAACCTGCAGGAGGTGCTCGCATGCTTCAGAACATAAACAAGCAACTGGTGCGCGAAAGGTTCAGCCGGACACTCAAGAGCTACGGGAGCCAGGCTGTGGTACAAAAAGCAATGGCTCGGGAGCTGATCGACATGATCTGCCGCTCTGAACCAGGCCGATCATTCAGTCGCGTGCTTGAAGTTGGAGCTGGCGCAGGGGGCTTCATGGCTGAGTTGCTGAGCCATTGCTCGGTCAAAAGCTACTACGCCAATGACCTTGTTGAAGAGAGCCTCTCTTGCCTCACTGAAGTCGTTGGTCGGCTGCCTGTTCAGGAGTTTCACTTCCTTGCGGGAGATATCGAGCACCTGGAAGATTTGCCCGCAGAGCTTGATCTTGTGGTCTCAAATGCCACTCTGCAGTGGCTGGACAATCTTGACCACTTCTTCAGAACTATGGCAGCTCATCTCAAACCGGGCGGAATGCTCGCATTCAGCAGCTTCAGCACCTCAAACATGCGTGAAACAGCAACCATTGAAGGTGTTGGCCTCCGCTATCAGAGCCTTGAAGAGCTGAAACTTCTTTCCGGAAAATATTTTGAGATGAGCGACTGCCGCGAAGAGCTGCAACAGCTTGAATTCAGCTCACCTGAAGCCGTGCTGCACCATATACGGCAAACAGGGGTAAACGGCATCGACCGCCAGTCATGGACAAAAAGCCGGTACCAGCGATTCATCAACCAGTATCGGCAACTTTTTTCCTGCAACAATGGCGTCACTCTTACCTATCACCCGGTCTACTGCTGCATGAAAAAAATAGAGCCATGAACGGATCGGTTATCGTCATTTCCGGAATTGATACCGGCATCGGAAAAACCTTTGCAACTGGCCTGCTTGCCAAAGCGCTGCTCCTCTGCGGAAAAAATGTCATCACCCAAAAAATTATCCAGACTGGATGCTATGGTATGGCTGAAGATATTCTTGAACACCGCCGGCTGATGGGCATGGGGTTGCAGGATGCCGACAGGGAGGGGCTTACCTGCCCTTTCGTTTTCCGCTATCCTGCCTCTCCGCACCTGTCGGCCCGTCTGGAAGGCGCAGAAATCGACCTCAACCACATCCGAAGCACAACCCTCGCCCTGCAGAAGCACTACGAATTGGTGCTGCTTGAGGGGGTGGGCGGCCTGCTGGTTCCCCTGGTGCCTGATCTGCTTTTTGCCGATTATGTGCGTGATGCTGGCTACGACCTGCTGCTGGTGACCTGCTCCCGTCTTGGAAGCATCAACCATACCCTTCTCTCGATTGAGGCCTGTGTAAAACGGGGAATTGTTCTGCGGGGCATTATCTACAACTCTTTTCAGCAGGAAGAGATGCTGATTGCTGATGATACCCGTGAGATCATTATCCACTACCTTGAAAGTGCCGGATATTCCGCACCAGTGATCAACCTGAGTGATGGAATGCTTGATGCCGATGCCGTCGCTCGTCTCTCACTCTAACCGATTATACCGGTATGCCCACCATTGACCTTAATTTCGACCGCAACCACCTCTGGCACCCCTACAGTTCGGTGACCAATCCGCTGCCAGTCTACCCTGTCGTACGGGCCTACGAAGTCTTTCTTGAACTTGAGGATGGTCGTACCCTCATTGACGGCATGTCTTCGTGGTGGGCGGCCATCCACGGCTATAACCATCCCGTGCTCAATGCGGCCGTGGTCGCCCAACTTCATCAGATGAGCCATATCATGTTCGGTGGCCTCACCCATGAACCAGCCATAACGCTTGCACAACAGTTGGTCAATCTGACACCTGAACCACTGCAAAAAGTTTTTTTCAGCGATTCGGGCTCTGTTGCCGTTGAAGTTGCCATCAAGATGGCCATTCAGTACTGGGCGGCGCTGGGGAAATCATCGAAAAAACGGCTGCTGACCGTCCATTCAGGATACCACGGCGACACCTTTGCCGCCATGTCAGTCTGCGACCCGGTAACAGGAATGCACTCACTCTTCAAAGGGACAATACAAGAGCAGTACTTTGCTGAAGCGCCCGCCTGCCGGTTTGATGACCCATGCACCAACGAGGATATAGCCGATATGCGCATGAAGCTCGAACGCCATCACCGGAACATCGCAGCAGTTATTATCGAGCCGATAGTTCAGGGAGCTGGAGGAATGCGCTTTTACTCACCGCACTACCTCACCCGCCTCCGTGAATTGTGTGACCGCTACAATGTGCTCCTGATACTCGACGAAATTGCCACGGGCTTCGGGCGCACAGGAAAAATGTTTGCGCTCGAACATGCTGCAATTGTCCCTGATATCCTCTGTCTCGGCAAAGCGCTGACTGGCGGCTACATGACCCTTGCAGCAACAATGACCACAAACAGGGTTGCAGAGACCATCTGTTCTGGCTCACCCGGCCTCTTCATGCACGGTCCAACCTTTATGGCCAACCCTCTCGCCTGTGCGGTCGCCTCGGCAAGCATTACTCTCCTTGAAAACCAGGAGTGGAAAAGATCGGTACTGCGCATTGAAGCCCAACTCCGCCTGGGGCTTGGACCCTGCCGGGCACTCAGCCATGTCGCAGATGTTCGCGTGCTTGGCGCAACCGGAGTTGTTGAGCTGCACAACCCTGTCGATATGGCCATCATCCAGAGGCAATTTGTTGACAAAGGCGTCTGGGTTCGCCCCTTTGGGCGCTTGATCTATCTTATGCCGCCCTTTATCATTCCAAACACTGAGTTGAGTATATTGACCGCAGCGGTGTGCAACATTGTAGAATCAATACACTGACGGCACTCCTCAAAATGGGCTTCGCCAGAGTACCCTATGCCATAACGCAAGAAACTTTAGCCAACAAACCAACCACCTGGCAACAATAACCCAGGGCTGTGGCGATCGTTTCAAGACGTCTTTTCTCCTTTTTGAGTTCCTCTGTTGCTGTGGCAATATCAAGCTGAACCAAAAGCCAGGTGTTATTCAGGAACTCCTGTGCATGCCGATTTTTCTCCTCGAAAATTTCTTTCAGCCTGCATTTCGGCCATACCGACTCATCAGGAGCCTCACTATCTTCAAAGGCTGGCAACTGTTCAGGCCACTGCACCTCAGGCCAGATATCCTTCAGCATCTCCATCAACTCATTATCCAACGCATCAATCTTCCTCGCCTGCTCAACCACCAGCGGAAGCTGCTGAATCAATTCCGCTGCTGCTTCGGAGCCTTGCCTCAGCAAACGCAGATATTTCTCAAGAATGGCTTTGAGTGCAGGCCGCTCTCTCTCCTCATAGAGCCTGTACGTTTGCTGGAAATCATGCAGAGTTGACCGCATATCGTGATACTGGTTACGAAATGCCGACATTTCTTCCTGAGCCATGGAGGACGTAGCCAGAAGCTCCTCCAGCAAGGAGGCCGAAAAACTTTCGCCAAATGCGGATAATTCACGCAAGGGTATATTACTCGCTCGTTCTACTGGCATCACCTATTCCCCGGTTATCTTTATAAAAAACTCCCTGAACTTGCTGCCACTTGTTTTTGCTGCGGCAATAGCCTCGCGATCATCCTTTTCTGCTATCGACCCCAGCACCTCCTTCTGGCGAAGGGTTACCCAAAGCTCTTTATCAGACAAAGAGCTCAATGACGCCAAAGTCGTATCCTGAAATGCAGGCTGGATGAGCAGCGCAACCCGTGCATTTCTGATACTTTTAGTTTGGCCATCGATCTCCCTGCCCAGAGTGCCAAGCAACTGCTCCAAAATATCAAGCGCGCTCAAAATGCTCTTTTTTCTTTTTTTTAACTCTTTCCGAAGAACTCCGTCAGTAACGTGCGAAACAATACCTGGAGCAATAGATGGCGGCAATGGAAAGGATGGAACATTTTTTGCACTCATTGCTCCATCAAGTTTCTCGATGATCTCGCTGGTTTTTGCGCCTATATCAACCGGTGCCGTCGAGGCCGCCAGTTCCTGCATGACAACAAAATAATCGAGAAGGAAGAGTGCTACCTCTCTTGTTTTCAGGTTACTCTCAATGGCCTCGAGGTCTGATTGAGTTGTCTGCCTGAACGAATTTCCTGTCGCTTTTTTCAAAGCGGTACCTTTATACTTTTTTGTCAACTCACCCCGCTGCTGAAGCAGTGCATAAGAGGAGGACTCCACCCTCACAGCACTGGCTCTCTCAGACAAGGCTGCAACAGCACCGCCATACGAAGCACCATCACGGGCAAGCGTAACGTACTGCTGCGAACCGACGCACCCACCAAGAAGCATCAAAAACAACAAACACGAGAGCGGGAAAGCTCGCAAAAATCGTTTTATAAACACGGCAGCCTTTTGTTTTCTGTAAAAGTACAAAAATAATGCTACGCCGCCACCGTTTTTTCGTAAAAAGGCGAAGGGATGGTCGGGTAGACACGATAGACGTGGCAGAAAATCTCCTCCGTCCTCCCCTTCACCTCCTCTTCGGTATAGCTCTCAACCGGCAGACCTGTATCCTCACTCCAGAGAAAATCATGGATTGCCGTGCGCACCGCATCACGGGTTGACTCCTTCTCCTGCCAGTGGTCGATCCTGAGCTTTTCACCCTTCAGGGTTTCAAGTAACCCCTTCGCCACCTTTTTGATGCGACCTCTCTCCTGCGGGGTCAGCTCCTGTTTCTTCAGGAGGTCAAAAATAGCGAGCGACTCCTCATCAAGCCCTTCGCGCACGGCCCGGTTCTCCTCCTCATCAAGCTCCTGCACCAGGCGCACCAGCTCTTCAAAGGTCTTCTCAATTGAGGGTCGATCTTTCTCCCGGTTGTAAGCTTCAACAATCTCCTCATAATGGCGCTGAAAGTTGGTGCGAAGCGGGTTCCGCTCCATCAGTCGCCGCAGTTTGTTGTCAATTGCCTGAGTGAGATTCTGCACGGCAGTGCGTTTGACCCGGCTCCGCTCAAACTCCAGACGAAGCCGCTCGAAGTCGATTTTGCTGATATCGAACGGCTCAGATGCTTCTGAAAGCTGTGAGGGTATCACCTCAATGGCCGCATCAACAAGATGGTGGAACTGCCGGATGATGTCGGTGAAATCGGCCTGCTCACGATCCTCCTGCAGGCTCCTGTAGGCTCCTGTAGACCATCGTGATTGCATGGTAATCAGTCCGCACTTCATTTATTCCCTCAATATTGATACAGGCCTTAAACTTTTTGAACAGCTCCCGGCACATCACCTCAAAACGCTTGCGGCTCTCATCGTTCTCGTTCGCCGCCTCCTTGGCTGCAAGAATGGCGGCATTGCGCTCGAACCCGCTTTTGGTGATAAAATCGTCAAGAGAGGCACCGCGCCCGACAAGGAAAGATCGGATAACCGTCAAGGTTTCAACAAGATCAGCAAGCAGCTCCTCATTCGGTCTGGCAAGATCGCCCTCGCCGCCCTCATGGCCATCGTCAACCACACCGGCAAAGGTGGCCAGCGCATGGCGCAGGTGGCGGAGAATGCCGCAATAGTCTACAATCAGGCCGTTGTTCTTCCCCGCATTGACCCGATTGGCCCGCGCAATGGCCTGAATCAGCGTATGTGCCTTGAGCGACTTGTCGAGATAGATGGTCGCCAGGCTCGGCACATCAAATCCGGTGAGCCACATCGCACAAACAAACACAACGCGAAAAGGGTGCTCCTCCTCCTTGAAAGCGTCGTCGAGAGCCATCCGCTGCATGTTGCGGAAACGGGGCTTCGTTTTCATCGAATCCGGCAGCTCCATCCCCTCCTTGATCAGCCGTCGATAAGGCAGAATATCAAGATCCCACTTGCGAAACTTCTCCACCTCGCCCTGCTCCTCGCTCACCACAACCGCCATGAGGGTTTCACGCATCCAGGCAATCTTCCGTTGACGCTGATTCTCCTCCTGCTCGTCGACAAGGTGATGGAAGAGATGGCCATTCGGTCTGCATTTTTGTTAAAAACGGCAAACACCTCGATTGGACGACGCTTCAGGGTATAGATAACGATATTAGTATCAAGAAGATAGCGTAGCATTACAAAGCCTCCCGCTCTGGCTGCTCCCCTGCGTCACGCTCCTCCATAAAATCATCCGTCACCGTTTGTAGCCCAAGGAAAAAACTGTCCCAAGTCTGGCCGACGGGCGCAAGTATCCGCTCATTACCTTTTACCCGAATCCTGCCGAGCTGGAGCTCGGCGTTCCCGGATATATTCCATATCATGATCAATACTACGCCTGCGGCTTTAAAGCCACGACCTCTTTTTCTGGATTTTCTTTTTTGAAAAAAAAGTCAGTTGTTTACTTCGGCATTCCGGCAAGATAATCCCTGATGACTGCTATCTCATCCTCGCTGAGCCTGAACTCCGCAGCGCCAATGATGCCGTCAACTTGCGCGGCGTTCCGGCCTCCGACTATTGCGCCTGTAACTGCTGGATGGTGGAGTGTCCAGGCTATGGCCACCTCGCCTGCTGAACGACCATGCGATGCACCGATTTTGCTGAGAAAACCGGCAAGTTCGATGTTCGCGGAGAGGCGCGGCTCCTGAAATTCCTTGTTGTTCCGGCGCCAGTCATCCTTAGCAAAATTTGCCACCCGCTCACGGGTCATTGCGCCAGTCAACATCCCCGAAAGCATGGGAGAGTAGACAATAACGCCGATCTTTTCCTCAAGGCAGAAGGGTAAAAGTGCCTGTTCGATGGAAGGGCGAAGCATGGAGTATGGTGGCTGAATGGATGCAACCGGCGCAATCGGAATCACACGGCGTAGTTGATCGACCGTGAAATTAGAAGCGCCGATATGCCGCACCAACCCCTCCTCCTTCAGGCGGGCCATCTCCTGCCAACCCTCTTCCAGATCATCTTCCGGATTTGGCCAGTGAATCTGGTAGAGATCGATAGCATCAACCTTGAGCCGAGTGAGGCTTGCTTCGCACTCGCGTTTTATCGAATCAGCCTTCAGGCTGTTACCTACCTTGCGACTTCCATCCCACACCAGAGAACATTTGGTAAAAATATAGGGCCTGCCCCTCATCCCGGCAATTGCCGTGGCAACCAGCTCCTCCGAATGGCCAAGCCCGTAAACTGCTGCAGTATCAATCCAGTTGATACCGAGTTCAATGGCTCGCTCAATTGCCGCTACGGCATCGCCATCATCCTGCGCCCCCCAGCCATATTCCCAGTTTCCACCGCCAATAGCCCAACTCCCTAAGCCGACGGGAGTCAAGTGCATATCTGTCGTGCCAAGCAGTTTTTTCTGCATCATAAGTCAATTTTTTTGCTTTCAACATCCGCCCTGTCGGCTCCACTCAGGTTGAAATATTGTTTCAACCCACCCCTCTAATAAAAAGAATTTAACACCTACCCGCTGGAGATAAACAAATATCTTCATAAATTTGCCGAATCGAGAACGTTATCTTCAAAACATTTTACCGGAACCGCTCACCATGAATCATTTAGACCCCTTGATGCAGCCGCTCTCTTTTGATGAGCTGACAATCCTTGAACGCTTTATCGTCTCAGAACAGACTCCGCCTGACGCACTCTCTTCGCTTGAAATGCTTGATGGATATATGACTGCGGCTGCGGTTGGGCCTAAAGTATTTGAGGTTGAAGATTGGTACGCGTCAATCTGGGATCAGGAAAAAAAACAAATGCCTGTTTTTTCTTCGCCTGAAGAGGCCAACTCAATAAATGCGCTGATTGTTCGGCACAATAATTTTATTACGGAAACTTTGCGGAATGATCCGGAAAGTTTTATTCCTTTTTTTGATATGGTCGGGTATGAAGGTGATGAAGAAAAGAAGCTGGCGGTTGAAGAGTGGGCAATGGGATTTATTATCGGAATGGAGTTGGCCTATGATGCGTGGAAGCCTCTGTTTGATGATGAAGAGGCCGCAGTGCTTTCGATGTCTATCTTTATGCTCAGCAAAGTGTCGGACGACTTCGATCATCTGACGGAGAAAGAAATTGCGGAACTGACAGAAACAATTGCAGATTCGGTTATCTGTATTCATTCATTCTGGCATGGAGATGAGGCAGAAGAAGAGTGAACCATTGTCAAGGTTCGCACCTCACCCCATCCAGCCGCGTTAACCGAACGAAAAAAAAGAAGCTTCGTGAAGTTTTAAGTTCACGAAGCTTCCTGGATTCGCTTGACCTTTCAAAAAAATAAGGTCAGGCTTCTGCGCCTTCGGCCTCTACCTCGAAATGTACCTTCACGGTGATATCCATAAAGATTTTCGCATCAGCTTCGTATTTGCCGAGCGATTTGATGGGGGCTTCAATGGTGATCTTCCTGCGGTCGATATCTATCCCCTGCTCTTTTAGGGCTTCGGCAATATCTGCGGAAGTGACTGTTCCGAACAGCTTGCCAGACTCCCCTGCCTTGGCAAACACTTTGAGTGAAAGTTGCTCAATTTTTTGAGCATGGTCACGTGCTTTTTTGCGTAGCAGCTCGACTTTTTTAGCCTGCTGTTTTCTCTCGGTTTCAAGAGCTTTAAGCGTTCCTTCGGTAGCTCTTATGGCCATACCCTGCGGAATCAGGAAATTGTTTGCGTAACCGTTTTTTACGGCAACAACTTCACCTGCATCGCCAAGGGTAGCCACATCTTTTCTTAAAATGACTTTCAATGCTTAGCTTCCTCGTTGAAATGATTGCGAAATTGGTTATTTGTATTCATCGACTACATAGGGAATTACTGCCAGGAACCTTGCCCATTTTACTGAGTGAGTTAAAAGGTTCTGCTCTTTGGCAGAAAGTCCGGTGATGCGACGGGGAATAATTTTCCCCTGATCGTTAATAAATCGTTTCAGCTTACGATCGTCCCTGTAATCAAAAAACACAACCTGGTTCTTCGACACTTTCTTTTTGGACGCAAGGGCATTGCTTAATGATTTGTTGCCCAGTGATTTCTGGCCCTGTGATTGTGTAAATTTTTGTCTCATAAGTTCATTACAAAATTTTGCTTACCCTGCCCTCTCAATCGGAGGAAAGGTATTTGTATTCGTAAATATGTCCGGGGTCCTCGTCATGGTTCTCTCCATGATGGGTGTCATGGCTATCGTCCTCAATAAAGCCCTCTTGATCCTCCTCACCATTCTTTTGACGTTTGTTGAGGAACTGGATCCTTCTGCCCTTGATTTCAACAACAGTTCTGGTAGAACCGTCCTGCGCTTTCCAGGTTCGGCTCTGTAACTCTCCATCAATAAGAACTGCTGAACTTTTCTTCAGGTTGTCACGGCAGCTTTCGGCAAGCTTGTTCCAGGCAACGATGCCGACATAGCAGACATCTTCCTGCCACTGATGGTTACTGTCCCGAAACCTTCTGTTACATGCAATTGAAAAATTGACGACCGGTGTACCGCCTGAATTTGTCTGCCTGAAAACAGGATCTTTTGTGAGATTTCCAGCAATGATAACACTGTTTATCTCAGGCATTTTCAATTCAGCCATTTACATCGTCTCCATTTTATTACTCAATAAGGAATCTCAACTTGGCAGCTTGACTCTGTCGCTGATCATTTGGCAACAGCGGCGGCAGCGGCCTCAGCGAGGGCACTGTCTTCAGGACTGCCTATCACAACACTGTATTTTTCAACTCTTTTGCGCATTTCAAGGAGAGCGCTGGTGAGTTGAATAATCAGGTAACGCAGGAGCTCTTCATCATAACGCAGGACCTTTTCAATTTCGGCAATAACAGGAGCGGCTGCAGTGAATTCGATGTGAGCGTAGTAGCCAATAGTTTTCTTCTTGATCGGGTAGGCGGTTTTGCGTCTACCGATTTCGAGGACATTGGAGATAATCCCGCCCTTTTCAGTAATAACCTTCTGCACCAACGCCATTGCTGCGGCAATAACTTCATCCTGAAGTCCTCCGTCAATGATGAGCGTGCATTCATAAAGTTTGTTTGTTTCCATAGCGCAAATGCTGAATGATTAGTCCTCTTCGGTTGCTTGCCACAGGCGAGGGTCCGGCATTGCGCAAGCCAGCCCCACGGCTTCACGGTTTCCCTGTGAACACCATAGGCAAATTTGATTACTAAGGTAAGCTATTCGCATCATCTTTCCAACCATGAGGAAAAAACGCGGTGCCGTGGGTGCTGATTCCACATGATTATTTGAGGTAATCGAGAATTTGCTCAGCTATAAGGGAAGGAGAGTGATCATTCATACAGCGAAAATGCCCTTTCGGACACCGATCAAGACCAATGTGCGAACAAGGCCTGCAAGAGAGCCCCTTAACCTCCAAAAGATCGTACTGTGTATGGTAAGGAAGAAAACCGAATGATGCCGAGGAAGAGCCAAAAAGGACAAACAGCTTTTTACCGAAAGCAGATGCTATATGCATAAGACCTGTGTCGTTACAGAGTACTGCGTCACATCGTTCCAGGATTGCTGCGCTCTGCATGAGAGTGTTTCTGCCTGCAAGGTTAATCACCATCGACCGGAAGCGATCGGGCAGGGTATTCAAAATTTCTGTTGCGCAGGGAGCATCTTCTACGCCTCCAAGCAGCAGCAACTGTAACGGCTTCTTGTCAAGCAGATGGGAGATCAGGGTTGCGAACTGTTTTGGGGGGTAGCGCTTGGTAAAGTGTTTAGCTCCAAAACAGATGCCAATAGTTGTACCTTCGCCTTCAAAATAAGGGGCCGCAACGGCCTTGTCTTGTGAAGAGAGGTAAAGTTCACACCCCTGCCGGTCGCCAAATATACCAACCTTTTTCAGTGCATGAAGATATCTGGCAACAACGCTCTGATATTGGCCGTTCAAATCGAGCTTGAAATATACCAGAAGCCATTTTTTCCAGTTCTCCTTGCGATACTGCACTATGAGGCCAGCCTGGAGGGATTGTACAATGGCACGTGACCTGAAATTATATTGCAAATCAACAACGAGGTCATAGGGGCCGGAAAGGATCTGCTCTGTAGTATATATGGCTGTGAGTCGGGGATTTGAAGCGAGGAGTGATACAAAGGTTGATTTTGTACAGTAGTCGATCTGCGCATCTGGAAAAGCTTTGTTGAGATGGCGCAACAATGGGGTAGTCAGGACAATATCTCCGATTGAACTGAGCCTTATCACCAGTATTTTTTTTTTCGCCTCCATCTCAATTACGACCAGAACTCCCACCAGGCCTTGTAGCCCGCAGGTTTTTTGGCTGGCAAGGCCGCCTCAAGCTTCTTGATCTTTTGCTCTATGCTGGATTGCAGCTCCTCCTTGTTCTTCAAATCTCCTTTTCGCTCAGCAATCATCTCTCCGACTATCCGATATGTTATAAGTGCCTCTTCCAACCGTCCTGCACCTTCAAGTGCGGCAGCTCTGTTGTGTACAGCAGCTATCCACTGTTTTCCCTCTTCCTGATGCAGTTCACCCCTGCGGTTGAAATAGCGAAGAGCAATATCGGATGAATGAAGAGCATCGGCATACCGTTCAAGCTTTACAAGTGCGCCAGAAAGACCAGTATGGGCAATAGCATCAAACCCGTCATAATCAAACGCCTCCTCTTGAGGTATTGAAAGGGAAACCTCCATCGCGCGTCTATAGCTAATCGCTGATTGTTCAAAAAGGCCCTCCTGTAGTTGTCTTTCTCCATCGCTTAGCGCAAGATAGGATAGCCCAACCTGTTTCAGTGGTTTCATCAGTTCCCGGGATAGGATGTTATTAATATGGTCAGATAACAGGAGGCGTCAAAAACGCATCAAGCTGCTTTGGAATTTCAGGTCGTCCCTTTGTATTGAGTGCCGTTCCAATAATTTTAGCCTTAAGCACTGGTTTATGGTCAGGAATACGAAAAATATCCTGATAAAAAGCAAACTTCATAGGCGACTCACGCCGGAGGTTGAGCCCAACAAGAAAAACATCACCAGATACGAGAGGATATTTGTAATCAAGCTCCGCACGCACCACCACAAGATTGATACCCTGCCGTGTATAGTCGCTGAAATCAATACCCGCCTGTTTCAGATACTCATGCCTCACATGCTCAAGATAGTTCTGGTATACACTGTTATTGACAATCCCCTGCATGTCACACTCATAATCGCGGACGCTCATCTCAAAGGTAAAAGTATACATAACCTCAATATTTCAGGAGTATAGGTAAATGATTGATGACAATGGGTCATTAGGTATCTACAACACACATTAAGCCCGGGGAGACAAATGGGAAAGAACAGAAACACAAAAGC
>SESH01061290.1_pt1 | contig 20228 bp, 10 predicted proteins | sample 3171561 | NCBI WGS metagenome assembly SESH01 (sample SAMN10866947, study PRJNA518727) | freshwater metagenome | biome: subpolar coniferous forest; feature: holomictic lake; material: water; isolation source: holomictic Lake 442 2011 16.5 m and 2014 13 m | place: Canada: near Kenora, Ontario
TTTTGATAAAAAACTAATCACCATTCCCCCAAGTGGATACAAAACAGGAAGGAAAAAAATAAATTCCGGGAATGCTGCCACGCCTCATTTCATTCCAATGTCACATCAGGTTATTGAACTGCTCGAAGAAACGCGGACGCTTACCGGCAATAGTGGAGAAAAGTATGTCTTCCCCTCTTACCGAAACTACAACATGAAAGCATCTGAAAATGCCGTTTCCGCAGCCTTGGCAAACATTGCCGCAGGCAAGTGGAAAGGCAGACAATCTGGACATGGATTCAGGCGGTTGGCGCGCACAGCTTGGAGCAATCACAGCGAATGGTCGTTTGAAGCGATGGAACGCCAACTCGCACACACAGTAGCAAACTCGACAGTGACCGCTTACGACAAAGCCGAACGACTGGATGAACGAGCCCGAATGCTCCAGTGGTGGGCCGACCAAATTGAAGCTGCTGGAACCGCGAAAATCATACAACTAAAACGCGCATAAAACATTCACATAAGTTAGGCAACTTAGCCGCACAGCCACCAAATATGCAATCATTGTAAGCCTAGCTCGTTCTCATCCAGAAACCACCTGAATTTTCAGCGTTAGCTGTCGGCCAATTTTTTCGCCATTTGGAATTCGAGCGGTTTTTCGTTATATAAAACCAGATTCTGTTTAGAATCCATTGTTTCTGGATGCACAACCCATGGATTACGAGTATAACTTTCTTCAAAAAAACGACAATCGCTTGATTCAACAACATTTCAAACCAACGTAAAATTATTTAAATCAGTTAATTACGTAATTGCCATGAGAAAAACTCATTAAACAATCGACACAATTTTAGTTTCGACCAAAGACCGGAGATGTTCGCCAAGCAATTGGGGAATTCTGCCGCCCGTCACAAGCACGCCAGCCTCCATATTTTTCTCCATTGCAAAGCCAGTCAAGTTTGCACTGGTGATAAAACAGATAGCTTCGTCCGCGACAGCGACTTTTGCATGCACCTTACCGTCTAAAAACGGCTCATCCTTATCCTGCCATGAATAAATCTTGGCAAGTGGAACCAGTTTTTTCATCTTTCCGATCGCATCAATGCTGATACTACCACCGTGCTCCTGCGATGACTCAAGCAGCATGGAAACATGCACACCACGATCACTGGTTGCATTGAGTGCTTTGACTATGCCAGATACGTCGTAGGCAACAAAGCTTGTAATAAATAAGGTTGATTTGGCAGCATTGATCACCTGCAATAGCGCCTGCTCCGTTCGTCTGGCAGAAACGACAGGCGTGGTCGGCCCCGTCCAGACAAGTTCGGTGGATTGTTCTGCTGCGGCCTTAGTAAATACATGCCCCGCAGCGAGCAGCATTGATGCAAGCTCATCTGGGCTGACGGCATGAGACTGCCAAGCCTCAACTAACTGATCAATAACCCCTGACGCAATCGGTGTCCCTACCACCCCCCTGAGTGCTGAGATGGCTTTACTGGCATCGGTCCCGCGAATACGTGAAGCGATGGCTTCGACTTTACCCGGAGAAACGAGAAAAACCACTGCCGAGATAGCCTCTAACAACTTCTCCATTTCAAAACCCTTTGAAGAATGCAGCGTCGGCGCATTCGAGTGTTGGCACCAACAATGATCGATCCAAATAGCGGTTGCCCCGCTCACATGATGTTTCTGCCACCAAGCTACATGCATGACATGCTGCACCATGCAGGGATCGATCTTTTTCTGGGTTATGCTCCGAGCAAAGCGGATCAGATGAACAAATTTTCGAACGGCTCAGTGCTTGCTCCAGCAAACGCCCAAGATTCTCCGGCTTACCCAGATCGACGAGACCACCGAGCGTCCCATCCGAATCTGCGGCTGCGGTGTAAATCAGGATACCGGCCTGAGCGCGATCGCCTGATGTGTCAGCATATATTCGCTCACGAATACTTGCCGCGTTATAACCGCACTCCAGCGCCAGCTCTCGAATCAATAAATGAGAGAGTGTGTGAAGCATGGCATACCGAATACCGGGATATCCCTCGTTTGGATCAAGATGGCGTGAATTGCGCCACCCTTTATGACCACCGCGCAGCATCTGATCAACTTTCTTGACTGGGGCCAACTCCTCCCAAGCAACCAGTGCCTGTTCGTTGAATTGGATAAATATGCCTTCACCATGAACCTGGTTAGCTGGAACCCAATCCAACTTACCTCGAGACAGACTGGCCATCTGTGGACGCTCACTAGAGTCACCGGATTCTTCCGGCGCTTCTACCCGCGTAAAGCCCAGCAGAGCATTTACCTCACGCAAGCGTTCGAGAAGGAGAACTCGGCTAATGTGTGCCGAAAGTCCCGGCGGCGTTCCAACTTTTTTGCTCATAAAATGCGGATAATCGGTCGGCGGATTTGCTTCCGTCAACACATCCCATTCAGGTGCTTTGATGTCAGCATCCCCAACGATTTCCGGTTCGCCACCTGTGCGATGCACTGCGATGGCGGACCAGATAGCCGCAGGAGTATATTTATTGATTCCGGGTAGAGCACCTGTCTTTTTAAGTGTCTTCACAGTCACCGTCACTTCGGCTTCAGATTCAAGATCCTCAAAATACTCCCACCCATCATGAATCAACTGACTGAGAGGATCTTTCGTCTGCGGAATTGCGAGGGCTGAAAGTGTGATCGGAAACCAGCTGTTCGTAGCACCCAAAAGAACAGCACGCGCATCTTCATCGCATTCAGTATCAAAATGATCTAGGTGCGGATGTCGACCGCGACACGCCGGTAAGTTTTCCTTACCCGCCTTGCCGAATGCATGGGCCATGCTCCTTGACGCAGGACAAGCATCACACTTCACCCACAGATTTTCTGTTTGCAAAGATGCTCCGCTTTCGAAAAACCGCAGTGATCCCTTACACGAGCTATTCCCACCATGAACAAAATAGTGCCAAGGAAAATCATCCAAATGGCCGTTGCGACAAGCCAATAGGAAACGTGCTGGAACAGCATCGGCATCCTTGGCAGGCTGATCACCTTTCGAACCGCGACAGCCCTTGTGAACGAAACGTGTTCTTTCCGGCCTGTAGCGATTTTCCTTGATTACGAACAGCCCATTATCGAACGGGGACAGCAGACCGCATTTCACGCAACGCATCCAGCGCGGAAACGGTCTGACCGGCACGCCGATATTAGCCTCAGCCGACCAGATATCTACCAAATCACTCTTCTGGAATGGCGGCATCCGCAAATTTTCCACTTGCGGCCCGAGCACCTTCCTGACCGCAGCGAGTAACCGAGCTTCCTGGATCGGCTGACAACGATCTTTTTCCCACCGATCAATTCCCTGCGTGACGACCGACAGACTCGGAAGGTCAATCAATGCGCCCGGCCCATAAGTCCACAGCAACTGACTGGGCCTAACTTCCCCAACGGGCGTCTTATTATTTATAGTTGTAGTCATACTCAATCCTCGTCCTTGGCTGCCGGACGCGGTTTCCACTCGTGATCGTCCGTAATGTGACTCGTGTTCATGATCAGGCGAACGCCCGGCTCAACCTCCCGCATCGACATCGGCACAGTCCAGTTATCCCACCCCTGTATACCTGGAGATTTGATCAAGGCAACGGTTTTGTCTTTTTGCGGGCCACGCTTCTCATAAGCCAAAATACGCCCGCCTTTATTGACTTCCTTGGCCCACTCATCGGCGCGCTCCTTCAGCTCCTGCTCTGCAAGCACCTTGGTACTCGCCAAATCACTGACACCCCAGGCGCGCTTGACGATGATGTCGATAGCCTTAGCAATTTCGGGTTGGTCTGATTTATTCAACTTGCCAGCCCCCTCGTTCGAACTGAAGTCGTCGTTATCAAGGCGCATCAGACTGAGCAACGATCCAGTCAGTCCTCGATCCATCGCTCTGGGAGAAAATGGAGTTACCGATTGCGCCTCGACGTGCTTGTAGAACGTAGCGTGGTAATGTTCGAATGTTTCGTAATGAGACAGATCACGGGGGCGGGCCCAAGTCAGCACGGTACAGACCAGACCTGGAAAGGAACGACCAACACGACTGGTGGCTTGAATGTATTCTGCCGTTCCTTTGGGCTGTCCGTTGACCGCCATCAATCCCAGTCGATTTATATCGACTCCAACCGACAGCATATTGGTCGCCAACACCACGTCAATCGCCCGCGTATCGCCTTCTTGCCAGCGAGTCACATACTTACCAGCAACAGCATCAAATTCAGACTTGAATTTGATCTCCAACTGATCAAGGTACTTCGGGATATCCTGACTGGATACGCGCGAAGTCAACTCGCGGATATTGCTCACGCTGCGCTGAGCCAAAGCAGGACGTTCCACCATGCTCATTTTCACGCGGTAGGAACGCGTTTGCACGTCATCTTCTGCCAGTCGCTTCATACCGCCGAGTTCACGAAGCGAATTGAAATATCCGACCATAGTCATATAGGGGTCTGCGGGTGCGCCGAAGCGATCGAACAGTGCCTGTGAGGCTGTCAAGAAGGCCGTATAGACCCTGATCAACATCGCAGGACGTGAGCTACCAGGTGAACATACGCCGAGATAACGACGACCAAATTTATCCTCGATCGGTCGTTGAACCGAGAAAAAATTATCCTCCACGTCCAGTCCATGCGGCGGGAATACCGAGACACGCCGCATGAAAACGTTATTCACTTGCTCTCTGGCTTTGCGCACCGTAGCCGTGGACGCGATGATCTTGGGCTTGACGATATTATCGCCAAGTTTCCAACTACAAAGTTCATCTACAGCCGTCTCGTACAAACCGATCATAGTACCCAACGGCCCGCTGATTAAATGAAACTCATCCTGAATGATCAAATCTGGCGGACGAATGGGGCTGACAATTTTCATCTTGGTGGCAGCTAGCCCCTTGCCAGCAGTGTGATTACCATTGCAGTCTGAACCCTGCCAAAGCAAGCCATGCCGCTCACACTCATGATCCACTTTACCGAAGAGAGTACGAACCTGTCCACGCCAAGCCATCATGGCGAATTTGTCCACAGTAGCGATCATCATCGTGGGTGGCCGGTGATAGATCTCCTCATCCACGACCAACACAGGAATACCCGGATGAGGCAGCTTACTGGATTTCCCTTTTGAAAATTCGCAGCGGCTCTTCTTGTCGCCGCAATACACAAGTGTGCGACCGGCACTCTTGTCGACCTCGATATTTTGCCCGGGAACGATCTCCGAGCCGCACCAGGGGCAACTGGTCAATTGAGCGGGTGATGCAGCCCCAGCATTATATTTACCGGGGTTGCGGATATCCTCGATGGCTCGGTGACTATCCTCGGTTGTACCGGGTGTCACACGATTACCCACCCACAAACCAATAGTGAATGGTTCAGTGCCGAAGGACTTGCCTCCCTTCGCCAAAGCCTCACGCCGCAGCACTTCCATTGCACAAATCAACGCGGTGGCGCGCTGAAACTGTTGAAGCGTCAGCAAACGCAGTGTGTAGCGCATGACCACGGCCAACCCCCGCGAACTATCATATCCGCCCAGATTACCTTGCATGCGCCGAATCGCCATGGTGAATGCAGCTACGCCAAGATAGGCTTCAGTCTTACCGCCCCCGGTCGGAAACCACAACAGGTCAGCATAGGCTTCGACGGGCTTGACCCGATCTGGATGATTCGGATTGGCCAGAGACGGAATGGACAGCAACAAAAACGCTAGCTGGAACGGACGCCAGCTACGGTTCTTCACCACATCGAAACTATCGACGGTGACGTCCTCGCCTCTACGCATGGCGAGTGAATATTGACTACGTACACGCTGAGTAGCCATTGCCTGATTAGCAAACCGGAAGGCGGCAAGGGCTTTTTCATCACTTTGGAGTGTGTCGATACCCTGTTGCAGTCGCCCGCAGATATCTTGACACCGATCCATCGCTTGTTGAGACTGCTCATCATAACCAACCACATCGTGACCAACCCGTGCACGCTGTTCATCGATCCATTCAGCGTAATCCCTAGTCAACACACTCAACGCCTCGACCAGAGCCTTGCACTCCAAAGTTGCAAGCAAATGCATGTCGATTAAACCAGTGCTGACCATCTCCTTCATCGCGGGGCGATCCGTGGGATCGAGCCCTGGTGTCTCAGTAGCCTGAACTTCGTAGTTCGGCATGACCACGGTGCGCACCTCCGTAGCGAGGCTCACATCCTCCGATGTCACTGCATGTACGGCAACACCATGCCCTACTGCGAACTCGACCCGATTACGGTAGATCATCTCCAACGCCTCGCGCTCTAAATCCTTACCGTCCGACGCCAGCACTGGCCTGCGTCGGAATATAGCGCGTCGACTTGCATCTTTTTCTGCGCGAATGATCAGTTCAGGTTGAAACACCCAGCCTGTATCGCGGTTGGTTTCTGGTTCTTCTTGGGCATTAACCATAAACAAGGTCACTAGGCGATCCCCATTCGCATTCTTTCCTCGAATGGAACCCTGCACTCGTACTTCCGGATAGGCGCTATCCGGAGCCTGATGAACAATCTGACCTTCGACAAGCGACAGCACCAGCTTTCCACCACAAGGGATGCGTTGCCAAACCTTTACCTTCTGCCCATTGGGTTTTATGAGTTCATGTTCTTCATTTGAAACACGTTCATAACGCCCCCAGCGCACCTCCACCTCAATTCGTTTGACCTCACCATCTACACAGAAAGTCAGTCCAAGACTTGATGGCACGAGCGACTGATTGCTTGCAGCATCAATCTCATCTGCTGAGTCAGCCTCTGGCTCAATCCGCCCGGTGGCCGTACCAAACTCTGCGCCAGGCTCGTGTTGTCCCGGTACATTTTGATCCTCGGGCACTTCTGTGTCGTCACTGGCGAGCGGTCCTTCCAAACCTTCCACACCACCATTTACTGCTTCGCGAGGAGAAAGTTTACCCACCAAATAGCGGTCACGCACCCCCATGTCGACAATCTGTTCATGAGGGCCACCAGCCGGGCCGAGCAAATCGTCCATTACAGCTAATTGCAATAGCTCGCGAATGTAGTTTTGGTCTTCAATCGATGGCACATCAGCTATTGTTTTGTGCAACACCTTCGGCAGAGTCTCGACGAAGTTAGTCCACTGAAGACGCCCGACGCTGCCAGATGCGGGGGCGGAGAATGATGTCACGCTGAGAGGAACGCTAGGATCAACAAACAATATTCTGTCGAAATAAAGCGTAGTGGTTTCAAGGTCGGAGCGAATCCGCAGGACACATCCGAGGCGTGAAATCTCCCCCGCTTGATTCAAGATAAGAACCCAGTCATCCTCTTGAATCGCCTGACACAGCGACTTCTGACCTTTCAACACCAGTGTGTAGCGAACCAAACTTTTGTCTTTGCTTATGCATTGGTCAACTGCAATCCATGCGTTAGTCGATTTTAATTCAGTTGTAAGGTGTGTCATAATTTCCTATCGTGAAAGCAATAGATTGCGCTTGATTTTATTCTTGCAGCCATTCTTGACTGCCAGGTCGAGCGGCAACAATCATCAGGCCCAATGAACTTGGCATGCAAGGTACTCATGAATAACGATACGTATATCAATACCGTCACCTTGTGAAGCATGATATCGGTAACGCCCGACCTGGACATTTAGCCATCCGCCAAGCGTAACATCAGTTCCGATGATTGCTCGTTGCATTGCACGGCTCCCAACTTCCGGCCAAACCTCTTGGAGTTCAGGGTTTTCAAAAGCGTGGCGCTGTTCTTCACTCATATTTAGCAACGGCAAGTAGACAATGCTGTCGGGCGATTTCGTGCAGGACTCATGAAGTTCATACAGGGCATGCCCTTGCGCCAGTTTCGTGAATACCGCCTTCACACGTCCATGCTCTGGATTGAATAGAGTGATGCCATCAATAACTGAACGTGACTGTTCAATTCGAGCACGCAATGCTGGTTTTGATTTAAGTATGCGATTTGTCTTTTCACGAGGCATTGCCTCGGGGTCCGTTGATCCAGCAATAACGCAGGAAACTAAACAAGCAAAATACTCCTCATCTTCGGAGAAACCAGCATTGCATTCCAAACATGCGAAAACAACGGGCAAACATTTAGGATACGGTTTATCTAAGAATACGCGCGACGGGCAATGATCGCGAGTACCCGTTTTACCTCCACAGAAAGCACAAAATTCGAGTGTTCGTTCATCACCATAGATAGGAATCTGTTTCATCGCTTCGCTCTCTCGGTTGATACTTAACTTTTTGCATCAGAACTATTCATCAAAGCTCAACTCGTGAGAAATGTGGAAATACCCGATAGAATTTTTTGAAAGAAAGAAAAGGATCCTCGCCCATTTCAGTTTTAGGAAGCGCAAAACCCAAACGCACTTTTGGATCCTCGCTTGATTCCATAGATAGGCGTTCTAGTGTGGATAACGCGGGCATATCCAACAGGAGCGGCGAACTTGGTTCCGAGTAATACTCCCACTCTTTGATCAAAGTTTCGGTGAGAGTGTCTTCGGCACTACATATCAACAAAGTCGCGGTGACCATGGGCTGACCATCTGCATAATGCGTTGCTAAGCACCAGACCACTTTCCGGTCTTTCAAGCTGAGTATTTCGCGTTGCACAGCTAGATATAGTACGCGCAACACAGTTTTCCCGTATGTTTTGAACGTCAATCCTGCGTCTGTCAAATCAATTGGGAACAAGGCTCCCAAGCGCTCCCGAAAGCGTTCAAGCCGCCATTGAGGAACGGTTGGTTTCAGCGCAGCATCTGTTAGAGAGCCTATCATTGCGCCTGTTTCTTCTGGCTTCGGCGTCCCCAAGGATGTAGGGTTTGCATTCAAGGTAATACGCAGAATGCTCCCTATAGGGATTTGCCCAATTGTTGTCGCGAACCGTTCGATCTGATCCGTGATAGTTCCGGGTTCTGTATAGTCGAACCAGATTATCGCTGGGGTCTCAAAGTCGGTTGAATCAAGATAGCTCTCAAGTGTGCTATGAACGAAATTAATGCAGTTTGTCGGAGAATTAAATTTCTGTCGCTGATGCACTTCCTTCTCCATCTCAATACAGACCATGTCTTTGATAGCAAGCCGAGCATGAATCAGTCGAAAGTCCTCAAGAAAAGGCCCACCTAAACCAACGTATCGATAATTTTCTAGCTTAAGTGACGCGGCAAGTCGCGCGAGCATCCCCAAAAAAAGTTCACGATCTACAGCTTTGTTTGGCCGTAATTTGTAAGGCAACGAGGAGCCCTTACTCATTTCCGGCTTCCTTCTTCTTTGCTTCCACCAAGACCAAATCAAAACACTTGTCTCCCACAATACCGGGCTGCATGTCGTAAGAGTCGAACAGTGCTTTTGAAACCAGCCTGATCTCTTCAACACCACGCGAAAATGTTACGCGACGGGACGATGGTTTTTGAGTCGGAGGAGTAGGAAAGGCATTATGCTTTTTGGGATTAAATTCGATGATGCCGTTTGGCTTTGTAGCCTTTTCTCTAATTGAGATCATCGCGACGGTTTGACGAAGTGCCAACGGCTTTGCTTTCTCCCAATATTGCGTCTGATCTGACCGAGGATGATTTTTCCACTGGTTCGTGTAATCAATCCAGACCCGCATCCCTTCTTTCATTTTTACCATTGCCTCAAGCCAGATATCGGACGACGTATCAAGTGCGCGCTTTGTTGTAGTGACAGGGAGTTTTTCCGCTAGATTAGATCGAAATTCAATGATGCCGGTGATGACGGAAAACTGGTAGTGATACATAGGAATTCCGTCCCCCCAGCCAGTAAGCCGTCCCTTGTCCCCAACAATCACCGCCCGGTCATTACAAAATACGGTCCACCCCGCCGTGGCCGCAGAACGCTCTCGCTCAAAGTCAGGCGTCTCGTCATCGTCTGACGCCAACCCTCGTCCTGTATTGAGGCCGACCGTTATAGAGACCAAAACACCATCAATGGTCTTTTGGAAAACATATGGAGCTGGGCCTTCAGCTTGCTCAGAAACGAGCACCTCCACACGAACTGGTTCGACAAGTTGATCATTGACGAATATTTGGAGACCACGCTGCAAAAACATAGTGAAGTGCTCTGCCACGGCAGTGCGGAGATCATTCCTGAATGCATCATTGGTAAAATGCTTGGACACTCCGGCATACAGCGTCCCTACCCATATTCGTGTGCCAGGCTCCTGTGGGGCAGAAGTCACGTCCGAATCATTGATAGGCAAAGGCTCCCAGTCCTTGTTGTCAAGCCATCCTGCAGAGATCGGCACTTCGAATGCATCATCTTTGTGCAGAGTTTTGACCAATGCATCACGCCCCATCTTGAAGATCGCGCGTTTCATACCAACGCCGTACATACCGATAGTCTCATTTTCAGAATCACGATCATCATCCGGCTCACGCCCCAGCTTGAAAGCGTAATTTTTTGCAACTGTACGTGGAATTCCGCCACAATTATCTTCAATTGCAAAATGATCTTCTGCTAGCGCAATCTTAACAAAGTGCTTCGAATAATCGACGTCTGCACCTCCAGCAATTCTCAACGCACCATCCAAACAGTTATCCACTAGATCCAGAATTGCATCTGCAAGAGTAATGTCGCGTGTCAGCATTGACACAAAGAACTGCTTTGTTGGCATTGCGATGGCTGCGTCTGGAGCCTTTGCCTCCACCAAATCTTCACTCATGTTTTTCCCCTAAAATTATCGCGGCGGTTATAACATCCAACATTACATTGATACACACTCATTTAATTCCTCAAAGAGTCCGCCCAAGTCAACCGCCGAATTAACTTTCGAGCGACGTCCTCGTTTTATTGAGCTAGGTGCAGTTGCTTCCGCCAAGGAAAGCTCTTCAAAGCGTTGCCGGTTTAGCTCTGTTAGTCGACGCATCAACTCAGCCTTTACATCTTCCGATAGCGCCCAACGCCACGGATCGTTGACTGACCCACCACTAAACTCTCGAAAGTCGTAGATGATATTAAGGTCCACCCAGCCGTAAATGGCCACAACCTCGGTATCAATGACGCACAAGAGTTGTCGTAGTTCTGTTATCTTTGGGTCACTATTGCTTGGTGAATTCAGCGCATTCATTACATCCGTTAGGCCACAGTGATGATCTGCGCCAAACCGCACTGCGAGATCGTTGAAACGGGCCGCCGCGACACTGCCCGTATGTGAGACTTCGTTTTCCGGAACTGGATATTTGGCAACAGATTCACTGATGGAGAGGGAAAGTGTCTCCCCTAAGCTTCCGCCACTAAAGCGTTCAAGCCACAAACGAAACCCAGAACTTAGCGAAATGGCATAAAGATCGTCACGCTCCATTCCGATCAACATCACCTTATTAGTGTATATCCAATCAGAGGGAGCAAGTATTCCAACCGAATACTTGGTATTCTTGGAGTACCCGATAAATTTCTCTTTCTTTCGAAGTCTCTGCATCAGGTCAGCCCTAGGTCTTAGGAATTTCCACCATTGATTTTGGAGCTCCTTGTAACTTTTAAGCGCTTCTGGTGTTCGCGTTGGTTGAACGACCTCAACCAAGAAGCGATTTGCTATTGGCCATTTTTTCTCAATTTCTTCAAGGCCGCGATCCCCAATATCCAACGCCCAGCGTGTGATTTTATTCAGCGCTGAGCTGGTGATGTCATCGCCAGTTATATACGGCCTCAACAGGCTATTCGGCTCGTTTTTCAGCAATTCGAACCATGGGTTATCAACAGTCACCAGAAAGGCTAGTCCCCTGCTGTTATCCACGCCTGCAAATGAGAACGGCGTATCATGTAATACTTGCGGCACCCAAACATCGGCCGACTCAGGTATAAGGCGAGGTCCAATACGAGGGCACTTCTGACCATCAAGGTCGCACTCAGCCTGCCATTCGCCTTTGATAAAATTGACGACGGCAACAATGACCGCTGCCTTTCCAGGCCAAGGCATACCCTTCTTGGCAAAGTAAACATCCCCATTTTTAACGATGGCACGAAGTCCAACTTCAATAGCACTACCTTCGGCAATATTGCTGGTGGCGAGCAAACCATAGCAGCCTCTCTTGCGGAGTAAATCGACGGCGCGACGGTGGAATACGACGCACAAGTCGACCTTACCTGGCGAGGCACCCAGTACCATCTGGCACTGCCATTGCAGTCTTTCGCCCATCGCCCCTCGCCACAAGCGATTACCCAGAAATGGCGGGTTTCCTACGATCGCATCAAACCCAGAAGGTGCTCGGACAAAAACTTCGGGAAACTCCAACGGCCAATGAAACGGACAGCGGCTAGTCTTTTCGGCAGGCAGGTCAGTATTCAAGGCACTTTCTGCGCGTCGGCATATTGCATTAATTACGTTCCGATCTCCTGCGATTGACTGTCCGGCTTGCATAGCCAGCGATGCAATCGCGCCATCCAACGTATTCGCGTTACTACCTAGCGCCAGTACTTCTCCGATGAACGCATCGGCGATGCTCTCTGGCACTTCCAGTTTCAATCGCGCTTCTACATCCAACTGTGCCATAGCCTCTACGTCGTGAATGTCACGTATCGGCATGGCACGCAGTTGCTGGCGCAACTCAATTGCCTCAAGCACCGCTTGCTCAATATTCTTGCCAAACAATTGCTGCTGCCCCTTACCACCGGGGGTCATGCTCAACTCTGTTAGCTGATCAAGTCTATGTATGCCGAGCAGGCTGTCACCACAGCGAAGGTTGTGATCAAGGAAGCCGAACGGACGCCCCTTTGCCAGAGTCACCAGCCAGATGGAAAGCTTGGCGAGTTCGACGGCCAGCGGGTTCAAGTCGACCCCATACAGGCAACGCTCAGCGATCAGTCGTCGAGCAATCACTGTGCGAGCCTCGGCATCTCTGGGTAGAGGTTCATCATTCGCAACCGCTGCCAAAACCTCGCCGTCGATGGTAATAAACTTGCCGTTCACCTCCGATTGCGACCAGGCTTCGACCAAGCGATCAGACAACCACCTGCATACCTGCACTAAAAAAGCACCCGACCCCATCGCCGGATCACATATCTTGAGGTCGAGCAATTCGGCAGGCGATTTCAATACCCACTCATCACGCAGTTTTCCTTCGGCAGGTCCGACATAAACAACTGGGGTGAGCGTTTCGGTAACGATCGCTTCGGTCAGTGACTTCGGGGTGTAGTGTGCCCCTGTCTCACGTCGGTCGGAACCCGTGGTGACTATGAATGCGCCTTTCGGATAGACGAGCGGATAACCCCAAGGGTCGGTACGCAGCAGATGCGTATAGGGTTTGATGCGGTTACGCAACTCTGTATCTGCCTGACAAGCCGTGAGTAAACGGTCAGCCGCCGTATCATCCATATCTTTGGCCAGATCATTGCGAATACGGCTCGCGGAGCAGCCGGAACGCTCTTGAAGCAGCGCCGCGAGTTGGTTGCTTCCATCCAGCTTGGCCGACTCCAATTCGCCTAACGTGACCCAGGGGTTTTTGGCACTTTTGGTAGCAACTAGCTCCAGCGTCACTTCGCTGGTGCGCTTCACGGTACGTTCAAGTAACCCTTCGTACACATAGCCAATCTGTTCGACATCCAATGCACGGTAGGACAGTGTGCGACCTTGGAATTGCTGGATAGCATCCAGCAGCAGCAAGACGGTGCGATTGTCGATGGGCAGAGGCTTCGCCGTGTCAGCGCGCCAGTTGGAACCTTTTGCACGCCCCTCAAGGAACGGGAAACGGTCAGGATCGAACAAAGAACCGCCCAATGCGGGCATGCGTAAATTCTCGTGTTCGATACCGCCGTACACGGCACGAAAAATTGCCAACAAGCGAGACCAAGCATCCCAACGCCGCTCCAGAATTTCCTCTGACTCAGCGCGCAGTTGCATCCGCAGCGTGGAAGCCGCGTAATTTGCCTCGTAGCGCTCATCTCCCATCAACAGGAGTCCACGCTCTTCGGCAGAGAGCAGGAACACGAGACGCATCATCACCGTCAGGCCAGCCTCATACAGTTCAGCGGGAGCAACGTCTCGTAGAAGTTCACGATTGCGGTCCTGGTCTGCTTTGTCGAGCGACTGAATCAAGACCTCGACCGCGCGCCGAACTTGCTCGCCAAGAGCCTCGGTGACTTCATCTTGGTATTTGAGAGAGCGATCAAAAAGCGCCGGGAGCTGTTCCGATTGGTCGAAGAAAAAGCGGCGGATGCCCAACAGATGCACAAACGCTTGCAACGTGATAGGCTCTTGGCTCCAGATGCGCGCATACCAACTGGCAAAGGTAGTCACTGCACCTACCGGCGCATCAATGAGCATCCAACGTTCACCATTGGTGATGAGTCCGATTCGACATCCAGTCATACGGCAGAGTTGAACCATGCGATCGGCAGGACTGGCTGACCAGCCATCTCGCTGAAAACTTCCCTCTAGATCGACATCGGACGCATACGTTTGGATGAGCATCAAGGGCTTATCGGTTTGACTGGAGTCAACGAGAGCTAGATCAGGAGCAAGCATCACCCCATGTTCTGGCAGCGTGACAAGCAGGCTCGTAGGAATGCAATCTCCCCGTTTGAGTGCATCGCCGCTGCCGTCTTCGTCTAGCTCCAATCCGCGCACGAGAACTTCATCAATCCAGGCCGCATGAAGCTCTGGAAACTCGGCATCGCCCGTCTCCCATGCCTCGCGCCATTCGTCATAGGCTAGTCTCAGTCGCTTGCGCTTCGAGCCATCGAGTTCTTCCAATCCTTGCGGGAAGACTTCTTTCAGCACCGGAACAGCTAGAAATGGCCCAGAAATTTCGATGAGTGACAGCCATTCATCATGTACGCTGATTAAACTCATACCCTGCCTCCCTGTACAACAGATTCCGGAATCAGGAAAACCACAGCGACCGGGAATGTGCGGTCGACGAAATTGGCGTAGCGTGTTTCGATGGCTTGAGCCTCTTGAATGCGCTCGGTGGGGATACGATCTAAACGGGCTGCAAGTGCTGCGGTATCTCTTCTGAGCTGAGTTCGCTCATCTTCTGAAAATAGCGATAATTGTTCGGGCTGCTGATCCTTTTTTAGCTCATTCCGGATGGTTTTTTCAAGCTCATCCAGCACGGCCGTGATATTCTCGATTTCATGCTGTTTTCGACTTTGTAGGGTATTCGATAGGAATTTGAGCCTGTCTTTTGATCGAGCGTCCACCGTTTGCATAATACTGTTCTGCGAATGATCGAAACGGGTTTGGAGTGCGTCGAACATCGAATCGCTTGCAGTGATCGGACTGGCTTGATCAAGCCAACTCTGAACACGGGCAACCCCCTCTTCTCGCCGGAAATTCTGATCACGCAGATAACCACCCGAGACCGTCAGCTCTTCGTGCAGTCGATGGTGATTGCCTCCGGTGATCACCAAGCGTGAAATAACGACAACAGCCATTCCATCGATAAGATCATCAGGAACCGCCCGAACCGTCACCCTGTGGAGTTTTTTGACGTCGTCCTGCGCCCAAACTTCTGCTCGTAACAGACGAAGACACATCTGCACCAAGCGGTGATTGAGATGGACAAGTACGACATCATCCCGTCCACTGGCGACGGCATGATCGAAAGTGACCGGACGAATCTGTTGAGTGTGAGGATGACGCAAGCCTTCCAGACAACGCGCCCACGAACCAGAGAGCGGCGGCATCCTGAACACCGTACCGCTCGGGGCATCTGCCAACTCAGTGGGTTCTAATGGCGACTTGTCTGCCAAAACTAGGCCAGACTTAACCGCCATAAAAATATGATCTGGAGTGAGATGGTAGTCGTGCTGTGTCTCGAGCAACCGTTCGTGAAGCTTGGCGACCCGTTCCTTGATTTCACGCTCGGCACGTACGAAACGCCTCGCCTTGGCGATCTTGGCTTCAGCGAGTCGAGTATCCAGATCCTTGATGGAGCCTTCGATCAGACCTGACATCTGCGGCGCAATGACCGGGTTGACGCTACCCATGTCGGCCCGCATCAACTCCAGTTTACGCAAGGCACGGATGATATCGTCACCATGCCCACCGACAGCAGAGTTTTTCTGCTCACCACCGTCCACAGGATGCCAGATTAGCACTTCTTTTTGACGCTGACCATGCCGGTCGATACGTCCGTTTCGCTGTTCCATTACATTGGGATTGTATGGAATTTCAAGATGAATGAGGCAATTACAGTGATTCTGTAAGTCGATACCCTCTGAAGCGGCATCCGTCGCAAGCAAGATTCGAACAGCAGATTCTTTAGGTGAAGCTTGAAATGCCGCCTTGATATCCTCACGTTCCTTCATATCAACGCCACCATGCAGGATGGCAAGCCTTTCAGCGCCGAAACCATGGCTTGCGAGTATCTCGTGCATCCACTGATGCGTCGTCCTGTATTCGGTGAAAAGAATCACCCGTCTATCATTCCACTGCCCGCTGGTCTTGAGATTAGCGTTCAGCCAGTCGATGATAGCCTGAGCTTTTGAATCAACCTGATTTTTTGCGCGCTGTGCCCATTGACGCAGATCATTCAGCGTTCGCTGCTGCACCGATGTCAGCGGCAGGCATCTCCGGGATGCCTCCTCGACTGCCTCAGCCTGTGCATTCTCGACTTCTTGGTCATTGGCGTAATCCTCATCCACTCGGAGGATGGCCTTACGCAAGATACGCTCGGACATGGGGTCCTTCTCTTTACGCTGAAAGCCTGCGGACAGGCTGCTGATGTGTTTCTCCAAAGTTGAGGCAAAAGCTGAGGGCGAAGAGAAAAGCCGCTTTTTAAGCAATTGATTGACGAAAGTAGTGCCGAAGGAACCCGTACCTTTTTCGGCATTGCTTTCCCGACTCTCGCAGTAGTCGGTAAGTTTTCTGTGAATCTCGCGCTCTTCATTGGTATACGGAACAGCAAGCGCCTGAAGTTTACGTTGAGCGTATAGCAATTCACCATTCGCATCAACAAGATCGCTCTTCAAGCGACGAATCATCACCTGGCTAAGTTGTTTTTCGTCCGGAAGAATGTTGCGAGCAAAGCGCTGGTCGTCCAGTAACTCAAGTAACGAAGTGAAAGACTCTGTGTAACCATTATGCGGCGTCGCTGTCAGGAACAGGCGATGCTGAAAATGAGGACTGATCAAACGAATGAACTGGGTGCGCTGACTCTCAAGTGCGTAATTAGCACCGGCGGCAGGCGCAACGTTATGCGCTTCGTCTACGACGAGCATATCGAATTTACGCGGATAGCTCGCATGAGCAGGGAGCACGTCGTGCATCGCACGAAGTCCCTCCCCACTTTTCACCCAGTCCATTGATGCGATGAGGCGCGGATGTGACGTCCATGGATTGGCGTGTATCCCTCGGTCGCGGCGCAACTGCTTGATGTACGCCGTATCAACGATACGAAATTCAAGGCCGAATTTCTCCAGCATCTCAATGCGCCACTTCTCCTGAAGAGATGCTGGGCAAATGATCAGGACCGTGCGAGCTCGGTGCCTTAGAAGGAGCTCTTGGATGACCAACCCTGCCTCAATGGTCTTACCCAACCCGACGTCATCGGCTATGAGCAGATTCACGCGGGCCATGTCGATAGCACGCACCAACGGGTCAAGCTGGAAGTCCTCAATGCTTACGCCACTGCGAAATGGTGCCTGTAGGAATCCACGATCCGCATTAGTGGCAGCTCCCCAGCGTACCGCATCAAGAAAGGCCTCAAGGGTGTCCGAGTCATCCTGCCCGCTGATTGAAGGTAGCCCAGCGCGTTCGATAATTTGAGCGCCCGGTTCGATTTCCCAGATGACCTCCAATTCCTCACCGAGGCCATCCTCGTCAATAGAAGAAAGGGATACAGCATTCTGCGGTGATGAAGTCGATGTCAGTTTGGAGGAAACCACATCTGCGACGACCCATTGGCGGCGGCGAACTTCAACCAACTGACCGGGCTCCGGCAGCGCATGATAAGTTTCGGTATTGTGCTTATTCAAGATTCCCATGCCTTCGATCATTTTCCTGGTTAATCTTGTGGACTTGGATTTGATGACAGAGGGATGGCTTGGCTTTTCCCTTTGCCAAAGAAACAACTTCTTTTACTTTATTGATTCCTTAACAAAGCCAAGTGCGAGTCAATGCTCTTAGCAATGGCCCGGCCCAATTCGACTGGGACAGCATTGCCGATCAAGCGACCCAGTGCTTTAAAACCGACTTCGCCGCCCTCCGGAATGAAAGCATAATCGCGGGGAAAACTTTGAAGAATTGCAGCTTCACGCAGAGAAATAGCGCGATCTTGCTCAGGGTGACCAAAACGCCCATTACCAAAGCCAAAGCACTGTGTAGTCATCGTTGGAGCAGGCTTGTCCCACTCCATGCGTCCATAGACGCCAGCATAAGTGCGACCACTCTCGGCCCGATGACAGTCGGCGACGAGATGCTCAGGCCAATCGCGCCATGTTCCACCTGGCTTAGAAGCCTTGATGCGTTGGATATTTTTGGCATTCAACGTTGATGCGACATGCAACTTGTCACTTGTGGCTTCCTCTCCAGCCTGCAAGTGCGCCAATTGACCTATTGCCTGACGTACCGTGATGGCTTTTTCGAGGATCGGCGGGATGATTTCTATTTTTCCGTAAAGAGACGCCAGCAATACCATCCTTCGCCGGGATTGAGGCACGCCGTATCGAGAGCTATCGACCACATCGAACCAGACGTGATAGCCAAGTCTTTCTAGGGTATCTACAAAATCGTGAAAAACAGCATGCTTGGCGACAGAAGGTACATTTTCCATTGTAATGATGTCAGGCTTCGCACCTTTTGCAAGCCGGGCGAATTCATACAAAAGCCCCCACTTACCATTGGTATCAAGCTCATAACGCCGAGCGTACGTCGAAAATGGCTGACAAGGTGCACATCCAGCGAGAACTTTCACATCAGCGCCAGCAAAAAGGGCAGACAACTCACTATCTGTTACCGTACTGATATCACGTTCAATAAATTGGGCCTGATTGTTTGCTTCATATGGAAAGCGACACGCTGGATCCATATCGATTCCGGCCACGACCGGCAACCCTTCCAATACGAAACCGTGCGTCAGTCCTCCGGCGCCACAAAATAAATCCACACAAGAAATCTTCACCACAAACCCCTACTTATAAAATGCAGCCGCTTTACGAGAGGCAATTCAGCTTCAGAACGACAAATGACAGAGAACGTATTGAGGAGGGAAAATACAAATTTTCCCCACATTTAGGCATACATTCCTTCTCGCCCGATATTAACATGAAGAGGAAGCTTCGATAGCAAACAGCAACTGCACTTTTTGTCCACGTGGAGTTGAATGGTCCAACTTTCATCCCGATATTTATTTGTAAAAAAACACTAAATTTAACGTTCAAACATCATGAAATACAAACTTGAGATCCTCGGGACCATCCAATTATATGTAACAAATCCGCCATTCAAAACTCTCCCTCCTCGACCTTAGGTCTCGTTGGGTCGTCCCTTTTTCCGCCGCAAGCGGCTCCTTACGGTCCCCTCGCGCTAAAGCGCTCGGACGATATAAAGAGCAGCAGCCCAAAATCACATTGTGACAAAACGGGAGCCGCCCGCTCATGCGGGTGGGGCAAGGTAAAGACGGCGCAGCCGTCGTCGTACCGCAGCCTCCGAAACATTCGTCGCCCCCAAGGGCGATAATGGTTCGGACAGGGGGAGCCGCCAAGAAAAATTTGCCCCAGCAAATTTAGTCGTCCCAAGACGACGGTTATTGAGTGGGGGACGAAGTCCCGGTGCGCCGAGTTCCTCGGCTAGGTGCGTTTTTTAGATACGCCGGGTTCCCTACCCTCTGCGGCAGCGGGGGGAAAGGGAGGCGTGTCGTCCTCGTCGGGGATGCGAAGCAGCGCCAGAGAGGAAAAAAGGCACCTAGCCGAGGAACTCGGCGCACCCCTTACCGAGAGAACCAAGGATGGCGCCCTAGCGCCAAGCCTGAAATAGCCCGTCCAGGGCGTCATTTCAGGCGTTCCGCCGTGTTCGACGGTGCAGTTAAAAAAGCAGATATCGTGTAACGATATCGTCAACCAATATCGTTAGCACATATCGCCAACCAACATCATGGGGGGTGAAACGATATCTATAACGATATTGATAACGGTAAGGCTAACGATATTATTATCGTTATGACACCGTTAAGCACACACAAAATCAGCACGTAAAAAAACGCGGCAAAATATCTCACCGCGCTCTTTTACGTGTCGTGCAAGCGGAATAATCAGCTGCACAGAGTTAAAATCACCATGACCAATT
>SESH01085746.1_pt1 | contig 20200 bp, 19 predicted proteins | sample 3171561 | NCBI WGS metagenome assembly SESH01 (sample SAMN10866947, study PRJNA518727) | freshwater metagenome | biome: subpolar coniferous forest; feature: holomictic lake; material: water; isolation source: holomictic Lake 442 2011 16.5 m and 2014 13 m | place: Canada: near Kenora, Ontario
TAACAAATATATATAGTGATATTCTTAGCGGGATGATGGATGCTTATGCATCTGTCATATCAAATAATCTGAATGTTGTGATGAAACGCCTGACATCCATCTCTATTATTTTGATGATTCCAACGCTTATTGCCAGTTTATATGGTATGAATGTCCCTAATACATTTCAAGATTCCCCTTTTGGTTTCTGGATTATTCTTCTTTTTTCTTGTTTGCTTTCAACATCAGGAGTATTGTTTTTTAAAAGTAGAAACTGGCTTTAATTCGCAATCAGTGTCCTCAGAATCAGTGGCAGGTGATCCGAGTAGCCTCCCTTGTATTTTCTTTTCTCGAATGTTGCATAAGGCTTTTTTCCGTTATCGTCAAGCATGGGTGGAAACCAGAAACAGCGGAAAGACTCTTTTGACGCTTGTAGTCCTGTGCGATCAAACATGCCACCAGTCAGAAGAATATGGTCAATCTGCTGCCAGTGGTTGTTGAAGAGGTAACTTCCGATTCCCTCGTAGCCACCCCAGCAGTTGAAGAGAAGCTTGCCGTTCTCTCTCTTTACACTATCAGCATCAAAGGTGGAGCCAAGCACTTGTTGCAGTGAGTTGTTTGAAGTTTCATCATTAAAATCACCCATAACAACAATATCCGCTTTCGGATTGCCGACAAGGAGGCTGTCGAGAATATGTCGGGCAACTGTTGCTGCCGCAACTCGTTTTGGTTCTGTCCAGGCGGTATCAAAAGAGCGTGATGGCCAGTGATTCAGAATCAGATGAAACAGGTGGCTCTCTGCCGAAAAACCTGCGACAATGATTTTTCTTGTTCCTCTGCCTGCCAGCGGGAGTGTATAGGCTTTTGATGCTTCAGCGTGGAGGGTTTTGGGATTGTAGGCAAGGGCGACATCAATGCCTCTCGGGTCTGGAGATTCGTAGTAGATGGATTTGTAGGTAATGCCTTGAATCCCGGAGAGTGTCTCCTCAAAAATGCTCTGGTTCTCTACTTCTGCAAAAGCAAGAATATCAGGATATTTCCGGTAGTCGGGGTGAGCTTGAACTGCGGTGATAACGTGGCGGATACGCATCTGTTTGAGGAGAAGTTTTTTTTCGGTCCATTGCAGTTTTCCGGACGGGGTGAAATCATCGTCGTCTGTTTGAGCATCGTTATGGGTATCAAAGAGATTTTCAACATTCCACCACATAAAAAGCACTGTTTTTTCCGGTTTTTGGCGGCCGGTCGCAGAAGGATAAATCCATGAAGCTGCTATGAACAGGGAAAAATAGCAACAGAGTAACTTTCGCATAACCTCTTTCGCTGTAAATTTTTTCTTTACCATAATGATTATGTAACTTACGCAACTTAATCTGCATTATTGATCTTTCAATATTTTTTTAAACGACCCGGAACGCATTATGACCCAGCAGAGTGATGTCAAAGATCAGGCAAAAGATATCCTCGAGGAGACCCTTGACAGGGAGGCGGTTATTGTGCTCGCAAGGATTTCTGAAGAGATGCAACTCCTGTTTCTGGCTCATCCAGATCCTGAAGCCGATAAGGTTAAAGTGATTGTCACAGGGTTTTTTCTTGAAAATGGAAAATCAGAACAGTTTATTGAGGAATGGATTAAAACTTCTGAAGAGTATAGCCATACGAGGGGCCTGAGTCAACAGGATCAGCCAAAAGCGATGCTTTCCGACCTTGGTGTTTTCAGGTTTATGAGCTTTTTGAAGGATAAGGGGTTGACCGATGAGCAGATCACTATTGTTCTTACTGGTGCAGTTCAGCAGGCAGCTTCGGATCAGCAGGGGGGGTGATTACATGGTCGATTATCATAAGTGAAACGGTTATCGTCAAGAAGAGTTCATCTAAATAAAAAAATATATCATGAAAAAGAGTACACAACTTTATGAAGGCAAGGCTAAAAAGGTTTTTTTGACGGACGATAATGATTTGGTGATACAGGAGTTCAAAGACGATGCAACGGCATTCAATAACAAGAAAAAAGGGACTATTGCCGAGAAGGGAGTGGTAAACAATGCGATATCCTGCAAACTGTTTACCATGCTTGAAGAGCACGGAATTCGTACTCATCTGGTTGAGAAGCTTTCTGACCGTGATATGCTTTGCCGTCATCTTGATATTATCAAGGTGGAGGTTGTGGCTCGAAATATTGCTGCCGGATCGCTGGTGAAGCGGTATGGGTTTGCAGAGGGCACCGTTCTGGAGAATCCGATAATAGAGTTCTACCTGAAGGATGATGAGCTTGATGATCCGCTGATGAACGAATCGCACGCTGTTGCGCTCGGGGTGGCAACATTTGAAGAACTCTCCGTTCTGAAAAACCGTGCCGAGGCGATTAATGCGCTGCTCAAGCAGTTTTTTGCAGAGAGAAAGCTGAAGCTTGTAGACTTCAAGCTTGAGTTTGGTCGTCACAAGGGCGAAATTCTTCTGGGTGATGAGATAAGCCCTGATACTTGCAGGTTTTGGGATCTTGATACAAATGAAAAGATGGACAAGGATCGCTTTCGGTTTGATCTCGGTGGTGTTGAGGATGCATATAGCGAGGTACAAAGAAGAGTGCTTGAGCTTGACTGAAACTTTCTGTAATCAGTAGTAACGGGTTTGTACATGGTTGAATCTGCAATTGCCTGGCTGCAATATGCCGACCCGTATGCGGTCTATCTCTTTCTGTTTCTGATTGCGTTCCTTGAAAATGTTATTCCGCCTATACCCGGTGATGTGCCAATTGCCTTTATCGGGTATCTCATTTACGAGCATAGCGGGATAACTTTTGTCAGCGCCCTGTTGTGGGCGACGCTTGGATCCACAGCGGGCTTCATGCTTGTTTATGGATTGAGTATCTCTCTTGGTTTAAAGTTATATGCCGAAGGGGAAAACGCGGTTCAACACCGGCTCTCAAAAAGTGTTCACCGTTTTTTTCCCCCCTCTGATATGGAGTTGTTGCGGCAGAAATTTGCTGCTCATGGTTATCTGGCTGTGCTGGCAAACCGGTTTTTGTTTGGCTCCAGGGCGGTGATTTCGGTTATGGCTGGATTGATGCACTTGAAGGCTTTTTTTGTTTTTTTGGCAGCCTTGACCAGTTCCGTGGTCTGGAATGCACTGCTGCTCTCTGGCGGCTTCTTTTTTGGTAGCAAGTGGCAGGATATTGGAGAGTATGTGGCTTTGTATACTCTTCCTGTTTCAATTGTTTTTATTCTGACGATTTTATATTCTGTGTGGAGCTTTGTGAAGCAAAGAAAAAGAGCAAGTAATTGAGATTTTTTTTAATTTCTATAAATTTTCTTGACTATACCTACCTATCATGTCAAAAGAGTTAAAACTTTATCCAGCCTCCAGAAAAGGTGTGCTGCTGGAGCTTGCCGGAACTGATGATCTCCAGGAGATGGCGCGTCAGGTTCGTCGGGATATCATCAGGATGCTTGCCACGGCTAATTCTGGCCATACTGGTGGTTCTCTCGGTATGGCTGATGTGTTTACAGCCCTCTATTTCAGGGTGATGGAGCATGATCCTCACAACTTCTGGAATAATCAGGACAAGGATCTTATCTTTCTATCAAATGGTCATATAGCTCCTGTCTGGTACAGTGTGCTTGCACGTTCAGGCTATTTTCCACTCAACGAACTCAATTCCCTGCGTCAGGTTAACTCATTTCTTCAAGGGCATCCTGCATCCGAATCGAAACTTCCGGGTATTCGGATTGCCTCGGGTTCACTCGGTCAAGGTCTTTCAGTGGCTGTAGGCGCGGCGCTGGGCCTCAGGCTTGATGGTAAGAGGAGTGATGTTTTCTGCCTTATGGGGGATGGTGAATGTCAGGAGGGGCAGATTTGGGAGGCAGCCATGAGTGCATCTCACTTTAAGCTTGGCAGTATTATCGGTATCGTCGATTGCAACAATCTCCAGATTGACGGTGAGGTTTCTGAGGTGATGGGTGTTGAACCATTTGCCGACAAATGGCGCTCTTTTGGCTGGAATGTTTGCACCTGTGATGGTAATGATATCAAGAGCATTGTCAGCATGCTTGAAACCATCAAAGCCTCTTCCGATCGAACCATGCCTACAGTGGTTCTTGCGACGACGATTATGGGAAAAGGGGTGCACTTTTTTGAGGGTTCCATGCCAGACAAGAGTAACTGGCACGGCAAACCCCCTTCGAAGGATGATGCCATAAAGGCTCTTGCCATTCTTGGCGAGACCGTGTTTGGTGACTTTTAGTCTGAAGCTGCTTCGTGCAGATACTTGCGGGCATATACAGGGGGCGTAAAATTCGGAGTTCGTCGTCGCAGAGCATACGTCCTTGTAGCAGCAGGGTCAAGAAGTCTCTTTTTGATACACTGGCTGTAAGGATTGATTTTGATGGGATTTCTGTGCTTGATCTGTTTGCTGGATTTGGTTCTCTCGGTTTTGAAGCGCTTAGTCGAGGCGCGGCATCGGTCTCCTTTGTTGATCAGCATGTTGATGCGCTGAAAGCGTTGAGGGCAACTGCCGTTGAGTTAGGTGTACAGGAGAGCATCAGTATTATCAATTCAGATGTTTCTGCGTTTCTCGGGCGTGCAACGGCGACCTTTGATCTTCTCTTTTGTGATCCGCCATACTCCTGGCCTGATTACAATCGACTGATTGAGAAGATTTTCGGAGGTGCACTTCTAGCTGAAGAGGGTTTTTTGCTTATTGAACACAGTACACAATTTAATTTTATGTCATCGCCGCATTACTCTTTTCATAAAGATTATGGAATGACAAGAGTTTCCTTTTTCAAGCAATGATCTTTTCAGGAAGATGAAACAAAAAGCCATTTATCCAGGCACGTTTGACCCCTTCACCAATGGACATCTTGATGTGCTTGAACGTGCCTTGAATATCTTTGAAGAGGTAGTGGTCGTCATTGCAGAGAACATTCAGAAACACGCACTATTCACTGTTGAGGAGCGACTGATCATGACAAAACAGGTAACGGGTAAATATCCTGGAGTCTGTGTTAAGGTCCTTCATAAAGGATTACTTGCTGATTATGCACGTCAGGTTGGCGCTCGAGCTATTGTCAGGGGAGTGAGACAGGTCAAAGATTTTGAGTATGAATTTCAGATGTCGCTTCTCAATCGTCAACTCTATCCAGAGGTGACAACGGTTTTTCTGATGCCAAATGTTAAATACACCTATGTGGCTTCATCGATCATCAAGGAGGTTGCCATATTGGGAGGAGATGTCAGCAAGTTTGTGCATCCTTGTGTTCTTGAGATGATGCACAAAAAACGTGAAGAGTATAACCAGAAACAATTATAACAAATTCTTTTATAGTATGTCAGTAGCAGCAATCCCCGAAGAAAGATATCTTACCCGACGGGTACTCGGTATGCAGGAATCGCAGACTATGCGTATTTCTAATCTTGCAGGCAGAATGAAAGCTGAAGGTTTGGATATTGTGAGCCTTTCAGCCGGTGAACCCGATTTTCCAACTCCAGCCCACGTCAATCAGGCAGGAATCGATGCTATTAATGCCGGTTTTACTCGCTATACGGCAAATTCTGGTATTGCTGATCTGAAAAAAGCTATTATTGAAAAGTTCAGACGGGATAATGGTCTTGAGTTTGTTGAAAACCAGATCATTGTCAGCAACGGAGGCAAACATACCCTGGCAAACACCTTTCTGGCGCTCTGTGAAGAGGGTGATGAGGTAATTGTTCCAGCTCCATTCTGGGTAAGTTTCCCTGAAATGGTTCGTCTTGCAAGTGCGACACCGGTGATAGTTCATTCAACTCTGGAAAACGAATACAAGATCACACCTGCCCAACTTGAGGCGGCTATAACCCCAAAAACGAAGGTGTTTGTTCTGAATTCGCCCTCAAATCCAACAGGTGCAGTTTATAGTGAAGCTGAGGTAATTGCGCTGATGAAGGTTCTCGAAGGGCGGGAAATTTTTGTCATTTCCGATGAAATGTATGACATGATCGTCTATGGTGATGTTCGTCCCTTCTCTCCAGCAAGGATTCCTGCCATGAAGGAGTGGGTTATCGTCAGCAACGGTGTCTCAAAAACATACGCCATGACCGGATGGAGAATTGGGTATCTTGCCGGTCCAAAATGGCTTGTTGATGCCTGCGACAAAATACAGTCACAGACAACTTCCAATCCAAATGCTATAGCCCAGAAAGCGGCGGTTGCTGCCCTGACAGGGGATCAGTCTATTGTTGAGGAGCGTCGAGCTGAATTTGAGAAGCGTCGGGATTATATGTACCAGGCTCTTAATAGTATACCAGGCTTTAAAACAGCGTTGCCACAGGGTGCATTCTATATTTTTCCTGATATCAGTGGTGTCCTCGGGCAAACCTTCAATGGCGTTGTCATGAAGGACTCGGCAGATGTTGCTGAATATCTTCTGAAGGTGCACCATGTTGCAACAGTGCCGGGTGATGCCTTTGGCGCGCCGGAAAACCTCCGTCTCTCTTATGCGGCATCAATAGCCGCGCTTGAGGAGGCGGTGAACCGTATCAGGAGAGCGTTCAAATAGGTGGAGTCGATGCTCAAAGTTCGTCGCAGCAGACTCTATACGATGTGGTTCGGCTGGTATTCCCGTCGGCAGTTCAGGAGGTTTTTTAACTCAGTCCGTGTTGTGATGCAAGCCGGAGTGCGGGAGATGGATCGCCGTACTCCGGTCATTTTTTATGCTAATCATGCCTACTGGTGGGATGGTTTCTGGTCACAACTCTGTACGGAAAAGTTTTTTTTTCAGAGACTCCATATCATCATTGAGTATCAGCAGTTGCGGAAACATCGCTTTTTTACAAGAATAGGTGCATTTTCAATTGACCAGTCCAGGCCGAGAAGTTTGCTTGCCACACTCAACTATGCTGCAGAACTGCTCAGCGACCATCATGAGCGACAGAACGCTCTTTGGATTTTTCCTCAAGGAAAGATAGAGCATGTCGACAAGCGACCTTTTGTGTTTTATAGAGGAACCGCATCAATTGTTTCACGTCTGCTTGAAAAAGTCCCAGGTGTTTATCTTGTTTCAGTTGTCAGCAGGATTGAATATCTTGGAGAACAGAAACCGGAACTTTTTTTGTCATTCAGAGAGCCGCATCTTGTTTCCAAAGGGAACTTTCCTGGCACCGACAAACTTACAGCGTATATGCGGGGAATGACCGAGAATCATCTCGATGAACTTGGTGGGAAGATTCAAAACCGGAATTTGGAAGATGCAATGATAATTGTCAAAGGGCAAGTGTCTGTCAACAAAAAAAGTGAGGAGCTCGGGCGCTTTATGCGCATGGGCAGAGGCAGGAATATTTCCTGATATGGTTGTGCTTATGAGTCATGATGCGAGCAGATAAAGAGCAGAAAATACACAGAATCAATACCGTCCAATATTTTCATGAGTAACGTTATATGCAGTTGTCTTTTGGGTAATAATGCAAAGGTGAGGTTGCGGCTTTCACAGTTGCTGCACAATGAGATGGAATCGATTTATGGAGCACCCCCTGAAGGGGTCGTTGATGATATCTGCGAGGTAGAGCTGCAGGGGTGCCGCCGGGATTTTTTTCTCAATAATACAGGAATTCCTTTTGCTATAGGAATGCAGGTTATTATTGAATCGGATGGTGGCTACGATTTTGGTGTTGTCTATTCGACCGGTCAGATTGCCAGAAAAAAGTTTCAGCTCAAAGGGTTGGACAAAAATGGTCATGAGTGTACGGCCGTGTTACGAATTGCTGACGAGGGTGATAGTCAAGCAATTTTTGAGCTGAAACAACGGCAAGTTGATATTCGTAATATATGTCAGAACAAGATTAAAAAACATCAACTCGAACTGAAGCTGGTTGATATCGAATTGCGAATGGACCAACAGAAGCTCTCGGTCTACTATACCTCTTCGCATCGTGTGGATTTCAGGACACTGGTTCGTGACCTTGCTGGTGAGTTCAAAGCCAGAATCCAGATGGTACAAATTACGACTCGTGAGGAGGCAAGACGAGCAAACTCTTTTGGCCCATGCGGTTGCCTTTTGTGTTGTTCAAGCTGGTTGCCGAAAATTCATGCGAATCCCTTTGCGGACAAATCCCCTTATGCTGAAGCGGCAGGCAATGAGAGCCATGCTTTTAATATTACCGGGATATGTAACCGTCCAAAATGCTGTCTTGGTTATTCAAAACATGAGAAGGGGTGTCGCAACCACTCTTCAGCTCAACCAGAGATGCCTGTTGTTGGCAGCAAGATCTCAACCCCGGAGGGTGCTGCCATGGTGGAGAGTATTGATACTCAGAAAAAACTTGTCTGGCTGCGTTTCCAGAAAAACGATCAGACACGGAGGTTTTCGCTCGACAAGTTCAATACCCTCTCAGTAAAAAAATAACGCTTGTCATTTATGCATCAGTTTACAAGAACGCTTGTCACTTCAGCACTTCCTTACGCCAATGGCCCCGTTCATCTGGGGCATCTTGCCGGCGTATATCTTCCTGCGGATATTTATGTTCGTTATAAAAGGCTCAAGGGCGAGGATATTATCCATATTGGTGGATCAGACGAACATGGAGTCCCCATTACCATAACCGCTGAAAAGGAGGGGATTTCGCCGCAGGATGTTGTTGCCCGCTATCACCATAAGAATGGTGATGCCTTCTCGAAGTGTGGAATCTCCTTTGATTACTATGGGAGAACAACCTCAGCGGTTCATCATAACACTGCACAGGAGTTCTTTCGTGAGATTGAGGCAAAGGGCGTTTTTCAAAAAAAAAATGAGAAGCTTTTCTTTGACCGAAAAGCAAACCGCTTTCTTTCGGATCGATATGTGACCGGAACCTGTCCGATCTGCAACAATCCAGAGGCAAATGGTGATCAGTGCGAACAGTGCGGCACCCATTTAAGTCCACTTGAACTGATCAACCCGAAGAGCAAACTTTCGGATGCAACGCCTGAATTGCGTGATACCATGCACTGGTATTTTCCACTTGGAGGCTTTCAGGAGCAGCTTGAGGCCTATGTTCATACTCATGAGGAAGACTGGCGCTCAAATGTGGTTAACTATACCCGCACCTGGCTGAAACAGGGGCTGAATGATCGGGCGATTACCCGTGACCTGTCATGGGGAATAAAGGTGCCTCTTGAGAGTGAAGAGGCAATTGGAAAGGTGCTCTATGTCTGGTTTGATGCTGTGCTGGGTTATATCTCATTTACCAAAGAGTGGGCGGCACAGCAGGGAGAGAGCGATCTGTGGAAATCATACTGGCAGGATCCGCAGTGTCGCCTTGTTCACTTTATAGGCAAGGATAACGTGGTTTTTCATACACTGATGTTTCCTGCTATCCTGATGGCCTGGAACCAGGGGCGTACCAGTGAGCTGTATAATCTTGCCGATAATGTCCCGGCATCGGAGTTCATGAATTTTGAGGGGAGAAAGTTCTCAAAATCAAGAAACTATGCGGTCTATCTTGGCGAGTTCCTTGAAAAATTTCCGGCAGATACCCTGCGCTACAGCATTGCGATGAACTATCCTGAAAACAAGGATACCGATTTCAGTTGGCAGGATTTTCAGAATCGGACCAATGGTGAGCTGGCCGATACGCTTGGTAATTTTATAAAACGCTCGGTTGATTTTACCAATGCGCGATTTGATGGAGTGGTGCCTTGTACCTCTACAACTGAAGAGTGGAATTCTCTCGGGATTGAGTGGCAAGATACCCTTGCGCAGCTTGATCTCGCTTATGAAGAGTTTCATTTCCGTGAAGCAACCTCTCTTGGTATGGATATCGCCAGGGCGGCTAATCGTTTTCTGACGGTATCGGAACCATGGAAAATGATCAAGGTTGATCATGATGCAGCAGCAAAAACGATGGCGCTCTCTCTTAATTTGTGCCACGCTCTTTCCATTGCACTTTTTCCGGTTATTCCTGAAACCTGCAACCGTATTCATGCCATGCTTGGGTTTGTCGGCCATATTGAGGATCGCATTGTGCGTGGACAATCACTTTTTGCTGAACTTCTCCAGCCTGGCCTGCAAGAGGGACACAAGATCAGGAAAAACTCCGAGATTCTTTTTAAAAAAGTTGAAGAGAGTGATATTGCGCCGGAACTGGCAAAAATTGCAGGCCTCCTGGCTGAAGCAGAAAAACGGGAAGCTGTGGCAGTGGAGAGTCGCATGGAGTTCAAGCCAGTGATCAGTTTCGACGATTTTTTGAAGGTTGACCTGAGGGTGGCCAAAGTGATTGCTGCTGAAACGGTCAAGAAAGCCGGAAAATTGCTGAAACTGCAACTAAAGGTTGGTTCTGTCACAAAACAGGTGCTTGCTGGTATTGCGAAGCATTACACTCCTGAAGAGATGGTTGGCAAAAATGTGCTCTTGGTGGCTAATCTTGCCGACCGGAGCATACGTGATGAAGTTTCAGAGGGAATGATTCTGGCTGTCGAAGGGAGTGATGGCAAGCTTTTTGTCGTAGAACCCGCAGGAGATGAAATAAATGGTAAACAGATACAATAAAAGTTTGCAGATAAGAATTAATTCCTTACATTGAAGCACAAACATCGTGGGGTGGAGCAATTGGTAGCTCGTCGGGCTCATAACCCGAAGGTTGCAGGTTCAAGTCCTGTCCCCACCACCAGTAAAAGCCGCCTCCATAACAGGCGGCTTTTTTGTTTAGCATAGACCAGTATGAGAATGAAAAAGCCTGATTTTGTTCTGCATTTTACCTTGCGGAAAAAGCGCATCTGGATCCTTGCCACAACACTGCTGGTTGCCCTGGTTTTTCCTCCCATAAGGGCTTATGCTGAAGAGCTGCTTTGCGGTATCGATCGACTTGATGCCTCTGAGTGTCGTGAGCTCTCAGGTTTGAGAGTTGCTCTTATTTCCAACACAAGGAGTCACAGCAAAACAGGGGAGTCAAGCTATGCTCTTCTGATCCGACATGGTGTCAAACTGAAGTATCTGATGGCTCCAGAGCATGGTTTTCTGGCTGATACCGAAGCGGGTAAAGCTGTGGGGCGCGCTGTTGTCTCTGATACAATTCCGGTCTTTTCACTCTACGGTGCGTCAAAAAAACCTGATATTCAGCAATTACGGAAGATTGATCTGCTTCTCTTTGACCTTCAGGATATTGGCACTCGTTGTTATACCTACATCTCAACAATGAAGTATGCCATGGAAGCTTGTGAGCAGGCGGGCATAGCGTTCATGGTGCTTGATCGTCCCAATCCTGTTGCACCACTTGCGCAAAGCGGTTTCATGGTGACATCAGGATATGACTCCTTTGTTGGAGCAGTCAATATTCCTTTTCTTCATGCGATGACGGTCGGGGAGATTGCGATGCTCTTGCAGAAACAGTATTATCAACGGCTTGACCTCCGGGTGATATCGATGCAGGGATATCAACGGAGCAAATTTGGCGATGAACAGGAGGGGTTCACCTTCCAGAGCCCTTCGCCAAACATCCGCAATGTTGAGACGGCAATTGTTTATCCTGCCACGGTTTTTCTTGAGGCGACCCCCTTGAGCGAAGGCCGGGGAACCGATGCTCCATTCATGCAGTTCGGCGCTCCATTCATCAACAGTGATGATCTCCTGCTTGCTGTCAGTAAATACAAGCTTCCCGGCATTACGTTTAAGCCAGTGCTCTTTACGCCACACTCAAGCAAGTTCAGCGAGGAGATCTGCCATGGCTTAAAGCTTGGCTTGACTGACAGGAGAGTATTCAGCCCATTGAGAACAGCAACAGTGTTACTGCTCGAGCTTCAACGCCTTTACCCTCTCAATATCAGGCTCGACAAGAATGGGAGATTTTTTGACCAACTCGCAGGCTCACCTCTTTTTCGGGAGATGATAGTAAAACAGCAACCAGTCGAAGCGATTATGGAGGAGAGCCTCAAACAGAGAGAAGCCTTCAATAGGTCGATTCCCGCAAACCATCTTCTTTACCAATGAGCTCAGTTGTTTATGCTTTTCTGGGACGCCCTCTCTTTTTTGAGCCACTCTCTTTTTCTTCTGATTGATCGGAAAGAGAGGACTCATCATTTATCTCTTCAGGCTCCACAAGATTTTCGTCGAGATGTTCATCGTCAAGATCCTGCTCAACAATAAGATCAATTTCATCACAAAGGAGTTCGCCGATACTTTCATCAACCGGGGATGGCGATTTCCCTCGATTGTTTCGTTTGGTTTTCATTGCTGGCTCAATAAGAGTCATCACCTCATTGATGGAAGAAAAAATGTAGAGCTGCTTGTCCAGATTGGTCAGTTTCAGAAGATCCTTGATCTGCTTGCAAAGTGAGACAAAAATGGCAAGTCCATTCGATTGATTTGCAAGCTGGTGGGCAAGAAGCATGGAGCTGATACCGGAGGAGTCGATAGCCTTTACCTGGGAAAAATCAATGATCAGGTTTTTGGAGCTCTCCTTGTTGACCATCACATCAATCGAGTTTCGGAATGAATCACGGTGCCTAAAATCAAACACCTCCTCCTCAATCTTCAGAACGGTTAACTCTTTGCGTGTTGATATTGAATTTTTCATGGCAAAATAGAACAATGAAGCATATAAGACATTATTTAATAAGTTATTTCACGCGGCAGACTGTCAGGCTTATTGATAAAGAAGCATACCGAACATTCACACATAAAACATTATTAATAAATAAGGTAAAAAAAAAGCTCATTGTTAGTTTTTTTTTACAAAAAAGACAATTCCAGCCTCTTAATGTGGCTCCTGTCACATAAAAAGAGGCTGAGAATCAGTTCGACTATCGTCTCTTTTTAGTAAACAGGTCGTTTTGGACTAGAGCGTCAACGATTTTTGCAATTTCAGGGGCAATTCCATAAGGATTCAGAGTGCTGATGACAAGTGCGAGTGTATAAATTTTCCCTTCAATGGGGAGAAATTTGTTCACCACAACCAATCTCTCCTCTCTCAGACGACACTCTCCACTAAAGAAGTTCCCTTTTTCATAGCGTAGTGTGTAACCAAGCTCTTTTATCGTCTTCTCAAGCAACGAGAGTTGTACCGATTTTTTCATCACCCATCCTCCTCATTACTTCTGTTGAGGCTTATCCTCTCATCCTTGGATCAAGTGCGTCACGCACTCCGTCCCCAATAAGGTTAAAGCAGAGGACTGTTGTCAAAATTGCAATACCAGGGAAGGTCGATATCCACCAATAGTTTAAGAGGCTGTCGCGTCCTTCATTGATAATATTGCCCCAGCTTGGTGCTGGGGGCTGAACGCCAAGTCCAAGAAATGAGAGTCCGGCCTCTGTGAGGATAATATTGCCTATTCTCAGTGTTGCGGCTATTATAACCGGAGTCATCGTATTTGGAGCAAGGTGACGGAAAATGATTCTCATGTTTGAAAGACCAAGGGACTTTGCAGCAAGAATGAACTCCTGCTCTTTGAGCGACAGCACCTGGCTTCTTACTATTCGTGCTACCCCCATCCATCCGGTGAAAGAGAGGGTGATAACAATGAGGAAGATGGAGTTGCCGAAGGTGGCGATAATAATGAGAATAAGAAAGAGTGCTGGAAAGGCGATCAGCACATCCACAATTCGCATCATGATGGCATCAATCCATCCTCCAAAATAGCCCGATGTTACCCCGATGATGGTGCCAAGGGTGACAGAAATCAGAACAACCAGGAAGCCTATAGAGAGCGAAATTTTTGACCCGTAAATCACCCGGCTTAAAATATCACGTCCATACTGATCGGTTCCGAGAATAAAGGTACGAGTTACTGCAATATTTCCTTTTCCCGCTTCTGTAAGCTCCTCAACGGGTATGCTTTTGGTTCTCATTCCCTGGCGGTAGATAACAGTGTTACCCTCAACACGATATTCGTTGACAAACCGGATTGCGTTGGGTTCGTTGCGGGTTTTCAGTACCTGGAAATCGCTGATAAGTCGGTTTGCGAGACGAATGGTCATTCCATTACCCTCCTGCATGGGAATAATCAGCGCTTTTGGTTGTTTCAGTACCAGTGCATTCAGTTGTGAAAGGGGAGGCTGATAGGCCGTAACAAGAAAATCCTGCTGATCATAAGGGCTGAATGGTGCGATGAATGGTGCCAGAAATGCTGAGGAGTAAAGGACAAATACGACGACAGAAGCGTACAGGGCGATGGAATGTCGCATGAACGCTTTCAGACTTATTTTGCCGAGGCTTGCCTCCTGGTTTGTGGAGAAACTTTTTTCCCTGAAAGATTTTCGGCCAAGTATTGCAAGAGTGACAAGTACCACCACAAGATAGATGGCTCCAATCCAGAACTCAAGGATTTCAGTGGTGAAAATATCTGAAAAAGCCTTCGGTGCAGAGAAAAAAAGCGCTAAAGCGGTAAGCATCGAACGAAAACTTATCAGTACCAGTTCTGCCCTGAAGAACAAAATGAACAAAAACGCAAAGGCAGAGAGAATATAAAAAAGAGCTATCCCTCTTTTCCCATCTTTTATCGGTAGAGATGGCCGTTTGCTGCTGAGCAGGGAAGATGCTCTTCCAGAATCTTTCTCTGTGTTCAAACTCGTATGACTATCGTTGAATGTTGTCCGTGTAACGTAAAAAAAGCTGCTTTTCCCGGAAGAAAAACAGCTTTAACAGAGGTTGAAAGCACTCAGCTTGCTGAGCTTGCTGTTGCCGGGGCCACTTCGGCCGTAGCCTCAGCCTCTTTTTTGGAGGCAAGAACTGTAATAACCGGAGTGTCGGGATCATCCATAATCTCTAATCCGCTATATGCGTCCATAGGAATCTCCCTGACATGAATCGAATGACCAATCTCAAGAGCAGTAACATCAACCAAAAGATGATCGGGCATATCCTCAGGTTTGCCCTTGATGGTGAGTGCGTGAAGGATAATCAGCAGTTTACCGCCTTTTTCAACTCCGGCACTTTCACCAGTAACAGAGACCGGCACTTCAAGCTCAATAACCTCCTCAGCCGAGAAGAGCTGAAAGTCGGTATGAATAATTCTGTCAGTTACCGGGTGAAACTGAACCTCCTTGATAAAGGAGCGTTTAATTTTACCATCCGGGAACTGAAGATCGATAATATGCGACTCAGCCGAATGTACCAGTTTTTTCAGTGCAAGCTCATTGACACTGATCGCCACAGTCTCTTCGCCTTTATGGTAGACAACAGCAGGCACAACTCCACTCTTGCGAATTTTTGCCGCTTCCCCTTTCTTGATAACACGAGGCTCTACCCCCAATACAATAGTTTCCATGCTCTTCCTTTATCTCTTTATCGCTTTTGTTTAGCGGATGTTTGTGAGTTTTTCTGAAATATTTTTACTGTCAAACAGGCAACTGACAGAGTCATCTTCATAGATACGTTTTATCGCCTCACCGAAGAGGTGGCTGACGGTTATAGTTTCAATTTTTGATGAAAAGGCGTGGTTGGTTATAACCGAATCGGTAACGATAACCTTTTCAAGTATTGACGCATTGATTCTTTCAATGGCGGGTCCTGACAGAATTGGGTGGGTAGCTGCTGCGTAAATCTTGAGCCCTCCCGCTTCACGAATAGCCTTGGCTGCGTTGACAATGGTACCTGCGGTATCGATCATGTCATCAACCAGCAAGACATTTTTTCCTCTCACATCACCAATAATATTCATCACTTCAGCAACATTTGCCGCTGGACGACGTTTATCAACGATGACAAGATCTGTTCCGAGCTCTTCAGCAAATTTTCTGGCAAGTTTGACACCACCGACATCGGGCGAGGCAACAACCAGATTATCGCGAAAATCTCTCTGACGAATATCGTTGATCAAAACTACGCTGGAGTAAAGGTGATCAAAAGGGATATCGAAAAAGCCCTGAATCTGCGGCGCATGCAAATCCATGGTCAAGATGCGGTTCGCGCCAGCCGTGGTGAGCAGGTTTGCCACAAGCTTCGCTGTAATGGCAACGCGCGGACGGTCTTTACGGTCTTGCCGGGCATAACCGTAATAGGGTATAACAGCCGTGATTCTTGCTGATGATGATCTTCTTGCCGCATCAATCATGATCAGCATTTCCATCAGGTTATCGCCAGGAGGGTTCGTCGACTGAACGATAAAAAGATCAGAGCCGCGGATTGATTCAAAAAAATTGACCGAAATTTCCCCATCAGAAAAGTTTTCGATTTTTGCATTTCCAAGGGGAATGCCAAGGTATTGAGCAATGTTTTCAGCCAGAGCAGGATTACTGCGCCCTGCGAAAATTTTAATGGGTTTTGCCTTTGTGTCCTGCATTTTCTAATGAAAGGGATTATATTAGCGCTACAGTTCAACTTCCATGACTTGTTCTCACTGTTTTTCGACAGCAGACAATAGAGCCATACGGAGCCAAATATAATGAATAAAGGGTGAAAAGTTAATATATTTTTTCCTCTTTCTAACGGGGGGTTTATTTGCCTGGATAACTATGACTATTCTGGAGATCGGTGACTACCTTGGTCATTTTTTTGATTCAGTGGAGCTGACAGGAGGGGGAGAGTGTGAGATTCTTGCGCCTGCACGGATCGAAACTGCCCGGAGAGGGGAGGTAACTTTTGTTGCCAATGATAAATATGTCAAGTTCCTTGCCTCCACAGAGGCTTCGCTTGTTATTGTTCATCATTCGGTTAATGTCGATGAGTTTATTCACAAAATTGTTTTTCTCAAAGTCAATGACCCCTATTCTGCATTTGTTTTTCTTCTCCAGAAATTTGCCACGCCTCGTACCATAGCAGCTAAAGGTATTTCACCAACAGCCTCAATCGGTCAAGGAGTCACGGTTGGTGACGGGGTCTCCATTGGAGCCTATGCGGTTATCGGTGATCAATGTTCGATAGGGAACAACTGCGTGATTGGCGCTCATACTGTTCTGATGCATAATGTTGTTGTTGGTGATGACACATCGCTTTTTCCCTCCGTCACCTGCTATGACGGTACCATTATAGGAAAAAGGGTGATTATTCATTCAGGAAGTGTTATTGGAGCTGATGGTTTCGGGTTTGCTCCACAGAAGGATGGTTCTTACGTAAAAATTCCCCAGATGGGCATTGTCGAGATCGGTGACGATGTAGAGGTCGGAGCAAATTCCACGATTGACCGTGCCACCATGGGGAGCACGATTATCGGTAATGGTGTGAAAATTGATAATCTGGTGCAGATTGCCCATAACTGCCGTATTGGTGACGATACCGTTATTGCATCCCAGGCGGGTATTTCCGGAAGTGTTACCATTGGCCGTCAATGTGTGATTGCAGGACAGGCAGGACTTGCCGGTCATCTTGAGCTGGCTGACAGAATACAGGTTGCCGCCCAGGCGGGTGTATCCAAATCTTTTCTGCAACCTGGCACAGCTCTTCGCGGGTATCCTGCTCAGCCCATGCGCGACCAGTTGAAGCATGAAGCGATGTTGCGTAGCTCTGGAGCCATGAAGGAGAAGCTTGACCGTCTCGACAGAGAGATGAAAGAGCTCAAGGATAAGGAGAGTATGAAGAGCCCTGCCTGATTCAAGGCCTCTTCCGCATCACAAATTTCCTCAGCTCCTCTATCCCGAAAACTATAAACGGGGCAGATAAAATTCCTGGCCATACTTCGGCACCAAGCTCCCGTGTGTTGAAAAAGTGATGGCAGGCCGGCAGGTAGATAATTGAAACAATAAAAACAAGTTCCAGTATGATGCCTGCCGTGATCCATGGATTGAATCGTGCCAGGTAACGAATCGCACTCTGTCGATTGGTCCTGCATGCCATGACATTTCCGATTTGTGAAAAAATAATAGTTGCAAGAAAAGCGCTTGCCGCCTGCGGGTAGAGTGGTGAATCTGCTGGAAGCACAGCCCCCCACCTCCATCCACCGTTAAAAAGAACGCTGAAAAACATGAAAAATGAGAGTGCGGACTCAACAAGACCGAGAAACGCGTAGCTTCTCAAGAAGGTACCGATACTGACAAGTCGCTCATGTTCCTTTCTCGGCGGTTGAAGCATCGTGTCAGACTCTGGTTTTTCGTTGCCAAGCCCGATAGCCGGCAGCATGTCGGTAATGAGATCGATGCAGAGAATCTGTACGACGGTAATCGGGAGTGGAATTGGAAAAATGACGTAAGCAATGTAGGGGAGGATTTCAGGTATGTTGCTCGTGAGTACATAAACGATGAATTTCCTGATATTTTCATAAATACCCCGCCCCTCTTCGACAGCCTTGATGATCGTGGCAAAATTATCATCAAGGAGGATGATGTCAGAAGCATCTTTGGCAACATCGGTTCCACGCAGGCCCATTGAAATGCCAATGTCTGCACGTTTGAGTGCAGGCGCATCATTGACACCATCACCCGTAACAGCAACCACTTCGCCCATCAGCTTCAGTGCATTGACAATGGTGAGCTTCTGTTCCGGAGCAATTCTGGCAAAAACAACCTCTTTGTTCCTGAGCTCCATGGCCAGATTATCTTCGCTCATTCCAGCCAGTTCATTGCCCTCAATGATATGAGGATTTTTCACAATTCCGAGCCTCCGGGCAATATAGCTCACCGTTCCGGCGTTGTCGCCGCTCATGACAATAATGCGAATTCCGGCTTTTCTGCATGCTTCCACTGCGGCGGGGACCTCTGCTCTTGGCGGGTCAATAAGAGCTACGAGACCGGCAAACACCAGATGATCAATCTCTGTCTCTGTATCACAATTTGCCCTGAATCCAAGAGCCAAAACCCTGAATCCGTCAGAGGCATAATGTTCGGCCTTTTGTTGTAACAGTTCTCGTTCTTCCTGGGTCAAATGCCTGACCACTCCCTCTGTCAGAATATCGCTGCATTTTTCGAGCATCATTTCCGGAGCGCCTTTGACGGTCATGTATAACGCCCCCTCCTTTGTTCGCCAGGTTGAGGACATGCTCCGGGTATGGGGATCAAACGGCTGGCTTGATACTGGTTCAAAAGTCGAACGAAGCCGTTCATATCCCGCACAGCGTTCAACGAACTCCGCCATGGCAATTTCAGTTGGGTCGCCTTTAAAGCTGATTCTTCCCTCTTTATCGCCGGTTACCATAACATCATTACAAAGCCCCATGATTTCAGTCAGTTGCGATGAAACGGGATTATGGTTGTATGCAACAAGATCGCCAGATAATACTTCCTTGAAATTAATGAAGAAGCACTCTGTTTCTAGCTTGTTCTGCGTTAAAGTACCTGTCTTGTCGGTGCAGATAACGGTGGTGCTGCCAAGTGTTTCTACGGAGAGAATTTCCTTGACCACGGCGTTATGCTGGCTCATCCTCAGGCAAGACTGTGTCAAGGCAAGGGTAACGGCTGGAAGAAGCCCTTCTGGAACACTGGCAACAATGATACCAATTGCAAAAACCAGATTTGTCCAGAATGGGTTGCCTATAAGAAATCCCGTTAAGAAAAAAAAGATTCCTATGCCCAGAGCAAGCCAACTGATTTTTTTGACAAAATGTTGTAACTCCTTCTGCATCGGTGTCAATCCGCTCGTCAGTTGCTGAGAAAGCATTGAGATTGAACCAATATTGGTACAGCGTCCCGTTCTCAAGACCAGGATTCTTCCGCTTCCTTTGAGAACAGTTGAACCTGAAAATATTTTGCAGGATTGATCAAGAGTATTTTGAAGCGAAGTTTTTGTGACAGCCTGGGATTCACCGGTAAGAATGGACTCATCAACTAACATTTGGTTTGTTTCGAGCACAATGCCATCTGCCGGAATTTTGTCTCCTTCCTGTGTGAAAAAAATATCACCAGGAACAATCTCTTTGGCATCGAGCATGATTTTTCGACCATTGCGCAAAAGCACAACCATTTTTGGGATATAGTCCAGAAAAGAGATCATCAGCTTCTCTGCCTTGTAATTCTGGAAAAAGGAGAAAAGTGCGTTGAGTACAACAACACCCAAAAGAGCAATCCCGATCATGCTGTAACCACTGCCAGGGCTCAGGAAGTCTGCAAAAAAAGCAAGTATTGAGGCTGCTAGCAGCAGAAGGGGGAAAAGGGCCTTAAACTCCCCAAGAAACATCAGCAACGGAGACTTTTGTCGATGGAAAACAATGAGGTTTTGACCATAAGAGGCTAGCCTGAGTTTAGCCTCGTTATCAGTCAAACCCTTTTCTGAAGAGTTGAGTGCAAGGAAAATATCTTTCCTCGATTTTTCAGCCAATGCCTCGAAATCAATCATAAACTTCACCTCCTTGAAATCAGGATGGGGTCGGTGGAGTTAAAAAGTAAAAACACCCTCTGTTTTGCAGAGGGTGTTC
>SESH01048312.1_pt1 | contig 20188 bp, 2 predicted proteins | sample 3171561 | NCBI WGS metagenome assembly SESH01 (sample SAMN10866947, study PRJNA518727) | freshwater metagenome | biome: subpolar coniferous forest; feature: holomictic lake; material: water; isolation source: holomictic Lake 442 2011 16.5 m and 2014 13 m | place: Canada: near Kenora, Ontario
CACTTGACCGTTCCCTCAACGTAAAAACCTCTCGTTGTGCGTTGCGCTTTGCGCGTTGCGCGCGGTTCAGACACTGAACCGGAAAAGCATGACGTCCCCATCCTGCGTCACGTATTCCTTACCTTCGACGCGAAGCAGGCCTTTTTCTTTGACGGCCGGTTGGGAGCCATATTTCAGAAGGTCTTCATAGCGCATGACTTCGGCACGAATAAACCCGCGCTCAAAATCGGAATGGATCACGCCTGCAGCCTGCGGCGCCTTAGAGCCCTTGCGCACGGTCCAGGCGCGCACTTCTTTTTCTCCGGCCGTAAAATAAGTGATCAGCTGGAGTGCTTTATAACCTGTCCGAATAAGAGAGTTCAGTCCCGGCTCTTCAAGGCCGAGGTCTTTTAGGAAAACCTGCTGGTCCTCCTCCGAAAGATCGATCAGTTCGGACTCCACTTTCCCTGAGATCACCACGACTTCGGCGCCTTCTTTGGCTGCTCTCACGCGCAAAAGATCGACAAACGGTCCGCCTCCCGGAAGATCCTTTTCTGCGACATTCGCACAGTACAGCACGGTCTTCAAGGTTAGGAATGCCATGTCCTTCACAAGCAATTTCTCTTCTTCCGTAAGCCCTAGATTGCGCAGCGGGGTACCGTCCTCAAGCGCCTTCTTCACCTTTTCATAGACCGGCATTCTTTCCTTGGATTCCTTGTCGCCGGACTTTGAAAGTTTTTCCGTCTTATTGTATCGCGTGTTGATGGTATCCAGATCCTTCAGGCAAAGCTCTGTATCGATCACATCGATATCGCGCGCAGGATCGATCGTGCCCGAGACGTGGACAATGTTGGGGTCTTCAAAGCAACGCACCACGTGCAGAATGGCTTCAACTTCCTTGATATGGCCGAGAAACTGGTTCCCGAGGCCTTCGCCTTTGGAGGCACCGGCGACAAGCCCTGCGATATCATAAAATTCGACTGTAGTGGGAGTGGTTTTTTGAGGATTGTAGAGTTTGCTCAGTTCCCAGAGACGCGGGTCCGGAACCGGGACCATACCGACATTCGGCTCGATCGTGCAAAAAGGATAGTTCGACGCCGCGGCGTGCGCCTTGGCGATCGCATTGAAAATAGTCGATTTACCGACATTGGGAAGACCGACGATCCCGCATTTAAAGCCCATATCTCACTTCGTTCGCGTGCAACGCACAGCGGTCAACGCGCAACGTCCTTTTTAGTCTGCCTATTTTAAATTAGAAAAACGCACGGCATTATACTCGGGCAACGGTTAACGCACAACGAGCAACGCAAAAACAAAACGTTGAGCGTTGCGCGTTGAGCGAGATTAGGCAGCCCGCGCAAACACAATGCTATTCTGGAACTCCTGGATGGCCACACGCAGCATCGCACTCGCCATGGAAAGATCCATCATTCCTTTTTCGAAAGGTTTCCCATGCTGGTCCGCATAAAGCAGCATCACCGCGACAATACCGACCTCATCGCTTAAATAGCGCCCGCGATACACGTTTTTGCGACTCGCCACGGACAGATCCCGAGTACCTTTTGAAATATGGATGACCCTCTCACCTTTATTCAGGGCAATGTCCTCCATCCCTGTCTTTGTAATGACGATGCGATTGACCCCAAGCTCTACCTGTAAGCGCTGGAGTCTGTCGCTCCTCTCGCGCGAAAACGTATCCCCGCCGTCATTTGTGAACACAAACCGAACCTCCGACCGAAGATGCGCCATCACCTCGAACTCTTCAAGCTGCTTGTCCGTGAACTTGGCCACATCTGCCATGTCCGCCATGATCATAAATTTTCCTTTGAGAGCCTCCAGCTTTTTGCGGACACTCTGCTCCGCCCCGGAGTTGTCCCTCGGCCGCTGCGGGATAGTCTGGGACAGGGCAGCGACGGAGGGAGCCGGATCAACCGTTTTTTTTGGATCGTTCTTCTCCGGAACGGTTCTTGCTTCAGCCCGCGCCGGACCCTCGCTCGATTTCCCGATCGTATAGAGAACGATCTCGTCCGCAGGATAGACCTGATCCCGTATCACGAATCCATTCTGTTCGATAATATCGACGATATCATCGAAGGAAGAAAAGTTGATCGTGCTTTCTTCTTTCAGCAGCCGTCCGGCCCCGCTGAAAAAGCCGTGGGTAAAAACATAATTGAGATCATGTTTATTGCTGTCGTAATGCCGTTTCACAAAGTATTCCCGGTCTTCCGGGTCCATCCCGTAGATATCGATCGGAGCGGGCGCGTTTGAGATGATCCGGTCAAAAAGATGCGGCGCCTTCCACTCCGCGAGTTTTGTAACATCGACCCGTTCCACAGAGATCTTCTCGAGGACTCCCCCTCGTTCCGCATTAAGAAGCGTAACCAGAAGCGCGAAAGGTTTAAGATCGATCGCCACTGCGGAGGCCGCTCCGTTTGCAAGGGCCATGAGCGCTTGAACGCCCGTGCCGCACCCGACATCCAGGACGGCTTCACCCTTTTTCATTTGTTGCGCGACCCGATTCGCTATCGCAAAACCTGTTTTTTGCGGATCCAGCGGATTGAAAAGCGATTTATCGCTCGAAATATACAGTTTGCTTCCTAGGGTTTTGAATGGCGTCTGGGAGATATCCACCTGTTTGACGGGCAGGGAGCTCTCGAGTTTTTCGCGGAGCGCCGCCTTTTCCGTTTCGTTGCCGTTGCGAAGAATTTTTTCGACGGCTGTCACGTCATCCATGGTAAGTGTTTCCACGGCGAGCTCATCGCTCACTACGAACTTTTTTATTCCCTCTCGGCGCGTAAAGATACTGACGCGAGAAGTGTGTTGGGCCTCAAAAAGTCCCGTTTCGGCAAGCGCAACGCGGCGATAAGTGTCCGGCTTTTCCTGGGTGGGATAAATGACCACCCGAGCGCCGGGCCTTAAATTCGCTTCGAACGTTTTGATCATGGCCCCGGCGTCTGCCGTCCCCAAATGAAAATAATAGACCCGTTCCGTTTCTTCGAACAACTTTTTAGAGGTCTCATCGTTAAAGTCTCCCTGCTTGATCACGATCTGTCCGGGTCTTACCAGCCCTTCGCTCACGGCTTGCTGAAGAACTTTTTCGCTCTCCTGAACCAATCCGGGCTCATATTCGATGCCTATGAGCTTTTTGATATCCGGGCGCGCCATCGCAAACCGTATCAACATCTGCGCCTGACCGCTCCCGGCATCAAGGATCGTGATATTCCCGTCCGCCGGGATATCCATGGCTTGAAGAATCGCGTCAAAAGCTTCGGCGGGGGTCGGGTGCAAGATGCCCTTTTCTTTGATCTCAGTTCTTCGAACCGTCACACCGGCTTTCCGAAAGATTTCTTCGAGTTTTTTCTCAAGCCCTGGGCCTCGCGTCTCGGACCGCCGAAGGCCTTTGCTGGTTGCGGTCGCATACACCTTCATGAACGCATCGACGAAATTTTCTTTTTCCCCGTTGATAACCACCTGACGATTCTGCCCATTTTTTGAAAAAACATCGCTGTCATCAAATAAGGATTTTTTTCCGTCCGTCTGAGCGTTCGCGTTCAGCAACACGAGAGATCTTTCCTCTGTTAGCGGACCCCGAAGCGCCCCCAGATCGTTCACCGAGCCGGCTCTGACCCAATTCGGAACGATCCCATCGCGATGGGACTGATCGGCCCAAAGCTTTTGTCCGTTGGAAAACTCCTTAGTGCTATGGTCAACCATCACGATGGGAGCGCCCAGAGCCTTGGCGATCCTGCCGGCTTCCTTCGCACCCCCCATCTCGACCGAGGGATCCCATTCTTCTTCCGGATAATCCGCATAATCCCTATTTTCCCCCGGAAAGCTTGAAGCGATCTTTTGTTTGATCAAAATAAATCGGGTCTTGCCCGGCTGAAGATCCGCGATCTGAGCATTCCATTTTGAAGGATCTTCAGAAAGCTCCAGGACGCCCAGCTGCGTTTTAAGGGTCTCGCTGAAATAGGGGAAGAACTGGCCCAGGCTCATATTCTGCCAGAGGATAACCGGGGTGTTCCGCTTTCCAGACTCATCCATCAGGTGGCGTAATTCCGTGATTCTCTCGAGCTCGTAAATCGCGGACGGCAACTCGCGGGCGATAATATCCCGGACGGTATAGATTGCGGCATCCTCCGTTACAATATGTTTCTGGATAAACTCGGCCGTGTCTTTGTAAGCATCCACTGTGCTAGAGGTCCGTTTTTCAGACACGCGCGATTTAAGTTCTGTCTGACGAACTTCAGATCGAGGCCCGGCCGCAGGCCATTTTCTTTCGCTCCCGTTCTTCATGTTACGAAGCTCAATAAATCCAGGCTCCTGCTTGATCACGACAGGATCCAGTCCCGCTTCGCGCAAAGCAGCATCCCATCCGCCACGATCCTTATAGATCTGAAGAGCCTTGTTATAGACCGATGAAGGAGTTCGCGGGGTACCCAATACTCCAAAAACGACCCGGGCACCTTCTTCGCCGTTTTCCAGCTGAACCGTCCCGCCACGCAAACTGAAGCCAGCCTCATGGAGAGCCTTGAGAATCTGCGGGATCTTTTGCTTCTCTCCTTCTGCCCAAGCCGGGATCTTTTTTGACCACCATTTGAACTGACGCTTGGCCGCTTCAAGCTCGGCTGTCATCGCTTCCTCACTTGCTGGCTCGGCCTTTCGAACCTCCGACCGACTTGCCTCAAAGCGGACGATCACAGCCGCTCCTTTGAACGCTGCAACCTCCTCGGCTCTTGCCCCATCGTAAGATTGCGAAATAACTTTCCTGGCTTCCTTCTCGCCTTCTTTGATCTCAGCCACTTGCCCGTGAGAAATAATCGTGAGAGCGCCTTCTTTGATAACGCGCCCCATCGCAATCCCGTCACCTTTGCTTTCCGATTTTTGCGCCAGGAAACCGCCCTCGACCACTTCGATATCCAACCCGCCACCCTTCTTGACGGGAAATCCCTGGTCCCCGCGGTCAAGAACCGCCACGTACCCGTTGCCGGTGGAATCATCATAATCGAGGACAATGGCGCCTCGTTGATAGGCATACCAGTCCACATTCTCGCTCAAGTAGTTCGCCGCCATCCTTGCGTTTTCAACAAACGACTGTTTTTTTCCATAGCCCATGCTTCGTTGGCTCTCGGCCGCTTTCCCCATCCACTGGTAACCCTCTTCGGTTCCGTCGATCAACCCCGCCCAGGCCGCGACGGCTCTTTCAAATTCCGTGCTATCTCCGATAAAGACAAATCCCGCTTTGTTGACTTGCACGCTCTTCACATCGAGCGGAGAGGGCTCACTTCGGAGGTTAAGTTTATTAACCTTCGCCCAACTATCTACCACCTTCGCCATGAATGCCGTCGGAATAGCCGGTCGCGCTTTAGTCGTTTCCTCTCTCGGGGCTTGATCTTTATTTCGCATTTCGGAACGAACCGATTTTCTTATGCGAACATCCCAACCGTAGTGATCTGCGGGCGTATCCCTCAAAGCACCTTTTTCACGAAGCTCTAAAATAGAGTCCGCTAGCTCTTTGTCATGAGAAAGACTTAAGCGAGGAAGCCCTAAGGGGAACCGACTTCCCTGATCGGTAAAGACGCGTTCGCGAGACATCTCCGCGGCAGGATCGTAGGCGTAGTCATCGGTGATGAAAAGCCCTCCATCGACAAGAAATTTCTGAAGTTCTGAAATAAACCCGGGGTCTCTTTCATAGTCCAGAGGGATTTCTTGCCCGGCTCTCTGGTAGTAGCCATCAAAATTTCCCCTCAAGGTCGAAACATAGTGGCTGGGACGCGTTATGTCCGCATCGACGAAAGTGATCATCCGAAGCGTTGTTTCATCCGCTAAGGGATGTCGCCATGGAAATGTCAGAACCGGGTATTGGCCGTCTTGGGTCATGCGAATATCCTCGATCCCCAAAGCATTTAATTCCACAGCTAAGGCGGCGAGCCGTCGCTCCGGGATATGGAGCCGGTCTCCGATCGCGTAGCCCCACTTCATTTTTTCATCCCGGTACTGCTCCGCCCATTCCGTCGCAAGCAGTTGGCTTCGGAAACTAGAGTCTTCCAGTTTTTTAAAATCCCCAGCCACCTCTCCGCCGTAAGTATTCGCGGTCCATCCGAAATAATCGGAAATAAAGAAACCCTCTTTCATGTCCGTGCTTAAAAACGCATTCGACAGGTCCACCCCCGTCGCGCCATAAATCAACCTGAAAGGCCGGAACTCCGGATTCACTTTCTCCAACACCATCCAGTCATGCAGGATATAAGCCGGATCCAGCAGACGGCTGACTCCTGACTCCCTGGCTTTCGCCTGAAGTCCCGCCCAATCCCTAAACACTTCCGCTTTCCTAATCTCGGAACGGCCGGGGATCGTCGCTCCAAGGGTGAAGTTGAAAACGCCCAAGGTCTCACCTTTGAGATAGGCGCTTTTCGCATTGTCAAAATGGAGCCACGCTCCGATATTGTCATCGTTTTTATCCGAAGAATTCGCGACCCACCCCTGCGGCGTGAAGGAATTTGAGCCGTTTGCCCGCATAAAGACTGTGGGGCGGTAGCGCCACAGCGAAAGCTTTTCGTTCTTCAGATAAAAAGTCTCCTTTTGACCCAGGGGCGCGGGATTATTAAAAATAAGTTCGTTCTTTTTTTGGAGCGAGGCTTTTTGCTGGATACCCTTCGCGTCCTGATAATCCCCCAGATCAGCGTCGTGGACTTTCCCGATGTTCATGGAGCTGGCCTGCACGGCTTGAAACCCCTCATGCCTCTGAAGCCGGTCCTCGTCAATCGAAAAATCTTTCAAGACCTTGGGCGTGAAGGAAACGTCCATGCGGGCTTCTTTTTCGGTCGCCGGATGGAAAACAATCTCGAAGTCCGTCGCTTCCCAATTCCCTGCTTGGTCGAGAAGGAACCCTTTCAAAACAAGCGTTCCTCCCGGGCCCTCTTCAAAGGAAGCCTTTGTGATCATGGGATTATGGAGATAACGGCCTCCGGTCCAATATCCCGGCATCACAAAACTCGTCCCCCAATCGAGCATCGCCCCGTCGGGCCCTCGCGTAGGAAGGGGGATTGCCCTCAAAAACCCGTTACCCTTTACAGAAAAAACCTGCCGCCCCTGCGACAGGATCTTTAGTTCAGAAAAAGAACCCCCCGGGGTCTGGATCGAGTTTTCAGCCGGCCCGGAATCCTCGGCGCCCTTAACCGCCCATGACCCTTTCGAAAAAATATTTTTCTCGAAATGCCACTGTGCCAGAGCCTTGATCGGAGCACCGGTGATCGCAATCGCACCCACCGCAAACAACCCCGTTAAGAACGTCCGGCGGGTGCTCAGGATTCGAGTCTCCGAGCGGGATAAGGAATGAAACGCGCGAAGGGCCATCGGAGGCATTGCTTGGCCGAAATCATTGAGAGCTGCGAATTGACGATAAGTCTCATGAGTGACACTTTCCCAGCGGGCCGTCAGGGCTGCTGACATGCCGAGATCCTTGGAAAAAGCTAAATGGCCGTAGGCGGTATCCACCACATACCCGAGCGGTTTGGCATGAACAGCCCCTTGCGTGGCGGCTGGTATAACGAAACGCGCATCACGAAGCGGCAATCCGGGCCACACATCTTTGAGAAGGGTCAGGCCGGGAACAAATTCCATCTCCGGTGAATTCATAACGTACGCATGCTGAAAACGGATATCTTCCAGAGAATAGCCGATCACAAATCCTTGGACGATCTCGCGGCCGGGAATACTTGGTATGTAACGGACAAGCCAGCCCTTCAGGTCGCGGATAAAAGCCTGATCGACAGGCCCTTTGGAAAAACGGCTCAGCTGCGACGGAGTTAAAACGCCTGTTTCCACAAGGATCTGGCCTTCTTTTTGGAAGCGCTCCATGAGATGTTCCAGGTTCACGATATAATTGTTGGTAAAAATAAGTCCGAGAGATTGCCACAGCTGCGGGAATTTACCGATCGCTTCGGAAACAACATGGGTAGAAGGTTCGGGGTCTCGATTTTCAGGAGCCTCAAAAGCAACATAGGCGGATTTCACCCCGAGCAACACGGGAAGAATGTGCGGATGCAGGATCGCTTGCTTTTGTTCTTGGTTCAGAAAAGGATAGATCCGTTTCAGGAGTTGCCGCTTCGCGTCAATGATCCGGACCTCTTGGGGAGAAAAAAGCTGGTCTTCTGTAATTCTGACTTCCGAGCGTAACGCGGGATGATCCAGTTGCGTCTTAACTTGTTGAAGAGCTTGTGTCACTTCTTCGTTGGTGAGAGAGGGCCGCTTGGCTTTGCTGCAATTGGCATCCTCTTTCGGGGTCTTATCGCCGCGCAAGAGCCCGGCCACGAGCGGACAAATTCCGCCGTTCACGCACCCCAGGCAAGCGGGGTGCCCCATTAAACGACCGTCGCGAACCAATTCGAGTTTCTGCTTGAGTGTCAAAAGCCTCTGCTTCCAACTCATTTGAACTGCCGGGGCCAAAGTCGCATTCGGCCCGGCGTGGAAAACACGTCCGGCCATTTCATCCAGATACTTCGTAATATCCGCAAGCGTCGTCTCCTCACGTATCACCATCACCGGGATCACGACTTCTTGGGCTTCCTCGATAGGAGCTACAGGTTTTTGGATCTCGACGCGCCAGGCGACGATCATGTCCTGCTCTTTCATGCGCAGTTGGCCTCGCACCTGCCAGGGTTCGATCTTGAGAACATCAAAACCGCTCGCTTTGAGAGCTTTTCTGAACCCATCCATGGAACCCTCATCAAAGGCGGTATTGATCATGTGCTCTTTGACCCACAGGGTATTGTTCCACTGCATCTTCGCGTCCTCGATCCGGTCTGCAAGCCCGGAAACCCTTCCGGCCCGGACTTCTTCAAAGACCCAAAGCCCGTAGCGCAGGATGTAAGAAAGGACCTCATGATCCGCTTTGGATCCTTTTCTCTTATTTATTTCAGATTGAAGTACTTCAAAGGCAGCCTGCAAGGATTTAAGGTTCGCGCCCGAGGGGCTCTGGACATAACGCTGCGCTACTTCAAAAACACCGGTTTGCATGGCCCAGTTGATCTGTTCCACAAGCGACCTGGCCCGCTCCACCCAGAACGAATTCTTGTGGTGGATCACAAAAACCCCTTTTCCTCCGTCTTTAAGGACCTTATGGATCTGCTTGAGGACGCTCTCTGTTTCTCCGTATTCGATCGCGAATTGTCCCGTCACAAGGTCAAAGTCGTTTGGAATATTTTTTATTCCAGAAAAAGTCTCCATGGATGCTTGTCTGAAGTTAATGCCGGGGGCGATCACTTTCGGAGTCGCATAATCAATCGCCCAAACGTCGAACCCCTTGCCGGGGATCCCGGGTGCCAGCCCCGCGACGGCTCCGTTCCCCGTGGCAAGATCAAGGATCCGAGAACCTGCGGACATCTTCGAGAAAACATCTTCCCAGAACTTGTTCAACGAAACGCCGGCAAATCCCGGCAACGAATTGGCGTAGACCTCGAGAAATTGGGTCCATTTTTCCCGCTCGCGATTCTCTTTTTCGCCGCGCACTTCGGAGCGAGAATTTACGAGATTTTGAAGCTCGCTAACGTACTTTGCCGGGGCGTTGCTTACGCCGATAATGACGTCGAACTTGCCATCCGCCACTTTTTCCATCTGCTCGATCTTCTGGTCGATCCACTTGCCGAGCACTCTTCGACGGAAGCCGAACGACCCCCTGAAAATCCCCTGATGTTCCCATTCTGCAAGCTCGAGCACTTTCTCTGAAAGCAGGAATTCTTTTATTTCGGCCAACGAAAATTTCACGGAAACACTTTTGTTTTTCTCGATGTCCACCGCGGGCCGAATATCAGGACGACTTTTTAAAAATGCCACGACCGCCCGGACCACATACCCGTCATCCGCTTCTCCGAAATACACGATATTACGGATATTTCTGTAATCCGGGTTTTCAACCAGAACCCGCATGTGCGGGTAGGGGGCGGAATCCAACTCTCCGATCACCTGTTGGAAGAGTTTCCGGAGCGTCAAAACGCGCTTGAATTCAAAAACCGTATTGCTGCTCACCGCATCGAATTCCTTTCCGGAATCATCTGAGACAATTTCGCGGATCGCCTGGAGCCTTCCCATATTGATCCACTGCAAGGGGCTTCCTTTTTTGATGATGACTTGATAGATCCCCGAGATCTCTCCCAGCAAACCCAGGATCTTGCTCCGGGACTGCTCCTCGGTCATCGCCTGAGCCATTTTTCCGACGGCATAAAAAACGAAGGCTTGAACGATCGCGGCCCCTTCTCCGTTATAGGCCAGAAGTTCACGGATTTTTCTTTTAAAGATCGGAAGGGAAAAATCCCAAGCTTTGAACGACGCCATCACAGCAAGGTCTTTTTCAAGCTGAGCAGCTCTTGACGCATCTTCAACGGATGGGATAACGCCCTTGGATTGCCTCATCCGCACCTCAGAGCGAGAGGTGTGTCGCATCCCCTTTTGAATATTCTTCCAATCGACATCGTAAGTGACTTGATAAGAAACCGGGATGGCCACCTTTTTCCCACTCTTTCCTTCCGGGGAGGTAAAGTCCTGAAACGGCTTCGAATCAACAACTTTAAGGAAAGAGAACGGGCTTTGATCCTGAAGCTTGGTGATAGCTAGGGCTGGCTTGGTTCTGGTTCTATTGAAGAGCTCATATTCGTCCCCGTCCTGATCGCTGAGAAGTTTCAGGAATTCTCCGGAAGAGAGCGTCTTTACCGTGGTCCCTTCTAAAATCCTGAAGTCCGTATAATCGAGCTGGGAGATAAAAGCCTTCCCCCCCTGGGCAAGAACGCGTTGGATCTCCTGTAAAAGCTCCGCTCTTTTTTGAATGTAGCGCCAGGTTTGACGCGTCAAGAGCACCACATGAAAAGAACCCCGCCTGTACATCTTCAGACCGTCTTCGACATCGTGGATCGTGACATTCCGATGAAAATATTCCAGAAAAGCCACGACCCCGCTTATCGGGCCGGCCGAAGCGACATGCCTTAGATATTGAGACGCCGGTATGCGGATCCGTTCGCGATTAATGAAGGAGAGGTCCGCAGAATCCCCGTAATTTTCAAGGAACTCTCGAACCACCTCGCCCCCGCCCGCACCGAGGATCAGCACCTTGGGACGGATATGCGCCATAAGATAACGATCGACCGTTGAGGAAATGAGCCCGTCGAACTGAAGATCTTCGGCCATAAAGCCATTGAGAACATTATCGAAGCGGACATAAGGATTGACGGCCTCAGCTTCCGGCGACGTTCCTTTTTCCCGCACCTCGGAACGGGGAACGGCCAGCGAGAACGTGTGGCGACCGGAAAGAAAGGGCTGCTTGAATCCGGCTTTCTTGAGAAAGCGGCCGGGCTCATCTGACGTCAGAACCCCGTACACTCCGGTCCTTTGTTCTTCCCATTCGAATTTACGGATCAGCTTCCCATCAAAAAGTCTTCCGTGGATCATGCTTGCCATGAAAGCCGCCAGGGACTCTTCCCCGTAACCTCTTCCCCTAAAATCGTTATGGATCGAATAGCGGAAAAAAAGAGTCCGGCTCCAACGTCCGTAAATAAACGTCCCGTGCCCAATCACAGCACCCTCGGCATCAGAGATCGAATAGATATAGCGCGATTTTTCGCGTTTTGTCTGAAAACAAGAAATGCTTAGACGCCCGAGCTGGAAAGTCACGCTTCGGTCTTCACGAAGACTCCGAGTCGGATCTCCTCCGAGAAATACAATCTTTTCTCCTATCCGATCAAATTCTTGCCGCAACTTTTCGATAAGCTGACGCGTCACGGCGGGTCCATTTTCGGTCTTTCCCGGCTGGAGTCTCTCTATGAATTCGGGAGTCAGAGGGAACACCGTCTTCATTTTTGGAGCCGTATTCGTTCTGACCTCGGGATGAGCCGGATCGGCCCCATCCTCACTCCGAACTTCAGACCTTGGTAGCGTGTCGATGCGGATCGTTCTACTAAACATTTCTCTGTCGGGCTTCGGGACTTCCAGAATGGTTTCCGCATTGCCGGCTATTTTAGAAAGAGCGCGTACCATTTCTCGCTGAAGTCTTGAAGGCGCCAGCTTGATCTTTTCAGTCTCAAGAAGACGGATCAAATGCACGAAATACCGGACGTATTTGACGGCCACTTCGAGAACAGGCTCCCACACCGCAATCCGATCATCCTCCAGCAAAGATTCCAACCCGACAAGAGCCGCTTGGCGCCTCTCGGCGGAACCCGTAATACTGCCTGTATTTGAAAAAAAGTAATTCTCAAGCAGTTTTTTCCTGGGCCCTTCAAGCTCATGAAACTTAGAACTATCCATATAGAGTTGGGTGGCTTCTCTTAGGGCTTCCAGGTAATGGACGTCTTTCGTTCCGGGGTCCGTCGCGGGACCATCGGCGTGCATCCGTTCCGAAAATTCTTCCAACATCGTCTGGATCTTTCCGTCATAGATTGCCAGATCCTGTTGGCGCCTCGGATGAACCACCGTCCCCGGATAAACATTGGCTTGAAGGACCGTTCCGTTCGTGGAGTCGATATCAACGATCTTGATCTTGGTCGCAGGACCCTCCCGGAACATGCAAAAAGAAAAATGTTCGCCCGCGGAAAGAAAATCCGAAGCCGCCGTGAAAAGCTTGGGGGCATCGGTGGGCCTGCCGGGGATCTCCTCCCGGGCGACCAGATAAGTTTTCCCAAGCGACACCTCGTGTTCCGCGTGGATGCTTCCTTTCACAAATATCCTGAAAGCGGCTTTTTCATCCGTGGTCTGTTCGATCTCGAATTGAACAGTGCTCGAGGCGAGCTTGGGTCCGATCCCGATCCTGACGATCCCTTCAACCTGGGCAGTAAAATCCTCGGTTTGAAGGAATTCGTCCCTGGGTTGGGTGAGAGCCGTCGAGGGGGCGCGACGGTAAGTCTGAACTTTTTCCTGAAGCTCGCGCGGGAATGAAGCGACAAACGATTCCTGCTGGCTTTCAGGGACCAATCCAAAAAGCAGAATTCCAAAGTTGAACTGGTCTCGGCTTTGCAGCATCGTACGGATTGCGGACAAAGCGTACGGCTTCCCTTCGAACGAAATCGCCGTCACTTCTCCTGGAATCTCACTTTTTTTAAGCGGAACGCGCGTCCCAAAAGGTTCCTTCTCCCTGCCGGCAGGTAAACGCACCTCGGAACGGACCTTCGCTTCCGGAAAAGTTTTTTCGAGAAGCTGCCGCATCCGACTTATCGAGCCTTCGTTGTCGAAGTCAGACGCGCGAACTTCTGAGCGGGTTTCCGGATGAAAAGATTCTTCAAGTTCTCTGAGCTTCTTGTTCTCAAGGTGGCAAGCCCGGGCAAAAGCTTTGACCGCTGTCAGGTCGAGCCGTCCTTCATTCCCATAATTGAGAAACTCTCGAACCGCCCTGTACGCCGCGATTCCCTCCTGATAGACGCGCCCCGCAGTCATCGCATCAAAGGAATCTGCCACCGCGATGATCCTCGCTTCCAAAGAGATCTCTTCTCCTTTCAATCCACGCGGGTAGCCTTTTCCATCCGCTCTCTCATGATGAGAAAGAACAATTTCGCGAACAACCTCAAGGCCCGGGATCAGCGCAAGAAGGTCGGCGCCTTTTTGAGCGTGCGTTTTCATGATGATCCATTCACCCTCAGACAATTCGGGATTGGAATTGTTGAGAATTTCATCAGGGATCGCCAGTTTTCCGACATCGTGAAGAAGAGCCGCCTGAGCCAACGGCAGAGAAGACGACATCCCAAGCTCCTCGGCTGTTATGAGCGAAAGATGCATCACCCTCTTCATATGTTCCAATGTCTCAGGATCTTTTACTCGAATCTTCTCCAAGAGCTCCTGCGCTGAAGACGGCAGCGACTCCATGACTTCTTGAAACGTCCATGTTTTTTTCGCAACACTGGCTTTAGCCCTCTCCTTCGCCAGAATATCTTTGAGAAGCGATATCCTATAGTCGTCCCGAAAATGATTTTCAATTTTTACCGCACCGGCGGCTTCTTTCTTTTCAAGATAACTGTCATAAAAATCATGGGACTTCGCATTAAAGGATCTCCAGAAAACTTCCTGGGCTCCTTCTTGGAACATTTGGCTTAGAAAAACATCCATGAGCAAAGAGCCTCGCCCCCGAACACTGTCTTGGCGCGTCAGGACCCTCAAAAGCTCAGCACTTTCTCGATCCACGCTTAAAGAACCATAAATAACTCCCGCGATCTCTCCCTGGGGGTCGACAAGGATCCATGTGGGGAATTTCGTCAGAGTTCTTTCCCATTGATCGGATGAGCGCGATCCCGCACGCATTCCCCGGTTTCCAGGGTTGAAAAACTCCTCTTCCATCCGGCTCAGAAAGGAGGCCACCTGCCGTAGTTGCTGCCCTTCTAATCCCATAGCCTTCACATTCGCCACTTTCCCAAGCATAGGGTCTGAAACCACCACCGCAACTTCGGGAACCTCCAGCCGCAGCTCAGAACTTTGCTTTTCTCCCGTCGCCCCCGTGAGCTTTTCGCAGAGCGTCACCAATTCCTTATATTTCGCAACGATCTCGGGCTGGTTCCCAAGACGATATTTCTCCTGAACGATCCGGAAAAGGTTGTTCTTATGGAACTGCGCTTCCGCGGCAACCTCCTGCGGGGCTTCAGCGACCCTAAGGATCAGCTCGTTCAGTTTCCTTTCAACCGCTTCGAAAAAATCCTTCACAATCGCGATCTTTTGTTTTTCAGAGAGGTCCTCGCCCTTGTCTTGCGAGCGGACCTCAGATCGCAAAGAGGCGTCGCCTTGCAGCCTGGTTGTTTCGGCGTCGAGGTAACCTTGGATCGCGCGATCGACCTGGGGCCAAACATCCAAAAGCTTCAGGATTCCTTGTTTGAATTTTTTAAAATCATTCCCGAGGGCGGCCTGGTCCGAATTGAACGCTGCGTTCAGCAGATGAACCATTTGGGAAGCGTAAGGAACAGGATCTGTTTCCGTCCCTTTGTGTTGATGAAGGATAGATTTATATAATTTGAAATCCTCCACGAAAACGCTCCTTAGCATTTCGTCGTTATTGAGAAACTCTTGCCTTATGGCCCTAAGCGCTACCGCCATGCCTTTCAAATCCTTAGGCTCTATGGCTATACCAAGAGAGACCATTTCGAGAAGCCCGAAAACAACCATTTCGTTGTTCACTGAAAGGTGCGAGCTGAACACCCCCATCGCGGCCCGGGTCTTGAAAAGCTCTCCGTTGCTAATACAAATTTCTTTTTTGAGCAAGCCGTGATCGCTAGTCCATTTTTTAATTTGTAAGAAATATTGCGCTGCGGAAGCCGCCCGTTGAAAAAGATCGGCGTTCTTCCAGTCCGGCTCTCCTGGAAATTCCGGGTTCCGCGCTTCTGAACGAACAGAATAATTGCTCCCGGGAGGGTTCTCAGTCGCGGCAGGAACCGGAGATCCCATTCTCAGGGCTTCGAAGTTGGAGAGTTTTGTGCCCGCCGGCGGTTCCCGGAAAGGAAGCGCCTGATTAAGTTCAAAAATAAAACTGATGAATTTGAGCCGGAAAAGAATCGGGCTGATCACCAGATCAAGCGATAGAAATCCCAAGGCGGCACCGAGGATCCAGGGCTTAAAGATTTCCAGAGCGTACAAACCTACGACTGGAATACCGGTAACCAATAAACCCCCGGAGATCATTTTCCCGTAGAAAGATCCAAAGGTTTCCGGATTTAATTTCCCTTCATTCGCCAGCTGGAGGACTTTTGAGAGCCGCCCGGCATCGTAATACCTGCGGACAGTGATCTTAGCGCCTCGATCCAAATCTCGCCCAAAATCCATCCGCCAATCCCGGATATCTCTCCTTTGACGCACGCCAAAATCGCTGAAGGCCGAGAAGGTCACGACGCCAAAATCGGTTTCGTCTAAAAGAACATAAGTCTCGGTTTGTCCGCCCTCTTCAGCCACAAAAACATCCCCGACTTTCCATTCCCACAAAGGAGCCTCGAGCGTGTACGGGATTGCGTCAAACTGGCTGTTATTATTCAGATAAAAAAAAGCGTGTTGATCCATCCCTGGGTCGGTGAGCTGCTCACGCACCTCGGAGCGTGGGATAGAAAAGCTCCACGGCTTCCCGGCTTTGTCTTGACCCATGATCACGCCTCGGCTGAAAAAATGGATGGCTGAAAACCTCTCGAGCTCCGGGATCCCCATGATGTCTTTAACCCTTTGAAGATCCCCTTCCGGCGAAATCTTGAAAAGTATCAGCCGCCATGTTTTGGCGTCCACAGCAACAGCCCTATGCTCTTCCTGGTCGACGCCGAGGAGAAGATCCTCAGGCCTTGGGACATGAGCCTCTTTGCGGATCTTCGCGAAAAGCGTTTCCATCTCAAGGGCAGAAGCCACCGGGCCGCTCTTTGGATTTGCAGCCTGATCGGGCTTGACCGTCTCTTTATCCCGAGGTGTTTCTGCCGCCGGCAAAAGGGTCGGTGATTTTAATCTAAAAAGGTCGGGTTTGTAGTCGCCAAGCCGCTCAGCCGGCACTGCGAGGATCATCGTATCCTGCCGGTCTCCGGAACTGATCGAAAGGATGGAAAAACTTTGGGATAAATTGCGATATTCCTGAAATACACCAAGGCTCCTGATCACCTGATGATAGCTGCGCCGTTTTTCTTCTACCCTTTGCCACCGGATCTGTTGGTCCTTCATCTCAACCGCGACCCAAAGCCTCTTCCGGCTATCAAAACTTTGTTCGATCAAATCATTCAAGGCTTGAAAGGCTTGTTGGCGATTCATGTTGAATCCATCCACGTGGATCTCTGAAGATTTCCCAAAAGGCGTTTGTATTTCGATCCTCGTCTCGGACCGGATTTCTGCACCCATAAGCGCATGATCCATTTTTAAAATAAAGTCCTGCCGAATTTCGCTGCGAAGTGGCGCGGCATCCTCAGCGAGATTTCCGAGAATCCGGTCATAACCTTCTATCGCAACGGCAGGCCGAACGCGGGTGCTTTCTTTAGCGACGTCCTGCGTACGGGGTACGGGGTACGGCATTTCTAAATCGGTTTTTTCGGTACGCCGTACACCTTCCGCCGTACTCCTTACGGCTTCTTCGAACGCATACTTCCCGCCCTCCATCAGGAACCGGTAATAATCCTCATGCCGTTTGCTGGGCGCGCCCATCGCGGGCGACAGAATGACGTAGCTGATCCCTTTTTCTTTCATCATCCGCTTGATCGCTTCTTTGTGAAATCCGCCGAATACGAGCACCGCGGGTGCGGAGCTCGGGGAACGGCTAACGGTTGACGAATCGTTCCCCGTTTCCCATTCCCCGATTTCCGATCTCAAGAATTCATCAAAAATTTTACTAATCGAAGCGTCGCGTTTCTTCGCCAACTCATAAAAACTGATCGCGTCCGTGATCAGACTTTCCCAGGAACGGAAAAAGACGGTCGAATGGTTTGTCTCATGGGCAATGAACTGAGCAACGTCTTCTGTCTTGAGACCTTCGAGCGATTCTTTTAATGCGGTGAATTCCTCATGGCTGAGCTCAATCGTGTTCAGTTTTTCTAGAAGAAGAACGCTTTGATAATAACCGTAAGTCTTTCGGTCGCGCTCTTCCGGGAGACCTTGTTCGACGATTTCGTTCTCAAGAGCTTTGATTTCCTCGAGGAGAGTAACAAGGTCGATTTTTTTAATAGCTTTCGGATCGCCGGAGAGCAGGCCTTCAACGCTCGGGTACGGCGGAAGGCGTACGGCGTCCCGCGAAACTGCTTTTTTGTTCGCCGTACTCCGTACGCCGTACACTCGTTGAAGATATTCACCGAGCGGCAACTGCCCATTCTGGTAGCGCTCCTTGAGCTTTAACCACGATTTCATTTCCTTGGGGAAGTTCCTATCGATCAGCTTTTGGAGGTCCTTACGAATGCGTCCGATATCCTGGGTCACACCCCCTCGATTCTTCGCGGCCTGTTCGTACGCGCGGATATTCTCAAGATGAAGATTGATTGAGTCGGCGCCGATAAGCTCGAAGTCAGCGTACGGTGTAAGGCGTACGCCGTGCTCCGTACGGTTAATATGCGCGTACTCCGCGCCACCGACACGGAGTTTATCCATGAGGTAGTAGGAGATCTTTTCTTTCAGAACAGGGTCGGTGATTTTTTCAAAAAGATTATCCGTGGGGACAGGTCCTTCATATCCTTCTTCGTAGACGGTTTTGACGCCGTACTCTTTGACGAAATGCCGGACCATGGCGGCAATATTTTCCTGGGCCTCAAGCGAGTCGTGTGCGTCTTGGATGTAAATAACAGTACGGCGAAAGGTGTCGCTCGTACGGCGTTTTTTTTGCTCTGGACTGTGCACACCTTCCACCGTACGCGGCGCGGTGTACGTCTCAACGATGTTGCCAAGACCCGCGGGCACATTAAATAACATTTCAGGCGCCGTACTCCTTACGCCGTACGCCGGTGTTTCAACGGGCATAGCCATAGCGTTCGTTGTCAGAAAGCAAACAACGACGATCAGGCTGATGACTCTTTTGAAACTAACATTCTCCCTCATTTTCTCCTTTGTAATTTTGCTTCTCAGCGTCTGTTTCCCCACGAATAGAAGTGAGAAAAGAATGGCCTACCCTTGATGAACGACCTTATGCAAAGACTTAAATTGAGGCTTTGCTTCTTTATAAATGGATATTTTTAGTTTAAAGAAACACTCATCTCAAAAGCGGAGCTTCTTGTCCCTAAAATGTACCCGCCGGGAAGGTCTTTTACAAGGGACGGAGGTGGTTTATAGGACTCATTTTGAAGAAAAAACGAATAATTGTTGACGATATTATATATAATGAATATATTATATGTTAATAGTGAATATAAGGAGGTTACACATGCGTCCAGTAAATAAGCGCTTTGCGGGAGTCGGCACCGCCTTACTGCTTCTCTGCGTCCTAGGATTTCAAATACCAGCTCCCGCGGAGTGGCAAAAACCCCTTCAGCCATCGCTGTCAGGAGGTGCGCTCACCTGCCTTGCCTCCCATCCACTCGATGGATCCAAGTTCTTGGTCGCCTCAGGGCAGCAAGTCTTCGAAGCCGGGAAAGAAAATGCGTGGCAACCCCTCTGGTCCCAGGCCGACGCGACCGCTCCGATCAAACGGTTATTTTCCTTCGCTGTTCTTCCCGACACTATTTTCGCCATGACAAGCCGAAGTGTTTTTATGGGAAACCTGAAAGACCGCTCCTGGCGCATGGTCTATAGAGACACACAAAAAACGCCTCTCGCCTTCGCGGTCCATCCTCTGAGTCCCAATCATTGGTTTTTGGGAACTCAAAAAGGCCTTATGGAAACATCGAATGCGGGCAAAACCTGGTCGCCTGCTGCCCTCTTCCGTTCGTCTGGGCCCATCCCACTTCTGGCCTTCGATCACGACCGGCTCTTTCTCGCAGATGAAAAAACCCTCTATCTCGCCCTGCCTGAGAGTTCCGCGCAATCCGTCCTTGATCTTTCAAAGACCCGCCAGGAAACTCCGTCTGAATCTGTTGATGAAGAGAGCCCGGAATTTCTTGAAGAGCCGCTTTCTTTAGATCTCAAAATCCACGATCTGATTGTCTCAAAACGCAATCCTGAAGAACTATTCCTTGCCACGACCCAAGGCGTCTTCCAAAGTCTCGACAGCGGGCACCGATGGGAACCCCTTTCACGAAGCGGCTTGCAGAGCACGGTTGTTTTCCAGCTCGCTTATTCTGGGAAAAAGGGCCTTCTCTATGCGGCGACTCCTCGGGGAGTCTACTCTTACGATTCCCGTGCGCAAAAATGGACCGGCCTTTTCGAAGGATTGGCTCGGGACCACGCGCAAAGCATCTCGGTTTTGAACGAAGAGAAGCTGCTGGCGATCACCGAAGAGGGTTTTGTGCAATACCCTCTTGAAACTTTCAGGCCAGAGGCTGGGCCAACTCTTGCGATCTATCAACCGGCGGAAGGAACTCTCGTGCTTTTAAGAGAGCTCCTCCGGGTTGAACCTTCCGCCCGCGAAATCCATAAACGCGTTATTCAATACGCCGATGTCTCCAACGGCAAGATTAAACGGTGGCACGCGGAGTCTCGTCTCGCAGGATTTCTCCCCACCTTTTCCTTCGGGAAGAGTCTGGATCGAAACGCCTCCGTCAGCACTTACAGCGGCAAATTCATCACAGGCCCCGAGGACGTGAGCAAAGGCTGGGACGGTGATGTCAGCTGGGATCTCGGAGACATGATCTTCAGTTCGAGTCAGACGTCGATC
>SESH01025351.1_pt1 | contig 20167 bp, 14 predicted proteins | sample 3171561 | NCBI WGS metagenome assembly SESH01 (sample SAMN10866947, study PRJNA518727) | freshwater metagenome | biome: subpolar coniferous forest; feature: holomictic lake; material: water; isolation source: holomictic Lake 442 2011 16.5 m and 2014 13 m | place: Canada: near Kenora, Ontario
AGCAAGGCTATCCCGGCGCCCAATTCGGCCTGGGCACCCTTTACGAACAAGGTCGCGGAGTCGCCAAGAACCTTGCCGAGGCGGCACGCTGGTACCGACTGGCAGCCGACCAGGGTAACGCTGGCGCTCAGAACAATCTGGGTTGGCTTTACCAAAATGGTCGAGGCGTGCCGCAAGACTATGCCGAGGCGGCGCGCTGGTATCGGCAGGCCGCCGACCAGGGTCAACCCGACGCCGAAGGAAATCTCGGACTACTCTATATTAACGGTCGCGGCGTGGCGAAGGATACAGCCGAAGGTCTGCGCCGACTGCATAGCGCCGCCGCGTGGGGCGATCGTGATGCGGCGACCCTGGTGGCGCGTTACGAAGCGGCCCCGTCGGGTTCACCGCCCGTCGTCCAGACTAGAAACCCGCCGCAATACGCCCCGCCGCAAACCAGTAACGTCCTTGGTCAGTGGCGCTCTAAAGGCCCGATCCGAGACGAAGGATTGCGGCGAATGTACTTGGTCTTAAATATCGACGTGAAGAAGGTGACCTTCCGCTACGATTGCCGCTTCATTGACGGCAGCATTCTGCTCGGCAGCTTCACCACCCGGGCGGAGATATCAAGCAGTGCGATCAGCATCCTCGAGGCCGGGGTAGCCCGAGCCACCAACGGCGTAGATTCGTGCATTGCCTCAATCCAACCGGTAACACTGCCCTATCTGTTGTCGGGGAGGGAATTAGCCGTCACCTTCAAGGGCACAGTGGTGCGGCTGAAGCGGGATGGCCCCGGCTGAAAGAACCACCTCGGCTGAGAAACGGCTCAAGCGCATTTGCTGAAGGCCACCAGCATATCCTTCATCGACTGGTAGCGATCTTGGTAACGCAGGGCCAAAGCCGTGAGCAAGACATTCTCAAAATCGGGAGACACGGCGACACCCATTGCGGAAGGCTGCACCAGCGAGTCCTCCTGAAGCCGCTTGGCCGAATCTACAGGAGGTCGGCCCGTAATGGCGCAATACAGGCTGGCGGCCAGCGCATAAACGTCACTCCACGGCCCTTGATGGCTGTCGGGGAAATACTGCTCCGGCGGGGCGTAGCCGGGCTTGAGTATGACGGTCAGACCGCCGCCGCCCTCGCCAGCCGATTCGCGGGCCGCGCCGAAATCGAGAAGTTTGGTGCCGCCCTGGCTACACAGGAAAATATTGTCGGGGCTGATGTCCCTATGCACCATTCCCATTTCATGGACGCTATGCAGGGCCTTCATAATCGGTATCATGATCCCAAGCGCCTTGCGGTAATCGATCTTGCCGCCGCAATTAGCGATGTGCTTTTTCATGGTGTCACCCTGTAGCAACTCCATGACGAGATAAGCGGAGCCATTGTCCTCGAAATAGTCCTGAACCCGAACGATTTCGTGAATGTCGCGCATCCGCGCCAACAGCCGCGCCTCCTCCAGAAATTTATAAATACCGACGGTAAATTCCGCGATATGTTCATCGGTGTAGGGCGCAAGACCGGTCCCCCCCGGCAAGCGCGCCGCCAGATGCACCGGGAAATACTCCTTCACCGCCACCTTGACCTGGAGTCGATCATCCCAGCCTATATAGGTTGCCCCGAAGCCACCCTGACCAAGCAACTTCCCACAGCTATAGCGCCTCATCAACCGGGTTCCGGGAGGCAAGTGAGCGTAGGAGTGCGGGGTCACGCCTGCAAGATAGCCACATTCGCCACACACGCCAGTCCCGCTCTTCAGGGCAAAGCAATTGAGGCAGCGACCATCATCGACAAGCAGTGATAAAGATACATTGACACTAGCCGGCAAAATGGTTCGCCCGGCAGCCGGGGGCGGTATCGATTGGACGACCGTCCTTGCAGGGTCCAGACGCTCGACTTGCGAAACCGTGACCGGTTGGTTCAAACCGGCAGCACCGGGTTCGTTAGCATCAGGTTCGTTAACACTTGAGACCTGTCTCAAGCGACCGATCACGGCATGAAGGCGCGATATATCGATGGGTGCGCTACCGAGCGTTCCTTTAAGTTTGGCCAATTCATCTTCGAACTCGGGCCGACGCACCAGTTCGAACAAACGATCGCGAATGGCCACCAGCGCCCCCGGACCACTAATCAGCCCGGAATATACCAGATCCACCAGCCGCACCGCCTGTCGCGCCGTACCCGGCACCAAGGCGTCCAGGCGGGAAAGAAGCCGCCCGGAAACAGCATATTCATCGACCACCCGCCTTACCTGGCCCGCCAATTGGCCTCGGACGCTCTCATGCAGCGCACAATTTACAATAACTGCGGAGGCCCGAATCAATGAATGGTAGGTGGCGACGCAATCGGCGGAACCAAACACCAGAACCTCAACCAGCGCATCGCTACCTAGTGCGGCATCAAGGCTGGTTATCACCTCGTCACCAATTTGGATCACCATCCCAGGACTGGCAACAACCGCCAGATAATGGACGCGCGCCGTCAGGTCCGGCAGGCTATCGCTGATAGTCGTTACCGCCCGACGCAGTCCATTCGCTCCGCCCTCCTTAAAACGGCGGGCATAGCGCAAGGTCAAGGCTACAGCCATCGGCTGGCCGCCAATAACTCCTTCAGCGGTCAACAACCCCAGCAACAAGGTACGGAACTGTCCGGTCTCGCGGTCGGACTGACCTGGGCTGAGCGACTCCGTCCCTTTGAGCTGGCGCCGAATGCGCTCGATCACTGCCGCGCGAACCATGGGTAGACGGTCTTGCCGGCAGAGATGGCTTATTGTACCCAGACGATCGGCGCGGTTGGCATCCATCGGGACGCGGCCCTCGATCGTTTCGAGCAAACGGCAAAGCGTCGCGCCCAGCGTCACCCGTTGTCCGATCAATTCACGCAAGGCGGCTTCCGACATCAAGGCGTCACCAAGCACCGAGTCGATGGCGTCACGCAAGGGGGAAGCTGATTGCTGCCTGACTAAGCCAAGCAAATGATCGAACTTAGCCACCCAGCCGGTTATCCCGGCCAAGTCACGCACCAGCGCCGCCAGCGCAAGCCCCGGCCCGAATCTGGCCGCGTGCTCGATAGTTCCGTTGGAATAAGCCGCAACCGCCGTCAAATGGCGGGGTACACCAGCCAATACCGCGTCGGCGGACTTGACGCGCCTTACCACCGCTTGCAGGGCCGCATGAAGTGCCGCCCGCCGCGTCCTCGGCTCCTGGCCGGAGATGAGGCCCTGAAGCGCAGCCACTCGGTCCAGCGCCGCCTCGACCATCTGGCGCTGATCCAGTAACTGCCGCAGCTGCTGGCTGCCGTGAAGAAGCTCGCTAGGGATAAGGCAATGAGCATCCAAGTAAGGGCGTAGAATCTGACCGATCAAGGCCCTAGAGGCCAGACCGTCATAGTCGGCCTCACTCTCACACAAAACCGCCTCATCGAGCGCATCCTCATGATTTTTATTTATTACGTCCGCCAAGACCCCCTCCGCCATCATTGAGAAGGACAACATCCCCTTCGACTTTCAACTTCAATGGCTCCCGTTTCCTCCGGCTGGACAGCGGATGATGCTCAGCGATTGCACTTTGCAAGTGGTCAGTGGTAACGTGGGTATAAATCTCAGTAGTGGTGATATTCGCGTGGCCGAGCATCTTTTGAATACTCCGCAAATCAGCGCCGTGGTCAAGAAGGTGGGTAGCGAAGGCATGGCGCAACACATGCGGGCTGAGTTTAGCCGGATCCAGGTTGGCGGCCACAGCCAACTCCTTAAGCAACTGACCGACGCGCTGACGGCTAAGGTGGCCTGTGGCGGCACTACGCGACGGGAAGAGGAAACGCACGGCGCGGGGGTTGCGAGGCTTTTGCAAAAATAGATGCCGCAGCGTCAACCATTGTGCGAGGGCATCGCTGGAAGGCGGCGATAATGGCACCATCCGTTCCTTGCCGCCCTTACCGCGCACAACTAAACAGCGACCGTCGCGCGGCAGCGCCGTCAGCGGAAGCCCTACCAGTTCTGAGATACGGAGGCCGCTAGAATACAACACTTCAAGCATGGTCAATAGACGAACGCTCCCGGCCGCTTCCAATACTCCAGCTGCATCAACCACACCACTTGGGTAAGCAGCCTTGCGAGCGGCCATGATCAAGGCGAGAACATCGGCCTCATCCAACAGCTTGGGCAGTGTCAGGCCCAGCCTTGGGCTGTCCAGCGCCGCAGCAGGATTATCAACCCGCCACCCTTCCAAGCACAAGAAGCGAAAGAACTGCCGCAACGCCGAAAGTCGCCGCATCACCGTTTTCGGTGCGGCATCGATGCGGTTGAGATAATCGAGATAGCCGCGTAGATCCTCGGTTCCAGCGTTGGTCAGGGTCAACCCAGTCAAGGCCAGCCAAGCGGCAGTATCCGCGAGATCACGGCGGTAGGCCTGGATCGTGTTATCGGCCGCCGCACGCTCGGCCACCAGCATATCGAGAAAGGCGTCGAGTTCGGGTATCATGGCCATCAATCAAGCAGCCCCGCCACCGCCTCCCGAGCCAAGGCGCGGGCATCCTCAAAAAGGCCAACTTCACGCAAGCAAGCGATAACCTGGGCCAGCACAACCGGGGCCAGCGCCTGCGGCCCGCCCTCGCCAAGCATGACCAGCGCCGCCAACACCACCTCGCCCACCTGATGAGCAATCGTAGCACCTTGCAAGGCCTGCCATATTTCCGGTGAAGGCAGCACTACCGCTGTGGCCGAGACACGGTCGGCAACCTGTTTCCAAGCTTCGGCGCCGATTGGCTCGCCCGCCGCCTGCAACAAGGCCAGCACATAGGCCGGCCGCTCTCGCCGCCCACCCCCATTATGAGTTGTGGACTCCGACGCCAGCCAGGAGGAAAAGTCAGCCGCATTTACGGGCGTGCCGTCAAGCACCCGCAACGGCCACAGCCGAGCCAGCACCAAAGCCGCATCCGCAGCTGGCAATGCCTTTAGCCATGGAGCGGCGGCATCACTGCGGCCCTGAACAAATAACGCCCGCACCGCCGCAGGGGCCAGCCACAAGGTCGACGAATCAATCGGCAACCGTGACAATTGACCAAGCGCCACCAGTGCCACCGGCCCAATCGCCTGGGCCGGTTCAAGCAGTGCCAGGGCGTGATGCACCATCTCGGCCAGTACAGCGGGTTGCGCCTCGCCGACCATCGCTTGATAGATCAAAGCCCGCGCGCGTGCCCCTTTTTCATTCCCCAGAGTCGCCACTGAGGACAGCGGCCGAGCCAACACAGCAGGGCTGAAACGTACCGAAGCATAAATGGCGGCCAGTTCGGTATCGGAAATTGTCCCAGCTGCCGCTGCGCGTTCAGCCGCAGCCGCCCGCAAATCGGGATCGGTCGGGTCGGAACCAGCGATGGCCGCCAATCGCAACGGATCCCCTACCACATCCGCCGCATTTTCAAGCGCCGCAAGCTTCGCCACTCGCAACGGAGCAAACGCAAGACCGGGATCGCCGCCAGAAAGTGGCTCGCCCCCGCTTAACAACAGGCGAATGGTCAATCGACGTTGGGCTGGCGAGGGACTCGCCACCGGAACCAAGGCAAGCAGACGCAGAACCTGCGGGAGCGACGCACCCACCCACAATGAAGGCCCTAATCCAGCTTCTGCGGCGGTAATAACGCCGACCGGATCAGCTGGGGCCTCAGCTGGGACCTCCGCCGCTATCCCGGAACCAACCAGCCCCAACACCAGCGCCAACCTCAGGGCCGAGATTGGCGCCAATCGCAGAGCGCCAATCAATCGCCAGTTAGCGCGGGAAGCGCTCATCCGGAATAACCTTTTCCAACGTCCTGGTTTGCGGCGACATGTCGGTTGTGGCCAGAAAGGCGACGCCACTACCCACCAACAACAAGATCAGCAGAGCCAGCGCCGAGGTCAGCCGCCTTGAGGGCCGAACCGAGGTGGTATTGCTCAGAGTACGGTTTCTAAATCGAAACACAGGACACATCCGCTCCGGTTGGCGAGGCACCGATCAGAAGACGATGCGCCGCGCATGGGATCAACTACCGAGATTCTATACCGTCCCCCCGCCACGTTGCAACCAAAGCCACCCCCTGGCCAAGGCTCAATAGCAAAATGTCTGGAACACAGGATCGACATTGCCGCCCCAGGGGCCATGGTAGAGCTTTAGCAGTGCGTCAGCCGGGGTCTCGCCCGAGTCGGCGATAGTCCGCAAGGTGTGCAGAAAGATGCTTTCGTCGTCGCCGCAATCGCTGTGGCACGCCCGCCTGCTCAGGCCAGCGGCAGAAATCGCCAGCATCTCGAGCGCGACATCGCGCACCGTCCGGCTACGAAACGGCGTAGTAAGAGCATGGCGGGGCACGTCGCGGCGCAAGGCCGCCCGCTCATCAATGGTCCAGTCCTTGACCAGCTCCCATGCGGCATCCAGGGCCTCGCCATCATAAAGCAACCCGACCCACAATGCCGGCAGCGCACATAGCCGCTCCCACGGGCCACCGTCAGCGCCGCGCATCTCCAGAAATTTCTTAAGCCTGACCTCGGGGAAAAGCGTAGTCAGATGGTCGGTCCAGTCGGTCAGCAGTGGTTGCTCGCCGGGCAGGACCGGCAACCTGCCGGCCAGAAAGTCCCGAAACGATAGGCCGGAGGCGTCAATGTAGCGCCCGTTCCGGTAGACGAAGTACATCGGCACATCAAGCGCGTAATCAACATATCTCTCGAAGCCGAAGCCGTCCTCGAACACAAAAGGCAGATCGCCGCAGCGATCCGGATCGGTGTCGGTCCATATATGGCTGCGGAAGCTCTGAAAACCGTTGGCTCGGCCCTCAGTAAAGGGTGAATTAGCAAACAAGGCGGTGGCGATCGGCTGCAAGGCTAGGCTGACCCGGAACTTGCGTACCATGTCGGCCTCATCGGCGTAATCAAGATTGACCTGAACGGTGCAGGTCCGGGCCATCATGTCGAGGCCGAGCCCACCGCGCTTGGGCATGTATGACCGCATGATGCCGTAGCGGCCCTTGGGCATCCAGGGGATGTCGTCCAATCGCCATTTGGGATTGAAGCCCAGGCCAATCATCCCGGTGCTAAGTTCGGCGTCAATGGCTTTGATTTGGCTCAAATGCTCGCGAAGTTCGTAGCAGGTTTCATGGATGGTGGCAAGCGGCGCCCCCGACAGTTCGACCTGACCGCCCGGCTCCAAGCTGATGCTGGCCAAGCCCTTGCTCAGCGCAATGATATTGCCGTCCTCACACACCGGTGCCCAGCCGAATCGGGTCAGGCCCTGGAGCAAGGCATTAATGCCGTCGGGTCCGTCGTAGGGCAGCGGCCTAAGATCGCTCAATCGAAAGGCGAACTTTTCATGCTCGGTGCCGATGCGCCATAGTTTAGCCGGCTTGCTTCCGGACTCAAGCTCGGCCATCAACTGGCGCGGATCAGTAATCGGGACTCCGCTGGAACTGGGGGGGGCGGACATGGCGACTCACATGCTACAAAATGGGCGCTCCGGCCCGAAAAGGTGGACGCACATCCGTTATGCCGCCAACCGACCAGTCGCCACGCAACGCCTGCCAGCAGGCAACGGCGGCCAGGGCAGCAGTCTCAGCCCGCAACACCAGCGGACCCAAACCAACCGTGACAACAAGGGGCAGTCGAACGAGTTCGTCAAGCTCGGAAATTGCCAAGCCGCCTTCAGGACCGATCAATATTGCCACCGGACCCGAGGGAAGCGCCGCAACCGCAGCGGCGATGGGCTGAACTACCCCGCTTTCGGCACAGACCAGCAACGGCCGCGCCTTAGTTGGTCCGCACGAAGTCGGCCATTGGGCTAGCGTCCTGGTAAGTGATTCGGGCACGGCAATTTCGGGAACGCTCAAGCGCTCGCATTGCTCGGCGGCGGCGGTGGCAATGGCGTTCAGGCGCGGGAGATTAATTCGGGCCATGTCGGTGTGCTTAGTAACTATCGGCAGCAGCCGCGCCACTCCCAGTTCGGTCGCTTTTTCGACCATATATTCAAGCGCAACCCGCTTCAGCGGGGCAAAAAGCAGCCACAGGTCGCAGCCAGACAGAACCGGCCCGCGCAGCCTTTGCCCGACACGGAGTCGACAGCTAACCTTGCTAAAACTCTCTATCTCCGCCCGCCATTCGCCGTCACGAGCATTGAATACCGCCACCACCGCGCCCAACGGCAATCTCAAGACATGGCGAAGGTAATGAAACCGCTCCGGCCCAAGCTCAAGAGCTACACCCTCGGCCAACCGGCAATCAGGGACATCATTACCGTCAGGGCCGTCAAGGCCGTCAGGGCCGTTAATGTAAAGCCGGGTGCGCCCAGCTGCCTTTTCATCGCCCTCCGGCTTGGCCATCTCATCGCCCTCCGGCTTGGCCCGCTTTTCCTTCCGCCGCACGCTCCATAACTCCTGAATTTGGAACTCCTGAATTTGGAACTCCTGAATTTGGAACTCCTGAATTTGCACTTGATCAGGCAAGCCTGCCCGCCGCGCCAGCCTCATGCAAGGCAATTAGCCCGAAATTTTGGCCGAAATATCAGGATCAATACAGCCGTCGCCAAAACCCTTGCCCCGACTCGGGCCTCGTCCTATAATCAAACCAGATATTGTGATTAGAGAGGGTGACATGCGCTACGTGTTGCATCTGTTCGTTATAATCGTACTTTTATGCGGGTTATCCGGGAGAGTTGCCGCTGCGGAGCAGTCGGTGATCGACGCGATGATGGCTGACCGCATTTTGGGTGACGCTGCCGCTCCAGTGACTTTGCTCGATTTTTCATCCCTGACCTGCCCGCACTGCGCCCTTTTCCACAAGGATATTTTACCCAAGCTCAAGGAAAAATACATAGACACCGGCAAGGTCAGGCTTATTTTTCAAGACTTTCCGCTTGATCGCAACTCACTGCACGCATCAATGCTGGCGCGCTGTGCTGACCCAAAACGCTTTTACGGCTTTCTCGATGTGCTGTTCAAAAGTTTGAATAATTGGAGCCATGCCCCCGACCCGCTCAAGGCGCTGGCCCAGATCGGCGCGCTCGGTGGCGTGCCCCCGGCTGACTTCGCCGCCTGCATGGCCAACAAGGAGCTGGAGGACGCGATTCTTCAACGCACGGTCGAAGCCCAGAAGAAATATAAGGTTCAGTCGACTCCGACATTTATTCTCAATGGAGGAGCAGAGCGAGTTGACGGCGCGTTGCCATTAGACAAGTTCGAAGCGGCAATCGATCGGCTTTTGACGCGCTGAGCGGGAGCGATTCGCCTTGGACTTCGTCAAGCTGCGTCTGACCGGTTTCAAATCCTTCGTAGACGGCACGGAGCTGGTGATCGAGCCGGGCATGACCGGCGTCGTCGGCCCCAACGGCTGCGGCAAGTCCAATCTTGTCGAAGCCTTGCGTTGGGGTATGGGCGAAACTTCGGCGCGTCGAATGCGTGGCGAGGAGATGGACGACGTTATATTTGGCGGCACTGCGCGTCGCCCTGCGCGCAATATCGCCGAGGTCACGCTGCTACTTGATAATTCCAGCCGCACCGCGCCCGCCGGATTCAATGATTCGTCCGAACTTGAGGTTAGTCGCCGCATCGAGCGCGGGGCCGGATCTGACTATCGTATCAACGGCAAAGTTGTCCGCGCCCGCGATGTGCAGTTGCTGTTTGCCGACAATGCCAGCGGTGCCAGTTCTCCGGCGTTGGTGAGCCAAGGCCAGATTGGAGCCTTGATCAGGGCCAAGCCCCAGGACCGCCGCCAATTGCTGGAGGAAGCCGCCGGAATTACCGGCCTGCATTCGCGTCGCCACGAGGCCGAGTTGCGACTGCGTGGGGCCGAGACTAATTTAACTCGACTCGACGATGTCATCGGCGCCATGGACGGGCAGTTTCAAGGCCTGAAGAAGCAGGCGCGACAAGCCGCCCGTTACCGCAATCTTTCGGAGATGATTCGCCGCGCCGAGGCCGTGTTGTGGCACCTGCGCTGGCAGGCTGCCGAAATCGCCACCACAACCGCACTACACCAGTTCGAGATAGCTGAATCAAGTGCCCGAGATTTGATGGGCGCAGTGGCCAGCCTCACCACCCGCCGTGTCAATGATGCGACCGGCCTGCCCGATCTGCGCCAAGCCGAGGCGGCAGCGGCAGCGGCGCTGCAACGGATGGTGCTGGCCAAAGAGCAATTGGATGCCGAGGAGCGGCGGGTTCTCGAGTCGCAGACCGCCAATCGCCGCCGGTTGGATCAGGTTAGAGGAGACCTTAAACGCGAGAACTCCCTGGCCGCCGATGCCGATGGCGCGGTCAACGTGCTTAACGATGAGCGTGAAGACCTGACTGCGGCCCAAGATGACGAAGAGATGCTGGCCGAGGCCGGCACCGAGTCGCTGCTCAACGCCCGCGAACAAGTAGAGGTCCTTGATCGCGACCTGACCGCCAAAACCGAACGGGTTGCCAGCGATGAGGCCAAGCGCGGCGCCCTAGTTCGGCAGGTGCAAGACCTGACCCAAAAGCTGGCCGCCGCCGACCAGCGACTTGCCAGCCAACGCTCGCAACTGAACGCGCTTGAAGCCGAGTTGGCCGCTCGCCCCGATCTCGCCTGTGCCGAGGCCATGGCCGACGCCGCCGGGGACCGCTTGGAAGAAACGCGCGAGGCTGCCGACGCAGCAGAACAAGCCAAGCAGACGGCCGAGGCCAAGCTTGGACGGCTTCGTGAAGTCCTCCAGACGGCCGAAAGCGCCCGAGCCAAACTCAAGGCCGAGGCGATGGCCTTGACCGAATTGCTGCACGGTCGCGGCGGCTCGGGCGACCTGTTTCCACCGCTTATCGACGCCGTTACCGTCACTCCCGGCTATGAAGGGGCGCTGGCGGCGGCGCTGGGCGATGATCTGACCGCGCCTCTCAATGATGCTGCCGCTATTTATTGGCGCTCACTGCCCCCTTATGAACAAATCCCGGAGCTATTACCGGGTGTGACGGCGCTGACCGATAAGGTCAAGGGTCCTGCCGCGCTAAATCGGCGTCTCGGTTTTCTTGGCATCGTTGCCGACGCCGCAACCGGTGCCCGGCTGATGGCGCAACTGCTGCCTGGACAGACCATCGTCACCCGTGACGGCGCTGCCTGGCGCTGGGACGGGCTGACAGTGACAGCGGGTGCCCCTTCCGCCGCAGCGATCCGGCTAAAGCAACGCAATCGGCTGGAGGAACTGCTCCTTGGGCTGGAGGCGGCCGAAGAACGGGTGGAGGAGGCCCGCAACGTTCTCGACGAAGCCAAGCGTGCCGTTGCCGATGCCGTGGGCGAAGAAAAGCGCCGCCGCGACGCCGCGCGCGAGGCCTTCACCTCCGTCAATCAAGCCCGCGACCATCACGCCAAGCTGGTCCGCGAGAGCGTTACCGCCACGTCACGCCTGAGCGCGGTCACTGAACAAATGGAGCGACTCGAGGCCGAACGGGTCGAAAGCGATACGCGGCTGATCGAAGCTCGCAACATGCTCGCCGCCCTGCCCGAAACCGGACCGGCCCGTGAGATGGTCTCCGAGTTGCGGGCCCGGCTAGCCGAGCACCGCACCTTGCTAGCCGAACGTCAAAGCCAGCTCGACCGCATGACCCGCGATGCCCAGAGCCGGCGGCAACGGCTTGCCGCGATTGAAGCCGAAGTACGCTCTTGGCGCTCGCGTCAGACTGGGGCCGGCAGCCGTCTCGACGAACTGACCGAGCGCGCAGCAACCGCAGAAGCCGAACTCTTGCGTCTGGCCGACCGTCCAGCCGAGATCGAAGCCGACCGCCAAGCCTTGTTCACTTGTATCGCCGACGCCGAACGCGCCCGCAAGCGTGCCGCCGACACCCTGGTTGAAGCCGAGACCCGGCTGGCCGACACGGAAAAGCAGCTCAAACGGGCAGAGACCGGATTGGCCGATGTGCGCGAGGCCCGAGCCCGCGCCGAAGCATTGGTGGCCAGCACCCGCCAGCATGAAACAGACCTGCGTGAGCGCATCCAGGAACGCCTGGAATGCGACCCAGCCGCCGCCCTCGCCTTATCAGGCATCGCCCCTGGCGACGTTATGCCCGAGGCCGGTGCGGTGGAGAGCCGTTTGGAAAGGCTGGTCCGCGAGCGTGAAAACATGGGGCCGGTCAACTTGCGCGCCGAGATGGAGGCTGCGGAACTAGAAGCCCAGATAACCAGCCTGACCACCGAGCGCACCGACCTAACCGCCGCTATCGCCCGGTTGCGCCAGGGCATCTCCAGCCTGAACAAGGAGGCTAGGGAGCGACTGCTCGCCTCATTCGAGAAGGTCAACCTTCACTTTCAGGAGTTGTTCGTCAAGATGTTCGGCGGCGGCCGCGCCCACCTTGAACTGACCGAAGCCGCCGACCCGCTTGACGCCGGACTGGAAATTTTCGCGAGCCCGCCCGGCAAACGTCTTCAAATACTCACCCTGCTTTCAGGCGGCGAACAAGCGCTCACGGCACTGTCATTGCTATTTGCGGTGTTCCTGACCAATCCTGCACCGATTTGCGTGCTTGATGAAGTTGACGCCCCGCTCGACGAGGCCAATGTCGGCCGCTTTTGCGATATGGTCCAGGACATGGCAGCCGCTGGCCGCACCCGTTTCTTGGTAATCACCCACCACCGTTTGACCATGGCCCGCACCGACCGCCTGTTCGGTGTTACCATGGCCGAACAGGGCGTGTCGCAGCTGGTATCTGTTGATTTGCGGGCAGCCGAAGCGTTAAGGGCGGTTGGGTAAGACGGGGTAGTTGAATAGGGTAGGGCGCAAAGTCCGCAATAATGCGCCTTGACATACCCTGGCCCAGTCAAGCTATTGTCTTTTCGCGGCAGCGGAGGTGCGGCTTTTTCGCGAGATCGGTACCATGCCAATGGCCCATGCCAAAGGATGTAGCCGAGCTTGTTTTTGGGACAGCCAACCGCCTAGTCAACCGCTATCGGTTGTGGGGAGTCATTTCCTATGGGTTTGTTAGCAGTATTCCCACCACTTTTGGGTGCAATCATCGCCGGCTTGGCGGGGTGCCGACTTGGAAATCGCGGGTCGCACGCCGTCACCTGTGCCGGGTTGATCGTATCGGCCTTAGCCTCCATATGGCTGTTCTTCACCGTTGGCGTTTTCCACGGTGGCGCCTATACAGTTGAACTTTTCACCTGGATCGCCAGCGGCACATTCAAGATGTCATGGGCACTTCGCTTTGACACATTGACAGTGGTGATGCTGATTGTAGTGAATGTTGTATCGGCGTGTGTGCATGTTTACTCAATTGGATATATGTCGCACGATCATCATCAGCCGCGCTTCATGGCATATTTGAGTTTGTTCACATTTTGCATGTTGATGCTGGTGACAGCTGACAATCTTGTGCAAATGTTTTTCGGATGGGAAGGTGTCGGGCTGTGCTCGTATCTCCTAATTAACTTCTGGTACGAAAAGCCGAGCGCGAACGCGGCGGCGATCAAAGCCTTTCTGGTCAACCGGGTCGGCGACTTCGGTTTTGCCCTTGGCATCATGACCATCTTTGTCTTGACCGGGGCGCTGGAATTTGACGCTATTTTCGCTGCAATCCCTGCGATCGCCACGCGGGTAGTTGTTTTCCATGGCTGTGAGATCAATGTCCTGACCGCTGCGTGCCTGCTTTTGTTCATGGGGGCAATGGGCAAATCCGCGCAACTGGGCCTGCACACGTGGCTGCCTGATGCGATGGAAGGTCCGACCCCAGTCTCGGCGTTGATTCACGCGGCAACCATGGTGACTGCGGGCGTGTTCATGGTAACACGGCTATCACCGGTTTTCGAATACTCACCGACTACCCTTATGGTAATAACCATCGTTGGAGCGTCAACCGCCTTTGTCGCCGCGACGATCGGAATGACCCAGTTTGATATTAAACGGGTAATCGCCTATTCGACAATGAGCCAGCTTGGCTATATGTTCTTTGCGATCGGGGTTTCTGCCTATCCTGCGGCCATATTTCATCTTATGACGCATGGTTTCTTCAAAGCCTTGCTTTTCCTTGGTGCCGGATCTGTTATCCACGCCATGTCGGGAGAGCAGGACATGCGCAAAATGGGCGGAATTGCCCGCCTGATCCCGACAACTTACGTCTTGATGTGGATCGGCAGCTTGGCACTCGCGGGGATGCCCTTCTTCGCCGGATACTATTCTAAGGACATGATTCTCGAGTCAACATTCGCTGCGGGGACGAATGTCGGCCTTTTCGCCTACTGGATCGGGATAGCTGCAGCGGCGATGACGGCGTTTTATTCCTGGCGCCTGCTGTTCTTGACCTTTCACGGCAAATCCCGGGCCGAACATCATGTGATGGAGCATGTTCACGAGTCGCCTTTGGTGATGCTGGCGCCCCTGGTCGTCCTGGCCCTCGGCTCGATCACGGCGGGTTTCCTCGGCTATGAATATTTCGTAGGCGATGGGCGCAGCGGGTTTTGGCTTAAATCGATATCGGTCCTGGCCAGCCATGATGCTATCGCTGCGGCCCATCACAATCTTCCCGAGTGGGCTGCCCTGCTGCCGACCGTGGTTGGTGTTATAGGCATTGCCCTAGCCTTTGTGTGTTACATCGTTTGCCCGGAGCTGCCAGCACGGTTCGTAGGTATCATCGGCCCCGTTCACCGCTTTGTTCATGCGAAGTGGTACTTTGATGAAATGTACGACTTTCTGTTTGTCAGGCCGGCGTTCGTTATTGGGAAATTCTTGTGGAAGTTTGGGGATGGCAAGTTCATTGATGGTCTCGGACCTGATGGTGTAGCTGGAATGGTTCATAGATTTGCCGGCAATGTCAGCTTGTTCCAGACGGGCTATGTCTTTCACTATGCCTTTGTTATGGTGGCCGGTTTGGTTAGTATGATAACCTGGTTTATGATGCACTAATATTCTGCCTTGGGGTGTGCGAATATGCTTGGGTTCCCAATTCTCAGTGTGACGACGTTCCTCCCAATGGTCGGGGTCGTTTTTCTCTTGTTGCTTCCGGGCGACAATGAAGCGGTCAAGCAAAAGGCACGCTACATTGCCTTGTGGACGTCCTTGATCACCTTTGTTTCATCGTTGGTTATGCTGGCTAGCTTTGACTCATCATCTGCGTCGTTTCAGTTTGTAGAATTGGTGCCATGGATACCCACGCTCGGACTTTCCTACCATATGGGTGTTGACGGCATTTCCATTCTGTTCATCCTGCTTTCAACCTTTCTTACGCCGTTATGCGTAATCGCGAGTTGGACGTCGGTGCAGAAGCAAGTCAGGGAGTACATGATCGCCTTTCTCGTGCTTGAGATGTTTATGATTGGCACCTTCTGCGCCTTGGACCTTTTGCTATTCTATGTTTTCTTCGAGGGCGTCCTGTTGCCGATGTTTCTGATAATAGGAGTGTGGGGAGGGAAAAACCGCGTTTACGCCTCATACAAATTTTTTCTATATACTTTGCTCGGCTCCGTCCTGATGCTGCTTGCCCTGTTGGGTATTCACTTTATTGCCGGCACCACCGACATTGTTCAACTGCTCGCACTTAAGCACACTTTTTCCTTCCCCGTACAGATCGTGCTGTGGCTCGCCTTCTTTTCCTCGTTCGCAGTCAAGGTTCCGATGTGGCCGGTGCATACTTGGCTACCCGATGCCCATGTCGAGGCCCCTACCGCAGGATCGGTGATCCTGGCTGGCGTGCTGTTGAAGATGGGCGGCTATGGATTTCTGCGGTTGTCAATTCCCTTGCTACCCGAAGCGAGTCATTACTTCGCACCGTTCATTTACTCGCTCAGCATCATGGCGATTATTTATACATCCTATGTCGCCCTGGTTCAGGAGGACATGAAAAAGTTAATCGCCTACTCGTCTGTTGCGCATATGGGCTATGTGACGATCGGTATCTATACGCCCAATATCCAGGGCATAGAAGGTTCGATTTTTCAAATGCTGTCGCACGGTATCGTCTCAAGCGCATTGTTCCTTTGTGTTGGCGTCGTCTACGACCGACTACATTCTCGGGAAATCGCGCGGTATAGCGGCCTGGCATCGAATATGCCCAGATACGCACTAGTGTTCATGATCATGATGTTGGCATCCGTTGGCTTGCCCGGAACCAGCGGCTTTGTAGGAGAATTCCTTATTCTGGTCGGCGCGTTCCAGGCAAATGTCCTTGTCGCCGTGTTCGCGGCGACCGGGCTTGTCCTTGGCGCCATGTATATGCTGTGGCTGTATCGGCGCGTCATCTTCGGAAAACTGACCAATATAGATTGCCGGGAGATGGCCGACCTCAGCCTACGCGAAATCGCGGTGTTCGCACCATTGGTTATTCTCGTACTATGGATGGGAATCTATCCAACGAGTTTCACCCAGATTACCTCGGCGTCAGTAGCAAACCTCGTCCACAATTTTAACCTAGCAGCAATCCCGACTGGGGGACAGGTGGCCAGCCTGCGCTGAAACAAGGGGCTTTAGCCCATTGTACACACTGGGGGCTTTATGCCCCCAGGCTCTGATCACTTTAATTGCCGTAAAGAATTTGAGCCCGCGCCTCAAAAGCCGCAACCATGCGAAACACCGCCTCACCGAACAGGACGGCGATAATTTTTTGCAGCATCTTCGACTTAAACTCGAAATCGACAAAAAAATCAATCTCACAACCACCCGGCGCGGGCTCAAAAATCCAGTGATTATTTAAATAGCGGAATGGTCCCTGGGCGTAAGTCACGTCGATGCGGCTAGGCGGGGTAAGCACCACCGTCGAAGTGAATCGCTCGCGCACCATCTTAAAGCCGATCATTAAATCGGCATGAAGGGTGTCTCCGGTCCTTTGCTTGATCCGCGCCCCAATACACCATGGCAGAAACTCAGGATAGCGTTCAATATCCGCCACCAACTGAAACATCTGATCAGGTGTGTAGGGAAGGAATTTCTTTTCAGCGTGTGTAGGCATGGGATTATACTGGCATACTGTTGGTCGCTGTCCCGCATAGCCGACAAATAGCATGCATTGTCAGGCAGAGCCACTCCAGATTATCAGGCTCAGGTACTAGCAAACAGTAATCAATATCTATTTTTAGGTGCTCATCCATATCGGATTGTCTTATACTAAGGAGTCCATACATAAGAATATACATCATACTGACTAGAACACTACGTCGGAATTCTGGTGTATTATTTCTTTGAAATAAAAAGAACTCGGTTGCTTCAAGTCGTGTAATCGTGTGAATATAGATAGCTGCAACTTTATGGTTAGCAAGAAGGCCGCCCACCATTTTGTGGCGCCGTACGAATTGGTCTCGCGTGTGCTGATAATTACATATAGTCCAGGATAACTTATCTGAATCAGGGATAAACTTAACCCCATCCTCATAAAAAGCATCTTCCACCATCTTTCCGGCGGTCACTAGTAAATCTTTACGACTTTGGAACAATTCCTCTGGGGATGGCATCATTCACCCCTACCCTGCGCCCTCGCTGCCAATGCTCGCGCCTGGGTAATCAGATATTCCTTAGAATCATTAATGTGTTCGACCGCAGCGGCATAATCAAGCCTGCTGCTTACATTTGACATTGTAACGTGGCCCAGATTTTCAGTGTCAGGTAGCTTCTTGTAATCTTCGTAATAAGGTTTCATAGTCTTAACTCTCCATAAAACACGTAATATCACATTGAGGACGTGATCACCAACGATCGTGCAATCTATCTTCCGATTGCGCGCATTAGGCATGTTATTATTGCATGGCTAAACTGAGCATTCGCCTCCCAGCGAGGTTCCGAGGATTCGTGCCGTCCTCAATCGTACGAAGTCATCGCCGGCGTGATAGGATGAGCGGGTCAGTGGTGAGGATGAGACCATATGAAAGCCCTTGCTGCGGGCAATTCTCGCGTAACCTTCGAATTCCTCCGGCGTAGCGAAGCGGACAACCGCTGCGTGCTTGAGCGACGGTTGAAGATACTGGCCGATAGTGAGAAAGTCCACATTGGCAGCGCGCAAATCGTCCATCACCTGCCAGATTTCCTCATTACCCTCACCCAAGCCCACCATGATTCCCGACTTGGTGAAGATTGCCGGCACTCGTTCCTTGGCTCTTGCCAACAATGCGAGCGAGGTGAAATACCGTGCCCCCGGTCGGATGCTGGGGTAAAGCCGGGGTACCGTTTCCAAGTTATGGTTGAACACGTCCGGCCCAGCATCCATAACAATTTCCAGGGCACCCGGTTTCCTCATGAAATCAGGGGTCAGGACCTCGATAGTAGTAGTTGGAGACACGGCGCGGATACTGCGAATGGTGCGGGCGAACTGCTCGGCACCACCGTCGGGCAAATCGTCACGATCCACCGAGGTTACCACGACGTGCAAAAGCCCCAACCCGGCCACCGCTTCAGCGACGTGGTCAGGTTCGGTGGAGTCGACTCCATTCGGTTTGCCGGTAGCAACATTGCAAAAAGCGCATGCACGGGTGCAGATTGCGCCCAAAATCATGAAGGTAGCGTGACGATGTTTCCAGCATTCGCCGATATTCGGGCAGGCCGCTTCCTCACAAACAGTGTGCAACTTTAGACCACGCATCAGGGCAAGTGTATCTTGGTATTCACGCGACACCGGCGCCTTGACCCTGATCCAGGCCGGCTTGCGCTGAAAAGAGCTATCTGGCTTGTGGGTTTTTTCGGGATGCCGCACCGTCACCGCTTAGTCTCCGAGTCCAGGCTAAATATGTATGGCACGGCCATACGCCGCCAGCACCGACTCGTGCATCATTTCCGAAAGGGTTGGATGCGCAAAGACGGTATGCATCAGTTCGGCCTCGGTCGCTTCAAGAGTCCGACCAACCACGTAGCCTTGAATAAGCTCAGTGACCTCTGTACCGATCATGTGAGCACCGAGCAACTCCCCAGTCGCGGCGTCAAACACAGTCTTGACCATCCCCTCCGGCTCGCCCAACGCAACGGCCTTGCCATTAGCCATGAAAGGGAAGCGGCCGACCTTGATCGCATAGCCATTTTCCTTGGCCCTGGCCTCGGTCAAGCCGACGCTGGCAACCTGAGGATGAGCATAGGTGCAACCTGGGATATTGCGAACATCAAGCGGATGTACGTCAGGCAGGCCAGCGATTTTCTCGACACAGATCACGCCCTCATGGCTGGCCTTGTGCGCTAGCCAAGGCGCACCGGCCACATCGCCGATTGCATAAATGCCGGGTTCATCGGACCGGCACCACTTATCGGTGAGGATATGGGTCTTTTCAACCTTTACCTTGGTGGTCTCCAGGCCCAGATTCTCAACGTTGCCAACGATACCGAGCGCCAGAATAACGCGGTCAAAGGTCAGGGTTTCGCTCTTGCCTGCCGCCTCGATGGTGGTCGTTACCGAGTCGGCACCGGTCTGAAGCGGTCCGACCTTGGCACCGGTGATGATCCGCATCCCCTGTTTTTCAAATGCCTTGCGGGCGAGGCCGGATATTTCCGCATCCTCCACCGGGAGCACACGATCAAGCACCTCGGCCACGGTTACCTTGGTACCCAGCGCGTTATAAAAACTCGCGAATTCAATGCCGATGGCGCCCGAGCCGACCACCAGCAGCGATTTCGGCATTTCGGTCGGCACCATCGCCTCTTTATAGGTCCAGATCAGCTTCCCGTCAGGCTCAAGACCGGGAAATGAGCGGGCGCGGGCGCCGGTAGCCAGAATAATGTGCTTGGCGGTGTAAGCCGCGCCGTCAACTTTGAGCTTGCCCGGCCCCTGAAGCTTGGCCTGACCTTCGATCACCGTGACCTTGTTCTTTTTGAGCAGATGCTTGACCCCGCCCGAAAGCTGGGTGGCCACGCCCCGCGAGCGCTTGACGATCTTGGCAAGATCGAAAGCGATCTTATCCGCCGATAGCCCATAGGCGTCAAGATGCTGAAGGTGACGGTAAATCTCCGCCGAGCGCAACAGCGCCTTGGTGGGTATACAGCCCCAGTTGAGGCAGATTCCACCTAAATGCTCACGCTCCACCAGCGCCGCTTTCAGCCCCAATTGCGCGGCCCGGATCGCTGCGACATAGCCGCCGGGACCGCCGCCGACAACGATAAGTTCAAAATGTGTGTCGGCCATGGGTTTGGTTCCTTTAATGAGGCAGGGCGCGCAATATGGTCAAGGTGGCGCCTAGCACGGTTCCAGCGACGGCGAGAGCCGCTGTAATGCCGGTTCCGATCACCCACTTGATCAAACGAGCCTCGGTCTCGGCCGCCCGGCGTTCGATTCG
>SESH01023611.1_pt1 | contig 20160 bp, 19 predicted proteins | sample 3171561 | NCBI WGS metagenome assembly SESH01 (sample SAMN10866947, study PRJNA518727) | freshwater metagenome | biome: subpolar coniferous forest; feature: holomictic lake; material: water; isolation source: holomictic Lake 442 2011 16.5 m and 2014 13 m | place: Canada: near Kenora, Ontario
CGTCAGCGAGCGCAACACCAGTCGCACCTGTTCAGCGTGCGGGGCCCTCACGGGCCCCGCCGGTGTCAATGGGTTGCGTGTCAGGTCGCTGGCGGTGTGGTGAGTGCCGGTGTGCTCACGACCGCGACGGCAACGTCGCGAAAGCCATCCTTAGCCGCGAGGGGGTGTCCTCGTCCGTGTACGGGAACGAGTCATCGCCACGGCACGCGCGGGCAAGCCGGACACCGCGTCCGCGCAAGGCAGGCAAAGCGCGTGTCGGGGCGGCGGCATGAGCACCAGCAATAACCGGATCGGTTCAGCGTTGGCTGACCGCCGCCGTCACATGTCCCTGGGCACGACGCACCATCTTTTCGACCGCCTGCGTCATCCGTATCGGGGCCAGCGCCGTGGCCGGGTACCGCGCCTGGAAGACCCTGAAGACTTCATCGGCAAACGCCTGACCGATCTCCTCGACACCGTCGAAGTCCAGGATCACATGACGGAAGCTCTCGAAGCGCGACGTCAGGCGCTTCGCCTGTGAGCGCGACACGAGTCGGTCACCTTCGTACTGCGCGAGCTTCACCGGCACGAGGGTTTTCGTGAACGTAAATTCATCCGGCTCCGCGAACTTGTCGAAGATCGCCTGTAGGACCCGACTCGAACTGTTCGCCATCGACATGGAGACCTTCGTGCCGCAGGTCACCGGCGCACTGCTGCTGGCTTGCGCCGGCTCCGATAGCAGCACCTCCGCGGTCGAGTCGCCTTTCGCGCCGTCCAGATGCACGAACACGAGCCCGTTCGCGGCGAGACTGAAGTAGCCCAGCGCCTTCGAGGTGAAGAACAAACCCTCTCCAGAATGGTGCGCCGGGTCCGTCGTGAACTTGCCCTTCGCAAGTTCGAGGATCGCCTGACGCAGGTCCGTGAGGTGCAGGGCGTCGGCGATCTTCTTGAAGATGCCGATGCCGTCGTCCTCGATCGTGACGGACGTGTCGATCGCCGTCTGGTGAACCTCGATCGCGACCGTGTCACCACCCGAGTGGTCGATCGCATTGTTAACCAGCTCGGTCACCGCGTACTGCCAGGTGCCACGCACATTGCCGCTCAGCTCGCGAAGCCGCGGCGCGACGGACTCGCTCCAAACGGTGTCCTCGGACAGGCCACGCAGCGGGTAGGTCTTGGCGTTCGCAGTCAGCGTTGCGAGTTTGTAACGTCGGCCACGACCGACCCCGCTGGCGAGGACGACGCCCTGCTCGCACAGCTTGGCCACCCGTCTCGCGGCCGCCTGGCGGGTAATGTGGAAATGCGCCGCGGCCCGCGCCGTGAGCCGGTCCGAATCGCTGCGCAGACTTTCGAGAAGGAACCGATCAATGGGATCGTCTATCACCATGCATCAAATGTAATCGCAATCTGAATTAAAAGTAAACTTAAGTTTTAATAAATGTAACCCATCGGGTTCCAATACCGCGAGGCCTACCCGGACAACCTGCTACAATTGAATAAAATTAAATATAATCAATAACTTATATTGAATCTCTGGCCCGCAAGGCGTCGAATATCGCATGGTTGGGCCTCCGCGCCGAGCGTCGAACCAAATTTAGGCCTTAAGTTAAGTCGTTCGACACGACTGCGGCGCAAGCCTCCAAACGAAGAAGCCGCCCGGAGGGCGGCTTCTGGCGAGGCGATCGGCCGACCTTTGATCAGGTCGAGCCGGTGCGCCGCTCCTCGACCGGAGCGAGCTTCGGCTCCTCGGCCCGGAAGACGATGTACGGCTTGGACTCACCGCCAATAACCGCCTCGTCGATGACGACCTTGCCGACGTTCTTGAGGCCCGGCAGCTCGTACATGGTGTCGAGCAGCACGTTCTCCAGAATCGTCCTGAGGCCGCGCGCGCCGGTCTTGCGGATCATGGCCTTGCGGGCCACCGCACGCAGCGCAGGCTCGAGGAACTCCAGCTCGACCCCTTCCATGTCAAACAGCTTGCGGTACTGCTTGGTCAGGGCGTTGCGCGGCTCCATCAGGATGTTGATCAGCGCGTCCTCGTCCAGCTCCTCGAGCGTCGCGACGATCGGCAGACGGCCGACGAACTCGGGGATCAGGCCGAACTTGATCAGATCCTCCGGCTCCACTTCCTTGTACAGGTCGGGGCCGTTCTTGCGCTCGCTGGGAGCATTCACTTCGCTGGTGAAGCCGATGCCGGACTTGGAGGTCCGCATCGTGATGATCTTCTCCAGGCCCGCGAACGCGCCGCCGACGATGAACAGGATGTTGGAGGTGTCGACCTGCAGGAACTCCTGCTGCGGGTGCTTGCGGCCACCCTGCGGCGGGACCGAGGCGACAGTGCCTTCGATCAGCTTCAACAGCGCCTGCTGCACGCCCTCGCCCGACACGTCGCGGGTGATCGACGGGTTGTCGCTCTTGCGCGAGATCTTGTCGATCTCGTCGATGTAGACGATGCCGGTCTGTGCCTTCTCGACGTCGTAGTCGCACTTCTGCAGCAGCTTCTGGATGATGTTCTCGACATCCTCGCCGACGTAGCCGGCCTCGGTGAGGGTGGTCGCGTCCGCGATCGTGAACGGCACGTTCAGCAGCCGCGCGAGAGTCTCGGCGAGCAGCGTCTTGCCCGAACCGGTCGGGCCGATCAGCAGGATGTTGGACTTGGCAAGCTCGACGTCCTCGCGCCCTGGAGCGACCTTGCGCTCACCGGCCTGGACGCGGGTCTGCAGCCGCTTGTAGTGGTTGTAGACGGCGACCGCCAGCACCTTCTTGGCGCGATCCTGGCCGATCACGTACTCGTCGAGGACCTTCTTGATCTCGTGCGGCTTGGGCAGCTTCTCGCGGGTGCGATCCTGCTTCTCCTCGAGCTCCTCACGAATGATGTCGTTGCACAGCTCCACGCACTCGTCGCAGACGAACACGGAAGGTCCCGCAATGAGCTTGCGAACCTCGTGCTGGCTCTTGCCGCAGAACGAGCAGTACAGCAGCTTGCCGTCTTCCTGCTTGCCCCTGGAGTCGTCAGTCATTCTCGTCCTCGTCGCTGGCGGGTCGGAAGGCCGATCTTCCGTTCCCTACATGGGGGTGTATAACACGCGCGGCCGGGGGCTGCAAAAACCCACGTCCCAGCTCCGGCCACCGAGCCTCCCGCACTTAAGTGGCTGAGGGGGGTCAGGATTTCGGCGTATCCGCGGAAAGATCCGTCGGTAGCTGGCCGCGCTTGTCGAGGACATTGTCGATCAGGCCGTAGGCCCGGGCGGACTCTGCGCTCATGAAATTGTCGCGGTCGGTGTCCTGGCGGATCTTGTCGATGCTCTGGCCGGTGTGGTCGGCCAGGATCTTGTTCAGGCGGTCGCGCATGTCGAGGATCTCACGGGTGTGGATCTCGATATCGGTTGCCTGGCCCTGGAACCCGCCCAGCGGCTGGTGAATCATCACCCGCGAGTGCGGCAGGCAGTAACGCTTGCCCTTCGCGCCGGCCGCGAGCAGCACCGCGCCCATGCTGGCGGCCTGGCCGACGCAGATCGTCGCCACGTCCGGCTTGATGAACTGCATCGTGTCGTAGATCGCCATGCCGGAGGTCACCACGCCGCCCGGCGAGTTGATGTACAGGGCGATGTCCTTGTCCGGGTTCTCCGACTCCAGGAACAGCAGCTGGGCGACGATCAGGTTCGCCATGTGGTCCTCGATCGGACCTACGATGAAGATCACCCGCTCCTTCAGCAGGCGCGAGTAGATGTCATAGGCACGTTCCCCACGCGCCGTCTGTTCGACGACCATGGGCACGAGAGTCATGGCGGTATCCGTCATCGAAAGCCTCCGTTCTGCGCTCAGGCGCCGAAATTCATCAGGTCTTTGAACGAGGACGCCTCGTCGACGACCTTGACCTTGCCGAGCAGCCAATGCATGGCCTGGTCCTCGAGGACCGCGCCTTCCAGCTGCTGGCGGAACTGGTCGTTGCTGCGGATCTGGCGCATGGCCGCTTCCGGATCCGAATAACCGATCGAGGCGGTCTCGATCCGCGCCTCGAGCGCGGCCTCATCAAGGCGGATGCCCTCGCGGCGGATGATCTCGCCGATCAACAGCCCGATCGCGACGCGGCGCTTGGCGCCTGCCTCGAACGGCTCGCGCGGCGGGGCCTGCTTGAGGTCCTCGGCGCGCGCACCGATGCGACGCAGCCAGTCGACCTGCAGCGCACGCACCTGCTCGTCGACCGCCGCCCGCGGCAGGTCGATGGGGTTTGCGGCCCACAGCTTGTCGAGCAGCTGGGTCTTGAGGCGATTCTTGACGTTGTCGGCCAGCTCGCGGCGCATGTTCTCTTCGACTTCCTTGCGCAGCTGCTCGATGCCGCCCTCGGACACGCCGAAGGCCGCGCAGAACTCGTCGTCGAGGGCGGCAGGCTCGCTTTCTTCGTGATTCTGGAGCGTCGCGGTGAACTCGGCGGTCTTGCCGGCGAGTTCCGCGTTGCCGTAGTCGGCCGGGAACGCGACCGGGAATACCCGCGTCTCACCCTGCGCGGCGCCGGCGAGGCCGAGCTCGAAGTCCTTGAGCATGCGACCGGCGCCGAGCACCAGCGTCACGCCCTCACCCTTGCCGCCCTCGAACGGCACGCCGTCGATGCGCCCCTCGAAGTCGATCGTCAGCCGGTCGCCGTCGGCGGCCGGACGGGTCGCCGCCTTGAAGATCGGCCGCTGCTTGCGCAGGGTCTCGATCATGGTGTCGACCTCGGCTGCACCGACTTCAGCGGTCGGACGGGCCACTTCAATGCCCTCCAGACCCTGGATCTCGATGTCCGGATACACCTCGAAGACCGCGGCGTAGCTCAGATCCTGGCCGACGCCGAGCGTCAGCGGCTCGATGCGCGGGCCGCCCACCGGCGCGAGCTTGTGCTCGTTGAGCGCATTGCCGAGGCTCTGGCGCACGATCTCGGAGACCACTTCCTCGCGGATCTGGGCGCCGAACTGCTGCTCGACGACCTTCAGCGGCGCCTTGCCGGGCCTAAAGCCCTTGAGCCGCGCGGTGCGGCCAAACGCCTTGAGCCGCGTTGAAAACGCGCTCTCGACGTCATTCGACGGCACGGAAACCTCTAGGCGGCGCTCTAGCGCCCCGGTCGACTGTAGGGTAGCCCTCATCCTCAAAGTCCTCTGGTGCGAAAGGAGGGAGTCGAACCCTCAAGGGTTGCCCCACTGGAACCTAAATCCAGCGCGTCTACCAGTTTCGCCACTTTCGCGTGGGTTTTAACGACGGGCGGCGCCCTGCGGCGCCGCTCTATCCAAGCCTCTGAGTATAGCCGCCCACCCCCCCGGAACCCAAGCCAATCCGGCATCGGTCGCTCAGCGAGGTCCAAAAAGGCTCCGACCCTCACGGTCCGGTCGCATTCCTACCGTAATATTGGGCCACCCCACCGCCCCACAAGGAGCCAGCCCCATGGCCGAGATCGAAATCCACCACGAGCACGGACACGCCGCAGACCCCAGCGCCAGGGGCGTCGGCCTGATGGTTGGCGTGATTGGCATCCTGCTGGCCGTCGTGACAATTCTCGCCCACCGCGAGCACACCGCCGCGGTCATCCACCGCACCGAGGCGAATGACGGCTGGGCCTTCTACCAGGCCAAGAAGATCCGCGCGCACACCGCCGACACCGCCCTGCAGCTGCTTGGCGCGCTGGGCACCGACCCGGCCCGCAGCGGGCCGGCCGCCGCCAAGCTCGAGGCGAGCCGCGCCAAGTTCGAGAGCGACGCCAAGGACATCAAGCAGGACGCCGAGGCGCAGCAGGCAAAGACCGCGCACGCCGAGAAGCTCGCCCTGCGCTACGACCTCGGCGAGGGCTTCCTCGAGCTCGGCCTGGTGCTGTCCTCGCTGTTCTTCCTGGGTCGGCAGAAGTTCTTCCCGCTGGCCGGCGGCCTGTCGGCCGCCCTGGGTATCGCGCTCGCGCTGTCGGTGCTGGCGCTGTAGAGCCGCCCCGGCCGGGAGGATGCCGCGGCATCCTCCCGGCCGGCCGAGTGTGACCCGGGTCGCAGTCCTGCGAGCCGGCTCCCCCGCTGCAAGTGGACTGTCAGGATCCACGGGTATCGTTCGGGGGCAAGTTCGCGATCAGCCCCGCCAGACGGCAGGGCACAAAAGGACCCGCATGGACGTCGCCCGCCCGCTCCGCCGCAGCCCGCGCACCGCGCGCGGCTTCTCGCTGATGGAACTGCTCACGGCGATCGCGATCGTCGCGATCGTCAGCTCCATCGCCGTGCCGGGACTGCTGACCATGGTCCGCAACAGCCGCCTGTCAGCGGTCAGCAACGACCTGCTGGCCTCGCTGCAAAACGCCCGCACCGAGTCGGTCAAGCGCCAGACACAGACCGTGGTCTGCTGGGCCGCCGACACCACCGCCACGACGCCGACCTGCAGCTACGGCGCGGGCGCCGCCTGGATCGTCTTTCAGGACACGAATGGCAACTGGCAGCACGACGCCAACGAGCCGCTCCTCGAGCGCCACGACGCACTCGACGCGACGCTGAGCGTGAAGACTGCCGGCCAGTCGGTCATTGCCTTCAACGCGACCGGGTTTGCGACACCGACCGCACTGTTCAACCGCATGACCAACGCGGTGTTCTGCGACAAGCGTGGGGTGGTTGCGCTCGGCGCCTCCTCCACCGCCCGGGCGGTGGTGATCTCGGCCACCGGCCGCGCCCGCGTCGCCAACTCGCTGAGCGACGTACTGGGCGCGCTGAATGGGGTGGCCTGCCCATGAGCACCCGTCACCGCAGCGCCGCGGGCTTTACCCTGATCGAGATGCTGGTCGCACTGGTCGTGCTGTCGATCGGACTGCTCGGCGCCGCCAAGCTGTTCGTCGTCACCTTGCAGGGCAATGCCAGCGCCACCTCGCGCCTGATGGCCGTCAGCCTCGCCGGCGACCTGACCGACCGGATCCGCGCCAACCGTAACGCGGGCGCGGCCTACGCAGGCGCGGCCACCAACAACAACTGCGCCGGCGGCGCGATCGGCGCGGTCACCTGCACGGCCGCACAGATGGCCGCCAACGACCTGTTCCTGTGGAACGCCCAGGTGGCGAGCACCTGGCCGGGCGGCATTGCCAGCGGCACCGTCACCTACGTCGCGCCCGTCTCGGCGAACCTGCCGGCCACCTACACGATCACGATCAACTGGCAGGAGCAGGGCACCGCGCAGATGCTGGCCTACGCCCTGAACGTGCAGATATGAGTACCGCTCGAGACACCCGCGCCGTTCTCCGCCAGCAACGCGGCGTCGGCCTCGTCGAGGTGCTGATCTCGGTCGCGATCGGCACGTTCCTGATCGCGGGCGCGCTGACGATTTTCTCCGACAGCTCGAAGACCTATAACGTACACGAGGCCTCGAGCCGGCTGGAGGAGAACGGTCGCTACGTGTTCTCGATCCTGGAGCCGGACGTGCGCATGGCCAGCTACTGGGGCTACACCAAAGGGGCGGTCGGCGTGGGCAACGCCGTCGCCCAGACCGGTACCGCCGCCACGGCTCTGGCCGGCGCCGCCGCGACCAGCTGCGGCAACAACTACAGCGTCGACCTGCTGACCACCCTGGAAGGCTCCAACGACAGCTACACGCTCGGCTGCGCCGCCTACAACGCCAAGCCCATGCCCTCGGCTGACACGCTCACGGTCCGACGCGCATCGTTCGTGCAGAGCGCCGTGACCGCCGCCACCGTCGGCCCGCTGCGCATCTGCTCGACCCGCCTGTCGGCCCTGCTCACGCCGGTCGCTTCCGCCTGTGCCGCCGCCCCCAACGGCACGGTGAGCGACCTGATCGTGCATGCGTACTATGTCGATCAGGACTCCACGACGCAGGCCGGGCTGCCGACGCTGTGGCGCAAGTCGCTGAACACCGTCGGCACGACGCCGACGTTCCAGGACGAGGAAATCCTGCCGGGCGTCGAGGACCTGCAGGTGCAGTTCGGCATCGACCCGAGCGGCACGAGCGGCGTCGCGACGCAGTACATCAACCCACTGAAGGCCGCGAACCTGCCGGCCACCACGCAGATCGTCGCGGTGCGCATCTGGGTACTGCTGCGCGCGGACGTGCCGGAGCCGGGCTTTGCGGACTCGCGCATCTACCAATACGGCAACCGCTCGACCGCGACCGGCACCGTCAACTCGCTGCTCGGCACCGCCACCGCCGGCAAGGCCTACCAGCCGAACGACACCTTCCGCCGCCTGCTGCTGTCGCGGACGATCATGATCCGCAACTCGCTGGGCACCTGATGAGCCGCACCATGTACGCCCACCCCACGCACACCCTCGCAGTACGCACCCGCCGCCAGTTCGGCGCGGCGCTGCCGGTCGCGCTGATACTGCTGACGATCCTGATGCTGCTGGCGGTCGCCGGCATGCGCTCGGCCGGACTGGGCTTCATCATGGCCGGCAACGAGCAATATCGGCAGAAGGCGTTCGTCGCCGCCGAGGCCGGCATCGAGCGCGCGGTCAGCGTTGGCCAGTTCAACCCGGAAAGCGTGACTGCCACCGTCACCGGCGCCGTCCCCAACGCCGCCACCGACACCTACGTCGTGAACATCCAGACGCAGCTCTCCGGCCAGCCGCAGGGCGCGATCTTCGGCAGCAGCTGGAACGCGTTCTCCACCTTTCATTTCGAGGTGCAGAGCACCGGCAGTTCGGTGCGCAACGCCGCCACGACCCACAACCAGGGAGTGGCCGTGATCGCGCCGAGCTCCCTCATCATCACCGGCGCCGGTGGCCTGTGACCGTTCTTTGGAGACCCGCCATGCGCATCCAGTCCCGCTTCCTGCTCCTTACGCTGCTCGCAGCGGGCCCGCTCGCGGCCTGGGCGCAGGTTGCGCCGCTGCCAGAAATCAGCCATGACCGGATCGCCGGCATCGAGCGGGCGATCGAGACCGGATCCGCGGTCGTGCTGATGCCGACCTCCGAGAACGGCACGATCACCGTCAACAACTGCGCGAACTGCCGCGCCGAGCGCCTGACGGTGAACGGTCGCACCCGTTACTACGCAGGCGCCCAGCTGCTGAGCCTGCTCGAACTGAAGAGCCTGCTCAGCAGCGCCCACCCGGTCTCGATGACCGTGTTCGCGGACCTGAAAGATCCCGTTGCCCTGCGCGTCGTCGCCGACGTGCAGGCCCCGTCGCGCTCCAAAGCCCATTAATAGATCGAGGACGCGTCCATGACGATCCCCAACACCCCCCTGCTGAGCAAGCTGCTCTGCGGCCTGCTGCTCGTCGCGCTGTTTGGCGCCGCGCGCGCCGACGACTCGGAAATCTTCTCGTCCGCCTCCGGCGGCACGATCGGCCCGAACATCATGTTCATCCTGGACACGTCGGGCAGCATGTCGACGAACGTAACCACGCGCGCAGACTATGACCCGGCAATCACTTACCCCGGCCTCGCGGCCATCAGCGGGAACCCGGCGGTGACCTGCAACGCCAACCTGATCTACTTCGTGCGCGCCGGCGGCACGATCCCCGACTGCACCTCGACCACCTCGACCTTTGCCCCGAGCTACCTCAAGTGCACGCCTGCCACGGCGGCTCTCGCAAACGGCACGGGCACCGGCATTTACGATGGCGACGTGCTGCTGCAGTGGCGCAAATCAACGACCTCCACCTCGTACAGCTACTCGACCACGGTGCGTAACCCGTTCTCGACCACCGGCACCGCCTCAGGCTCGACCAACATCTACTGCCTGGACGACTACACCAAGCGGGTCGCGCCGTACCCGAACAACTACACCGGCACGGTCGCCGCCAATGAGACCACGGTCACCGCCACCTCGAGCTGGTGGGCGAAGCAAACCGTGCCGGGACCGAACTACACGCTGTACAGCGGCAACTACCTCAACTACTTCAACTTCGCCCCGGTGACGGTGCTCGGCACCCGCCTGTCGATCGTCAAGGCCGCGGCGACCACGCTGATCAACTCGCTCAACAACGTCAACATCGGCCTGATGCGCTACAACGAGGATGTAAATGGCGGCAACAACGACACCGACACTCAAGGCGGCCGCGTCGTCTACCCGATCTCGGCGATCTCGACCAATCGCGCGGCGCTGCTGACCACGCTCAACAGCTACAGCGCCAACGGCCACACGCCGCTGTCGGAGACGATGTTCGAGGCCTACCGCTACTTCAGTGGTGGCGCAGTCCTGTACGGCAACGTCGGCACGACCACCGCCACCAAGAGCGTGGCCGGCTCGCGCGTCGGCAACGTGATCACCGGCGCCAACTACCAGACCCCGATGCAGTACTCCTGCCAGAAGAACTTCATCGTCTACCTCACCGACGGCCTGCCCACCAACGATGGTGAGGCGACCTCGCTGATCCAGGCGCTGCCCAACGAAGCGACGCTAGGCGGCCAGTGCAGCACCACCTATGGCACCGACGGCCAGTGCCTGGGCGCGCTGTCGCAGTACATGTTCAACTCCGACCTGCACGCCACGCTCGCCGGCCAGCAGAACGTGCAGAGCTACTTCATCGGCTTCGGTGACGACGTGAAGACCGGCTTCAGCTACCTGCAGGCGGCGGCCTCCCGCGGCGGTGGCCAGGCCTACACCGCGGGCGATCTGTCGACGCTGCAGCAGGCGCTGACGACCATCGTCAGCAACATCCTGCAGATCTCGACCACCTTCACCGCGCCCACCGTCGCGGTCAACGCGTTCAACCGCACACAGACCCTCAACGATCTGTACGTGTCGGTGTTCCAGCCCAGCCCGAACTTCCACTGGCCCGGCAACGTCAAGCGCTACCTGATGTCGAACGGCGTGATCACCGATGCCAACGGCTTGCCGGCGGTGGACGCCGCAACGGGCTTCTTCAAGTCCAGCGCACAGAGTTTCTGGTCGACCTCGGCGGACGGCGCGACGATCCCGGCCGGCGGCGCGGCGAACCTGATCCCGGCCTGGGATCCGAGCGCGACGCCGCACCGCAACCTGTACACCTTCGTCGGCGCGAACCCGACCTCGCCGGTGTCGCTGGTCGGCAACGACAACTATGCGATCAGCCTGACCAACCCGAACCTGTCGATCACCGCCCTGGGGGTCACGACCGCCGCGTTCCACGACGCGGTCATCAACTATCTGCGCGGCGAGGACCTCAAGGACGAGAACGGCAACTTGATCACCAACGAGTCCCGCCATGCAATGGGCGACCCGTTGCATGCCCAGCCGGCGGCCGTGATCTACGGTGGCACCTCGAGCGCCCCGGACGCCACCGACGGGGTGATCTACGCCGCCGAAAATGACGGCTACCTGCACGCGTTTAGCACCAAGGACGGCAAGGAGCTGTGGGCGTTCCTGCCGCAGGACGTGCTCGGCACGGTCAAGAGCCTGTATAGCAACAACACCTACCCGGGCAAGCACTACCTGCTGGACGGCTCGGTGCGCGTACTGAAGTACGACGTCAACGGCGACGGCGTCGTCGACGCCGCAGCCGGCGACCGGGTGATCATTTATTTCGGGCAGGGCCGCGGCGGCAGCAACTACTACGCGCTGGACGTCACCGACCGCAACACCCCGAAGTACATGTGGTCGCTTGGGGCCGCGCAGCTCAACGGCATCGGCCAGGCCTGGTCGAACCCGGTGATCGCCAAGGTCAACGTTGGCGGCGGCACGCAGACCAGCGCGCAGAAGCTGGTGCTGATATTCGCGGCCGGCTACGACCAGACCGAAGAGACCCAGACGGTCCCCGGCACTTACCTGCCCACCGACTCGGTCGGCACCGGCATCTACATGGTCGACGCGGTCTCCGGCAACCTGCTGTGGAGCGCGAGCCAGAACGGCAACGGCAGCAAGGCCGACCTGCAGCTGTCGCGGATGGACCACTCGATCCCCGCCGACATCGCCGTACTCGACGTCAACGGCGATGGTTATGCCGATCGCATGTACGTCGGCGACATGGCAGGCCAGGTATGGCGCTTCGACATCTTCAACGGCCAGTCGAAGTCGTCGCTGGTCACCGGCGGCGTGATCGCCTCGCTCGGCGCGCATGACCTGAGCAGCAACCCGGCGGTGGCCGATACCCGCCGCTTCTACAACACCCCGGACGTCGCGGTCGTGCAGAAGCAGGGCCAGGCCTCGTTCATGAGCATCGCGATCGGCTCCGGCTATCGCGGCCACCCGCTGAACACCGCGGTCCAGGATCGAATGTACGATGTCCGCGACTTCAAGCCGTTCGAGCAGATGTCGCAGGCGCAGTACAACGCCCTGACGCCAGTCAGGGATGCGGACCTGACTGACATCACCGGCATCCTCGCCCCTACCGTCGCCCAGGTGGCGCCGGGCTGGAAGCTGTCGCTGTACAACGCAGGCCCGCTGTGGATCGGCGAGAAAGTGCTCGCGCCGGCCGCGACGTTCAACAACCAGATCCTGTTCACGACCTACACGCCAGGCGTGGGCGGCGCCGCCCTCACCTGCCAGCCGTCGCTGGGCCTGAACAAGTTCTACGCGGTCAGCGTCTTCGACGGCAGCCCGGTGGCGAACCTGAACAACCACGGCAACGCGCAGCTCGACGATCGCTCGATGTCGCTGGCGCAGACCGGCATCGCACCTTCGCTAGCGTTCCTGTTTCCGGCGCCGACCCAGAGCGTCGACACTAGCGGCAACCCCATCTCGACCAACTCGCAAAGTCCGGTACTGTGCATGTCCGGCGTGGAAGTACTCGGCGCCTGCCGCAACTTCCAGAGCCGCATCAAGACCTACTGGAACGAGGCCGACGCCCCATGAACCGCCAGTCCGGCATGACGCTGATCGAACTGCTGGTGACGCTCGCGATCGTCGCGATCCTGAGCAGCCTGGCGATTTCCAGCTACCGCTCCTACACGCTGCGCGCCAACCGCATCGAGGCGGAGACGGTGCTGATGAAGGTGCAGGTGGCCGAGGAGAAGTTCTTCCTGCAGAACAACACCTACACCACGACGCTGGCGGCGGCGCCGCCTGCCGGCCTTGGGATCGCCGCGACCACGCCCAGCGGCTACTACACGCTGGCGATCGCCGCCGGCACGACCGGTTCGATCACGACCTCTTACGCGGTGACCGCCACCGCGACCGGCGCGCAGACCCACGACAAGACCGCCTGCCTGACGCTGGCGATCAACGATCAGGGCCAGCAGACGCCAGCGCCCTCCAGCGACTGCTGGAAATAGGCTTAGTCAGCCAGGCTTGCGAACGACACGCCGCGCTCGTCCTTCGGCGAGAGCGACGGCGCGCCGTCGAGCGGCCAGGGGATCGCAAGCGTCGGATCGTTCCAGGCGATGCAGCGCTCGTGCGGCGGCGACCAGTAATCGGTCGTCTTGTAGAGGAACTCCGTGCCGTCAAGCAGCGTCACGAAGCCGTGCGCGAGTCCCGCCGGAATCCACAGCTGGCGGCGGTTGGCGGCGCTCAACTCCTCGCCGATCCAGCGGCCATAGGTCGCGGAGCCCGCACGGATGTCGAGCACCACATCCCACACCGCCCCTGCCGTCACTCGCACCAGCTTGCCCTGCGCCTTCGGCGCCGTCTGATAGTGCAGCCCGCGCAGCACGCCGCGCGCGCTCCTGGAATGGTTGTCCTGCACGAAGCTGACCTGCGCGCCGGTCAGCCGACGGAACGCCTCGTCGTTGAAGCTCTCGTAGAAGAAGCCGCGCTCGTCGCCGAACACGCGCGGCTCAATCAGGTAAACGCCCTCGAGCGCAGTGGCAGTGGCCTTCATGGCAGCAACGGCTCCTGCAACAGGCGCAGCAGGTACTGGCCGTAGGGATTTTTCAGCATCGGGGCGGCAAGCTTCTGTAGCTGCGCCGCGTCGATGCGACCGCTGCGGTAAGCGATCTCCTCGGGGCAGGCGATCTTCAGTCCCTGCCGCTTCTCGATGGTAGCGATGAACTGGCTGGCATCGAGCAGACTCTCGTGCGTGCCGGTATCGAGCCAGGCGTGCCCGCGGCCCATGACCTTCACCTTGAGCGCGCCGCGCTCGAGGTAGCTGCGGTTGACGTCGGTGATCTCCAGTTCCCCGCGCGCGGACGGGGCAAGATCGCGGGCGATATCCAGCACCTGATTGTCGTAGAAATACAGCCCGGTCACGGCGTAGTTCGATTTAGGCGCAAGCGGCTTCTCCTCCAGACTGACCGCGCGACGCTGCGCGTCGAACTCGACCACGCCGTAACGCTCCGGATCGTGCACATGGTAGGCAAACACGGTGGCGCCAGTGGTGGCGGCATCGGCGGCACGCAGGTCGTCGGCGAATTCATGGCCGTAGAAGATGTTGTCGCCCAGCACCAGCGCACTGGAGTGGCGACCGACGAAGTCACGGCCGATCACGAACGCCTGCGCGAGCCCATCGGGACTGGGCTGCACGGCGTAGCTGAAGTTCAGCCCCCACTGCGAGCCATCCCCCAGCAGCTGCACGAACCGCGGCGTGTCCTGCGGCGTGGAGATCACCAGGATGTCGTTGATCCCGGCCAGCATCAGCGTGCTCAGCGGGTAGTAGATCATCGGCTTGTCGTGGATCGGCAGCAGCTGCTTGGAGACCGCCAGCGTTACCGGGTACAGCCGCGTGCCGGAACCGCCGGCGAGGATGATGCCCTTGCGAGTAGTCATGGGATATTCAGTATCTCTTGGAGGACCGGCCGCAGCGCATCCATCCAGGACGGCAGCGGCAGGCCGAAAGTGGCGCGGAAGCGGCTGGTGTCGAGCCGCGAGTTCGCCGGGCGGCGCGCAGCCGTCGGGTAGTCGGCCGCCAGGATCGGCTCGACCGCAGCGGCATGCACCTTCAGCGCGACGCCGAGCCGCTCGGCCTCGGCGAGCACGAAACGCGCGTACTCGAACCAGCTGGTCTCGCCCGTCGGGGCAAGGTGATACAACCCGAACGGAAACGCCGCGGCGCCGTCGCGCTCAAGCCTACGCAGCAGGCGCGAGGTGACTGACGCGATCAGCGGCGCCGGCGTCGGCACGCCATGCTGGTCGGCGACCACGGTCAGCCGCTCGCGCTCGCGGGCAAGACGCAGCATGGTCTTGGCGAAGTTCGTGCCCTCGGCGCCGACCACCCAGCTGACACGCAAGATCAGCGCCCGCGCGCCAGAGGCGCTGAGCGCGCGCTCGCCGTCGCGCTTGGTACGACCGTACACCGACAGCGGGGCGGTCGCATCGTCCTCGCGGTAGGCCGTGGCCTTGGCGCCATCGAACACGTAGTCGGTCGAGTAGTGCACGACGGTGGCGCCAAGCTTCACGGCTGCGGCGCCGATCACGCCAGGCGCAATGGCGTTGACCGCAGTGGCGGTTGCAACATCGGTCTCGGCGCGATCAACCGCCGTGTAGGCCGCAGCGTTGACGATCGCATCGGGGGCGTAGTCGCCGATCGCGGCCTGGATGTCGGCGGGCCGGGCAAGGTCGCAACCGGCGCGGTCGAGCGCGATCAGTTCGACCTCAGGCGTGAACTCGCGCAGCAGCGCGTGGCCAAGCTGGCCGCCTGCGCCCAAGAGCAGCACCTTCATGCAGGCGCTCCTGCCGCGTAGTGTCGCCCGATCCACTCGCGGTAGGCGCCACTGGTGACGTTTTCGACCCACTCGGGGTGGTCGAGGTACCACTGCACAGTCTTCTGGATGCCGGACGCAAACGTCTCGGCCGGACGCCAGCCGAGCTCGCGCTCGATGCGGGTCGCGTCGATCGCATACCGACGATCGTGGCCGGGCCGGTCCTGCACGAACGCCACCTGGCTGAAGTACGCAAGGCCATCGGCGCGCGGCCGCAGCCGATCGAGGATGCGGCAGATGGTACCGACCACCTCGAGGTTCGGTTGCTCGTTCCAGCCGCCGACGTTGTAAGTCTCGCCGAGCCGGCCCGCCTCGAGTACCCGCCGGATCGCGCTGCAGTGGTCTTTCACGTACAGCCAGTCGCGCACCTGCATGCCATCGCCGTAAATTGGCAATGTCCGGCCGGCCAGCGCGTTGTGGATCACCAGCGGAATCAGCTTTTCGGGGAAGTGATACGGGCCGTAGTTGTTCGAGCAGTTGGTGGTCAGCACCGGCAGGCCGTAGGTGTGGTGATAGGCGCGCACCAGATGGTCGCTCGCCGCCTTGCTGGCCGAGTACGGGCTGTTCGGCTCGTAGCGATGGCTCTCGGCGAAGGCCGGGGCACCCGGGGCGAGCGAGCCGTAGACCTCGTCGGTGGAGACGTGCAGGAAACGGAACGCCGCGCGCCGCGCGCCTGCGAGCCCGCCCCAGTAGGCGCGGGTCGCCTCCAGCAGGCGGAACGTGCCGACGATGTTGGTCTGGATGAACTCAGCCGGAGCGTGGATGCTGCGATCGACGTGGCTCTCGGCGGCGAGGTTCACCACCGCCCGCGGCTGGTGGGTCGCAAACAAGCGCGCCAACAAGTCACCATCGCCGATGTCGCCGCGCACGAACAGGTGCCGCGCGTCGCGCTCGAGGCTGGCCAGATTGTCGAGATTGCCGGCATAGGTCAGCAGGTCGAGGTTGACGATCGGCTCATCGCCCACAGCGAGCCAGTCGAGCACGAAATTGCTGCCGATGAAGCCTGCGCCGCCGGTCACCAGAATCATGAAGTCTCCCCACCGGGCGCATACCGCGCCGGTGCCTGTAGGTTCCAATCCCCCAATGGTCCCACCGATCGGCCTCAAGGTGAACCGTAGTTGCCGCCCGGCGCTCCGCTAAGATGGCCGCCTTGCCACCGGACGCCGCCATGACTGCCGATCTGCCCCGCTTTGGGATGCTGCTGCTGATTGGCGCGCTGGTCACGCTGGCGGCCCGCCGCCTGCGCCTGCCGTACGCGATCGGGCTGGTGCTGGTGGGCCTTGCACTCGGTGCGCTGCCCACTGCACTTGACCTGTCGCTGTCCAAGGAACTGATCTTTTCCTTGTTCCTGCCCCCCTTGGTGTTCGAGGCGGCGCTGCAGATCCACTGGCCGGAACTACGCCGCGACCTGCCGGTGGTCGGGCTGCTGGCCACCGTGGGTGTACTGCTGGCCGCGGCAGTCGCGGCCGTAGGCATGGCCTGGCTCGGCGGCTGGAGCCCCGCCAGCGCGCTCGTGTTCGGCCTGCTGATCGCAGCGACGGACCCGGTGTCGGTGATCGCGACGTTCCGCGAAGCCGGCGTCAGCGGCCGCCTGCTGCTGCTGGTGGAGGCAGAGAGCCTGCTCAACGATGGTACCGCCGCAGCGGCTGTCGCGATCGCACTGGCCTGGGCAGCAGGCACTGCGAGCGGCGCCTGGAGCATCGCTGGCACGATCCTGCTGACCATCGGCGGCGGCATCGCCTGCGGGGTCGTGTGCGGCGGGCTACTGGTGCTGCTGGCGCGGCGCGTACGCGAGCCAAGAGCAGAGATAGTCCTGACGACGCTCACCGCTTACGGCTCGTTCCTGCTCGCCGAACAACTGCACCTGTCGGGCATCCTCGCGGCATTGAGTGCCGGGCTCGTCGCCGGCCACGCGGTCCGGCGCGAACTGAGTACGACACCGGCGCGCGCGATGGTCGAGACATACTGGGAGTACCTCGCGCTCGGCGCCAACTCGATCGTCTTTCTGCTGGTGGGCGGACACGCCGCGCACATGCTGACGCGGCACTGGCAACCGGCGCTGCTAGCAATCGCGCTGGTGACGCTGGGCCGGGCGATCGCGGTCTACCCGCTGTGCGCACTGTTTCGGCGCTCGACACTCGCCGTCGAGCGGCGTCACCAGCACGTGCTGTTCTGGGGTGGTCTGCGCGGCGCGCTGGCGCTCGCGCTCGCGCTCGGCCTGCCCGCTGAGCTGGCCGGTCGCGAGACGCTGATCACGACGACCTTTGCGGTGGTGATCTTCTCGATCCTGGTGCAGGGTCTGTCCATCACGCCGTTGATGCGACGACTGGGGCTGCTGCCGGCCGGCGTCGGGCGCCGTTAATGGATACGCCGGCGCTGCTGCGGATCCTTCGTCGGGAGTTCAGGCTCGACTGGCACGGCATCCACGGCGCTGCGCACTGGGCGCGCGTACGCGCGAATGGCCGCGCGCTCGCCGCGCTGACCGGCGCCCGCGTGGATGTTGTAGAGGCATTCGCCTGGGTACACGACAGCCAGCGGCACGACGATGGCCGGGACCCCGCCCACGGCCTGCGCGCCGCCCGCTGGGCGGAGACGGTCAACGACACGCTGCTGTTCCTGGACGGCGACGGGCTCGCCCTACTGACGAGCGCCTGCACCGACCATAGCCGCGGCCTGCGCGAGGCCGACATCACCGTGCAGACCTGCTGGGACGCGGATCGGCTGGATCTGGGGCGTATCGGCATACGGCCCGACCCGCGCCGCTTGTGCACGGTGCCGGCGGCCTGCGATCCGGAGCTGCTGGAGTGGGCGTACCAGCGCAGCAAGCGCATCCCGTACCGCTGGGAGGGGTCGGCAGTCGAGGATGCGGACGTCGACGGGCTCGATGGCGAAGCGCCTGTCGCCTAGAAAATCCGGCGATGGAGACTTAAGAAAAGCCTGCCCATGACGATGGCGGGGACCGCGTACACGGCCCGCACGAGGCCGAGATCACCGTACAGACTTGCTGGGACGCGAATCGGCTCGATCTAGGACGAATCGGATACGACCGGACCCAGCGCGGCTGTGCACGGCGGCGCCCGGCGACGCGGAGCTGCTACAGTGGGTCTTCCAACGCAGCAGCCGCGCCTGCTACGACCGGGCCGGGCCGCCAGGCGCGGAGTCTGGCCCGACGATGCCGGAGTGATCGCCAGCCTTGCCTTGGCCTATACGTGGCCCAACCAGGCGGCCGTGTGGCCGGTTCACCCGAACGGAGTCCCCGATGCCCAGTCCGATCACGACGGCAAGGATCGCCCACCACGGCGGCGGCGCGAGCACCGTCGACATCGACCGGCTGCGCGCGTATCGCTACGCGCGGGTGCAGCAGCAACTGCGCCAGAACGACTGCGCGGCCGTGCTGCTCAATGACCCGGTCAACATCCGCTACGCGACGGACACCCGCAACATGAGCGTCTGGCTGCTGCACAATCCGGGGCGGTACTGCCTGGTGCCCGCAGTAGGACAGGCGGTCTTGTTCGACTACCCGAACAAGAACTGCCTCGGTATCCCGCTGCATATCCCGGAGGTATCGGAAGTCCGCCTCGCGACCTCGTATGGATTCCAGTACGTCGCAGAGCACGCCGATGCAGTCTGTCGCAGCTGGGCTGCCGAAATCCGCGCCGTGGTAACGGGGCTGATGGGTGCCAGTGCCGACCGTCTCGCGATCGATCGGGCGGACCTCGAGGGCGTGGATGCGCTGCGGGCCGCGGGCTTCACGCTGGTCGAAGGCCAGCGACTGCTCGAGTTGGCGCGGTCGGTCAAGAGCACCGATGAGATCGCCTGCATGCGCCGCTCGATCGAGGTTTCCGACATCGGCATGCAGCGCATGCACGATGCGCTGCGGCCGGGCATCAGCGAGAACGAGCTGTGGGCCGAGCTACATCACGCCAATATTGCACACGGCGGCGAGTGGATCGAGACACGCCTGCTTAGCTCCGGCCCGCGCACGAACCCCTGGCTGCAGGAGAGCTCCGCGCGGATCATCGAAGCGGGGGACCTGGTCAGCTTCGACACCGACATGGTGGGTCCTTATGGCTACTGCAGTGACGTGAGCCGGACGTTCTACTGCGGCAACGGCCAGCCGACGAACCAGCAACGCAGCCTGTACGCGCTGGCAATCGAACAGGTCGAGCACAACTGTGCGCTGCTGCGGCCGGGACTTACGTTTCGCGACTTCACGCAGCAGGCGTGGCCCATTCCGGCGCGCTTCAACGAGCAGAACTACGGCTGCATCGCGCACGGCGTCGGCATGATCGACGAATGGCCGGGCATCGGCATCGATCCGGAGGATCCGCTTTTGATGGACGGCGTGTTCGTGTCGGGCATGACCGTCTGCGTCGAGAGCTACATGGGCGAGGTGGGTGGCTCGGAGGGCGTCAAGCTCGAGCAGCAAGTGCTGATCACGGCGACGGGCCACGAAATACTCAGCCACTTCCCGCTCGAGGAGAAGTTGCGCTGATGCCGCCGCCCGCCGCGCAGCCACTGCCAGCGCTGGCAACAAAATGAAGCCGGTGGCTCGCCGCGGCGTCGGCTGGCGCATCTACGGGCTGCTGGTCGGCATGAGCGCGATCATGTACTTCCAGCAGCGGGGCGTGATGATTGCGGCCGAGCGCATCATGCCGGAGCTCTGGTGCTCATGCCGCCG
>SESH01024996.1_pt1 | contig 20130 bp, 25 predicted proteins | sample 3171561 | NCBI WGS metagenome assembly SESH01 (sample SAMN10866947, study PRJNA518727) | freshwater metagenome | biome: subpolar coniferous forest; feature: holomictic lake; material: water; isolation source: holomictic Lake 442 2011 16.5 m and 2014 13 m | place: Canada: near Kenora, Ontario
GCGTCATGCAGGCGCCGCAGGAGCCGCCCGCGCGGCCGAAAAAGAAGCCCAAGAACAGCAACGTCTGTTTCCTGTGCGGGCGCGAGGGACACTTTGGCTCGCAGACGTCCTGCCATGCGACGAATCAAGTCCGGAAGACGTATTTCAATTAAACTACTCCATCTGAAAAAAAATCTTTTTATCCAATGTAAATGACTCGGGTCCACGTCTATTTAAATGAGGATCGCATATGACAAATCTGAACATCTACTTCCGGTAACAGACGATGAATTCGAGAAAATTGTTGCGGAAAATACGACCGTAGTAATGATCGGAAAATGTGTTTCGAAACCCAACAAGTACGGTGAAGTTTGTCAAAGAGTAAAGAGGCTAATAAAACGAAAAATATTGCACATGAAACTCAACACAACACATTTTACTAATCGTGTGAAGAGGCCAGAGGTAAAAGACAACGTTTTATGCAAAATCGTTGGTGAAAGTTCAACTGAAACTGAAATTTTGAAAAAGTGTAAGTGGTATGATTCTACTGTCAATCGACGTGAGATCCGTTGTCGTATAGAACGTCTCTCGATTTCAACCGAGCATTTAGAACTACATCCACCACGTCCTCGCAAGACAAAACTTGATTTAGTAGACAATGAGACGTTCAGAACGGTGTGGATGTCTTCCACTACAATAAATATTGTTTCACAAAAATGTGGATACAGTAAAGGTCTCGGACCAAATTCCGCTGGAGTAAAAATGCGTTTTATCAAACGAGCGGAGTCTCTCGGGATGGACACGAGTCACTTCAAAAAACAAAGAACAATAGAACAAATTTTCGCTATACAAGAAACTCACAGTGCTTGTTTGACAAGTTCTTGTATGAAAATCAAGCTTATTCAGGAGTTACATTTGCCGTACGTGTGTAAATGGTGTAATAACACACACTTTCAGGAGCGCGACGGGGTGCTTTACTGGTTTGGCAAACCGACGTTTTTGGATTTGGATCACATTAATGGCAATACACTTGACAATCGACTAGAGAATTTGCGGTTCCTCTGTAAGATTTGTCATGCACAGACAAATACTCATTCGTCCAAAAATAAGATGAAAGTGCGCTTTGGAAATGAGTGGGCTGAAGGAAGCGCGATCCGAGGCGAGTCGTCGTCACCGTGATCTCAAGCAGTCATAAAGGGCTGGGCCGACCAATATACACCCAATTGGAATGCAATGCACACGTCATCTGAAAAAAACAGCGTGTCAGACGTGTACGACATGTAAAGGCTATGCTGTTAACACGATTTACTAACTCCTGCATACCTTTCATGCCGCCGACTTTGCCCGACAGCGCCGCGCGACCTTTGGTAAACACGCTCGAGGATTCCTTGAATTGCAGGGACTGGAAATGCACATGAGAAGTCAAAATGGGTAGTGGTGGAGTAAATCCCAGAGCGACCACATACAGTTATCAATACAGTTACAGTTCAACAAAAATTACATATATGTGAAGTTGCTCATTCAGTCTCTTGGCGTTGCCGGCGGGGTTCTCGGAGAGCAGCGGCTTGAGGACGTTGATGCGTTTTTCGCGGAGCATGGTTGAGAGCAGCGTCGCCATGGCGTGCTTGATTTCTTCCGTCGTGAGCACGCCGAACCTGAACATCAAGATTCGGTTTTAGTATTTCATCACACCGACACTCATACATGTGTCTTGAGTTTAGTTCTTGTTTTATGATTTGATAATAAACAATGATGGACCTTTTTGCGCCGTGGTCGATGCGGTGCCTGGTCTTGTAGAGGCCGCGGAGGGCGCGCTCGTGGTGCTCGGCCTCGAATCCGAGGTTGCGCTCGCAGCATATGACGATTTCGCTGTGCGACAGCATCCCGACGGCGCGGATGCGCTGGATGTGGCGTTGCACGAGAGCGAACTGCTTGTCCGGCTGGTTCGGAGAAGCACGCGTCAGGCACATAACAGCACGGGTGGGCAAAGGCGGAAGAAAACGCAATTATGGCATACCTCCTTGCAATTCGACAAGACGTCGATGCCGAGAACCTGCGCGGACGCACACATGCCGTCAGAGCAGATCGCGAACGTGCTGGAAAAGGCTACGCATGTTCTGAACAAGGAGTGGCTGGCGCAGGAGGTGCGGGGCTCGATCGCGGCGCTCGAGGCGGAGTTTTTCGCGGCGGACAACGCGCAGATCGCGAAGCTGCGCGCGATGGTGCGGGACGCGACGCACGCGGAGCTGCTGGCGATTTTCTATCTGCTGCTGAACATCGACATGGGGCTGAAAACAAGGATGCTGGCGCTGGACGCGGGGAACAGCAAGAAGATCGGGCGCTTCGTGCTGGATCTGCGGCAGGAGCTGGTGGTGGGCTTCTTCTGCTCGCCGCAGACGACGGCGGAGTTCGTGCAGGCGTGCGGGGACGGGTACTGCATTGCGTGAGCTCACCGTGACGCAGCCGCGCGTGCGGACGATCGAGACGACCGCGTAGTCCGACTGCGGGCCGCCGGCGGCCGGGTCGATGACGATCCAGACCTGCTGGTCCTGGAAGAGCGGCAGCGCGTCGCTTTCCCACATATGCTCGATGTCTTTTTTGCGGAAGATTTGTTGGAGCGAGTCGAAGGCGAGGCCGGCGAGCTCGGACTTGATGAGGTCGGGGCGGTCCTGCGTGTTTTGGGTGGGGGAAAAAGTGGTGATCAGAAGTCCGTTAAATAAGAGACTTCTGTTACAAATGTCAGATAAGTCCGTTAAATAAGAGACGTTTGCTGCACCAGAGCAACCAACCAACCAAGCAACCAACCAACCTGCATCATGACGTGGAGCTTGCGGTGGCGCTCGGCGCTCTGCCAGGACGGGACGAGGTGGAGGAGATGGATGCACTCGGTCTCCTTGCCGTCCTCCTTGCACTTTTCGCAGCAGAGCTCGATGCAGCGGGTGACGAAGAGCGGGCGGCCGGTGGCGGGGTCGCGCATCTTGATGAGGCGGGTGTAGAAGTTGATTTCGGAGGTGAGCGTGGAGATGGCGACGAGCGAGGACGCGCCGACGCTGAGGATGGGCGCGACGGTCTCGTAGAAGAAGCCCTCGTCGCAGTAGGCGGCCTCCTCGAGGATGAGGACGTCGCCGCCGGTGCCCTTGGTGGTGCCGATCTGCGCACAAACAAGCAGTCAGCGGTGCTGCTTGCGGGCGGCGGCTCGTATATACGCGGGGTGGGCGACCCGGGTTATATGCCCTCGAAGGCGCCCTGCCAGCGGTGGGGCGGGACGTTCTCGCGGAGGACGAAGTCGATGTTGTGGACGACGGCGAGCATGTCGGCCTTGATCTTGGCGAGGGCGCGGCGGGCGAGGCAGGTCTCGAGCTCGTGGGCGCGCTTGGAGGCGGCGCGCGCGGTGCGCGCGGCGATCCAGTCGTCGACGAGGAGGCGCTGCTGGGGCTCGCCGAGGTAGTAGAAGGCGAGGAGGAGCTTGTCGCGGCGGGCTTTGACGGCGAGCTTGTTTTCGGGCGGCGGGAGCTGCGGGATCTGCTGGCGCGTGAAGAGGGAGAAGAGCTCGAACATGTGGGTCCAGTAGTAGCGCATGGGTCCGCTGAGGGCGTGGAACTCGGCGACGAGCTCGGGGCCGGTTCTGCGGGGCGCGCGGCGGACGACGACGCTGTCGCCGCGCGCGTCGATGCGGCGCCAGGCGCGGAAGAACTTGAAGAAGGCGGCGTCGCTCGCGGAGACGTGCGCGGCGTCGGCGGCGGCCTGGGCGTCGGCGGCGTCGGCGTGGCGCGCGCGCTTGAGCTCTGCCGCGGCGGCGGCGAAGCCCGGGAAAGCGTCGGGGTGGTAGCGGGCGTCGCGGGCAAAGAGGGTGTGCACGGTGCCGGCGGGCGGGCGCTCGGGGTCGCTGGCGCTGTCGGGTTCGGAGAAGTGCTCGGCGTCGGTGGCGACGTTGGCGCGGTCGGCGGGGCTGTGCGCGCGCGGGACGAGGAGGCAGTTCTTGCGGGACATTCGGCGCGCGCAGAGGGCGCTCGGCAGGACTGCGTGGGCAGTGTTTTTTTCGCGGCGTTTCTGCGCGCGCGCGTATATAAGACGCGCGCGGGCAAGGGATCGGTACGATGCAGTGCGCTTTCGGCAACGGCATTGACAATGTGCGGTTCTCTTACCCCTTCGCGCCTGAGGCGCAGCCTGTGGCGGCGATGGCGGTCGAGGGAGACACGGAGTCGGACTCAGAGGGCGACGAGTGGTATTGCCCGTACGTGGCGCCTGCGGAACCGGCGCCTGTCCCGGTGAGTCCCGCGTCCTCGTCCACTGCGGACGCGGCGCCTGTCCCGGTGAGTCCCGCGTCCTCGTCCACTGCGGACGCGGCGCCTGTCCCGGTGAGTCCCGCGTCCTCGTCCACGGAGACGGAGAACAGCGACGACTGGTGGGTCGTGCGGAGGTCGAAACGTCACAAGGGCCAACCACGGCCGAATTATAAGTGTTGAGCAATAAAACACCCGTCCGTTCGTTTGTTCGTTTGTTTTTTCGAGCCTTGCGCGCATTTTAGCGCATTTTAGCGCAGGGCCGGCAAGTGTCGCGCGTGCGGCTTGTGAGCCGGAAATGCGGCGGCGGCGGCGCGGGGACGACGGGCACCGCGCGCGCGAGGGCGTCACGTACGGCTCGCTGATGTACCACCTGGACGCGCACGACGCGGCGCGCGCGGGCGGCGCGGAGCCGGGGGCGCAGCTGTCGGCGCTGGTGCACAACGTGGTGGGGACGGCGCGGGTCGCGGTGACGCCGGGGCCGCTGGACCTGCAGCTGGTGAACACGCTGCTGCCGAACTCGTGCTTCGTGAAGAAGAAGTTCGCGGCGATCACGGTGCGGACGTGCGCTGCGTTTGCGTTGCCTTGCGTGCGCGTTCTGACGTCGCGTGACAGGTGCGGCTGAGCGAGCCGACGTGCACGATCCTGCTCTTCGGGAGCGGGAAGTGCGTGCTGACGGGGTGCCGCGACTTCGTGTCGTGCATCCGCGCGATGCACGACGTGCTGGACGTGCTGCGGCGGCACATGCACGGCGTGCACTTTGCGGTGCGTTGTGCGTGGTGCGTGTGCGTGTGCGTGGTGCGTGCGCTGTTGTGCGCGCTGACGGTGCGCGCGCAGGTCGAGTCGATCCAGATGCAGAACATCGTGGGGCACGCGGACATGGAGCTTGTCGGCGCGCACCTGGACCTCGCGCGCTTCTATGCGGACCACAACATCGAGTGCACGTTTCAGCGCAGCATGTTCCCGGGGCTGGTGTTCCGCTCGTCGAAGAGCAACGTGGTGCTGCTGGTGTTCCGGAGCGGGCGGATCGTGCTGACGGGCGGGCGCGACGTGTACTGCCTGAACAGCGCGTGGCGGCGGATGCTGCCGGAGCTGCGGGGGTACGTGGTCGCGGACGCGGGGGCGGAATCGGCGGGAGGCGCGGCGGCGGTATATGGCGCGGCGGGGGCGGGCCGAGATGCAGGCGGAGCACGCGCGGGTGGACTCGGCGACGGCAACGTTTCGGCTGAGCGCGCTGGAGCGGGACGCCGCGGAGGCGGTCGTCGCGGGGTCGCAGCAAGCGCACGTGAAGCTGCTGCCAAACCACCACATGACGGAGGCGCTTGAGCTGGGCGGGTTCCACTTCTCGTGCAACGCGTCGGACCTGGCGAGCGTGATGCCGATGCCGCGCACGTTGTTTGCGTGCACGGCGATGTACGAGGTGCGGGCGGCGGAGGGCGCGCAGTTCAACGCGTGCGTGATGCGGCTGCTGGGCGATGCGGGGGCGGCGCGGGCGGCGCTGGCGGGGGTGGTCGCGGCGCTGGGCGCGCAGGACGGGCTGGCGCCGGGCTTCGACTGCATCGCGGACGCGGGCGAGGAGCAGGCGGTGGAGGGCGTGCTGTCGTTCCTGACGCACTGCCGGAGCGACCGGCGCGCGTGGGCGGAGCAGCTGCCGAGCAAGGTCGGGCTGTACCACGCGTTCGTGCGGCAGGGCGCGAAGGAGAGCATCGAGCACAAGCTGTTTGTGGTGGTGTCGGGCTCGCTGGCGTTTGCGGACGAGGAGCTGTTCCGCGCGTGGCAGGACTCGTGCGGGAGCACGACGTGCGCGCAGTTTGCGGGCGCGGAGGAGACGCAGTGGGTGCGCGCGGCGACGGTGCGCAACCACAACCGCGTGGCGGCGCTGGTGGCGGACGCGCTGGACCTGCCGGTCACGTGCGTGATCGACACGGAGGACCCGAGGGGGGCGCGGCGGGCGGCGCACCCGACGACGCTAACGTTCCAGCACGACCTGTTTGTGGACGAGCGCAACTCGGTGCACCTGGTGAACGGGGGGTGCTTTGTGGAGCGGTCGGAGAACGGCGTGCTGTTTGAGATGCACGCGGGCGAGGGCTTCTGGTTGTTCCCGGGCCCGACGGACAACGCGAGCGGGCGGCCGTACGGCACGGTCTTCAACTCGCGCGTGCCCGCGAGCTGCTTCCCGTCGGCGACGGTGCGGTACCACGCGAAGTTCGCGGCGCGCGGCGCGGCGGTGGCGTGCTCGCGCGCGCGGAACTCGGCGCTGCTGTGCGCGGCCGGCAGCGAGGGCGAGCAGGTGTCGCTGTTCCCAGAGGAGCCGTTCCTGCGGCAGTGCGCGGCGCTGGGCTTCGACCGCAACAGCGCGGTGATCAGCCTGATGCCGCTGCTCGCGTGGGTCGGCGGGGGCGTGTAGTTACTTTTATTAAAGTTCTCGTTCTTTAAGTCTCGTTCGTTAAAGTTCTCGTTCGCCTCGCTCGCGCGCTATATAAGGCGGCGCGCGCGGCGGCGTGGCGTGCGTGCGCGGGTTCGCGTGGCTCGCGTGGCTCGCGGGGTGCGGCGGGCACGGCGCGGACGCGCGCGACGCGCCGCGCGAGACGGCGCTGGTGTACACGGGGCTCTGAGCCATCACAGCGACGGCGCGGTGTCGCGCGCGCGGGCGGCGACGAAGGCGCGGGTGAGCGCGTCGGCGCGCGCGAGCAGCGAGCGGTGCACGTGGACGGTGGCGAGGATGCGCTGCTGCGTGACGTTAATCACGGAGCTGAGATGGACGCCGCGGCCGTCGACGGCGCGCACGATGAGCGTGTTGAGGGCGAAGAGCACGAGCGCGGCGTCGGCGAAGACGCGGCCGGAGTCGCGCGGACACGAGATGCTCAGGGTTCCGTTCGGGTGCTTGTAGCGCATGGTGTCGAGGGCGCGCATGCTGCACGCGATGGCGCGCACGACGCGCAGCTGCGCGGCGCTCATGTCGACGAAGGGCACGACGACGCGCAGGTCGGCGCTGAACGGCAGGAGGCCGTCGGGCGTGAACGTGCAGCTGATGGCGCTGCGGATCGCGACGTTGCCGAAGACGGAGAGGGGGTCCGCGGTGCAGTCGGCGAGCGAGCGCACGCAGAGCTCGGCGGTGCGCTGGACGTCGGGCTCGTCGAAGAAGGCCTCGCGCACGCGCAGGCTGGGGCTTTTGCTCGCGCCGTCGGCGCTCGCGTCCGCGCTCGTTTCGGCGGCGGGCATGTGTGCGGCGGGCGGCTGCGCGGCACGCTCGCGCACGATGCTGTAAAAAAAAGTCACGCTGCCCAGTTTTGTACTAGCAGGTCACGTGCTCTTGCGGACGTCTTCGGGCCGGAAGTCGATGACCGTGCTGTCGCAGACGACGGCGATGCGGTCGCGGGCGGCGAGCTGGGCGTGCAGGGCGCTGGGCGTGAGGCGCGTCGGCGCGGCGCCGGGCGGGAGCGCGCCGGCCTCGCGCAGGAGCTCGGCGCAGAGCTTGGAGCAGCACGTGTGTCTGCGCGCGTCGGGCGCGGGGAAGCGCGCGAACTTGGACGCGAGCATGGCGCGGCGGCTGAAGGTCTGGCCCTCGGCGACGAGGTCGACCGCGAGCTGCTGGGCGCGCGCGCTGCCGCTGGGGCTGCACGCGACAGAGACGGTGTCGTAGCTGCGCGCGTCGAAGAGGCGCGTCTTGATGTGCGTCTTGCCGCCCATGTAGACGGCGCAGGAGCGGCCGTCGGCGAACTCGAGCTCGCAGTGGCAGTAGGGCGGGTCGGCGTACGCGACGAGCTTGTTGAGGACCCCGTCGGAGTCGAGGGCGGGGTTGTAGAAGTGGACGCGGAGCACGGCGTCGGGCATGTGCGGGGGGCGGCGTGCTTTTATATGGTTGTCGGGGCTTGGCAGCGGCTAAACGCGGCCGGCGTCGTCGGCGTCGTCGGCGTCGTCGGAGAGGTCGCCGACGACGAAGGCGTTCGCGGCGGCCATGCGGCGCTGGCGCAGCGCCCGGCGCGCGAGGCGCGCGACGTGCAGCGCGAGGATGCTTGCGACGAGCACGGCGACGGCGGCCGTGAAGGCCTGGTCGTGCGGCTCGAAGTAGACGTAGCACACGCCGACGACGGAGGCGTTGACGGTGAGCATCTCGACGACGCTCTCGGCGTCGAGCGAGAGCGTCATGACATAGATGGTCATGAACTTGAGGACGGGCTCGGTGACGACGACGTGCGCGAGCCACGGGGCGGAGTAGCGCGAGAGGATGGTGGCGAGGTAGCTGCCGCGGACGAAGACGAGGACGGGCAGGCTGAGGATGACGCAGGTGTAGAGCGAGGTGTGGTAGTGTGCGAGCACGGCGCGGGCGTCCATCCAGGCGGTCCAGCTGAAGCCGCACGAGGCGGGCGAGAGGAGGACGGTGAGCGCGACGATGGTGTGCGACCACTCGAAGCGGCTGGGCGCCATGCCGAGCTCAGTCTCGGTCTCGGCGAGCGCGTCGAGGCCGTCGTGCGCGAGGTAGAGCACGCAGAGGGCGCCGGTGAGGGCCCAGTAGAGGGCGATGACCGCGAAGGGCATGCCCGCGCGGCCCGGCGGGCCGGCGAGGACCCACGCGACGTTGCCAAGGAGCATGCCGAGCATGAAGGAGAAGCTCGCCTGCGTGAGGGCGTAGTCGATGCTGAGCATGGTGGTCCACACGACGATGCCGATGAGGTGGACCTGCGCGACGTAGCGGCCGAGGGCGGCGCGCGAGTCGAAGGAGACGCCGTCGGCGGCGCTGGCGACGGAGGCGCTGTCGGGCGGGCACGCGTCGAGCTTGGGCGCGGGCACGGGCCGGTACGCGACGCGGCCGGAGAGGACGCGGATGACGAACGCGCAGACCTCGAAGACGAGCCACGCGGCGCCGAGGAGGCAGACCTGCAGGCACGTGACGACGGCGCGCTCGGCGGTGTCGAGGCGCGTGGCCTCGTGCTCGAAGCGGCCGAGGACGACGTACACGCTCAGGAGCAGCGCTCTGCAGATAAAGGCAATAACGCAATGCATGGTATATTACACGCAGCTATTAATACTAGGAGATGTCGGGATCACATTTCAAGACGGATTGTAGCGGCGAGGGCCGGTGGCGCGTGGGGGCGCCGGCGGGCAAGGCGTGCGTGCGCGAGGAGTCGCGGCGCGCGAGCGGGCGCGCGCGCGTCGGCGAGAAGGCGTGCGCGAGCATCTGCAGCCCGTCGGAGTTCTTCTGCGAGGAGTTTGCGCGGCGGGTTGCGGCGAACCGCGCGCACGAGCGGCAGCGCTGGATCTTCGACCTGATTGCGGGGGCGCGCGCGGAGAAGGAGCAGGTGTTCCTCGACCGCGAGGAGTGGATGCTCGTGCTCGGCAGCGCGCACATCGCGACGGACACGCGGTACCTGGTGGTCTTCAAGGACCTCGGGCTGCACACGATCCGGGACCTGCGCCGCGCGCACGTGAAGATGCTGCAGGCGGTGGGCACGGAGGTGCGCGCGTTTCTGCAGCGGACGGACGCGCAGACGGCGGGGGGCTTCCGGCTGTACTTCCACTACCTGCCGAGCGTGTTCCAGCTGCACCTGCACGTGTGCAGCGACGCGGCGGCGGCGGACAGCGCGCGCGTGCAGCTGCTGCGGGACGTGGTGCGGAACCTGAAGGAGAAGGACACGTGGTACCGCGACGCGCTCATCCTGTTCGCGGCGCCGCGGGCGCGCGCGGCGGCGTCTGCGGTGCGCCGGGTGCCGACACCGGGCGCGGACAAACAGGGCGGCGCAGGTATTTAAGAGTGTGTCGGGCTGCGCATGTCTGCGTACAATCCGAGGATGGCGGGCACGGCGAGCGTGAAGGCGGAGCCGACCACGACGGCGATCAGCTACACGGCGCAGGCGAGCGTGGCGCCGCTGCCGGCGATGCTGCGCCTGAAAGCGGATGCGCCGGGCAAGGTGGCGTCGGTCGCGGGGCCGAAGCTCGTGTCGACGAGCGCGATGAACATCCAGCTGCACGCGACGAGCGCGGCGGTGGCGCTGCAGGCGGCGGCGGCGGAGGAGCGCGCGAATGTGCGCTTCGCGGACGCGGAGCGCGCGCAGCTGGCCGCGCGCGTCGCGCTGGCGGCGGACCCCGAGGTGCTGCTGCAGATTCCGCGGCTGAAGGAGACGCTGCGGGCGCTCGACAGCGAGATGCACTCGACGGCGTCGTCGGACATCGACAAGCGCCTGCAGATGCACGAGCGCATCCTGCAGCTGCAGGGGGCGCAGCTGAGCAAGGTGCAGCTGGCGTACGAGCAGACGGCGCGGTCGGTCGGGCAGATCATGGACACGCAAGCGCTGCACGGGCAGCTGCACGAGGCAGCTGGCCGCGCGGTGATTGCGACGGAGGCGGCGGGGCGCGAGCTCCGCGCGAAGAACGAGCTGCACTCGCGGCTGCTCGAGGTGGCCGGGCGGCAGGTGCTGAACACGGACGCGGCGACGCAGGGGCTGCTCGAGACGAGCGCGCTGCACTCGCGGCTGCACAAGGCGAGCGCGGCGAGCGTGCTCGGGCTCGAGGACAGCGTGGAGCAGCTGCACGCGCGCAGCGCGCTGTCGACGCAGGTGCACGCGGCGAGCGTGGCGAAGCTGCGGGGCGTCGAGGGGCACGTGCGCGAGCTGGCGGAGACGAGCGCGCTGCACTCGGAGGTGCACCACGCCGGCGGGCAGGGCGTGCTCGCGCTGCGCGAGGACGTGCGGCGGCTCGCGGCGACGAGCGCGCTGCACTCGGAGGTGCACCACGCCGGCGGGGAGGGCGTGCTCGCGCTGCGCAAGGCGGTGGACGGCCTGCACGTGCAGGGCGAGCTGCACGCGGAGCTGCACCAGGCGACGGGCGCGGGCGTGCTGCAGCTGCAGGCGCAAGGGGACCTGCACACGCGGATGCACCACGCGGTGAACGACGCGCTGAAGGCGGCGGAGACCGTCGGCGCGCCGGCGGGGGTCAACGACGCGCTGAAGGCGGCGAAGGGTGCGGCTGACGCGCTGCTCGCGGTTGGCGCCGGCGGGGCGGGCAAGGCCGCGGCGGACGAGCTGCTGCGGCTGCGGCACGCGCGGACGGAGGAGCGCCTGGACGCGCTGGCGGCGGAGAACGCGCAGCTGCGGGCGGCGGTCGGCAAGCACAGCGAGATGCACGCGAGCCAGGCGCAGATCATGGCGGGCCTCGCGCCGCTTGCGGCGGGGGGCGCGCATGCTACGGTGCGCACGCACGGGGTACGGCACGCATGCGCTGGCGCGATGTGCACGGACGCATCGTGCAGGTGCGCGACGTGCGAGGAAGCGAAGCGCGTCGGCGCCTCTGCGACGCCGGCGCAGCGGCACTCGAACATGCTTGCGCAGCTGGAGGGCGACATCAAGGCCGCGAACAGGCGGCCGAAGCGCGGTCACTAGCGCGAACGCTACGCGGCGCATAAACACAAGTCGGCGCGCTGGCGTACTTAAGACGCGCGCGGCGCGGGCATGTCCGACGGCGCTGCGAGCGGTGAGGGTACGAAGAGGGAGGAAAGCCATGCGCCCGAGGGCAACATCTTGGCGCACATCAAGACGCTCGAGGCGAGCAAGGCCGAGCTGCAGAACGAGAAGGCGGCGCTGGAGCAGCAGCTGCGACAGGCAGACGCGCGGGCGGACCGCCTGAGCGTGAAGACGCGCGAGGGCATGCAGGCGGCGATGGACACGCTGATGAAAAAGTGGATGGACGCTGTCGAGACGAAGGACGAGGCGGTGAAGGACGAGTTCAAGGGCGGGCTCGACAAGCTGATCAACAAGTCCGCGGAAGAGAACGGCGTGTGGCGGATGATGCTCGCGGCGTCGTCGCTGCACGAGCGGCAGGAGCACGACCTCGGCAAGCTGCGGCTCGAGAACAACGAGCTGAAGAGCAAGGTCGACGACCTCTACGGCTCGAGCTCGTCGCGCGTGGTCGGGGAGAAGCACCGGCAGGCGCAGCAGGGCGACCGCAGCAGCGTCGCGGCGCCGGCGAGCAACATCTGGGAGGAGTTCGCCAAGGATCTCAAGGGCGGGTACTAGGTTATTGAATAAAATGCCCGCAAAAAAACGTATATAAGGGCGCGCGCATGCGGCCATGTCTGCTTGCGTCGACGCGGAGTGCGCGGCCGAGTCTGCTTGCGTCGACGCGGCGATGTCTGCTTGCGTCGACGCGGAGGACACGCCGGCGGCGGCGGTGGTGCGCGCGCGCGAGCTGCTGTGGCTGCGCGAGGTGCTGCTGGCGCACACGCGGGGCTGCGCGCTTGTTCAGCGGGAGCCGGGCAACGCGCTGGCGCGCTTCCTGTTCTCGAGCGCGCTCACGCGGGGCGCGGGCGAGGACGCGGTGCTGCCGGGACACGCGGCGCGCGACGCGAGCCTGTGCCGCGAGCTCGCGAGTGCGGGCGCGGACGAGGCGGGCGTGGCGGCGGCGTGCGCTGCGCTGTGCGCGGCGAGCGGCGCGGCAGCGGCGCGCGTGGCGGCGGTGCAGGCGCGGGGCGCGGAGGGCGAGGTGTTCCTGGTGCGGCTCGACGGGCAGTACCAGGTCATGTGGCGGCAGGTGCGCGTGTCGATCAGCGCGCCGCACCTGCACACGCTGCGCCGGCTGTACGCGGAGCACACGCCGCAGGACGCGGGCGAGGGCGCGTTCACGCGGCGGCTGTTCTGCGCGCTGAAGCGCTACGACGCGCTGGGCGGGCCGACGTTCCAGTGCAGCGTGCCGGGCGAGGCGTTTGCGGCGCTCGAGGCGGAGTTTGGCGCGCTGAAGGAGTGTTTTGCCTCGCCGTTCAACCACAACGCCGAGGTGTACTGGTCGGCGTTCCCGGACACGGACGGGTGGTTCGGCAGCCGCGGCAGCTTCTTCGACGCGCTCGCGTCGCCGCTGGTGCAGGAGGGCGGGGCGTTCTACGCGAACCCGCCGTTTGTCGAGGAGCACCTGGAGCGGCTGCGGGCGCGCGTCGAGGAGATGCTCGCGCTGGACGCGGCGGTGACGTTTGCGGTCGTGCTGCCGACGTGGACGGACACCGCGTGCCACGCGTGGATGCAGGGCAGCGCGTACACGCGGGCGTTCTTCGTGCTGGCGGCGGGCGAGCACGCGTACATCGACGGGCGGCAGCAGGCGGAGACGCGGCGGTGGCGCAAGCGGCACCTGGCGCGCGCGCCGTCGTCGGTCTTCGTGCTGCAGAACGCGCAGGGCGCGGCGGCGCGGCCGGTGAACGAGGCGACGCGCGGGCGCCTGGAGGCGGCGTTCCGGCGCGGCTCGCGCACTGGCTGTGAGGCAGAGACTGCACGGGATAGCGTTTGAGTTTCGCAGCTTTAATAAAAATATCCCAGCCATGTAGCACCGAAGGCAAACGAAATTATGAGCAAGCGTCGCAGACCGCGGCGAGGCACGCGTTTACGCGACCGCGGCGAGGCACGCGTAGACGTCGCCGCACTGCGCGGCGACGCGGGCCTCCTCGTCGACGGAGAGCGGCGTGTCGGGGCACGTGACGAAGAAGAAGACGATTCCGGAGCTGTAGATGTGCACGAGGACGCAGGTGTTGCGGCCGTCGTGGAGGCGCAGGTGCAGCGGCTTCATGTACGTCATGTCCTCGGAGACGGTGACGGTGGAGAGGGTCCAGCGGGTGCTGTCGAGCAGGGCGTCCTCGAACTGGCAGGCGTCGGCGAGCACGGCGTGCGGGAGCTGCGCCTTGGCGACGAGCATGTGCATGGCGATGCGCTCGATGCTGGCGGGCTCGAAGATGTGCTCGGCGATCATGAGCACGTCGCTGCTGCGCTTAGCGCCGCGGAAGAGCGTGGTCTGGTTGCTCTCGGAGGTCATGAAGTTGCCGAACGCGGTGAAGATGCCCGTGCGCAGCCCGAAGGAGTCGCGGCTGCGGATCATGAGCGGCTGGCACACGGGGCGCACAACGCCCGCGGGCGTGTGCACGTGCGTCACGCGTCCGCAGATGTTGATGATCTCGATGTCGCCGGGGAGGAGCGGCTCGTGTCCGCTTCGGGCGGTGTCGCTCTGGCGCCTCGCGGGCACGGGCTGCACGACGACGAACGCGCACGTCTGTCCCGGGCGCTGCGCCTGCAGCTGCTCGGTCGCCGCGGCGACGGCGACGAGCAGGTCACTCACGCACGAGACGGCGACGTCGCGGCGGATGGCGCTGCCGTTGGTGCCGTGCACCGCGACCGCGAGACGCACGTCCATGCGCGCTTTTCAAATGCTTTGAGGGCCTGCAGGTGCCACGAACGCAAATTGAAAGTCCTCACAAAATTGGCGTCTTCCATATTTAAGGGCTGGCGAGCGGACGTATCGGTTTTCGCAATGTCGGCGAAAATACTCACAATGGAAGAGTTGTGTGTAAAGTTGGCTGAGTACAACGCGAAGGCAAGACTGGTGCAACGCGTGCAGGCCGCCGCACGCCGTGCATTGGTGAGGAAAGACCTGGAGCAGAAACGCGCCGCGTCGTATGCCGTGCAGGCCGTCGTATGCCGTGTCGGTGAAGATGCTGCCGTCGTACGCCGTGCCCGGGCTGCAGACGTCGTCCGCACTCTGTGCACGCGCTTCCTTTTGGCGGTCGTATGCCGTGTCGGTGAAGATGCTGCCGTCGTACGCCGTGCCTGGGCTGCAGGCGTCATGCGCACTCTGTGCCGGCGCTTCCTTTTGGCAATCGTGTGCATCGTGGGGCTGGTTGTCGCGGCGGTGGCTGTTTGTGAAATCGCCTACTTTGTGGTTCAAGAGCCGTTGCTTTTCGGCGAGGCCTGCTTGGCGAGCGTCGTGGAGTACGTGCGGTGGTACGAGGAAGTGCGTGGGCCGGGCGTGACCCAGGCGAGCCTCGTGTGGCGCCTGTGGTGGGCGGTCTGTCCGAAGACGCAGGAGTGCTGGGCCTCGGCGGAGGAGATTGTCGTGCTCGACTGGATCAACAGTTGGAGGGCCTACTGGCGGTTGGACCTGCTGCGGTACGCGCTGGACGCGGGCCGTGCGGGGGCGGGCGCGCAGGCCGTGGCGCACGGCGCACGTGTCTCGTGGGCGACGACGGGCGTGGGCGTGTTCGGAGGCTGCGCGTTAGCCTTATGTGTTGCGGCGTCGTTTATGGACGCCGAGCACCTTGGCGGGCTTGCCCTCACTGCGTTGGTAGCAGTCAAACGGCACGTGCCGATGCCGGTTTGGGTGTGGGCATACGATACGTACGAGACCGTGAGCACCGTGCGTCCTTGGACGTGGAGTGTCTAGAAAACGTAGCGGGGCCATGCGTGGCGGTAGCGTTTATTTGCCATGAATAAAGACACACCGCCTCCGAGATGTGTGGCGCCGCGCGTGCGGTTTGCGTCGGAGCAGGCGCTGCGTGGCGCTTGCGAGGCGCTGCTGCGCGCGTACACGGAGCTTACCCTGCGCGTCGTCGGGGAGATGTTCCGCGCGCGCGGGCTGAACGCGCTCGCGTGGAGCGAGCTCGACCGGCTGATGCTCGGGATAGCATCGTTCGAGGAGCTCGCCGCGGAGGGGCTGCCGCTCGTGCTGGCGTCGACGGGCGGCAACGGCGCGCTGTACGCGCACGAGCTGACGGGGCGCGTCGCGCGGTGCGTGAACAAACACAACGCGATTTTTTTCCACGAGACGACGTCGGTGCGGGAGGCGGAGCTGCAGGCGGGCCTCGCCGCGCTGCTGCGGCGCGTGCTGGTGACGTCGTCGCGCAGCCACTACCACGCGCTGCTGGGCGCGGGCTTCGAGCGGCTGGTGGCGTGGGACGGGGACGAGTGGCTGCTGTGCCCGCGGCACCGGGTGCGCGAGTACGCGGCGGCGGTGGCCTCCGCGTGCGAGTGCGGCGGCCTGCCGGAGGACCTCGTGCTCGTGCTGCTCGTGCTGCTGGGGTTCGCGGTCTAGGCCCGCCGGGACTCGCACCCGGAGGACGCTGGTCCGGGCGGTACTTACCTGCCGCCGCGCGTGTCGGGAGGTGCGGCCGGCGGCTGCGGCTCGGCGGAGTGCTTGCTGCGCGAGACGCGAGTCAGGTGCGCTCTGCGCTGATGCTTTATCTACGCTTCATCTATGCTTTAGGCTTTATCTATGCTTTAGGCTTTATCTATGCTTCAGGCTTCATCTATGCTTTAGGCTGCGCTGTATGCGTTAGGCTGCGCTGTATGCTTTAGGCTGTGCTATATGCTGTGGGCTGTCCGCTACTACGTCACCTGCATTGTAACGCGAGTGAGGTCAGCGCATTGCATGCATTCATATCGTATCGGCATGTCATGGCATTCATATCGTATCGGCATGTCATGGCATTTATATCGGGCGTCAGCATGGTCATGGCATTTATATCGGGCGTCAGCATGGTCATGGCATTTATATCGGGCGTCAGCATGGTCATGTCATTTATATCGGGCGTCAGCGCATTGTATCGTCAGCGTCAGGGCAGAATGGGGCCGCGTGCGGGCGTGCCGCATATGGCCAGGAAGTTTTTTTTGAGGCCACGGGGCGCGTAAGAGAAGCGGCCGAGGCGGCGCGCGAGGATATACGAGTCGCGCGCGGCGGGCATGCTGGTGTTCACGCGCGCGGTTCCGTGGGTGCTCAAGGCGTGCACGGTCGGCGCGGTGGCGGCGCGCGCGCTGGGCGCGGGGGGCGCGGCCGGGCGGCACACGCACGTGCTCGCTCCGGTCGCGTTCGTGACGCTGGCGAGCGTGCTGCCGAGCACGTTCTGCTGCGTCGTCGACCGCGCGAAGACGACTGCGTACGTCGTGCAGAGTGCCCTGTTTCTGCTCGGCGTGCACGCGGCGACGATCGCACTGGAGCGCGCGGAGCTGCCGCAGCACTGCGTCGCGCTGACGCAGACCTGTCTCGCGCACATGCTGTGGTCGCAGTGGCAGACGCTGCGGCGGCACAAGGAGGTGTTGATCTACCAGGGGGCGGTGCAGGCGGTGCTCGTCGCGGTAGCGCTGCTGTCGTGGGGCGCGTGCGTGCTGATGCTGCCGCAGGCGGCGGTGGACATGCCTGCGCTGTTCGGGCTGATGTTTGCGGGTGAGGTGCTGGGCGTGGCCGTGTCGGTGGCGGCGGGCGTGCTGGCGGCGGCCGGCGACGCGGCGGAGGCCTTTCTGGCGGACGAGGCGGCGCTGTGAGGACAGAGCGGGGCGGCGGCGCCGGCGCGTATAAAACGCGCGCGCGCAAGGGAAATGGGCAACCGCGTGTCGTTGCTCGCGGAGCAGCTGGCGCACGGGAGCATCTACCGGCCGCCGCCTGTCGACTACGTGCGCGAGACGTGCGCGTTCGCGACGACTGTCGCCGGCGACGCGATCGCGATGCGGTTGTACAGCCGGGACAAGGAGGTCGAGCGGCTCTTCCGCGAGGCAAAGGCGACGGCGTCGCCTTACGCCCTGCTCATTTTCAGCCACGGCAACGGCTCGGACATCGGGGGCGCGCACGCGTTCTGCGAGCACATGTGCGCTGCGCTCGGGATGGACGTGCTCGTGTACGACTACCCGCAGTACGGGCACTCGAGCGCGTCGAAGGCGTCGGAGGACAAGCTGCTCGAATCGATCGACGCGGTGTTTGCGCAGTGTCTGCGGCTGGGCTGGGCGCGCGAGCGCGTGTTTCTGATGGGGCACTCGCTCGGGTCCGTGCCGACAGTGCACCTCGCGGCGCAGGCGGAGAGCGGCGTGTGCGGAGTGGTGCTGCTGGCGCCGCTCGCGTCGGGCCCGCGCATGCTGTTGCAGGGCCGGACGGCGTACGTGCCGCGGTGGGTGCTGGGCCAGCTCGACTTCCTGCTGTTCGACAACATCGCGCGCATCGCGGACGTGGCGTGCCCGATTGCGATCGTGCACGGCACGCAGGACACGACGGTGGCGGTCGAGCACACGGAGGCGCTGAAGCTGCACATCGCGGACTCGCGGCGGTACACGACGCTGTTTGTGCCGGTGGAGCACAACGAGCTCGTGGAGGTGTCCGGGCGGCAGACGCTCAAGGTCACGATGTACATTCGGCGCTTCCGCGACAAGTGCCTGGCCGCGGCCGACAAGCGCGCGGCGGGCACATGAAAGAGCGACAATTCAAAGGAGCAAAAAACGCAAGCAAAAAAACTAGCAAAAAAAACGCGAAATCGAAGGGACGCGAAGCCAACTTCAAACGCGAGCAAAAACACGCGAACGGCAAACGCGAGCAAACGCGCGATGGCGCAGGCCGCGCTGGTGCTTCCCGCGATGAGCCGGCACGCGATCACGCTGATCAGCGACGTGGCGGGGTGTCCGCAGAGCTTCCTGCTGGCGGAGTGCGTGCCGTACGCGCGGATGGGCGCGACGGTGCGGCACGGCGCGGAGGACGCGGCGCGCGCGGCGACGCTCGTGCCGGCGGACGCGGTGTTGCTGTCGTTTGTCGTCGACAAAGAGGGGCACACGTTCGTGTGGAAGGACGGGCTGTTTGCGGCGCGCGGCGAGTACAGCCTCGAGCCGTACGTCGGAGTGGACAGCGTCGCGTACGGCTTTGCGTTTTTCGACGCGGCGCTGAACGCGCCGGTCGTGCGCCTGTTCGACGCGAGCCGGCTGCGCGGGCAGTGTCTGCTGGCGCTGGACTGCTTCGGGCGGTTCAAGCAGCTCTTCGAGGGCCTCACCGCGACCGCCCGCAGCCGCACGTCGCTCGTGCGCCTGCACTGGGTGTGGACCGAGGGCTGGCTGCACGAGTTTGTGCTGAGCAAGCCGGACGAGAAGCTGCACGGCCTCGACTGCGCGCTGCAGTGCGCGGTGCGGCTGCCGCAGTGGCTGACGCCTGACGCGTGCTACCACACGATCGTGCACGCGGGGTTCTAGTTGAGGTGTGTGTTCTAGTTGAGGTGTGTGTTCTGTAATAAAGCTCGCAACGTTTTTTAGACAAAGTGTGCTGTGGTCGCGCGGGCGCGGCCGGCGCGAGATGCGGACGATCGACATAGCGAGCTACGACGTCGTGCGGGCGGGGCTCGCGGCGACGCTCGAGCGGATGAGCGTGCACGCGCTGATCGAGCTGATGCAGAAGAACGACCGCTACGTGTACTGGCTGCAGCGCAAAAACTCGACGTTTGAGACGCAGATCCCAGCGGTGCGCGTGAACGAGCGCTTCTACCACCCGAGCTTCAAGCTGGAGAAGGCGATCTTCCGGCACATCCGCCTGACGCGCCACTTCCAGAACTACGAGCTGCTCGAGGACGGCACGAAGAAGCTGCGCATCCCGCTGCGGCTGTGGCTCGAGAAGCAGCGCACGTCGACCAAGTTCCTGGTTGGTGTGCTTGTGTGTCGCTTGCGTGCGCGTGGTCCGACGCGAACTGACGCGCCGGTATTAATGATGTGGGCTGGCAGCTGATGTACAAGCGCACGAAGGGCCACACGAAGCCGGCGCCGAAAGGCCCGACGAACGAGGACGCCGTCGACCGCGTGCTGGAGCTGATGGACGGGCGCGCTTGCGCGATGAGCCTTGTCGCGTCGCCGACGACGCGCGTGCGCGAGCTGAAGGCGATCTTTGCGGCGGAGTATCCGTTGCTCGACTTTGCTGCGCACGACGCGGCGTCAGGCCTGCTTGACGCGGCTGGCGTCGGCGTCGTGCATGTGCTGCGCGACGAGGACGAAGCCGAGCGTGAGGAGCGCCGCGAGGAGGACGACGGTGTACAGCGGGCGCTGGAACTCGCAGGCGAGCGGGCGCAGGTGCAGGGTGCCTGAGCCGGTGTTGAACTCGAAGAAGACGGCGTCGGGGGTCTGCGTCTCGACGAAGAAGCGGCCGAGCAGCGCGAGCGCGACGAGGTCGGCGAGCTGCGGGCACGTGGCGTTCCAGCGCACGGAGCCGGTTGCGGTGTCGAGCGCCGGCACGCCCGCGTCGGCGGACCACGTGAGTGCGCGCCGCATGAGCTTGTGCTTCATGCAGTCCGCGGGCGCGACTGCTGGCTGACAGGCGCTGCCGACGCAGCGGA
>SESH01074227.1_pt1 | contig 20100 bp, 1 predicted proteins | sample 3171561 | NCBI WGS metagenome assembly SESH01 (sample SAMN10866947, study PRJNA518727) | freshwater metagenome | biome: subpolar coniferous forest; feature: holomictic lake; material: water; isolation source: holomictic Lake 442 2011 16.5 m and 2014 13 m | place: Canada: near Kenora, Ontario
GCTTGATGCTGCCGGTGTGCTCCACCTTGAAACCGCGATATCTTCAGGAGGCACGACCCCTGGCGGCAGTATGACCATTGTTGATGCCTACAGGATTACGAAAGATGCGGTTGCTGATTCTTTTCAGATCCAGAAGATGGACCCTGCTGGTGCCACTGTTGTGCAGACCATGACCCTGAAAAATGCAGAGCTTGTTGCTGCGGGTTCCCAGACATTTCAGCTCAAGATGGCCTCTGGCGGTGGACAGTATGTCAGTGGAACTCCCTGGGATGATCAAATTAATCTTGATGCTTCATCTCTTGGTAATTTGCAGGGGGTTTCGGGTGATACTGGCAAGGATCTTCTGGTGCTTGATCTGGGTGCAGGGTACAACAGTTTAACGATGGTCAAAAGCGGATCATCTTATCTTTTGAAAGGTGTGCTCATTTCTGATGGATCCCTTGTTGAACTGGGCCATGTAATTCCTTCCCAATATGGCAACGGCGCGACAATGACTGTGGGTACGGGGGCAACAGCAAAATCCTTCATGGTTTACGATATTGAATCATTCCGCTTCGTCTCTGGCAGTGTGTTTTTTGATGTTGACCCATCACAGTTTGCGGATGTTTTGTTCTACGGTAACAGTTTCCAGAACACTATTATAGGCACCTCCAATGCGGATGCTATTGATGCTGATGTACTGTATTCCACAAACAATGCCACAACCCACAACGACTGGATCAATGGCAATGGCGGAGCCGACAGCATCAATGCGGGTGCTGGTGATGACTACATTGATGGAGGGGCAGGCAATGACACTATTGACGGAGGAACCGGCAACGACACAGCTTCATTCCAGGGGTACAAGTCTGATTATACGGTGACCAAGGGCACGGATGCTGGCACGGGGCTGAAATATCTTGAGGTAACGAACAAAACTGGAGAAGTTGACAAGCTTTACAACATAGAAGCGCTCCAGTTCTGGGATGGCAGGCAGGAGCTGTCGGTCACCTTTAACGCAGCTTATGACAGCAACAACTGGTCGAACAACAATATTAACGGTACGGGTCAGGCTGACGAGATTGACGCTGATGCTTTGGCGGCAGCAAATCCCTTCAAAGGGAGTAAATGGATCAATATCAACTTTGCGCAGGGGCAGACGACGTACGAACTTGGAGCAAAGGATTTTGCCAACAATGGGACGGTCACCTTTACCGCAGATGAGATTCAGAATCTTGCCAACTCAGGCCTTCAACTGAAGCATAACAGCGTCATGGTTTCAACACCTGTTACTGTTTCAGTCACAGACATTATAAACAGGACTGGAGGCGCCTATACCCTCCACTGGGTTGGCACAGCAACGCAGGTGAATGTGCCTCTCTGGTCGGTTAATTTCTCTGTTGATGTAGAAGCGGTGAACAGCCATCGCGACTGGATTTACGGCAACGAAGGCAATGACACTATTCTTGCCGGCACTGGTGATGACACTGTTTATGGTGGCGCCGGTGATGATTCTATTGATGGTGGTTCAGGCAAGGATACTGCATCGTATAATGGAAATACGTCGGATTACACGATTACCAACGATAATGGCGTGTTGACTGTCAAAGACAACAACACGGCCAATGGTGATGATGGCACAGACACGTTGACCAATATCGAGCGTTTGCAGTTCTGGGATGGTGGACAGGATCTTGCGGTGAGCTTCACTGCTGCAAACTATAGTGGAGATTGGGCCCAGAACACCATCACCGGTACGTTGGGTGCAGACACCATCAATGCCGATGATCTCGCTCTGGCTTATGATGGCACTCTGACGACACACCGTGACTGGATAGATGCCGGAGCGGGCAACGACACCATTTATGCGGGTCAGGGCGGTGACGATATCAAAGGCGGTGCCGGTAATGACCTCATTGACGGGGGGCCCAACAGCCTGTTGACGAAGCTTCTTGTGGATAGTTATCGTGACAGTTGGTCACAGGAAAACCGTGCTCATTATGATGGCAACTCCACTGACTTTACCATGACACGCAATGATAACGGCTCATTTACTGTTGTGGACAACAAGGCAAGTGACGGCAATGAAGGGACAGATACGCTGACCAACATTGATATGGTACAGTTTGGCGACTGGGTCAATCTCCGTTTGACGACCAGTTATCAGTTAAACTGGGAATGGGGTGATGTCAATGGTCAATGGACGGCTAAAAGCGTTCAGAACGCTTCTGCAGATGGCTCAGAGTATGCTGATGTGATCGGGTTGTCGCCTGCAGTGGAAGGTGTTTCCGGGCTTTATCAGTTTACCGGGAATGATAACTTGCGCGGAGGCGGAGGTGATGACACGCTTTATGGCGGCGCCGGAGATGACTGGATGGATGGTGGAGCGGGCAAAGACGAATTCCATGGTGGAGCTGGGACGGATACTGTGCTATTTGACGGGAATGCCGCAGGCTATACCATTGCTGTTGAAGGAGATCACTTGACCGTGAGCAAGGGTGGAGTAACGGAATTACTTTATGACATTGAACGTCTGCAATTTGCCGACAAAACGATAACGCTTGCACCTACCTTCCAGGCGGCTCAAAACAGTAATCAATGGGAACAGAACTCTATTTTCGGCACTATTCTTGGTGATACGCTTGATGCCGATGCAATGGCTCTGGCTAACTCTGCCACACCAAACACCTACCGCGACTGGATTGATGCGGATGCAGGCAATGACCTTATTGATGCCGGGCAGGGAGGCGACCAGATTCGTGGCGGAGCAGGTAACGATACCATTGATGGCGGTGAGGATACTCTTGCAGCCCGACTCCTGATTGTTAATGCCAACAATGGTTCCAGTCTTGAAAACCGGGCGTTATACACCGGGGTGGCAAAGAAATACACGATTACCGAACACATCGCCGATACAGGAAACAGCGATCATGTTCCTGCAGGGCAGCGCTATTATGTTGTTGATGATACCCGAAGCGGATCGCCGGATGGCCAGGACATTGTGTTCAATATTGATGCTTTACAATTCAGCGACAAGGAGGTACGCCTTTCAGCCAATCTCTGGTTTAGCGGTTCTTCACAGGATACTCTTGTGATTCCTGCAGGATCAAAGGTCAATGGCGCGGTAACTTTGACGGTAGCCGATTTTGCGCCCGATCAGCAGTTGTCTCAAGTGACGTTCACCAGTGAACCGGTTAATGGCACCTTGATGTTGGATGGTCAACTCCTTTCTTTCAGCTCCGGTTCTTCTCGTGTTGTCAGTGGCGCTGATATTGCTGCCGGGAAACTGACCTTCCAGCCTTCTGGTGCAGACACAGCCCTGCGTGCCACTGTGGAAGTCTATAACCTCAATGCTGATGGCACAGCTTTTGACGACATCATTGGTTATGCCCCCGGTGCTACGGTGTCTGAGGGAAGCTACGATTTCAGCGGTTCAGATCGTCTGACCGGTGGAGCTGGCAACGACAAGCTTTATGGTGGATCCGGAGCCGATACCTTCAGGGGAGATGCTGGCAATGATATCATTGTTGGCGGAGCCAATCGCTCTCCACTGAGCAAGGCCACCTGGGATTACAATGGTTCCAATGGCTATGATGTTGCCGAGTTCTCCGGCAGCGCAGGTCGTTACACCATCACCTTTAAAAATGCTTTGGGCACGATTGTTGATGGCTTTGATCAGGCTGGGACGGTTATCGTCACCGACAGTAAGGCTGACAGCAAGGGAGGGGATGGTACGGACATGCTGACCGGTGTTGAAGTGCTGCGTTTTGCTGATGGAGAGAAAAATCTTTCTGTCCTGAAATATGAGAATTTCTACTATGACTGGCAGACTCAGGAAAAGATTACCACCGGGTATCGTTGGGAAGGCAGTGATTATGTCGATACGATAACTGGTACTGACCTGCGTGATGAAATGCATGCCAAGGCCGGAAATGACCATATATCGACCGGAGCAGGCGGCGACTGGATTGACGGAGGCGAAGGAAATGACACCATTGATGGTGGAGCCAATGGCATTCCCGATCCGTGGGGTAACATACCGGTCGATGTAGCAAATTACGATGCTCCAATGCGTCGTTTCGATATCGTAAAAAATTATAGTGACGGCAGTATTCAGGTGACTGACCGTCTCGGCGCAGAATTTGGCGGATTTGGCAGCGACAGGCTGATCAATATCGAACAACTGCAGTTCAATGACGGATCAATTGACGTGGCAGTGCGATTCAATAGTTACAGTGGGCAGAACAACTTTGCAGGCACTCAGTTTAACGATCTCATTGATGCGGACTCCTTTGTTACAACGGAGGGTGGCAATCACAACGATTACATTGAGTCCCGGGCTGGCGATGATGTCGTTTATGCCGGTCTTGGCGCTGACAGGATCAAGGATGGCACTGGCAACGATTTCTATGATGGTGGAGCCAACGGGACATCATCGGTCAACTCCTGGGAAAATCAGGATGTGGTTGAGTTTATCGGAGCGCAGAAACGTTATACCGTTGACGTCTTAAAATATGCGGATCTTGATTCGGCAGTAAAGGCCAACATTGAAGCAAAGTACACAGGCGAGAATATCCCTGCGACGATAGTTCGTGTTACCGACAAGATACCAGCCATCAGTGGTGGCGATGGTATCAACTATCTTATTAATATTGAGCGCATCCAGTTTCAGGATGGCGGTATTGATCTTGGTGTTACTTTTAACCCTGCATCTTCCTCAGAAGCCTGGAATCGCAATGACATTCGTGGAGGTTTGCTGGACGACACTATTGATGCGGATATACTTGGACGCAGCGCAAGTGCCCCAACTCATCGTGATTATATTGATGGTGGTGCCGGTAATGATACCTTGTTGGGTGGCGCCGGGGGCGATGAACTCAGGGGAGGTCTCGGTAATGATGTGCTTGATGGCGGGGATAATGGTGCTGCGGACGCAAATGGTTACTACGATCCGTGGCAGGCTCTTGACCGTGCCACCTTCAGTAATTCCATCAATCGTTACAATATACAGTTCTTCCGCACGGCTACAAATTTGGACTCGGGGAGTATTCACTACAACGGTATGGGTATCGCCACAACAGGTGGTGGTTTTGTCAAGTCCGAATACTATACGGAGAGCGGCCTTATTGTTGTGCAGGATCTTTATGATGCTGCTCATGCTGGTGAAGGTCGCGACGTGTTGAGCAAAATTGAGGTCTTGCAGTTCAGCGATACCTGGGAGCAGCTCAAGGTTCAGTACCAAAGTTCTTCCTATGATCAGTGGGGATATGTTTTAGACAACAATAATGGCAACTGGAATTATCAGTTTATAAGCACGATCCATCGCCTCGATGGCTGGGGCACCCGGTTTGGCGATTTGATGATCGGGAAGGCCGATGCACAGAACAATCTCTATGGCAACGGCGATAACGACAGCCTTGTCGGGGGTAATGAAGCGGATAATTTACATGGTGGTGCCGGTAACGACACCATTGATGGTGGTGGCAACCCTACACCCGCCAACCCCTGGGATACCAGCGGTTATGATGTTGCCTGGTTCGATGCCGATCGTAGCGAGTTTGATATTACGCAGAACGGTGTTGGCAGCTTTACCGTCAAGCATCTCATTCCGTCAAGCCTTGGAGGACAGGGTACTGATATTGTGCGAAATGTCGAGCGCTTGCAGTTCCGTGATACCTTTGAGGATCTTGTTGTTTTGGTTACGCATGGTGCAAGTCATCCGAATGGTCTTGGTTGGGTAACCGATTCCAACTACGTTGGCACTAATTTTGCCGATAGCGTTGAGGATACCGTCGCTGGAGGAGAGAACGACTTCCAGATGAAGAACGGCAACGACACTGTTGTTGCGGGCACTGGCAATGACACGGTTCACGCGGGTGGAGGAGATGATCTCATCTATCTGGACACAAAAGTTATCGATGCTCCTGGAGGTGGCGATGACCAGGCCAACCTTGGCACAGGCAACGATACCGTCTATGGCGGCACAGGCTATGACAACGTCTACTACAACGATGCTGTCCAGCGCTATGTGATAACTGTTCATGCCTCAACGGAGGGCGATGAGCTGCTGGCAACATTCTCTCTGACTGGTACTCCTGTGGCTGGTATCTATTCGGGCGCCCTTCACTTTACAAATAGTGCCTTGGGCAGCAGCTACGACGATACAAAGATGTATGTCAAGGTTGTCGATACTCTTGCTGACCAATATGGCGGTGAAGGGACAGATCAGTTGCATGGAATTGAGCAGATTACCTTTGAGGGGGGAATCCTCCATCTGCAAACTGGCATGGTCGATAATGTGACTTCCCAGACAGGTGATTTCGCTGTCAAGGAGACAACTGTAGGTACAGGCGGTACAAACGGCACCAGCGCAAATGATACCATCCCGGGTACCGACGGCCCCGACTGGCTACAGGGCTGGGCAGGCAATGATTTGCTGAGTGGCGGCGCTGGTGATGACTCGCTCAACGGTGGTCTTGGCAACGATACCCTGATCGGCGGCGCCGACAGTACAACATCAGCTTACAGCAGCAACTACTGGAATGCTGGCGACATGGCACAATATCCCGGTGCTGTCCGTGAACGCCTGCATATAAGCGGAAAAATGACCGACGACTCAAGCGGTTCTGTCACTGGTACGCCAAGCGAAACCTATTACATTGTGACAGATCTTGCCTCATTGATCGACAAAACATTAGTTGGTGGTCAATTTAACTATTCTCTCAGCAATGTTAATCCAAACGTGGGTTACGGACAAGATATCCTTGTCGGAATTGAGCGTATCCAGATTGGCGATGCAGTACTGCAGCTTACTCCTGTAATCAATCCCTCTACCTGGACAAGCTCCTGGTGGGACTATACGACAGGTCAGAGCCAAAGTTATGACGTGACGCGCACCTATATCACCGGAACCTTCCAGGATGATCTTCTGATTGGCACAACACACGGTGATGAGATTGACGGCAAGGGAGGCAATGATACTATTGATGGTGGAGTTGAGCCGGTTTCTATGGTTGGTAACCCTTGGGAAATTCAGGATGTGGTGCGTTACACTGGTGCTCGGGAACGATATATCGTCAAAGGTGTACTTGTTGATATTTCAGGGACAACCTATACGATTGTTGATCCTGTCCATGCTTCAGCGACCTCTGTTTTTGGCATTCAGATTCAGGATGTGCTGCCTGACAGCGCTGGCGGTACCGGCACTGACCTGCTGGTGAACATCGAGCGTGTTGAATTCAACGGTTCACAGCTCAGCATCAAACCTGTGATCTATGAGTATCAGGACAGTTCAGTCAATGTTCAGGGCACCGAATTCGACGATGTGTTGAATGGCAAGGATGGCAATGACTGGATCAGTGGTAATTCAGGCAACGATACCCTGTTAGGTGGTGCCGGTGGCGATAACCTTGAAGGTGGCGCAGGTAACGATGTGCTGGTTGGTGGTGCCAATGGCGTCAACTCCTGGGAAACCGATACTGCACGGTATAATGCCAGCATTGACCGGTTTACGGTGGAGTCGGTTTGGGTTGACAGCAGTTATGCAGTTGTCACTTCTGGAGATCATCTCACAGCCGCTTACCGTGTGACTGATATTTTGCCCGCAACTGATCCTGCGTCGCTCGGTGCCGATATTCTTGTTGGAATCGAAAATCTCAGCTTCAGCGACCGTTGGGTATCGCTTGCGGTGAACCGCTGGAGCTGGAATGACGGGCAGTGCAATAACTTTGTCAATGCAGAAGGGACGATCTTTAACGATATTATTGCGGAGCAGGCACTCAACGATCGTGACTATATGAACGGCAAGGAGGGCAACGATGTGCTTCTTGGCGGCGGCAGTGGGGACACGCTTCATGGCGGACCCGGTAACGACGTACTTGATGGCGGAGCCAATGGTATCACCGGCCAGGGATGGCAGGATCAGGATGTGGCTGAATTCAGCGGACCAAAAGGCAGGTACCTTTGGACGACCTTGACGACTACTGGTAATGCGACCACCGGTACTGTCGTGTGGAATGGCGGTGCGGTTGGCACGGTTTCGGGCGGAGTACTGACACTTTTAGAAACACTATCTTCGGATACAGCTTCCGTACTGCATCTTGCATTTACGACCGGCAACCTTTTTGGAAAAGGGGCAGGCTACCTTGTTGTTGATTCTCTCTCGGCTGATCTTGGCGGTGACGGCACGGATCTTGTCTTTAATGTTGAGCGTTTCCGCTTTAACGATGGTGAGGTCGAGCTTGGCATCCGGGCTGATGCCTGGGACTGGAGTGGGGACGGTCAACCCGATTCAGCCAATGTTGTCGGCACAAGCGGAGCAGATCATGTAACCCTCAGCGATATTGCTGCACTGACTGCCAAGCTGGGGGTCGATCTTGCAACTCAAATCGGCTATCTTGAAAAGATTCGTATTGATATTGATCTCAAGGAGGGCGACGATACCTATATCGGCGGCAAGGGAGGCGAATCAATCCGTCCGGGAGCTGGAAATGATTACATTGATGCAGGTCTTAATGAGGGAACTGATCAGTGGGGTGCTGCCATGCGTGACGAGGTACACTTTGAAGGCAAGGTCGGACGTTATGTCATCGATGACATAACTTTAACCAAAAGCGGAAATACATGGTCTATTGCCAGTGAACATGATACAACACTGCACTTGAGCGTCAGTCTGGAATTGACTTCAACAAATGCCACTTCACTCCACCTTGACCTTGCAGGGATGCAGCAGGGTATTCTGGCCATGATCAACCATGCAGGTAGTGCAACGACGGTCAATGGCTGGCTGGTGATCGACAAGTTGCCAGCAGATATGGAGGGCACTGGTGTGGATGCTATTGTTGGAGCTGAGGCTTTTGCGTTCAGCGACTCCTGGATGCCGCTGACGGTTGATACCTATTATCAGAGGGATTGGTCTGATGCCGACAATGATGGCAATACAACAGAGATTCTCAGTGCAAGTGTTCGTGGCACTGAGAGCGCTGATAGCATCAAGGGCAATGCCACGTATGATTTCAGCGGCAACGACTGGATTGAAGGCAATGGCGGGAACGACAAGATTCTGGCAGGAGCTGGTGGCGACAACATTCGCGGCGGTGCTGGCGACGACACCATTGATGGCGGCGCCAATGGCACCCCGGATCAGTGGGGCTACACGCCGACCGATACGGCAATGTATTCCGGAACCTTTGATCGGTATGTCATCACCAAGGGTACCGATATAAATGGCCGGAGTTATGTTGAGGTTCACGATCTTGAGACTGAAGCCGGGGATGGCACAGATACGTTATATAACATTGAAAACCTCTCATTCTCTGACCGTTGGGTACGGCTCAGCGTGGAGAGCTACACGTGGCGTGACTGGCAGACCAACAAGATCATGGGTGTGTCGATCAATGGTTCAATGCTTGCCGATCGCATTGATGCCTCTGCTGATGAGTATGTCGGGCTGCCTCATAATATCCAGGGGATGGAGGGCAATGATACCCTGATTGGTGGCTCCGGACCTGATAACTTTTGGGGTGGCACTGGTGACGATGAGATCATTGGTGGAGAGAACGGGGTTGACCAATTCGGGAATCCCGGTAATGATGTTGTTAGCTACGATGGAATGTCTGACCGCTATACGGTTACCATTTTTGATGCAGGAACCAAAGTTACCATTGATGGTCACGAATATACTGCAGGAACAGATGGGGCTATTGTCCAGGTTGTTGACTCGATGAGCGCTGAGGATGGCGGCAACGGCACCGATACTCTCATTGGTATCGAGGCCATCAGCTTCTGGGACAAGTGGATACCTCTGCAGGTCACAAAAACATTTACCGACTTCAATGGTGACGGAAAGCCGGATGAAGCTTTCCAGCGTGGCACTGACGGAGCAGATCTGCTTGTCGGTGACGCGATCAACGACCGTATTGATGCAGGTGCAGGCAACGATACCATTACTTCCGGCGCAGGTGGAGATGTCATTACCGGCGGCGCTGGTGATGACAGTATCGATGGTGGTGATAACGGAACGGATGTTTGGGGTAACCCGCTGGTTGATGTTGCGGTTTACTCCGGCAACTTCTCGAACTATACCTTGAGTTCAGTTGGTGGCGTTGTGACAGTAAAGGACAATCGTACCGGCGCTGACAATGTGAGTGGCACCGATACACTCATCAACGTTGAAGGGTTACAGTTCAGCGACCGCTTTATCAGCCTGCAGCCGACCCGTGAGGTGAAAGATTTTAATTATGATGGTGTTACAGACGAGATTGTGCTGCGTGGCACCGATCTTCTTGGTGATACGCTGACAGTCAATTCTTCAGAAATCAAGATTAACCATCTTTTTGAAGGACTTGCTGGCAATGACACTCTGACTGGCGGCGATGGAAACGATCTCTTCGAGGGCGGTGCGGGCAATGATACCATTATGGGCGGTGCAGGCACAGACAAGGCGATCTTCAGTGGCAACTCGTCAGAGTACACTGTTGTTATGCCTGCTCACGCAGTGGACAATTTTACTGTCACCCACAATAATAATGGGGCTGATGGAGTGGATACCCTTAACAGTATTGAAGAGCTGGTCTTTGCTGACAAGATAGTGAAAGTTGTCATTGGCGATGAGGCTGCCCAGGTCACGTCAATACTTCTTGATACCAATGGTGACAAGAAGTTTGATCAGGTGATCTGGACTGGCACCGACAATGCCGACACAATTATCGGCACTGCAAACATGACCAACAGTATTGACGGTGGAGCCGGAAATGATACGCTGACCGGCTCCAATTTGGCAGATACCTTTACGCCTGGCGCAGGGAACGATGTTATCGACGGAAAAGGAAACGAAGGGGTGGACGCCAGTGGTATGCAGTCTATGGATATTGTACAGTTCAGTGGCAACAAATCACTCTATACCATTCATACGGTGCAGGAGAGCAGCTTTACTTTAACAGGAGTTGTTGAGGCTGGCGACATCTATACCGTAGAGGTGGGCAGCCAGGTTGTAACCTACACGGCCTTGACAGGAGCAACATTGGCAACGGTGGCAACCGGTTTGGCTGCGGCTGTTCAAAGTGCGGTAGATACTTCTTCGACAGTTTTCAGTGCGACAGCAGATGGTGCCGTTGTCACCTTGACAGGCGAGGATATGATATTTGCGGTTAACCCGTCTGTGACTAACGGCATTCACCCGGCGACTGATGCGAATGGAAATACGGTAACAGGCGTGACTGTCGATGGCGCTAACCAGAGTGGATCATCTCTTGCGGTGAGTGCGGTAACAGGATTGTCGGTGGGCGATTATGTTGCCTACAGCGTTGCGACTGATCTGAATGGCGACGGTGATACAAATGATGCAGGAGAGGTAGTCAATTATGGGCCATACAAGATCACCTCAATTGATACCGGAACGAAGACGCTTACCCTGAACAGCAGCCTTGGTGTGTCGCCGACCAGTGGAGCAACCCTGACCCTGACAGAGGACAACCCGGATACAACGGGTGCAGTTACCACAGTGACCTATGATCGTTCCGTTACGGTAAGCCATGGCAGTGAGACCGATATTCTCCGAAACATTGAAAAACTGGTGTTCGATGACCAGTCCATGCAGCTCATTGCCAGTCAGATAGAGAAAGCCACCATGACCAGTTCGGGCCTTGTAACGACTAACTATGTCAAAGGCACTGCCTTGGCCGATCTGATTCTGGGAACCAGCGCAAACGAAATTTTTACCGGTGGCGCTGGCAGCGATCACATTGTGCTTGGTGATCACAGCGGTGTGGATCAGGCGCGTGGGTTTGTGGCCGGTTCCGGTGGAGATGTGCTTTCGATTCTTCTCGGAGCCAATGATACCGATGGCTTGAACGGAACAGGGGTAGATACTGTTGCTGAAATTATGGCGCATGCTGCGCAGCAGGGCAGCGATACACTGGTAGACCTTGGTGCTGGCAACTCAATTCTGCTGGTAGGTGTTTCAAGCAGCAGCCTGACCGCTGCAAACTTTGAAATTGTTCATGCAGCAGCCTTCTGATTAATCCAGTTCACCCGCCGATCTGGCGGGTGAACTGCGTTACCACTGTCGGTATTCTCATAACTAAAGTTAAGGTACTCTCTTCATGGCATACGAAACCGAACACAGCCTGAGTACAGGCCAACCGAATAATACCACAGCACAAGCCAATATCCTCAGTGATGGAGTCCTCACCATTGGTGCATTGAGCAGTGCAAGTGATGTTGATTATTATAAAATTGTCACGACCGGTCCGGCCCTGATCAATCTGAGTTTTGCGACAAGTGTTACCTCCAGCTCCACCTACTGGAATATAGGATTGCTTGATTCGGCAGGTGCCGATTATCTCGTCTCCCCGACCCGATCTTTGGCAGGATCTCCGCAGATTGATGGCGCAAGCCAGGCAGATAACACGCTTGATGTCAAAGGATTGTCAACCCTTCCTGCAGCAGGCAGCCGCTTTACCATTGCGACCTCAGGAGCCGATACAACCATTTACACGGTGGTCAGCGCAACGGGATTGAGTGCAGGTAAGTCAACACTTACCCTTGACAAGGTCGTATCCTCTCCTGCCAACGAGGCTTATCTTGTTTTTGACCCGGTCAATGCATCGGTTGGTGCATCAACGGGCATGAAGGCATTGGTGGATGCGGCAGGAACCTACTATGTCAGGGTAGCAAAAGGAGATGTTGCTTCAAGCCAGGAGTACAGTGTGACCGCCACAGTAACTTCTACGGTGGAGAGTGATTTTAATGATACAAAAGCCGATGCGGCGATGAGCAACAACCATCTGCTGGGTGGTGTGGCGATGACTGGTAATCTGTCTGATGATCAGGATAAAGATGTCTGGCTCTTCACCACAGCAACGGCTTCTGATTTTACTCTTGATTTTGCTGCTGCGGGCGGCAGCTCAGCCTCAGCCGACTGGAATATTACGGTCAACGAATGGGGGAGTGTCACCGATTCGAAGGTTGGGCCGAGTATTCTGAACAGCAATGGAACTGCAATATCTCTCAGTGCAGGGACTTCAGCTTCTGCCTCTGTCTCTCAGGTCTATAATCCGGTACCCAAGACTTATGTTGTTACCGTTGAAGCGGCGAAAACAGGAGCAAGCACAGGTAATTACACCCTGAAGGTCAGCGGCACCGGTCTTGACCTGAATGATACCCCGGTAATGACTGTGGGATCGGTCAGCTCTTCGGCCAGCAATACGGTTATCGATACAGGGGTGGTCAAGAGCATCCAGGCAGGCGCAGAGTCCTCACTGTTGCTTTCCAGCCTTTTTTCAGCCACTGACGCGGATACGGCGCAGACACTCAGCTATGTGGTAAGTCTTGCAAAGCCTGTCGGATCGGGAAGTGCTGGATACCTTAAAGTTGGTGCTACCTCTTACGGGTTTGGTGCAGGGATGGCATCTCCCGCCAATATTGTGTTAAGTGCAACTCAGATGGCGACGGCGAAGTTTTATGCTGGCACAGCAACTGGCGACTTGACCCTTACCCTGCAGGCACACGACAGCTCAGGCGCCAGTGATGGCTCTGATTATGGCGCCTTCATGCAGCAGATCCTGCGTGTGGTCAATGCTGGTTATGCCGTTAATATATCTGCCCATACAGCGACGACTCTTCAGGAGAGCAACAGCAGCAGCACTGATACGTTGAGTATTACTCTTGGCGCAGCGCCAGCAGCAAGTGAAACAGTCAGTATCTATCTTGAACATGATGGCGAAGCCTCCGGCGCTTTCCAGTTGAGTTACAGCACTTCAGTTCTCACGTTTAACAGAGATAACTGGAACTCGCCCCAGATGGTCACGGTTATCGCCCGTGAGGATGGCATAAAAGAGGCCAGTCAGACAGGAAAGGTCAGTTTCAGGGTGGTGAGCAGTGATTCGACATCGGCGTTCAATGACCTCCTTGTTGATACGCTCTCCTACACGTTGACTGATGCCTCCAACCATGCGCCAACCGGTTCTGTTACGGTCAGCGGCACGGCAACCCAGGGGCAGACGCTGACCGCAGCAAATACTCTTGTGGATTCTGACGGCCCTGGCACCATCACCTACCTCTGGCAGCAGAGCAGCGATGATACCAACTGGAGCACTATCGCCGGTTCTGGAACCGGAGCAACTTACACGCTCGCCAATGCACAGGTGGAGAAGTATATCCGGGTGCTGGCCAACTACACTGATGCTTTGTCAAATGCCGAATCGGTCGCCAGCGCAACTCTCGCCAGCAGCGGCACTTCGGTCAAAGTTAGCAATATCAACGACGCCCCCACTGTCGCCAACGCCATTGCCGATCAGACCGCTGTTCTTGGCAGCATCTATAATTTCACTGTTCCAGGCAATGCCTTCACCGATATTGACCCCGCTGGCAGCGGAGGCACACTGAGCTATACGGCAACACTGGATGATGGTTCAGCGCTTCCCTCCTGGCTGACGTTTGCGCCTTCGACGCGTACGTTTTCAAGTACCAATGTTACGCCTTCAGCCTCTTCTGTTATCAGTGTGAAGGTGACGGCCATTGACAATGGAGGCACGCCACTCTCGGTGAGCGATATTTTTACGATAACAGTTGGTAATGCCGTTCCTGGTTCTCCTGTTCTGGCGAAAGCTCTGGCGGACCAGGCGGCTACCCAGGCAGCCTCTTTTTCCTATACGGTAGCTGCAGCCTCCTTTACCGATACCGCTTCTGATGGCACGACTGATACCAGTGCAGCGCTGACCTATACCGCCACTCTTGCTGACGGCTCAATTCTGCCGACATGGCTGAACTTCTCCAGTACCAGCGGTATTCTCTTTACTGGCACGCCGGGGAATTCAGATGTTGGTACCTTGTCGGTCAAGGTGACGGCTTCGGATGGAACCTCTTCCGTAAGTGACAGTTTTGATATTGTTGTTGCCAATATCAATGATGCGCCAACGGGATCGGTTGTAATTGCTGGTACACCGACCCAGGGGAATACCCTGACAGCAAGCAATACCCTTGCTGATATTGATGGCATGGGGACGGTGTTTTACCAGTGGCAATCCTCCTCTGATAATGCTTTAAACTGGAACAGCATCAGTGGTGCCAACAGTACCACCTTCAAACTTGCCCAAGAGCAGGTAGGCAAGCTGGTTCGCGTGGTTGCTGGTTATACCGATGGACGCGGAACTGTGGAAAGCTACTTGAATAATAGCGCCCAGAGAAGTTCAGCAACAACTGCAGTAGCGAACATCAACGATTCACCGGTGGCTGTTGCTGACGCTGCATCGGCGACGGAGGCAGGGGGAACTTTAAACGGTACGGCTGGCAGCAACCCTTCTGGTAATGTGCTGGCCAACGATACCGATCCGGACAGTGGTGACACAAAGACGGTCAGTGCAATCAGTGGTGGTACTGTTGGAGCTTCTCGTACCGGCAGTTATGGCGCGCTGACGTTAACCTCTGACGGGAGCTACACCTACACGCTTAATAACGAGAATACCTCGGTACAGGCCTTGCGTGGCGGCGACAATACCCTGACCGACACCTTTACCTATACGGTGCGCGATACAGCGGGCTTGACGTCGACTGCCAATCTTGTTGTTACCATTCATGGCGCCAATGATGCTCCAACTGTTACCAATCACATCCCAGCTCCGACGGATGTCTATGCCGGAAATGCCTGGAGCCCTGCGGCATTTGCGGCAAACACTTTCAATGATGTTGATTCAGGTGATACCCTGAGCTACACAGCAACGCTTTCTGGTGGCTCTGCTTTGCCTTCGTGGCTCAGTTTCAATGCGGCAACCCGCACCTTTTCCAGTGATGGAGTTACTGCTTCTGCTGGCACTACGGTCAATGTCAAGGTGACAGCCACTGATTCGGGCTCTCTCTCCGTGAGCGATACCTTTGCGGTCACGGTTCAAGATCCGGGGCCCAAGGCACCAACGCTTGTCACACCAACGGCTATTGCCATGACCGATACAGCGGCAACGGATACGACACAGTCGCTGCTGTTGGCTTCGACCACGGAGTCCGGCACACTTTCCGGCGATCATGGCACTGGTGCAGGGGTGAATGATGTTCTTGCCTACGGTATTTTCGGAGGCAGCGATGGAGGAGCCACATTCAGCAAGGTTGGCGCTTATGGAACGCTCGTGGTTACCAAAACAAGTGGAGCCTATACTTTTACACCAAATGCCACAGCAGTCAATGCCCTAAGCGCCAATGCAAGTGAAAGTTTCACGGTGACGGTGACCGACACGACGCTGTCGACTCCGCTTACAACAAGCAAGCTCCTTATGGTCAATGTTGCCGGAGTCAATGATACTCCAACGTTGGCTACACCCTTGACCGCAACCTTTGTTGATACGGTCTCTACCGACACGGTTGCAACTCTCAACACAGGATCGACCAACCGGACAGGAACTCTTGCCGGAGCCGATCAAGACACTGGCGCACTCCTGAACTACGGTATTTCCGGTGGCACCGATTCAGGAACGACGGTGACCAAAACAGGGATCTACAGTACTCTTGTTGTAACCAAAAGCAGTGGCGCATACACACTGACGCCCAACGCCGATACCATCAATGCCATTGCATACGACACCTCAGAAAGCTTTACCGTAACGGTCAGTGATGGCACCTCTTCGGCAAACAGTACCCTGAGCGTGAATCTTACCGCTGCCAATGACCTGGCAATTAACGAGATACCCAGACTGACGACCATCAGTACCTTGACCGGAGCTACTGAAGATACCGCTTATGCAATTACTTATGCAGCACTTCAGGGGGCATCGAACGCGGCGGATATTGAAAATCAGCCGATCAGTTTCCGTGTTGAGGCGGTTTCAAACGGCACACTGACCAAGAACGGCATAGCAGTGATCGCTGGTGAGACCCTTCTTGGCTCAAGTGACACCTTTTCGTGGACGCCAGCTTCAAACGCCAACGGCACGCTTGGCGCCTTTACCGTCAAGGCGGTTGATTCTCAAGGTGGCGTATCGGCAACTGCTGTGCCGGTAACTGTTTCTGTTGCTGCGGTCAATGATCCACCAGTATCAAGCGGAGCGATTACCGACACCAGCGCCAACGAACTCGGCATTAACGCCGATGGAACAGTACAGGCTGGTCATAATGCCAGCGGGGTGGCGAACTCCCTGATGGCCAACAGCACCGATCCTGATGGCACGACAAGTTTCACTATTACCAACGCCAGGGAGAGCACCGCAGGTTCCTATTCCTCCGTGACGACAGGATCAACCAGCGTCAGCAATGGTCTCAGCATAACCGGACTCTATGGCACACTGGTTGTCGGGGCCGATGGTTCCTATGCCTATACGGTCAACCAAACCAACTCGACTGTTCAGGCACTGACGGAAAGCCACTCGTTGAGCGATACTTTCGTCGTACAAGTTTCGGATGGTACCGGCACTGGCAATCAGACTATCAACATTGTCATTGACGGCACCAACGATGCGCTGCCAGGTTCTACCGATGACAGCGTTACCACCAATGAAGATACGCCGGTTGTGCTTGTCCTGAATGATTTTGGCACCTACACCGATAATTCCGATGTTGAAGTAAGACCTTTTGCAGGTGTCAAAATCACGACACTTGAGAGCGCCGGTGCGTTGAAATACAGCAGCGATGGTACGCACTGGATCGATGTTACACTTGACCAGGTGATCAGTGCTGCGGATATCGCGGCAGGGAAACTTCGATTTGACCCTGCTGAAAATGCCAACGGTACAGGGTATGCCACCATTGGTTTCAAAGTTACCGACGGTGATGCCTACAGCACCAGCCCCAACACGTTGACGGTGCACGTCACAGCCGTCAACGATAATCTGACGGGCGAAGTGACGATTACCGGAACTGCAAAAGTTGGTCAGACGCTCACGGCTCACAACACACTGGCGGATGTTGACGGCATCATTGGTACGATCCATCACCAGTGGCAGGCCGGAGGTCAGGATATCAGCGGAGCTACGAGTAATACCTATGCCCTTACCTCATCCGAAATCGGTAAGGTGATGACGGTCAAAGAGAGCTACACTGATGGTGGCGGAACGCCCGAGAGTATGACAAGCGGAGCGACGGTGGCGGTTACAGCTCAGGGAACGGACTCTTTTACCATCACTGTCAACACAAAATATTGGAATAGTGAGACCCCGATCAAGGGTGTGGTACTGGAAACAGGGGTTCAAACGGGAGATACAGGCACTGTTACGCTGCATGACCATTCAGCAGGCACAACAACACTCACCCCTGCATTGACGGCAGATACCGCAGCCAAAGGTGCTGTCGATCTGCTTGACGCCATCGCTATTCTCAAGAGCATTGTCGGACTGACGACGCTGAATGATTATCAGCAGGTCGCTGCCGATTTTGACAAGGCTAACGGAGTGGATCTGAATGACGCCATTGGCATTCTCAAACATGTTGTCGGTCTTACTGCGCCAACACCGGAGTGGGCGTTTGTTGCGAAGACGGATCAATCGCCCGACCCTGCACATGCCTTATCAGTCGATGTAATTGCCGACACCACCGTAGACCTGGTCGGCATCCTGAGAGGTGATGTTGATGGAAGCTGGTCTACCGCACTCCATGCATAAAATATCGATCGTTTATACTATTTTCAACTCATGAAGAGCGCTGAAGCACGAAACCAAAAAGGAGTAATGAATGTCTGATTTTATAACGATTGCGAACAAGACTTATGCCTACAATGCTGTGTCTGGGAAGACAACAGTTCAGTTTGACCTTTGTTTTGCTGCCGCGCAGATAGGTGCATCAAAGATCAGCGGAGCAGTAATTGACCTTGTCTATAATTTTGCACTTGTGAGTACAGGTCAGGCTCTCAGTCCAAGTTTTATTTATACGGATGCTTTTGGCGCTCTTGTATCGTCAACTGTTTGGTCTAATGTCATTTCTAACCTGAGTGGTGCCTCGCCAACAGGTATAATTGCCTTGACGGCAGATCCCACACTCACTACCGAGAACCCGATTACTCTGACTTCGGATGGGAAAGTACTGACGGTTAAATTGCTGGTTACGGGAGATGTGAGTGCCTTTGCTGTTTCTTTACAAAGCGATGCAACCCTTGGTGATAATTATATAACCACCGTTGATAAGGTTAAGCACTCTCTTGATGGTCCTGTTCTGCAGCCGGAGGTATCTATCTATAGTAGTGTGAGCGCAGTAAAAATTGGAGAGACGGCGACGATAACATTCACATTTAGTGAAGACCCAGGCGCAAGCTTTGATGCCACAGATATAACAACAATTAACGGTACTCTCGGTTCTCTGACAGGCAGCGGCTTGACGCGGACAGCGCTATTCACACCGACAGCGAGCTTGGCATCAGGCAGCGCAAGCATTACGGTAGCTAATGCAAGCTATACGAATGCTACAGGAATCCTTGGTACTGCAGGGACGACACCAACGATTAGCATAGACACTCTGGCGCCAACTACCACAATAAGCGCTCTTCATATCAGCTCGGATACCGGGACAAGCAGTGCAGATTTCATTACCAAGACAGCAGTTCAGACAATAACCGGTACACTTAGTACAGGTCTTCTGACCGGGGAAAAGCTGTATGGAAGCGTTGATAATGGGACGACTTGGCTTGACATTACCAGCAAGGTGAGCACAAAAGCGATCAGTTGGGTTGATGCGACACTGTCAGGCAGCAGCACCATCAAGCTGGAGGTGAGGGATGCCGCAGGTAATGCAGGGACAGCAGTAAGTCAGGCTTATGTGCTGGATGCGACTGCACCGAGTGTGAGCGCGGTAACCGACACTATAGCGGCCAGTGTAACGAAAGATGCGATAATATTCACAGTAACCTTTGATGAAGCTGTTGTTGGGACGGTAGGTACAAGCAGTTTCAGTGCAACGAACGGAACCGTGAGCAGCGTGACCTTAGCGGGCGTCAATGCCTATACCGTGGTAGTTACCCCGACAGTGGGAGTTGCCAGCGGGAATGTGGCGCTGAGCCTTGTTGGCACCGGTTTGACAGATGCTGCGGGAAATATGGTTGTGTCAACAGACCTGGGTGGCAAGGACAGCCAGGAAATTGACACGCTGGCACCCACGACCACGATAAGTAGCTTGGTATTCAGCGCAGATTCCGGTACGAGCAGCACGGACTTT